>Ga0180009_10003785_pt1 | contig 17001 bp, 15 predicted proteins | sample OS_PC_MetaG_FD_123537 | JGI IMG/M metagenome (GOLD analysis project Ga0180009, IMG submission 123537) | Groundwater microbial communities from the Aspo Hard Rock Laboratory (HRL) deep subsurface site, Sweden - OS_PC_MetaG | ecosystem: Environmental > Aquatic > Deep subsurface > Groundwater... | reverse complement strand
GTGTCGGCGACACTGTTGCCGTATTGGCTGGCCAATGTCGGGTTTGCGTCCGGAAAACCCGACACTGTTGCCGTATTGACCGCCCAATGTCGGGTTTGTGTCCGGAGAGCACGACACTGTTGCCGTATTGGCCGGCCAATGTCGGGTTTGTGTCCTGTTGGGGGCTTCTTCCCGAGCTCGAACTCACCCACAGATTGCTGACGAGACTTTTTCGCAGCCTATCGCGTGACCGCAGCGAGCCTCGTGAGCATGGCAGCCAGCCTGCCGAGCAGGTGGTGGATGCGACGTGGCTGAAGCTACTCGATCGGCAGCGAGACCACGATGTGGCTGACCTTCTGCCCCCCCTCCAGGCGCAGCCCGCCCCCCTGCTCCTCGAAGATCGAGGCCGCCGAGGCCAGCTCCCTGGTGTCGCTGGCCTGACCGCCAAAGGCCACGTCCAGCAGCATCGCGCTGTCGTGTCGCTTGAGCGTGACCTGGACCGCCGTCGCTGGACGCGCCTGGCTGGTGACGTAGAGGAAGATGTCGAGCAGGGCGTTGCGCAGCTGCTCGGGGCCGATCGTCACCCGGCCAAGCTGGGTGTCGAGGTCGGTGGTGACCTGGAGTTGCTGCTTCTCGAACAGCGGCCTCGAGGAGATCAGCACGTCGGAGATGATGATGTCCGGCTCGGCGGTGGCGGTGGGCGACTCCTCGTGGCTCGAGAGCCGGGACAGGTTCTGCAGGATGTTGGAGGCCCGGTTCGCCTCCTCCATGACCTGCTTCTGCAGGTCGCGCAGCACGCTGCTCTCCGGCAGCCGGTGGCGGGTCTGGCTGGCCAGCACGAAGCACTGCTCCAGCGGCTCGGACAGCTCCTTGACGATGTTGGCGATCATCCGGCTGGCCGCGTTCAGCCGCTCGGACTCCAGCAGCTTGCGCTGCACCTGCTGCAGCTCCTCCTCCCGTGTCTTCAGCGCGGCGCTCATGGCGTTGAAGCTGTGCATCAGCTGGGACATCTCGGCCGCGCTCTGGGTCTGGACTGCTACACCGAACTCGCCCCGCCCGATGGCCTCGGCCTGGCGCGCCATCAGCTTGAGCGGGCGGATGATGGTCCGCCCCAGCAGCAGCGCCACCAGCACTGCGATGACCACGACCACCAGGGAGGCGACGACCGCGCTGGTCACGAGGGGCTTGGACGCGGCGCTGACCTGACGGCGGTCGATGGTCTGCAGCACGGCCAGCTGGTCGCCCACCCTGGAGAAGGCGGCGAGGGTGGGCTGGTCGTTATGTCGAACCTCCCGCGTGCCGGCCTTGGCGCCGTGAGTGGAGAACGGCTTGAGCTGGCGCAACAGATCCGTGACGCGCCGGTTGCCGCCGACCTGACGCAGGTCAGGGTGGTCCAGGATTTGGCCCTCGCGATTGACCACCATCAGCTTGGTCGGCCCACCGTACCCGCGCAGATCCAGCAGCGATTCGGGGCGGATCTCCAGCGTCAGCAGGTCGGACTTGCCGCCCCGGGCCCGGACGTGGACCCGCAGGCGGGGCTGGTCGGGGCTCTGGCTGACGTTTTCCACCAGGTAGATCGGATCGGAGGTCCGACCCTCGCCGCGGGATATGGAGAGGAAGGGGGGCGCGGCCTCTGCGGTCAGCTCGGCCTTGAGGCGCAGGCTCTCCAGGCGGCTGGCCAGGTTGCGGGCCACCAGCTCCACGCTCTGCGCCGACAGGTCGTAGACGTAGAGCTCCTTGTCGCCGTGGAACAAACGAATCCCGATGGCCGTGATCACCGTGGCGACGATGATCGGCAGCAGCACCAGCGTGCCGAAAAGATGAAGGCGCAGTGACCCTCGCACGTGCACCAAGTCTCGTTCGAACAGCCGACTCAGGTCAAGCGGCGTATGTCCAGGGCTCGTGCTGCGCCAGGGCGCCAGGGCGCCGAAGTTGCGTATGGCGGGTGGCTCTGCAACAATACCGGCGCCATGCGTACTGCTCACTCGATCCACTACTGGGCCGCAGGTCTCCTGGCCTGCCTTGTGCTGGTGGCAGGTGCCTGCAAGGAGAAGGGCGCACCGCCCGCCAAATCAAAGACGCCGGTGGCGCAGCTGGCCAGGATGGTGGGCGAGGTAGGTCATCGCCCGGCCGAGACGCTGGTCTGGCAACAGGCCGCGCAGGGGATGGGGCTCCACGATCACGACGCGATCAAGACGGGCAAGGGCGCCGCTGCGACGGTCAGCTTCACCGGCGCGAGGAAGCTCAAGCTGGAGATCGAGGAGCTGTCGCTGGTGATCATCGATGCGCCGGCCGAGAGCCCGGCGGCTCCGTCGAAGAAACCGCGAGCGGTGAGGGTCGCGCGGGTCGAGAAGGGGACCGTGCGGGGCGTCATCGCGCCGGGAGCGGCACCGGTAAAGGTGGTGACCCCCGACGGCGAGACGACCCAGATCGAGGCGGCCGGCACGGAGGCTGTGCCTTTTCGCCTCCGCGTGAACAAGGGAGGGAAGCTGGAGGTGGCTGTGTTGAAGGGCAGCGCCCGGGTTCGGTCGGGCAGCTCGGAGGTGATGCTCAAGCCCCAGCAGGTGGTGGAGGTCGGCCCGAAGCAGGTCAGTCAGCCAGTGGACCTGCTGCCCTACCCGGTGCTGGTGGCGCCCCCCGTCGATGCGAAGGTCCAGGCCGGGACCGAGATGGAGCTGCGCTGGACCCCGGTGGAAGGGGCCGCGATGTATCGGGTGCAGGTCAGCCACATGGTGAGCTTCTCCGAGCGGCTGTACAACAACACCATCATGGGACCCAGCTTCCAGCTGCCCGCTCCCAGGGCGATGCAGACCTATGTCTGGAGGGTGTCCAGCGTCGACAAGGCGGGGCGCGAGAGCGAGTTCGGCTACGCGCGCAGATTCCACGTCGAGACCGTGCAGTCGGCGATTGCTGGCCAGCTGCTGCATCCGCCCGACAATGCGGGCCTGCCGTTCGTCAGGGGCCAGAAGAACCCGGTGGCCTTCCGCTGGCAGGGGGAGGCGGAGCAGTACGAGCTGGTCGTGGCGCGAGCCCCATCCCTCAAGCAGGGTGTCGTGGCCCGGCACCGGGTGAAGACGACCGAGGAGGTGCTGACCACGCTGCGCAGCGGCGCCTACTACTGGGGGGTCTTTGGTATCCATGGAAAGACCCGCACGCCGCTGTTCGAGAAGGCCCATCGGCTGGTGATCACGGCACGACGCCCCCCCTACGTGCGAGTGCCCAAGACGATCAAGTGGCACAAGTAGGTCCTGGAGGTGCGTGCATGCGGTCCCTGGTGTTGACGATGGTGTTGATGCTCGTGGCCTGCGGCCCGACCGGCAAGCAGCCGGTCCACACCGTGCCCCAGACGGCGGATGCGGCCCCGCCGGTGCACGCGGTGGCCACCGGTCGCATCACCATCGACTGCACTCCGGTGGATGCGCGGGTGAACATCGACGGTCAGGACCACGGCACGAGCAAGGAGGTCTCGGTCAAGGGCGGGTTGACCCTGCCTCGCGGGCTGCATCGCATCGAGATCTCGCTGGAGGGCCACCGGCCTTTCCGTTTCGAGCTGATCCTGGGCGAGAAGCCCGAGACCATCAAGGTGCAGCTGCAGCCCCTCCCTCAACCGCCCAGATGAGCCGCCTCACCCTGACCCTGTTGTTGCTGTCCTGGCCAGCGGTCGCGGCCGGGCTCCAGGTCTCCACGGTCCCCGACCTGGTGGTGCTGGGCGATGTCGCCGTGGTGACCATCACGGTCAAGGGCATCCCGGGTCAGGGCGACATATATGGTGATGTCAACGTCGGCTCGGTGGAGCGGATCGAGCCCACCGTCGACGGGGCGAAGGTGACGTACCGCCCCCCGAAACAGACCTTCCCCCAGATGCTGGCCCTGGCGCTGTGGCGCGACGAGGGGATCGACGCCGTGATCCATGTGGTCCGGCTGCCCCTGCTCGGCCCCACCACGATCCCGGTCAAGACCCGCGCCGGCGCCCGGGTAAGGGTGCGGGTGGCGGGGCGGCTGTACGGGCCGGTGATCGCCGGTCCGGGCGGCCGGGCGCGGGTCAAGCTGTCGGTGCCGCCCAGTGCGCGCGTGGCGCGGGTGGAGGTCACGGACACCATGGGCCTGAAGAGCAACAGGCGAGTCGCCATCGGACAGCCCGCCTTCAACCAGCTGGCGCTGGCGATCACCCCGCATACCGTGACGGGGATCGGTCTGCCGCGCTTCCGTGTCACGGCGGTGGCGGCTGATCCCGACCGGGTCAGGGGCAGCCCGCTGCTGCAGGTGGGGCCGGACGGCGTCGCGCTCGAGGAGCAGAAGAACGGCCTCTGGACCGGAGTCTGGGCTCCCGCGAGCCGTCCCCCCGAGGGGAGCATCGCGCTCCGGCTTCACCTGCCCGGCGACAGGAAATCGCGCCGCCAGGCCGCGATCGGCATCACCCCAGGCGAGCTGACGGTGAGGGTGCGGCGGGTCCGCGTTGCGACGCGGCAGGCCGCCAGGAGCCGGTTGCAGGGGAACATCGGCGTGGTCATCGGGATGACCCACAACCTCGGGGAGCTGGTCGCACCGCGTTTCGGCATGGAGATCGGCGTGGAGTACGAGCTGGGGCTGGGGCTGGTGGGGCTGAGGGTCCATGCCAGCTATGGGTGGACCACCCAGCGGGTGTCGGCCCCGGGGCTGCCCGACGCCGAGTCGACGGTGATGCTGGTTCCCGTGGGGGGAGGCCTGACCTACCGTGCTCCCCTGCCCTACCTCACGCCCTATGTCTACTGGGGCTGCTTGGCGCAGATCGTGCGCACCACCAATCGTGCGCCCTACCTGTCGCCGCGGCTGGCCCGCACCGACGTGGTCTTCGGCGTGCTGGGTCTGGTCGGCGCCTCGCGGAGTGTCGGGCCGGGGCGCGTCTTCGTGCAGCTGGGCTACCAGTGGAGCCGCGTGGACAACGTGGATGTGGAGTTGCTGGGCGGAGGGATGGTGCTGGAGGGAGGGTACCGTCTTGAGCTGTAGATCAGCATGGCTTGTGCTGTCCGTGTTGCTGCCGCCCGTGATCAGCTGCAGCGGGTCCGAGCCCGACGCGCCCGGGCCGACGCTGGTCAAGCCGGGTGAGGGCGTCAACACCAGCCCCTCGCCGATCACCATCTACGGCACCGGGTTCAATCCCCTGGTCCGGGTGGACTACGACGACAAGCAGCATTCCACGGTCTCCACCGCCTTTTCGGCCCATCTGGGCCCTCACCGGCTGCAGCAGGTGACCTACCTCGACGAGACGAGGCTCGCTGCGCTGGTCCCGGCCGGGTTGCCGCCCGGCAGCTACTCGCTGACGGTGATCGACCCGCGCGGCCGGCGAGGCGCGCTCGACGACGCCTTCGCGGTGCAGCGCGGGTTCTCGGACGGAGGCCCGGACAGCCCGGAGATCGGGCCAGACGCCACGGCGGACGCCGCCACCGACGGCCCTCGCGCGGACCAGCTATCGGGGGATTTGCCGAAGGGCGATCTGGTCGGCCCGTCGGAAACTGCGCCGGGACCCGTGGTGGCCACCTTCGCCGGCACCGGAACGCCGGGCTTCAACAATGGTGTGGCGGCCAGCGCCCAGTTCCACAACCCCCGGGGGATCGCCATCGCCGGCGCCAGCCTCTACGTCGGGGATTTCAGCAACCACCGCATACGACAGATCTCGGCCGGCCAGGTCACCACCCTGGCGGGCAGCGGCAGCCAGGGGCTGGTCAACGGTGCGGTGGCCAGCGCCAGGTTCAACTACCCGGTGGGCGTGGCGGCGGACAGCGCCGGCTCGGTCTACGTCGGCGACTCTGCCAACGACGTGATCCGGATGATCAAGGGCGGCGCGGTGACCACGCTGGCGGGCAGCGGGACCAAGGGGTTCCTCGACGGCTCTGCGGCCAGCGCCCGCTTCAACTACCCCAAGGGCCTCGCCGAGGCGGGCGGGATAGTGTACGTCGCCGACAGCGAGAACCATCGCATCCGCCGGATCCAGGGCGGCGTGGTGAGCACGCTGGCGGGCAGCGGCACCAGCGGGTTCCTCGACGGCCCGGCGGCCAGCGCTCGCTTCAGCTCGCCCTCCTCGGTGGCGATCTCCGGCAGCACCATCTACGTCGTCGACACCGGCAACAACCGCATCCGGTCCGTGGTGGGTGGGGCAGTGACCACCGTGGCCGGCACCGGAGCTCAGGGCAACACCGACGGCGCCGCCCTCACCGTGGCCCGCTTCTGGAACCCGGTGGACCTGGCGGTCTCCGGCGCCACGATCTACGTCGCGGACCAGGCCAACCACCGCGTCCGCGTGATCAAGGGCGGCGTGGTCTCGACGCTCTGCGGCTCCTACCTCGGCTTCAAGGACGGTCCGCTGAGCAGCGCGCTGTTCTACTACCCGAGCGGTCTGGCGCTGGGCGGGGGCGGTACGCTGCTCTACGTGGCGGACCAGAGCAACCACCGCATCCGTGTGATCAGCTTCTGAGCGGGACCCGGGGTTCGGCGCGGCGCTTTCTCCGGCGCACGAGACAGGCGAGCGCGAGCAGGGCCAGCACGGGCGCCAGGTCAGCCTCCGTCTCGGCCGGTGCGAGGCGACACCCCCCGCCGTAGACGGGGCCCCCTTGCATGTGTGACTGCGTCCAGCGGGCGTCGTCGACCGTTGCGAGCCCGGCGACCACGTTGAGCGCATAGGCGGCGTCGATCAGTCCGGCGCCGCAACCCTCGGTGCATTGGCTGGCAGGGTTGGCGGTGCCGCGCAGTACCCTCAGGGTCTCGCGGGCGTCGAGGTTGGGATTGATCGACACCATCAGCGCGACCACCCCGGTCACCGCCGGAGCGGCGAGCGAGGTACCGTCGTAGAACCTGTAGCTGTACTGGGAGCTGGAGCTGTCGTAGAAGGTCGACACGACGCCTGCCGGACAGGGATGGTTGTCGCTGCAGGGCGGCATGTCGGCGAGGAACTGGCCGATGTCGCCGCCTGGCGCCATGACGTCGATGCTGGGTCCATGGTTGGAGTAGCCGGCCCGGGATCCGTCGCGCCGGGTGGCCCCCACCGAGATCACGTTGTCGTAGCCCGCCGGGTAGTTGACCTCGCTGTTGTTGTAGTTTCCGGCTGCCGCCACGACGATGACCCCTCGCTGCTGCACATCCTGGATGGCATCGGCGAGAGTCTGCCCGTATGCGGGGTCGCCGAAGCTGAGGTTGATCACTTTCGCCGGGGTTGGGTTGGGTGGCGCGCCATTCACCGGCAGACCGGCCGCCCAGCGGATCGCCGCGACGATGTCAGAGTCCTTTCCCCCCGTTACGCCCAGCGCGCGGACCGGCAGGATCCTGCAGCCCCAGGTCACGCCGGTGATCCCCAGCTTGTTGTTGCTGGCGGCACCGAGGATGCCGGCAACCAGTGTGCCGTGAAAGCGCGAGCTGCTCTTGTCGTCGGTATCAGTGGGGTCGGCATCCCAGCTGTCGCCGTCGGCCGAGTTGGCCTTGTCCAGGATGAAGTCGTACCCCGGGAGCAGCCGCCCCTGCAGGTCGGGGTGGTTCGGCAGGATGCCGGTGTCCACCACCGCCACGACGAGGCTGGAGCTGCCGGTTGACAGTTCCCAGCCGCGCTCGAGGTTGATCGCCTTGAGGTTCCACTGATAGGGGTACCACTTGTCGCTGGGGGTGGCGAACGGTCGCCGTACGTGGTTGGGCTCCGCGTACTCCACGTCGGGTCGGCTTCGGAGGCGCTCCAGGAGGCGCTCGACCTCACCGGCCGCCGGGCTGCTCGACATCCGGTAGAGCCAGGTCGCCCGCCCCACGGACCGGACCCTCACCATCGACTCCGCAATCAAAGATCTCTTGGTCGCCTGCGGTTTCCAGCGAACGATCAGCTCGGCCTCCGCAGCGGGAGCTTGAAGGAGGGCCGCGGTAAGCAGGGACAGGGCAAGGCGCATCGCCCTGTGGCCATGCAAGGGACGTTCCTGCCCCCCCGATCGCAGAAGCCTCCGAACTACCTGGCATCTCCAACCCGGAGCCTGGGGCTACGTGCTCCACCAGGGGCCTGGGTCCCACACGCAGCGCATCGTGTCAGGCCGGGCTCCGGCAACGCCCCGTGCGCTCGCCTGGCTCGGCCCTGCCGCGCAGGGCCGACCTCGGAACAACACTCGCGCGTGGGGCGTCGCCCTCGCCCAACCCGATCAAGACTACTCGCACGACGTCAGAGCGATCTACTGGCAGGAGAAGATGGCCGCGGTGGTGGCGGAGAAGGCGCAGCTGGCCCAGCTGCCGCCGGGCAGGCAGAATGACCAGCCGGTGCAGTCGCACTGGCGGAAGAGGTAGCCGTCGGTGTAGTTGCAGCCGGGCTGCTTCGGAATGCAGCTGTAGCTCCCCTTGTAGCCGGTGCAGTCGTGCGTCGACAGGTCGCAGCCGGAGCAGGTGGCGGAGGCCGGTCCACCCGCCGCCGGCGGGGGCACGGGTGGCGGTGGGGCCGGGCTGGCCGGCTGCTGGCAGACGTCGATGTACCACGGGGCGTTGTAGCCGTTCCCCACGTCCTTGGCGCAGACCAGCCCTGGCTCGCACTCGGCGTCGCTGTCGCAGTCTCCCTCGCCCTCCTTGCAGAGGCAGCCCTCGCTGCAGTAGCTCAGGCCAAACACGGTGCCGGCGTGGCAGCTCGCGGGAGGCGGCGGAGCGGGCGGGGGCGGCGGAGCGGGCGGGGCGGGCGGCTGCGGCGCGGGCTGCGATCCGGCGGTGTTGGCCTTGGCGTGAGCCCAGCCCTGAGGCACCCAGTTGCCCCAGCGGGTGCCGATGGTAGCGCCCGAGTAGCTCAGCGTGGCGCTGCCGTTGCCCTTGACGTTCTGCTCGATGATGTCGAGCGCATCCGGGCGCACGGCCGTGATCAACGCCACATGCCCATAGGTGCTGTTGGGCCAGACCAGCATGTCGCCGGGCACCGGCGGATGGGCCGCGTCTCCGTTGTAGTGGACCGACACCGTGTCCTTGGGCGCGTTGGTGAGCAGGTCCTTGGCGTTGCCATGCCAGCGGAGGCCCCATTTCTGTTTGAAGTGCCGCATCACGAGCTCCGGGCACTGGTACTGCAGGCCGTAGGCGCTGGTGCCGCCGCAGGAGTAGCCGGTGCCAGTGCTCGAGCCGTTGGAGAAGGCGCTGGTGCCGTCGAACGAGGCCAGCACCGTGGCGCAGGGCGGCATGCTGGCGCTGATGGAACGGGTGACGGAGGGGTTGACGTACTCCACGGTGGGCTCTTCCTGGCCCAGCGCGGGATCCTCGATCAGGCCGCCGCCGACCTCGCCGATCGAGCCGCAGCCCCACAGCAGCGCCAGGGTCCAGAGCAGATGGATGACTCGCATGTCCCGAACGTGGTGCAGGCTCCATACCACCAACGGGCCTCGTGATTCCAGTCACCTGGTAGTGACGAGCGGGGGGAGGGACCCCAGATCTGCCCATCGACGTTTGCACGCGCGGGTCACACCACCATTCGCGGGTCACAAGCTTGCTCCGTCAAGAACCTTGCCCGTAGAATCGCAGCAGGAGACGGGGTCGGTGCAAGGTGAGCTGACGCGCGGGGATGTCATCGCGGGCTACAAGATCCGACAGGCGGTGGGACAAGGGTCCACCGGCCGGGTCTACGCCGCCATCCGGCCGATCACCGGGGACAAGGTCGCGGTCAAGGTGATCCACGCCTACCTGACCGAGGATCGAGAGGTCGCGCGCGAGCTGCTCGCGGCGCTGTCGCCCCTGGTCGGGCTGAGCCACGAGAACCTCGTGACGCTGCTCGACTGCGGCAGCAGCGACGATGGCGCGGTCTACCTCATCTCCGAGTTCGTCCAGGGCACGACCCTGACCGATCTGCTGCGAAAGTCCGCTCCGCTCGGTGCGACGGCGGCCGCCTCCCTGCTGCGACAGCTGGTGGCAGGGCTCGATGCGGCGCACGAGCGGGGAGTGGTCCACGGAACCCTGTCGCCGGACAACGTCTGGCTCAGCCCGCGCGAGGACGGCGCCTGGCCCCCGCGGCTGCAGATCATGGACTTCGGTCTCGACCGCTTGCTGGACGTCGACGGACGCCGGCCCTATTACCTGGCGCCCGAGCAGTGCCGGGGCGAGACGACGGGCGCAGCGGCGGACCTCTACGCCGTGGGGGTGATGGCGCACCAGATGCTCACCGGGCGGCTGCCTTTCTCCTCGGCCAGACCGGCCGAGGTGCGGCGCATGCACCTGGAGCAGGATCCGCCCGGGCTGCCCCTGCAGGGCCTCGATGAGGAGGTCGCACAGCTGTTGCCGCGGATGCTGGCCAAGGCGGCGGACGAGCGGCCATCGGCGGCTGATGTTGCCGCGGCGCTGGTCGACATTGAGGGGTCAGGGACGACGGAGCCGGAACCGGAAACGGAGCCGGAGCCGGAAACGGAACCGGAACCGGAACCGGAGGCGGAGCCGGAGCCGGAACCGGAGCCGGAGCCGGAGCCGGAACGGGAGCCGGAGCTCGAGGAAGAGCCGACGCCCGCGGATGATCAACACGAGCCAGCTGCCCGGCTGCCGAGCATACAGGCCAAGGGGGAGATCGATGTTCCCCCGCGGCGCATGCTGGTCACCACCGGCGTGCTGCCAAAGGTCGAGCGCCCGCGTGATCCGACGGTGCTCACGCCGCTGCGTTCGGCCATGCTGGCCGTGATCACCGCCGTCGCGATGGGGGCCGTGGTCTATCGGGTGACCGTGGGGCACTGGCCCCTGACCACACCGGAGCAGGAGACACGCGAGGGGCGACTCGTGGTCCGCACCACACCGGCCGGGGCCGCGGTCTACCTCAACGGGGCTCGACAGGCCAAACGGACCCCCGTGACCCTGACCGGGCTGCGTCAGGGGCAGACCTACGACCTGTACCTCCACCTGCCGGGCCACCGCGCCTGGCGGCAGCGGCTCGCGCTGGGCCTCGGGGAGCAGGAGCGGGCACTGGCGGTGAGGCTGGTGCGACGGGCGATCCAGTTCGGCACGCTCAAGCTGTCCGCCAACATCAAGGCCGACTTCTTCCTCGATTCCCGACGGGTAGGTACTCAGACCCGGGAGGTGACGCTGGCGGACGTTCAGGCCGAAGTGGAGCACCAGCTCAGGGTCTCGGCCCCACGTCACAGGGTGATGCAGCAGCCGGTGAAGGTCGATCCAGGCAAGGTCCAGGTGCTCCAGTTCGAGCTAATTCCGTTGCTTCACCCTGCGCGCCGCCGCCGCATCCCGCAGCGCCCCGACGGGGGCGCGAGGAACGGCGCGCCGCCGTAGGCGCGAGGAACGGAGACGGCAGTTGACAGAGGTGGGCTCGCTGCCGTAACCTCCGGAAACGATAGATTTTGTCGATCGACATCTGAGCTATCATGCGCTGTGTTTCGAACCGATCGGTGTCCGTGTTGCTCTGCATGCTCCTCGGAGCGTGCAGCTCCGGCGGGGGCACCAAGTCGGTCTCCTACAAGGACACGGCGCGCGCCAACTACGACCGCGGGATGAGGGAGCTCAAGGACGACAGCCACCCGGAGGCGGTGAAGTACTTCACCTTCGTCAAGAACAAGTTCCCCTTCTCGCACTACGCCACCCTCGCCGAGCTGCGGCTCGCCGACACCTACTTCGCGCAGGATAAGTACGTCGAGGCGATCGATGCCTACAAGCTGTTCGTCAAGTTCCACCCGACCCATCCCGAGGTCACCGGCGGCTATGCCTCCTATCAGATCTGCCGTGCGTTCATGGAGCAGATCCCGAGCGACTGGTTCCTGGTGCCCCCCTCCTTCGAGAAGGACCAGGGTGCGACCAAGGACGCCATGCGCGAGCTCCAGACCTTCGTCAGGACCTTCAGGCGCAGCAAGTATCTGCCCAAGGTGAAGCACCTGTACCGCAAGTGCATGCGGAAGCTGGCCGACCACGAGTTGTACGTGGCGCGCTTCTATCTGGAGCGGGACAAGCCCAAGGCCACCATCCTGCGGCTGGAGACGCTCCTCAAGCAGTACCCCGACGCGGGCGTCGATCCCGAGGTGATGCTGCTGCTCGGGAAGACCTACATGAAGCTTGACCAGAACAAGAAAGCGAAGGAGACATTTGTCACGCTGGTTCGCAAGTATCCGACCGATGCGAACAGCGCCAAGGCAAAGCTCTACCTCGAGTACCTGGCAGGCCAGCGAGATTGATGATGGATGAGAGGCTAAAGCAGCTGCTGAACCAGGGGCGGGACCTCTACGAGAACCGCGAGTTCGACAAGGCGGAGAAGGTGCTGACCCAGGTGCTGCGGGAGAACCGTGGTTTCGCGGATGTCCACAACATGCTGGGCGTGATCTACCACGACATGGGGCGCTTCACCCAGGCGAGGGACTGCTTCGAGGAGGCGCTCAAGGTCAACCCCAACTACACCGAGGCGGCGCTGAATCTGGCGGTGACCTACAACGAGCTCGGTCAGTACCGGGAGGCCAAGGAGGTCTACAGCCGGACGATGGCTCACAGCCGCAGCCAGCCTCGTTCGCTCGATCCCTTCGCCAAGGGCAAGCTGGCCAACATGCACGCCGACCTGGGCGACGCATACCACGGGATCGGTTTCTACGCCGAGGCGATCCGCGAGTACGGTCACGCCCTCGCGCTGTGCAGCACCTTCGTCGATATCCGCACCAAGCTCGCCAACACCCACCGTGACATGGGCAACGCCGAGGAGGCGATCCGGGAGTATCGGGAGGTGATCGACACCAACCCCAACTACCTCGTCGCCCGCCTGCAGCTCGGTGTGACCCTGTATGCGGCGAAGCGGGTCGAGGAGGCGGTCGAGGCCTGGCGCGAGGTCCAGGCCCTGGATCCCGAGAACAAGAACGCCCGCATGTACCTCAGAATGGTGGGTGCCGAGGAGCCTTGACCAGACTTGAGGACCGGCCCTCCCTCACCGCGGACCAGCCCGGCACCGGCGGCGGGATGGTGGAGCTCGAGGACTTCCATGTGGAGGAGATCCCGGCCTACGCGCCCAGCGGCTCGGGCGAGCACTGCCTCGTGCTGCTGGAGAAGCGCGATCTGACGACTCCGGCGGCGATCCGGCGCCTGTGCGGCGCGCTCGGGCTCGACCCGGCTGCGGCGGGCTACGCCGGTCTCAAGGACCGCCACGGCGTCACCCGGCAGTGGATCTCGCTGCACCAGGTCGAGCCGCAGCGGGTGAGGGCGGTCGAGCTGGAGGGCCTGCGGGTGCTCGAGGCGCAGCTGCACCACAACAAGCTGCGGCCCGGACACCTGCGGGGCAACCGGTTCGAGGTCGTGCTGCGCGGCACCGTGGACGACGCGATGGAGCGCGCCCGGGCCGTGCTCGGGCGACTGACGCGGGAGGGGCTCCCCAACTACTTCGGCGACCAGCGCTTCGGCCGCGAGGGAGACAACGCAGCCGAGGGCCTGCGCCTGCTCAGAGGCGAGCTCAAGCTGCGCGATCGCTTCAAGCGCCGGCTGCTGGCCTCGGCGCTGCAGTCGGCGCTGTTCAACGACGTGCTGGCCGTTCGAACCAGCCAGGGCATGCTGCGCCGGATCTGGGGCGGCGAGGTGCTGCAGCGGGTCGACAGCGGCGGGCTGTTCATCAGCGACCCTTGCGAGCGCGACCTGGATCAGCGCCGACTGGATGCGGGAGAGCTGTGCATCACCGGACCGATCTGCGGGCCGCGCATGCCGTTGCCGGCTCCGGGGAGCCAGGCGCTGGAGCTGGAGCAACAGGTGTTCCAGCAGCACGGGGTGACGCCGGAGGCGTTCGGCGCCCTGGGGCGCATCGCCCGCGGGGGCCGCCGGCCCTTGACCGTCCAGGTCGAGAGTGCGACGGTCGAGCAGGTGCCAGACGGGCTGCGGCTGACCTTCTCGTTGCCCCCTGGGGCCTACGCCACGGTACTGCTGCGAGAGGTGACCAAGCAGGAGGAGGCCCGGCTCCCCACCGGCGCGCGAGGGAGCCCTGGTTAACAGATGGACATCATCCGAACCCTGCTCGACCTGCTCCTGCTGACCGGCGCCACCTGGGTTCTGTGGCTGCTGATCGGGCTGTCCGTGATCAGCGTGGCCCTGATCGTCGAGCGGGCGCTGTTCTTCGCCCAGCTGAAGCTCGACCTGTCGGCCGTCGTCGGCGGGCTGCGCAAGGATCTGGCGCAAGGTCAGCTCGAGGCGGCGCGCCAGCGGCTGCAGTCCTGCCGGGCCCCCGAGGCGCGGATCACCCTCGAGGGGCTGCAGGCCTACGATGGAGGCCCCGACGCCGTGGCCGAGGCGATGACAGCCGCCAAGGCGGCGGAGCGCGTGAGGCTCGAGCGCCGGCTGGCCTTCCTGGGCACCCTGGGCAACAACGCCCCCTTCATCGGCCTGTTCGGCACGGTGATCGGGATCATCAAGGCCTTCCACGACCTGTCGATGGAAATGCACAGCGGGGCCAGGGTGGTGATGGCCGGCATCTCCGAGGCGCTGGTCGCCACCGCCATGGGGCTGTTCGTCGCGATCCCGGCGGTGGTGGCCTACAACTACTTCCAGCGCCAAATCCGCGCCAGGCTGGCGTCGAGCGACGCGCTGGCGCATCTGCTGCTCTCGGACCTGCGGGGTCGTCGTGACGCCGGTGGCCCCTACAGGACCAAGCCATGAGCGCGTCGGCGCTCGGGCCGGGCCATGACGGCGACGACGGCGGCGAGCTGATCACCGAGATCAACGTCACCCCGATGGTCGACATCATGCTCGTGCTGTTGATCATCTTCATGGTCACGGCCACCTTCATCGTGCGCCCCTCGATCAAGGTCGAGCTGCCGAAGGCTTCCCGGGCCGACAGGTCGGTGGCGACGGTCGGTGTGACCCTCAAGGCCGACGGTGGCTTGATGCTCAACGGACGCCCGCTGAGCGAGAAGGCGCTGATGGCCGAGCTGCGCCGACAGGCGCGCTCCCGCCGCGACGTGCAGGCCATCATCGCCGGGGACGCGGCGGTTCAGCACGGGCGCGTGGTGCGCGTGATCGATATCATCCGTCGCGCCGGGGTCACGCGCTTCGCGATCAACGTCCAGCTGGACGAGGGGGCGCTGGAGGGTCTCTGACGCGCCAGCTCGCCCTGCGCGCGAGACAGGCACAGCGCGCGAGGCGGGAGGCCTCCCCTTGAGTGCGGGCCGAGCGCGCGAGACAGGCACGCGGGGGTTGGGCTACCATGTCAGTGATGTCCCTGCTGGACCATGACACTGCGGACCGGTCGCGGTCCGTCGTGGTCGCGCTGGCCGTGGCCGCCTCTGTCGGCATCCATGGGCTGGTCGCTGCCACCCCGCTGCTGATGGATGCCCCGGCGCCGAAGAAGTCGCGCCTGCTGTCGTTCAAGGTCGTGCGGTCCCGGCCGAAGCCGATGCCCCTGCCCCCGCCGCCAGCCAAGGTGGAGGCTCCCCTGCCCCCGCCGCCGGTCCGCTCGCGCCCCCGGCGGCGGATCGCGACCCGGGCTGCGCCGCCCGCGCCCGTGCGATCCGCTCCTTTGGTCTTCGGCGCCACGAGGGAGTCGGTCACGACCGCGGGTGGGGGCAGCTTCGCCGTGCCCCTGGGCAACACCGTGGCGACCGACCCCGCCAACCGTGGGCCGGTCAAGGGCAGGGTTGCTTCGCCCCCGCCGCCTGCCTCTCCTGCGCCGCCTCCCCCGAAGGTCACCATGAGGGTCAAGCCGGATCTGGTGCACGAGGTGAAGGTGCCCTATCCCTCCAAGGCACGAGGGCTCGGCATCGAGGGCACCGTGACGGTCCGGGTCCGGGTCGGGATCGATGGTCGGGTGCGGGAGGCCCGCGTGCTGACGGGACCGGGGTTCGGCCTCAACCAGGCGGCCCGTCGAGCGCTGCTGGGCTTTCGCTTCAAGCCGGCCATCGGCAGCGACGGCAAGCCGATGCCCTGGTGGATCACCTACCGCTACACCTTCCGCATCAACGAGTAGGGTAGTCCAGCAAGACATCGGTCATTGACGCGTGCTCGGCGTCGATCCACTCGGCGCTCCGTGCTCCGTCGCTGATGCGCACCTCGTCTATCGCCCCGTCGAATGTGGTGCTGTCGTTCCAGTTGCTGCCGATCTTGGCCACGCCGCCCGCGCCGGGCAGCGCGATGTCGATCGCCTCGCTGTCCACGAGCTGGCCGTCGACGAACAGGCTGGCTGTCCCCTTGGAGCGGTCGATCACGAAGGCGACGTGATGCCACATCGTGTCGGCGAAGCTTGTGCCCCAGCTTCCCAGGTGGTGGGACGTGTAGTCCGGGCAGCCCGCGCCCAGCGCCAACCGTCCTAGCACCACACCGTCGTCGTGGATCGTGAGCCCCCACCCCCGGCAGTCGAGCTCGTTCTGCAGGAAGTAGGCCTTCGTCGATGTTGTGGCGGTTCGGAACCAGGCCTGCAGCGTACGAGCTTCCCCCACGTCCACGTTCAGCGGTTCCTTGTCCCCGATCTCGATGAAATCCCCCTGGCTGGCATTCAGCGCCAGCGCCCCGCCGATCCGTCCGTCAATCCGACTGCTCTTGCTCAACGCCCCCTTGGCGGTGCCGTGGAAGCCGCTGGAGCTGCTGTCGCGGATCTGCGGTGGCGCCTGGCCCGGGTCGTCTGCCAGGTGGTACACGGCCAGGTGATCGGCCCAGACCGCGTTGGGATCTTGTGCCTTGCCAACCGCCGGGTCTCCATAGCGGAGCGTGATGAAGTCGGAGTCCGAGCCGGCGTCGATCTTGGGCACTCTGACCCAGACGAAAGAGGTCCCCTTGGGGGTCCAGCGCTCGATCTCGTGGGGCAGCGCCGTCTTCCCGTCGTCGTCCACGAAGCGAAGATCCGCGCCCGTTGGATCGGCCACCTGGTAGTCGAACTGCGACGGGGTGAGCGTCACGAGCACGACGAACCCGACGAGCGCCTCTTTGCGGCTCTTGTTCTTGAAGGTCAGCTTCAGCACCTGGGGCTCGACGGCGGGTTGGTCGTGGCTCGAGCCGTCAGGTGGCAGGCCATCAGCGGTGACGGTCACCTCTCCACCAAACACGTCGGAGAGGCCTGCGTCCTTGGATGAAGACGCTCGTATCCCACTACGGTCGAAGAAACAACTCAACAGCGGGGTGCAC
>Ga0180009_10003784_pt1 | contig 17006 bp, 15 predicted proteins | sample OS_PC_MetaG_FD_123537 | JGI IMG/M metagenome (GOLD analysis project Ga0180009, IMG submission 123537) | Groundwater microbial communities from the Aspo Hard Rock Laboratory (HRL) deep subsurface site, Sweden - OS_PC_MetaG | ecosystem: Environmental > Aquatic > Deep subsurface > Groundwater... | reverse complement strand
CCTCGTGAAGTAAGGCCGGATTGACGGGAAGCCACAGGTCGGTTAGTCTCGGGCGCGGTCTCCAGCGATGGAGGCCGCGCCATTTTCAGGGAGGGCCGATGAGGAATCGCCGCAAATCCAGCCGGACCGAGCCCCTGTTCCTGGTGGGCCTTTGCCTGCTGTTCAGCGTCGTGCTGGCTGCCGGTTGCGGGAAGGAGGACCGGAACGGGAATCGGACCGGGGAAGTCAGCGGAGCCCCGGTTCCCGGCGGGACCGCGGTGGTGGCTCTCGAGGCCGATCCCGGCAACTTCAATCCCCTGATCTACACGTCGTCCCTCACCGGATACGTCTTCGCGGAGATGCACGACGGCCTGACGGAGATGGCCGACGACCAGTCCTGGCAGCCCAGGATCGCCACGTCCTGGGAGGTCGCTCCCGACGGTCTCTCCATCACCTATCACCTGCAACCCTGGAAATGGTCGGATGGGGCCCCTCTGACCGCGGAGGACGTGGTCGGCTCCTTCGGCCTGTTCGTGGATCCGCGGGTGGCCAGCCCCCGGCGAGGGTTCTACCGAGACATCGCCGACGTGAGCGCGCCCGATGGACTGACGGTCCGTTACGAGTTCCTCAGACCCTTGCCCGACCCGGTCCAGCGGACCTGGCATCACGTCCTGCCCTGGCACGTGGTGGGGAAGCTTGATCCGGCGGAGGTGGGCGCATGGCCCTTGAACCAGGCGCCGCTGTCCTCGGGTGAGTTCATGCTGGAGGACCGGGAGTACAACCGGCAATTGACGATGGTGCGCAACCCCCATTATCCGGGCAGGCCGGCGTTGCTGGAGCGGGTGGTGTTCAGGATCATTCCCGAGGAGAGCGCCCGGATCCTCGCCCTGGAGATGGGGGAGGTGGATCTGGTCGACAAGGTTCCGCCGGCAGCCGCCCGGAGACTGGAGGACTCCGGGCGGGCCCGGGTGGTGTCGACCGGCTGCCGCCGCCTTTATTACCTGCAATGGAACTGCCGGAACCCGCGGCTGGCCGACGCTGAAACCCGCCGGGCCCTTTCCCAGGCGCTCGACAGGGAGAGGATGATCGCCACCCTCATGGAGGGTTACGCCCAGCCGGCAGTCGGTCCCATACCGCCGGTGGTCTGGAACTTCCATCCGGACCTGGCTGCGGTCCGCCGGGATGTCGATGCCGCCCGCGCCCTCCTGGCCGGCGCCGGTTGGGCCGACCGGAACGGCGACGGCGTGCTGGAGCGGGACGGCCTGGACCTGGAGATCGAAGTCCTCACCCGGCAGGGCGATCCCGTGCGGGAGAACGGGGCCGTCATCATCCGCGACAACCTGGCCGAGGTCGGCGTCAAGGTCCGGACCCGGGTCCTCGAACTCGCGGCCGGGCTCGAACTGGTCAATTCCGGGGAGTTCGACGCCTACTTCGGACTGCTGGTCCCCAACCTCTACGGCGATCCTTCGGGCTATGTCCGGTCGACCTCGGTTGACCAGTACAACCAGGGCCGTTTCGCCGACTCCCTGGTGGATTCCCTGCTGGACGAGGCGCTCGGCCAGGCCGATCCGGCCAAGGCGCTCCCCCTCTGGTACGCCCTGCAGGAACGCCTGCTGGTCAACCCTCCGGCTGCGTACCTGTTCTATCCCGACAATCTCGTCGGGGTGAGCACGCGGGTCCGGGACGTCCGGCCGCACGTCCTCTCCCCGATCAACAATCTTGCGGAGTGGTGGATCGCTCCCGGGGACCGCCGGTTCCTCACCGGGAATTGATCGGGGCATTGTCGATTCCCCCATCCATTCGTAAATTGATCGCGTATCGCCTCACCCCACCAGCGAGGACGTCCGTGAACAGTATCCTGACAACCAGAATGTGGGCGCTTCTGAGCCCGGCGTTGCTTGCCTGCCTCGTGGCCTGCGGTTCGAGCACCGATCCCGGGGGTGATGACGGCGGCGTGGTGTTTTCCTACTCGCCGTCGGGATCCCAGATGATTATCGAGGCCGGGACCTCCCGGGATTTCGCCGTTGCCGCGACCGGCGGCGGCGCCTTGACCGCGGAATGGAAGCTCAACGGCCTGACCGTCTCCCAGACTGCGACCTACAGGTACACCGCCGGGTCGGTGGGAGTCGACCTGCTCCAGGTGGCCGCCTCCAGCGGGGGACGATCGGGTGCGTTCGAGTGGACCGTCACCGTGAGCGAGGACGTCACGACCTTGCCGCCGGCGGTTCCCCAGGTCCGCGTTACCCACGGGACCCTTCCGGCCGAGGCCAGGGTGTCCTGGAATTTCGTCGGCTCCTCGACGTATCCCATCGATTCCTATCTGGTCGCCTGCAGTTTCGACGGCCCGCTGAGCGTCGCCAACTGGGACCAAGCGCTTCAGCTGGGGGCGGTCGCACACACGGGCAACATCGGCTATTCGGCCCTGTTCCAGACCGACGACGGCATGATTCCCGGCGCCACGGCCTGGTTCGGAGTGCGCGCCAGGGACGAACTCGGCCAGCTTTCCCCCCTGCCTCAGAGCGTCCAGCATGTCCTGTCCTACGCCTGGGATCTGACCGGTACCGTCCGCGACGATTTCGGCCGGCCCATGAGCAACGTCCTGGTCAAGTTCCTGGTGGGGGGGCGGGTGCTGAACGATCTCACCGCCCCCGACGGGACCTTCGGCTACGGGCCTTTCAGCAGCGTGGATTCGGTCCAGGTCCAGGCCACGGCCACCGTGGGCGATTATTACCGCTATTCGTCGCCGCATCTGAAGGCCGCCTCGGGGTCGGTGTATGACGTCGTCCTGATCGGCATGATCCCCGTGGATCCCGCGTGCGACGGGACGGACGGGGACTTCCTCCAGTACCTCAGGTTCATGACCATGACCAGTCCGCTGTCCGAGCAGACGAAGTTGCACAAGTGGCGGGAATATCCCGTCGCAGTCCACATCCCCGATTTCGTCCGGTCGCCCGACGGTCTGGATTTCGCGGCAGCCAGCAGGGAGGCGCTGGACCTCTGGAACAGCGACAGCGGGTTGCAGCTGTTCGAGGAGGTCGCCTCCCCCGGCGCCGCCGACATCATCTTCAACTTCGACTTCGACGAGCCTGCGCTGAACGGGCAGGCCGTCCTGGTCAGTCCCCAGGGAGTCCTCAACGGAGCCGTCACACCCGAGCTCGTCCGTGTGGACATCAACAGCGTCCTGCCTGCTGCGGGTTCCAGCGGGTATCCCGGCGTCAAGGGAGTGGCCCTCCACGAGCTGGGCCACACCCTGGGTCTCTACGCGCACAGCTCCGGCTGTTCGGATTATCGCCTGATGGATATCGGTGCGGGGAGTTCGGCGTTCAGCGACGGCCGGACCCATCCGGTTCACCAGGATGAAATGAACGCCGTCCGGTGCATTCGTTACCTCAACCAGGCGGTGGACCTGAGCCGGTATGATTCCGACGGCCGGGGGGCCGGCTCGCCCAGGTAATATCCGCGCATTGACATCATACCGGCCCATTCTTACCTTGGGTCCATTCACACCCGCCCCGCCGGCCGGCCCGGTTTTCCCCGAGCCGGCGTTCATGACCCAATCAGGGAGGATCCCATGGTCCGCAAAGCCCAGAGCATTCTTACCGATCTGAGCACGGCCGACCTGAAGCGCCTGCTCGTCGCCCGCGAGAGGATCGACGTTCTCGAGCAGGAGAAATCCCGGCTCGTCCGTGAACTCGCCAAGGTCGAAAAGGAACTCGTCGGTCTGATGACCGACGCCTCGGACCCAGGATCCGCGCCCGTCCGGCGCGGACGTAAACCCGGTCCCCGCAAGGGCGCCAAGCAGGCGGCCGCGAAGAAGACGGCCCGCAAGGCCGCTTCAGGGGAAGCGCCGAAGAAGAAAGCCCCCGCGAAGAAGTCGGCAAAGAAGAAGACGGCAAAGAAGAAGTCGGCAAAGAAGAAGACGGTCAAGAAGGTCGCCGGGAAGACCGCCGGCAGGGCGGGCAGGCCGGCCGGCGCGAAGACGGTCAAGAAAGCCCCGGCCAGGGCATCGGGCCGCCAGACCCTGGAAGAGGTCGTGCTCGCCGTCATCCGCAGGAACGGGAAGCCCATGGCCTTCAAGGACCTCATGGCCGCCATCGTCAAGGGCAAGCTCTTCGCGACCAAGAGCAAGAATTTCGACAACGTCCTGCGCCGTACGCTGTCCACCAGCGAGGTGGTCAAGAGGGTGGGGCGCGGCATCTACGCCGCGGCCTGACGGGTCCTCGCGGTTCGCGGCCCCGGTCCCGGCGGACCGGGGCCTTTTTTTCAGCCGGGAGGCCAGGCCAGGGAGCGGCCGCCGAGGATGTGCAGATGCAGGTGGCCGACCGTCTGGCCTCCGTCCTCCCCGCAGTTGATCACGAACCGGTAACCACGCTCGGTCAGCCCCTCGGAGGCGGCGATCCCGGCTGCGGTCACCAGCAGGCGACCGACCAGTTCGACGTCGGCCGATTCGAGATGGTCGAGGCCGGGAACGTGACGGCGGGGGATGACCAGGATGTGGGTGGGGGCCTTGGGGTCGATGTCCCGGAAGGCCACGAAGGAATCGTCGCTGAACACCTGGTCCGATGGTATTGTCCCTGCGGCGATCGAGCAGAACAGACACGATGACATGAGATCCTCCCGGGCTGGGTGCGCCGGAGGGGAGCCTATCACGCGGGCCGGGGTTGCGGCAAGGAGGGCCTGGTTGTCCGGTAACGACAAGATCCTGGTCGTCGGCTACAACGCCTGGGACGTCACGGTTCCCGTGGATCGGATTCCCGCTCCTGACACCAAGATGGAAGTGGCTCCGCCGATCCAGGGGGGAGGGGGACCCGCCGCAACCGCCGCCGTGGCCCTGGCGCGCTGGGGGTGCCGGGTGACCCTCGTCACTCCTCTGGCCGACGACCCTCCCGGGCGGTGGCATGCGGCCGCGCTGGCCGGTGAGGGTATCGACGTCTCCCGGTCCCCGCAGCGGACGGGAAAGAAATCCCCCCAGGCCGTCATCCTGGTCGACGGCTCCGACGGTTCCCGGCGGATCCTCTGGTCGCGCGGGGAAATCCCCCGGCTTTCCCCCGATGAGGTCCCGGTGTCCCTGCTGGACGGCGTCGGACTTCTGTACTGTGACGGGCACGAGAACCCGGCCTGCGCCCTGCTGGCGGCCGAGGCGCGGCGCCGGGGTCTGCCGGTGGTCCTGGACGCGGGTTCGGTGCGCGAAGGGCTCCTGGACCTCTTGCCCTACTGCACCGACGTGATCGGAGCCCTCGGGTTCCCCGCCGCATTGACCGGGATCAGCGATCCCGGGGAAGCCCTCGTCGCCCTGGCGGGCACGGGGCCCCGAAGGGTGGCCATGACCGGCGGGGATTCGGGTGTCCTGGCGCTGGTCGAGGGCGGTCCCCGCTACCTGCCGGCCTTCGCCGTTCCGGTGGTCGACACCACCGGGGCCGGGGACGTCTTCCACGCCGGGTACGCCTACGCCCTCCGCCAGGGGAAGGATTTCCCGGGATGCCTCGATTTCGGCCAGGCTGCAGCGGCCTTGAAATGCCGGGGCTGGGGAGGCCGTGCCGGCATTCCCTCCCTCCCGGAAATCGAATCCCTCCTTCTGTCCGGGCGGCGTCGGCCCTCCGGCCTGTTCGCTCCCCGTTATCCCGGTCTCCTTCCCGGTTGAGCCTGTCCCGGATTTTTCCCTTTTTTTCGCTGGACTTTCGTCAAGTTTTCGTTATTCTCACGGAGTGGCTCGCCGCATCGCGAGGATGTGGTCCACGCCAAGGAGGATTCCATAGGAGGGTTCCATGGGTTTGACGCCACGCCAGGCCGAGATCCTGGCCTACATCACCGCATACACGGATGAATACGGTTTCGCGCCTACCCTTCAGGAGATCGGGCTCCAGTTCGGCCTGTCCTCGGTGGCCACCGTCCACAAGCACGTCAGTCATCTGGTGGACAAGGGATTCCTGAGGAGGGAGCGCCGGAACGCCAGCCGTGACCTGGAAGTGGTGGACGAAAGGGGCGGGTCGGTGATGGCCCGCGTCCCGGTCCTGGGCACTGTGGCCGCGGGGTATCCTGTCGAGGCCCTCGAGGACAGGGAGGAGATCGCACTCCCCGAGGAATGGCTGGGCAAGGGCAGGACGTATGCCCTGAGGGTCCGGGGCGACTCCATGATCGAGGAGCAGATCCGCGACGGGGACACCGTCGTGGTCGACGCCAGGGAAGTCGCCCGGAACGGGGAAACCGTGATCGCCCTGATCGACGGCGACGCGGTGACCGTGAAGCAGTACTTCCGGACCGGCGCGCAGATCCGCCTTCAGCCGGCCAACCCTGCCTTTCCGGTCATGGAATATCCCGAGGAGCGCGTCCGGATCCAGGGCGTCGTGATCGGGGTCCTGCGGCGTTTCTGAGCCGGGGGACGAGGTGGGCGCCGGCATCCTGCACTTGAGGCCGGGGAGGGTCGGTCCGCAGGGTCATCCCCGGCCCGGCCCGAGCGATGACGAACGACGACGTTTCGGGACGTTCTGCGCCGGCCTGACCCCGGTGTGGTCGTTCGTGCCGGACGGCCTGCTCCTGGACCTGACCGGAACCGGACGCATCCACGGGCCCGGATTCGCAGGCGCCGAAAGGGTCGGCCGCCTCGCCCACGATCTCCTCGGCATTCCCGCCGCCGGTTTCGCCTCATCCTGTCTTGCCGCCCGGCTCGCATCCCGGCTTGCCGCCGTCCTCGGCGGGGGGATGCTGGGCGTGCCCGCGCAATCCCAGGATACCTTCCTGGCGGGGGTCTCCCTCGCCGCCATCCCCGTCGACCGGCGCAGCCTGGACCGCTTGCGGGAACTCGGGGTCCATACCCTCGGCGACCTGCAGGTGGTCCCCCGGGATCTGCTCAAGGCCGTTTTCGGGACAGCGGGGCTGGAACTGGCCGCCCTGGCCTCGGGAGGAGGGATGGCGACGGACCTGCAGCCGGGCGGACCGGATGGCGGCTCCGGCCCCGGCAGGCTGGTGATCGGCGCCCGCCTTGCCCGCCCCCTCGACGACGACCTGGTGCTCCGGGCCCTCCTGCAGGGGTTGGCCCTCCGGGCCCTGGCCTGGGAGAGGGACCGGACGGGACCGACCACCCGGTGGGATCTCGTCGCGGGGTATTCCGGGGGCGAGGCCGGTCAGGCGCGCAGCCTGGGGCCCGCGAGTGACGGTTACCGGGCATGGCGGATGCTGGTGGGCGATCTCTGGCGCAAGCTCGGTAACCGCCGTCGGGGTCTGCTCAGCCTGGACCTCCACGTCCGGCACGGCGCCGGCGGGGCGGGCGCCCGGCAAGGGACGCTCTTCGGTGAGGACCGCGACGACGTCCGGCTTGCTGAGGTCATCGACCGGGTCGGGACCGACTGGCCGGGATCCCTGGCGCCCGCCAGCGAAGGGTTGCTGAAGGCCTGGGGCGTCCGCTGGGTCCCCGGAAAGGCGCAGGGGAAGCCCGGCAGGGGTTTGGTTGACGGCCGGGCGGCCGGCGGGTAGCATTGACCGCACCCGTGTATTACCCTTTCCCCGGCCCTCTTCGACTGGAGATCTGCAGATCATGAGCAAACCGGAACGGCCGGGGGACCTGGAAGAGATCTTCGAAATCCTGGTCACGTCCTATTCCCAGCGGAGCGGATCCCTCCCCGGGGAGACCGAGCTCAGCTGGCGACCCGCAGCCGATGCCTACGAGACCCAGGACGCCTTCATCGTCCAGATCGAGCTGGCAGGCCTGGACCCGGCCCGGATCGAGGTCCTGGCGGACGCCCAGAGCCTGGTGGTCCGGGGCATCCGCCAGGACGCCTCCGTTCCCGGAAAGAAGCATTTCCACGAGATGGAGATCAGCGTGGGGCCTTTCGCGCGCAAGATCCCTCTCATCCCCGGTGTGGACCCGGCCAGCGCCCAGGCCAGGTACCGGAACGGTTTCCTTTTCGTCACCTTTGCGAAACGGCCCGGTCCCGCGGCGGACCAGCGGAACATCGCAGTGGATCAATGATCAGCCGGTCACCCAGGACCGGAACGCGGCCCAGCGGAGGCGGGTTCCCTTCTGGAAGGAGCTAATCCCCATGCCCGACAACGTCCGGGAAGATTCGACGAGAGACCATCAGGCGGAGGTCGTCCTGCCCCGGGAGATTCCCATCCTGCCCATCAGCGAGGCCGTGATCTTCCCCGCCATGATGGTGCCGCTGGTCCTGACGGACGCCAACCTGGTCAAGCTGGCGGACGACTGCCTGGCCGGGGACAAGATCCTGGGCGCCTTCACGCAGCGGGAACTGCCGGACGAGGACGACGACACCGTCCAGGACAAGGACCTGGTCTTCAAGGTGGGGACCGCGGTGAAGATCCAGAAGATGCTGCGCTTTCCGGACGGCAGCATGCGGCTGCTGGGGCAGGGGATCGCCCGCTGCCGCATCGAGAACTTCGTCGCCACCGAGCCCTATCTCAAGGCGCAGGTGTCCATCATCGCCGAGGACGTCCAGGACGATTCGCGGACCCTGGCGTACATGCGGGGAGTGGCCAACAACTTCCTGAAGATCATCGACGCCACCGAGACCCTTTCGGAGGAACTCAAGGTCGTGGTGATGAACATCGACGACCCCGGCCGGCTGGCGGACCTGGTGGCGACCAACATCGACATCGACGTGGCGGAGAAGCAGAGCATCCTGGAGGAGCCTTCGCCGCGCAAGCGGTTGCAGACGCTGTCGAAGATCGTCATGCGCGAACTCGACGTGCTGGAACTGGGGCAGAAGCTGCAGACGCGGGTGCGCAAGTCCATCGACAAGGACCAGCGGGAGTACTACCTGCGCCAGCAGCTCAAGGCCATCCAGCGTGAACTGGGGGATGCCGACGAGGGTTCCGTCGAACTCGACGAGCTCCAGACGAGGATCGCCGAGGCCGATCTCCCCGAAAAGGTCAAGGCCGCGGCGGAACGGGAGTTCGACCGCCTCTCGCGCATGTCCCCGGGCGCCAGCGAATACACCGTGAGCAAGACCTACCTGGACTGGATCCTCGATCTGCCCTGGAAAAAGGCCAGCGACGACAAGCTGGATCTGAAGCGGGCCGAAGAGATCCTCGAACGCGACCACTACGGCCTCGAGGACGTCAAGGAGCGGATCGTCGAATACCTGGCCGTACGGAAGCTCAAGGCCAACCACCGCGGTCCCATCCTCTGCCTTGCGGGCCCCCCGGGGGTCGGCAAGACGAGCCTGGGCCGGAGCATCGCCGAGGCCGTCGGCCGGAGGTTCTTCCGGTTCTCCCTGGGCGGCATGCGGGACGAGGCGGAGATCCGCGGCCATCGCCGCACCTACGTCGGATCCATGCCCGGGCGCATCATCGCGGGCCTCAAGGAATGCGGAACCAACAATCCGGTTTTCATGCTCGACGAGATCGACAAGCTGGGGCAGGACTTCCGGGGCGATCCGGCCAGCGCCCTGCTCGAGGTCCTGGATCCCGAGCAGAACTCGGACTTCACGGACCACTACCTGACCATGCCCTTCGACCTGTCCAATGTGATGTTCATCACGACGGCCAACATGCTGGACACCATTCCCCGTCCGCTGCTGGACCGCATGGAGGTGATCCAGCTGCCCGGGTACACCAACCTCGAGAAGCTGCAGATCGCCAAGCGTTACCTGGCGCCCCGTCAGATCGATGCGAACGGCCTGACGACCAAGCACATCCGCTTCACCGACGCCGGGTTGATGAAGATCATCGAGGACCACACCCGGGAGGCGGGCGTCCGCAACCTGGAGCGGGAGATCGGCGCGGTCTGCCGCAAGGTCGCCACCATGGTCGCCAAGGGGAAGCGCAAGAAGCAGAACATCGGGGCCCGCAATCTCGAGGAGTACCTGGGACCGGCGAGCTACCGGGAGGACGTCCTGCGCAAACGGCTGGTGGTGGGAGTGGTCACCGGACTGGCCTGGACCCAGGTCGGGGGCAAGATCCTCTACATCGAAGGGGTTTCGCTGCCGGCGGGGCGGGGGCACCTCAACCTGACGGGGCAGGTGGGCAGCGTGATGCAGGAATCCGCGAGCGCGGCCTTCAGCTTCCTGCGGCACCGCTTCGGCAGCCGACCCGAGTATCAGGACTTCTTCACCAAGCGGGACGTCCACATCCACCTGCCCGCCGGCGCCGTGCCCAAGGACGGTCCCAGCGCAGGCATCGCGATGGCCTCGGTGCTGCTGTCGCTGCTGGTGAAGAAGCCCATCGACAAGCGGACGGCCATGACGGGCGAGATCACCCTGACCGGGGCGGTCCTGCCCATCGGGGGACTGCTCGAGAAGGTCCTGGCCGCGCACCGGGCCGGGATCCGGCGCGTCATCATCCCCGAGGCCAACACCGTCGACCTCGAGGACATTCCCGACGAGGTCCGCCAGGCCATCGAATTCGTCCCGGTGGGGCACGTCGACCAGGTCTGGGAGACCATCTTTCCCGGCATTCTCGCCTGAGATTCGTGGAGGCGGACCAAGACCTTGAGTGAGCATCGCCTGATCAGCTCCCTTCTCCGCCCCTTCTACCGCAAGGGGCGCGACGCCGAGTTCCGTCTGCCGGGAGCTCTCGGGAACCAGTCGCGTCTGCTCTGCATCGATCCGGGCGACCTGGCGAGCGTCTCGTTCCACATGCCCCTGATCAACGCCATCCATCGCCAGTATCCGGGATGCCGCATGGACTTCCTCGTCCCCGAGAGCCATGCCTCCCTGATCGTGCCCACCGGTCTGGCCAAGAACGTCATCCTGTACAAGGAAGGGCAGCTCAATCCGTGGCGGCCGGCCTACGCGGCCCTGCTCAAGAAGCTGGGGACCGGGAATTACGACATGAGTATCCTGATGTCGTTCGAACCACGGCCCCGGCTCGAACTGGGAGTCCTGGCCTCGGGCGCGCCCTTGCGTCTGGGGCCGTCCCATGCCGACTCCTGGCCGGCGGTCAACTGCGAACTGCGGTCCGAGCCCGGGGACGAGGGGTACCTGGGGGACAGGGTGGTGCGGCTGGCACCGTTCCTCGGGCTGGAGAAGTCGCGGCTCGACGCCCGCTGGCCGCTTCCCTCCGAGAAGATCCGGCACGTCGCCCAGCAGGTCCACTTCCACAAGCCGAACCCCGATCAGATGCTCATCGGTTTCGATCCGGGCGTCGGCAAGTCGGGTCATGTGTTCGCCCTGGAGAACCTCGAGTTCCTGGTCCGGCAGCTTACCAGCCAGCTCGTCTGCCGGGTGCTGCCCCTGGGCGAGCCCGAGCAGAAGGAGCGCCTGGACGAGTTCGGGGCCCGCATCTCCCAGATCCCGGTCGGTCTGTCCCGGGACACCCTCCTGGACATGGTGCTCCTTCTGACCCAGTGCGACCTCTTCCTCGCCGGCAACACCGACTTCTTCCACCTCGCCGTCGCCCACGGCGTTCCCTGCATCGGGCTCTTCTCGGCCAAGGATGAGCCCCACTGGGTTCCCGGGGGAAGGGACCACGTCCGGGTCCTCCGCCTGGCCCAGGGTGAAAAGGTGGACGTGGCGACCCTGATGGACGCGGTCGAACACGTGACCCGTGGCCGGGCCGCAACCGCCTCCCGGGTGATTCCCGATCCGGTTCCGGGGGAGGACGGGGACACCGAGGAGCCCTCGGGGCCCGATACCCCCTCGCCGACCTCCCCGCACGGTTCATGAACTCCCCCGCCGGACGACCGATTCGACCGCGCATCCTGGTCCTGGCTCCCAACTGGCTGGGGGATGCGGTGATGACTTCCCGCTCCCTGGATGTCCTCGACGCCGCGCTCGGCGGGGATTTCGCGATCCACCTGGCCGTCAATCGGGCGTGGCTGGATCTCTACCGGGACGACCCCAGACTCGAGGGGATCATCCCGGTGGAGCGCCCCGGCCGCCATGACGGCATCGGCGGGTTGTTCCGCCTGGGGCGCGACCTGTCGAGGCACGGGTTCGGCGCCGTCCTGATCGGTCCACCCTCCTTGAGGGCGGCCATGATCGGCCGGTTGGCCGGCATCCCCGTCCGGGTCGGGTACAGGACCGACGGGAGAGGGTCGCTGTTGACTCACGGCCTGGCCTTCCCGGGGCGGGGTGCGAGCCATTTCAGCGAGCAGATGGTTGTCCTGGCCGCCACCCTGGCCGGGGCTCTGGGGCGAGCGCTGCCCGAGGGGGAATCCTCCGGGCGGCGGTCCCCGTTGCTGCCCGGATGCCTCGGTGTTCCCTGCGATCCCGGGCCCGGGCCGGCCGTGTGGGCCTTCGGGCCCGGCGCCACCTATGGAGCCGCCAAGACCTGGCCGCTGGAGCAGGCGGCGGCCTTCATCGAGGCGGCCGTCATGAAGCGGGGGGTGCGGCTGGTTCTGCTGGGCGATGCGGCCGCTGGCCGGCATTCTCCGGCCCTGGCCCGGACCAGCGGGGTTCCCTGGAGCAAGACCTGGGGTCCGGAACCCGGCGTGGTGGACCTGCTGGGTCGGACCACCCTGCCCGAGGCGGTCGGCGTCCTGCGCCGCTGCGAGGCGTACGTCGGCAACGACAGCGGATTGATGCACCTGGCAGGTGCGCTCGGGGTCGCGACCGTGGGCATCTTCGGGTCATCGGATCCGCGCTGGACATCGCCGCTGGGTCCCTGGACCAGCGCGCTGGCCGCGGAGGGGTTCCCCTGCAGGCCCTGCTTCCGGAAGACCTGCAACCAGGACGTCTTCTGCCTCGAAACCGTGACCGCAGCCGTGGTGCTGGCCGAGGTGGAATCGTTGATCCGCCGGCGTGCCGAAGGGAGTGAGGCCCCGTGAGCGTCTGGATCCCCCTGGATGAGAACCTGGCGGCCTCCGCCCGGCCCCTGCTCCTGGTGGACCGTGACGGGGTGGTCATCGAGGACCGGGATTACCTCGGCGACCCGTCAGGCGTGGTTCTTCTGCCCGGGGCCGCCGAAGCATTGGCCCTGGCCCGCGCCGGGGGCTGGCTCGTGGTCGGTGTCTCCAACCAGTCCGGCATCGGCCGCCGCCGTTTCGGTGAAGCCGATTTCGCAGCCGTCATGAGCCGCCTCGATGCCCTGCTCGCCCGAGCGGGTGCGCGCTTCGACGGTTTCTACTACTGCCCGCACGTCCCTGCCGACCGGTGCGCCTGCCGGAAACCCCTGACCGGGCTGATCGACCAGGCGGGTCTGTCCGGCCGGTTGGGAGGCCGGAAGGTCTGGATGGTCGGAGACAAGGCTGACGACATCGCACTGGGTCGCAGCCTGGGCGCCCGGTGCGTGCTGGTGAGGACGGGGCACGGGGCCCGGGAGGAAGCCTCCGTCCGGGAACGCTGGGCGGGGGACCCGGACGTCTCCATCCGCGCCGACCTGGCGGCCGCCGTGGATCTGGCTCTCGCCGACCCACCGGAGGGTGGGGGATCATGACCTGGACCATGGGGGGCAGGACTCTGCGTTCGGTGCTGGTGACCAGGCTCCGCTACCTCGGCGACATCGTCATGTCCACGGTGGTCCTGGAAGCCCTGCGGGCCGGCGATCCCGGGTTGCGTCTGGGATACCTCTGCGAAGCCGTCCACGGGCCGGTCCTGGAGCGGATTCCCGGACTGGACCGGATCCACCTCCTCGATTCCCGCAGGCGGGGAGCGGACGCCCGCGCCCGCGACTCCCACCCGGACCGGGTCTCCGCCGGCACCGGAACCCTGGGCACCGTCCTGGCCCTGAGGGCCGCGCGCTACGATCTCGCCTGTGATCTCTTCTTCAATCCGCGCAGCGCCTGGTTGCTGTGGAGCGCCGGCATGCCGCTGCGCATCGGGGGGAGCGCCGGATGGCGCCGTCGCCTCTATACCCATACGGTCCGCCCCGAGGATCTGTCGCCGACCCACCGGGGGATCCTCCGGACCCTCGCCCCCGGCGGACTGGGAGACCATCTCTGCCGCCTGGCGCCTCTACACCACGTGGAAACGGGGCTGCCGTTCCTGGATTGGCTCGATCAGGCCGGGCCGGGCCGGCCGCTGAGGCCTCGGCTCCGCGGTTCGGGTTCTCCCGACCGGCATCCGGCCGCGCTGACCGCCCTGGGAATCAGCCCGGGGGAGGATTACCTCGTCCTGGCCCCCGGCGCCACCTGGGCGACCAAGGAATGGCCTCTCGATGGCTGGCGGGAGTTGATCGGTCTGCTGGTCAAGGCAGGTCGGGGGCCGCTGGCCGTCGTCCTGCCGCCGGGCAAGGAGGCGGTCTGGGCGCCGTTGGCCGGTGCGATCCCTTCCGGGTTCGGAGGGTTGCTGCCGGGCCTGCCGCTCGGCGAGGTCCTGGACGTCATCTCCGGCGCGACGGGGGTCGTCAGCGTGGACGGCGGGATCATGCACGCGGCCGTGGGGCTGGGCCGGCCGACCGTGGGGCTCTTCGGGCCCACCGATCCCGGCGTCTGGTTCCCCTATGAAGAGGCGGGTCCCTTCAGGGTCCTGGCCGTGCGGCCGGACTGCCATCCCTGCAACCTGCACGTCTGCGACCGTTTCGTCTGTCTGCCGGAGTTGACGGCGGGCCAGGTTGCGCGGACACTGGAGCAGGTCCTGGCGGCTGGTTGAAGCGCCCCGGCGGCGCGGGAAGGCGGGGGTGGGGAACCCCGAGGCCGGCGCCGGGTTCAAGGATGATCAGGCAATCCGCGGGCAAGGCCCGATCCCGTCGGGAAGGAATGAGGTCCGTTCGATGACCAGGATGCATACGGCGCACAAGCCACGAACCATCGGTTTCTGTGCCGTCCTTGCGGCCGGCCTCCTTTTCGCCGATTCGTCCCCGGCCCAGTCTCCGGACCAGGAACCTGCCGCGGGGGCCGTCCCCGCTCTGACCGTGTTCGGGCCGGGAGAGAAGTTCACCTTCAACATCACCTACGGACCCATCTCCGCCGGAGAGGCGACCCTCGAGATCCTGGACGTCATCGACTTCCACGGCCGGCGCTGCTACCAGATCGAAAGCAAGGCCAACAGCAACCGGTTCTTCTCCTCCTTCTACAAGGTGCGGGACCGGATCCTCAGCTACATCGACGTCGAGACCCTTCAATCCCGGTACTTCTTCAAGCGCCTGCGCGAAGGCGACTACAAGAAGACGGTGGAAGTGATCTTCGACCAGGACAACGAGAAGGTGGTTTACGCCGACGGCGAAGAGCTGCCGACCGCCCGGGGCGTCCAGGACGTCCTGTCGGCGTTCTACTACGTCAGGAACCTGGACCTCGAGGTGGGACGGGAGTTCAGCGTTCCGGCCCACAGTTCCCGCAAGACCTACGATCTCAAGGTGCTGATCCACGGCAGGGAGACGGTAGAGGTTGCCGCGGGCACCTTCAACTGTTTCGTCGTCGAGCCCATGATCGAAGGCGACGGCCTCTTCAAGCACGAGGGTAAACTCACCCTCTACATTACCGATGACAAATCCCGGATACCTGTCATGATCAAGACCAAGGTGCCCGTGGGCACCATCGACGTCGAACTCAAGGAATTCCGGCTCGGCCAACCCCTTTCTCCCCGGCCGTAAGGTGGTGAGGTGCAGCGTGAACCCGACCAAAGCGGGCGGCGATGTCGGCTTGCCCCGTCCGGACTGGCTCGATGACCACGAGGAGGAGGGCGAGCTCTTCTCCCCGGGTTTTCTGCTGGCCGCCACCCTGCTGGCAGCGCTGCTGCGATTCCACCACCTGACCTCCGCCTCGCTCTGGGTCGACGAGTTGATGACCTGGAACCATATCCGGCCGGGAGCGGGGCTGGTCTTCCTCGAGCAGATCATGGATTCGATCCAGGGCCCCCTTTACCAGGCGGTCGCCTGGGTCCTGGTCCGGTTGAGGGACGACCCGGAACTCATGCTGAGACTGCCCTCCGCCCTGGCGGGCATCGCGGCCGTTCCCCTGCTGGGAACCGCCGCCGCCAGGCTCTGGGACCGGCGGGCCGGACACTGGGCCGCTCTGTTGCTGGCGATCAATCCCTTCCACATCTGGTACAGCCAGGAGGGGCGAGGGTACGCCTTCATGATCCTGTTCTGCATCCTGGCAGGCCATCTTTTCCTGGTCATGCAGCAGGAAGGCCCGACCTGGAGGCGCGTGTTCCTGCTTGCCCTGGCGGGGGCTGCGGCGATGGCCGGCAACCTCGCCGCCATCTTCCTGTGGGTCGCCCTCGGGTTGACCTGGCTGATCTGGGTGGGGCCCGGCCGTTCGCGGCGACCCTGGCTCTGGCTGGCCTCCTTCGGTGGCGGCCTGCTCCTGGTGTCCCCCTGGCTGCTGGAAGCGACCGGAATCTGGGCCGTCGAGCGGATCATTCCCGGGGCCGGTACGGGGGAGGCTCTGCGGGGCGAGTCCACCTTCACCATCCTGGCGATTCCCTACAGCTTCTTCAGCTATGTCTTCGGATTCAGCCTGGGGCCGTCCCTCGCCGAACTGCACCTCCTGGAGGCCGGCGCCATCCTGTGTGGACACTGGCCATGGCTGGCGGCCGGGGCGTTTCCCGCGATCGTCCTCGGGACGGCCGGCCTGGGGGGCCTGGGCCGCAGGCGGCTGTTCCTCCTGCTGTGGATCGGGGTGCCCCTGGCGATCCTGGCGGTGCTGGCCGTCCGCAACATCAAGCCCTGGAACGCGCGCTACGCGGCGGCAGCCATGCCCTGGGTCATCGTCCTGCTGGCGGCGGGCGCGGCGCGGTTACGGCCGCGCCTGCAGGCGGTCATGGGCATCTGGTTCGTCGGATTGACCCTGGCCTCCCTGGCGGGCTACTATTGGGACGGCCGGTACGCCAAGGAGGACGTCAGGGCCGCAGCGGTCTACCTGGATGCGGCGAATGCCGCCGGGGAACCCGTTCTCGTCCCCTCGGTCACCGAGGTCTTCTCGTTCTACTATTCCGGTCCCGGAGCGGTGATCGATTCCTACAACCAGCCCCTCCTGGACGGTCCGGCTGCGGCGCGCAGTTTCCTCCGCGCCAAGCTCGGGGAGGCCGACGGGTTCTGGGTCGTCTGGGCCCGGCCCTGGTTCCTCGACCCCGGGGGGTTCCTGCTGGAAACCCTGGCGACCGACGGCCGGCTGGAGGCCGAGTTCGCGGCCGACGGGGTGGAGGTCATGCACTGGCGGCGCCGGGCGGAGTGATGGATGAATAAAGCGTATT
>Ga0180009_10003783_pt1 | contig 17006 bp, 14 predicted proteins | sample OS_PC_MetaG_FD_123537 | JGI IMG/M metagenome (GOLD analysis project Ga0180009, IMG submission 123537) | Groundwater microbial communities from the Aspo Hard Rock Laboratory (HRL) deep subsurface site, Sweden - OS_PC_MetaG | ecosystem: Environmental > Aquatic > Deep subsurface > Groundwater... | reverse complement strand
GCTTTATTCTACCGGTCTTTTCAAAAGAGATGGAAAAGAAAGAAAACCAAATGGAAGTCCAAAAGCAAATAAGTTTGGTAAAGAAGTTGGTGAACAATACAATAAACTGGCACAGAAAAATGATAAACCAGAATGGAAAAATGAGTAACTGTCATTACAAAGTTGTTAACTGTGTGTACAAAAGCGTTCACCGATATTGGTTAAGGGTTTTGTAATAAAAAACGGCGACCTTCGAGGTTTGTTAAACGTCCAAATTCCCGAAGTCTCAATTCTCAAAATTGCTTTACAGACTTTGGGAATTTTCAATTATTTGATATATGCCGCAAAGCATGACCAATAATTTGAAAATGTAAATGTGGTTTCTTCTTCGATACCTTCGGCATCGCAGATAAATTTGTATTCTTTAGCTAAAAATATTTGACCACTTCGTGGTCAACGCCTTAGCTCCTCATTCGATTAAGTAAATTCTAATATTATTTCTCCGTTAAACATATGCTAACCGCGAAGCGGTTGAAGGTTTGTAACATTAATAAATAAGGAATTAACCCAACCACGAAGTGGTTAAAGTAATTCAAAGCTACGGTCTGTCAAATCAACCAAATTCCCGAAGTCTAAAATCCCAAAATTGTTTCCCAGACTTCGGTATTTTATGAATGATTATGAAAAAGCATCGTCCTTCGGGGTTGCGTTATGACTTAGTAGCTTGGCAGACAAGCTAACGCTATCACATCATTTAGCAGATTGGAAATCTGCTCTACAATGTAACTCAGATTTCTGATCTGAGAGTTGCGAAATTGACAAGTACAAAGTCAAGGATCAAGAGTTAGATTAAGGCAGTCACTTAAAAGATTTTATAATAAACATCAGCGCTTATCTATTCAATCCGTGATCAGGCTCTATTTGTTCAGAATTCTTATTCTTCTATTGTGCAGAAATAGAATTTATAATTGACAACACAAAATTAGCTTTGTTTTCGAGTTCGATGAGAGTGGAGTTATTGTCTATAATAAAATCAGCCAATCCTTTTTTCTCTTTCTGTGGAAGCTGATGATCCATTCTTTCCAATACTTCCTCTTCGGTAATATTTTCTCTTTTTACTACTCTTTTAATTCTAGCTTCGTCGTCTGCGGTAACTAGAATAGTAAAGTCAAATAAATCCTCTAATCCGGCTTCAAAAATTAATGCAGATTCAACAAAAACCAAGTCATTTTCAATTAACGCCTCATTCATCCGCCGTTCGATTATTTTTGTGGTTGGAGGATGTATAATTTTATTAATCTGTTTAACCCTTGCATGATTTTTAAATACATTTTCTGCAAGGTATTTTATATTGGGAGTGTGCTCTGAATACGAATCATCACCAAATTTTTGAATTACCTTTTTGCGCACATCTGCATCATTGTAAAGAATTTCTTTTGCAATTTTATCCGCATCAAGTACAATATACTTTTTAGTGATAAGTATTTTGCTTAACTCGGATTTACCCGAACCGATACCTCCGGTAAGCGCAATTTTTAGTTTTTTCATGTCTAAGTTACATTCTTAGTGTAGCTTAGTGTCTTCGAGTCTTTGTGGCAACTCTTTCTGACACCGTGTCAATAAATTTATTTAGCATAAGCTATTTTTCGCACTTCACGGATAACTGTAACTTTAATTGTTCCGGGATATTCCATTTCCTCTTCAATCTTCTGTGCGATTTCGTGAGCGAGTTTATCCGAGAAATTATCGTCAGCTTTATCGGGTTCAACAACAACGCGCACTTCCCTTCCAGCTTGAATTGCGTAAGTCTTAGCAACGCCTTCAAAAGACTTAGCTAGGGTTTCAAGATTCTCTAATCTTTTCACATAGCTTTCAAGCGGTTCGCGTCTCGCTCCAGGTCGCGCACCGCTAATGGCATCCGCAGCCTGCACTAATGCAGAAATAGGATGCTCCATTTCAATATCTTCGTGATGGCTTCCAATTGCATTAATAACAATCGGATGCTCTTTGTGTTTTTTTGCGAGATCATAACCCAACAACGCATGCGGACCTTCGATGCTTTTATCAACAGTCTTACCAATATCGTGCATCAATCCCGCTCTCTTAGCAATCTGCGTATCAAAACCGAGTTCAGAAGCCATAATTCCAGTTAAGTAGGCAACCTCAATTGAATGTTGAAGAAGATTCTGCCCATAACTTGATCTGTATTTCATTTTACCGATGTGCTTCGTTAGTTCAGGATGAACGCCGTGCAGCCCAAGCTGAATTAGCGTATTCTCGCCTTCTCGTATAACCTCTTCTTCCAGTTCCACCTGGACTTTTTGAACTACTTCTTCAATTCTTCCGGGGTGAATTCTTCCGTCAGCAATCAGTTTTTCAAGTGAAATTCTTGCAACTTCCCTTCTGAATTGATCGAATGCGGAAAGTATAACAGCTTCCGGAGTATCGTCAACAATAACGTCAACGCCGGTAGCGGCTTCGAACGCGCGGATATTTCTTCCCTCACGCCCGATTATTCTGCCTTTCATTTCGTCATTTTGTATCTGTACAACCGAAACGGTAGTTTCAACGGAATGGTCTACAGCGGTGCGCTGAATTGCTTGAACAACAATTTTCTGCGCGTTCTTTTTTGATTCAAGTTTTGCTTCGTCACGAATTTTTTGAACAGTTTGAGATGCATCAATCTTCGCTTGATTAATCATGTTTTCCATTAGCATCTTTTTTGCTTCTTCCGAAGTGAGCGAAGCAATTTTTTCGAGACGGATATTTTGCTCAAGAATTAGTTTTTCAAGTTCGCTCTGCTTTTTATCTAATACTTCCCTGCGAGAGAATAATTCTCTTTCTAAGTTCTTGTTTTCTTTCTCTTTTGTGGTAACCAGCTCATACTTCTTTTCAATGTTCTCCTCACGACTTTCCAGTTTCTTTTCGTGATTCTGATTTTTTTGTTTCCTGGTATTTACCTCAATATCAAATTCTTGTTTCTTCTTGAACCATTCATCTTTTACTTCAAGAAGTTTTTCCTTCTTTAAATTTCTGGTCTCTTTTTCTGCTTCTTCGAGAATTCTTTTTGCTCTCTCTTGGGCAGAAGCCAAATTATTTTTTCCGATTTTCGTATTTAATAACCAGCCCACGTAAAAAGCAACGAACACTAATACAACAGCAGCGGGTATAAAATATAAAGGATTCAAAAGCTCCATCATTTCCTCCATTAGCTATATTTATATAAACCGCCACTGCCAACCATCAGAGAAGAACTCTTCTCTGGCACGGTGGGAAACCGCCCAGCGCTTTTTACTTCCACCGGTTGACAAGCAACATCCAGCAAAGCCGGATTGAGGCCTGTAATACACGCTGTAAGTCGATAACCCTATTAGTTTCATAATAGTTCTTCATTTGCAATGGCTGACAGTGCGGTAAAACTTATGACGGGGAGGACATTACTTTGGATTCGTTAATAAGAAGCTTTATTTTCTTTACTTTATCGGTAGCTTGAATTGTGAATTCTCTATATTTATTTTTTTCTACAAAAAGATCGTAGGCTATATTCAACGCTGCAATAATAGAAATAGTTTCTTTCGGTTGATCAGGCATTTCGTCTCTCGTTTCTTCCATTACGCTATTAACATACTTAGCTAACTCCGCCGCAATCTCTTGATTTTCTACTAATAAAGAATATTCTTTGTCAAAAATATTTACTCTAAGCTTCTTTTTTTCACTCATAATGTTACTCGACCATCACACATTCATTATGTTTAAGATCTAAGATGATAATCAATTTTATTAATTAAATCTGTTATTTTACCCTTTAGGTTCTCTCTATCTTCCAGATTAATATTTCCCAGATTGAAGAGATCCTTTGTAAGTTCGGGATTAGATCTCTTATCCTTAATTTTCAATTTTAATATTTCGTTTTCCTTTTCAAGCAACAATAATTGCTTTTCAAGTTCCGATTTCTTTTCTGCTATTTCCTCATACATTTGGACAAACGTGTAAATCTGCTTTTCCAAAGATGTTAATTCATCCATGAACATATCGTATTTGGATGTATCCGACAATTATTTTCCCCTTAATTGTGCGTTTAATTTGATTTGAACTGCTTCAATTGCTTTCCGAAAATCCTTATCAACATCTTCTTCGGTAAGCGTGTTGTTAAAATCATAGTATTCTAATTCAAATGCAAGACTTTTTTTGTCTTTACCTAAACTGTCGCTTTCAAAGATATCGAATAACTTTATACTTTTCAACAACTTAGAACTTCCGCCATATATTGTTTCCATAACTTTTTCCGCCTCGATGCTCTTATCGAGCACAAAAGCAAAGTCGCGTTTAACCTTAGGGAATTTCAGAAGTTCATTAAATCGCGGAGGTTCAATTTCGATTGCTTTTAATAAGCTTAAGTTAAAATCGAACGCAAATACTTCCTGATTGATATCGAACTCAGCTAATATATCAGCTTTTAATTTGCCGCCTTTTCCAATCACTGCGGATTTATAGTTTATTTCAACTGCAAAGTTGAAAAATTTATCGTCAATGATATAGCTTTCTTGAACCTTGTTTTTAATCGAAAGAGTTCTAATTATTTCGCTGACAAATCCCTTAAGATGATAGAAATCGTACTTGTCTTCTTTTGAATACCAATTAGATTCAACAGCATTTCCGGTTAGCGCAAATAATAAGTTTTCAGATTCTGTAAAATCTTCGAACGAAGCAATATCGCCTTTATGATTTTTATTGAAGATATGCCCGATTTCAAAAAGGCGCAGATTTTTCTCGTTGACCTTTATGTTTTTTGAAACCGTGCTCAACATTCCGGGAATTAAAGAAGTTCTTGAGTGCGTCATTTCTGCGCTTTGCGGATTGAGTACAGCGATGCCTTCCCCAAATTCCATCGCAGTTTTTGTATTCAACAATGAATTGGTTACAATCTCATTGAATCCTAGACTTACAAAATTGTTCCTCAAGTTTTCAACATAGTCCGATTGGTCTACTTTTTCTTCGAGCGTAATTCTAATTCGCTCGACCGCAGGAATTTTATTGTACCCATTTACGCGGGCAACTTCTTCTATTAAGTCTATTTCCCTTTCTAAATCATGCCTAAAATTTGGAACAACAACTTTAATTTTAGTATCGTCGCACTCAATAATTTCAAGTCCGAGATTTGTAAGAGAATTATTCACAACTTCTTTTGTGATGTTGTAACCGAGTATTTTCAACAATCTTTCGTGGCGTAATTCAATCACTTTCTTTTCAATCACATTCGGATAAACATCAATCTCTCCTTTTGCAACTGATCCGCCGGAAAGTTCGGCTATAAGTTGAGCCGCCCTTTGAGCAGCAAACACTGTAATATCAGGATTGCATCCTCTTTCGAAACGAATAGATGAGTCAGTTGATAGACCAAGTTTTTTTGCAGTCTTGCGAATTGCGGATGGACGAAAATAAGCGCTTTCAATCAGTATATTTTTTGTGTCAGTTGTTACTTCGGAGTTTTCTCCACCCATTACGCCGGCAATAGCCACGGGCTTTTCAGCATCGCAGATCATTAAATCTGTGTTCTGCATTTCTCTTTCTTTCGAATCCAAAGTCGTGAATTTAGATTTTTCATTTGCAGATTTAACAATAATTTTTCGTCCCGCTAAATGATCAAGATCAAATGCGTGAAGCGGCTGACCAAGTTCATGAAGAATAAAATTGGTAACATCCACAACATTATTTCTTGGTCGCAAACCGATATTCGTTAATTTTTTCTTTAGCCATTTGGGTGATTCTTTTATCTCAACATTCTCAACAACTTTTGCAACGTAACGCGGACAATCCTCTGCATTTTCAATAACAACTTCGGCTAAATCTGTACTATTCTTTTCTGATTCGGATAAACAAAGTTCAATATTTTTTATCGGTCTGTTTAGCGTTGCAGAAAGGTCTCGCGCAATTCCAAAATGACTGAAGGCATCGGCACGATTAGGCGTAATATCAATTTCAATTATTACATCATTCAATCCAAGGGCATCGGAAATCGGTGTTCCTGCTTTAAGTTTTTCATCAAGAACTAAAATTCCATCGCGGTTACCGCTAATGCCTAATTCCTTTTCGCTGCAGATCATACCGTATGAATGTTCACCGCGTATTTTAGCTTTAGTTATTTTGAAACCGCCATCCGGAATTATTGCTCCAACTTTTGCGAATGCAATTGTTTGTCCCGCATCAACATTGGGCGCACCGCATACAACTGAATAATCTTCCGTGCCGTCGTTAACAATGCATAACGATAATTTATCCGCATTCGGGTGTGTTTTTTTTTCTTTAACGTACCCAACAACAATGTTTTCAAATTGCTGCGATTGATCGATCACGTCATCAACTTCTAAACCGGAGACTGTAAGCGTATTAATAATTTCTTCGTTCGAAATACCATCTAAATCAATATACTCTTTCAGCCAATTGAGAGAAATTTTCAAAACTTACTCCATTAAAATTGAGTTAAGAACCTTTTATCATTATCAAAGAAAACGCGGATATCGCCAATGCCGTATTTAAGCATTGCAATTCTTTCTGCACCCATTCCGAATGCGTAACCAGTATACTTTTCGGAATCGATTCCAACATTTTCAAGTACGTTAGGGTCAACCATTCCGCAGCCCAAAATTTCGAGCCAACGCCCTTCCTTACCTTTTGGCTGCCACCAAATATCTACTTCCGCGCTTGGTTCCGTAAATGGAAAGAAGCTTGGTCTGAAGCGATATTTAACATCGTTACCAAAAAACTGCTTTGCGAATGCAACCAATGTCCCCTTCAATTCAGCGAAAGAAACGTTGCCATCGATATACAATCCTTCAACCTGATGAAACAGGCAATAGCTTTTTGCGCTGATTGCTTCGTTGCGGTATACTTTACCGGGAATGATTGCTCTTATTGGCGGCTTCTTTTCTTTCATCAAGCGAACTTGAACGGGTGAAGTGTGCGTGCGAAACAGAAAGTTTTCATTTACAAAAAAAGTATCCTGCATATCTCTAGCGGGATGATCAGCAGGGAAATTCAACGCTTCAAAATTGTTGTAGTCTGATTCCAGTTCCGGACCTTCATAAACGGAAAATCCTAATCCTTTAAATATGGATTTGATCTGAAACAAGGTTTGCATTAAAATGTGTTTGGTTCCAATATTCACGCTTCTTCCCGGAAGTGTTAAATCTATTCCCTTATCATCATCCTCAGCGGTTTCCGAAAATTTAGATTTAATTTCGTTAAACTCGTTTTGACACTGAATTTTAAGTCTGTTTAAAGTTTGCCCGTACTTGGGCTTTTCTTCATTTGGAAGTTGCTTGAACTCATCAAACAGTATTGCGAACAGACCTTTGCGACCAAGGTATTTTATTCTTAGTTCTTCGAGATGGTTAAGATCGCCTACTTCAGAGAGATCCGACTTGAAGTTTTTTTCTGTGGTCTGGATTTTCTCTAACATTATATAAACCTCTCCAAATATTTAAAATAATACCCTCAAGAAGTTTACAGAAACATTATTTCTTGAGGGTATAAAATTAGTTAGTTGTAAAAGTAACTATATCCGTAAAAGCTTTTGGATTTTCTACAGCTAAACTTGCAAGAATTTTTCTGTTAATTTCAACGCCTTTTTTATTAAGCGCATCAATTAATCTAGAATAAGTTGTTCCGTTTATTCTTGCAGCGGCATTAATTCTAACAATCCACAATCTTCTGAAGATACGTTTTTTTGTTTTTCTGTCTCTATAAGCGTGCAGAAGACCTTTTTCAACATGGTTTTTTGCAATCGTATACACATTGCTTCTTGCACCCCAATAGCCTTTAGCCAGTTTTAACACTTTTCTGCGTCGTTCTCTGGAGGCTACATGGTTATTAGTTCTTGACATGTTTTTCCTCTATCATTTTTGAATCATTATACTAACACGTTTAAAATCAGCATCAGAAACCAAGGTTGCTTTTCTTAAGTTTCTTTTTCTCTTAGTTGTTTTAGAAGTGAGAATATGCGCTTTATACGCTTTATTTCTTTTAATTTTACCGGAGCCAGTAGTTCTAAAAGTTTTAGCTGCTCCACGGTTGGTTTTCATTTTTGGCATCGTTTACCTATTTGATTAATTCTTTTTTTTAATTTTTGTAGGCGCTAATATAGCAAACATTGTTCTACCTTCGAACTTTATTTCGTTTTCTATTTTAGCAACGTCTTCAATTTTTTCTATGAATCTCTTTAATAATTCTTCGCCATGTTCTTTATAAGCAAGTTCTCTGCCCTTAAAAATTACGGAGACTTTTATTTTATTTCCTTCTTCCGCAAAGCTGATAGCGTGTCGGGCTTTAAATTCTACATCATGCGTATCCGTATTGGGATGAAGACGAATTTCTTTTAATACTGTAATATGTTGTTTTTTCTTCTGTATCTTTTCGCGCTTCTGCAGTTCGTAAATATATTTACCGAAATCGATAATTTTGCAAACAGGCGGTTTAGCGTTTGGTGCAATTTCAACTAGATCAAGCACGGCTTCTTCGGCTTTTTTTAATGCAACTGATACTGGAACAACGCCAATCAGTTCGCCACTTGAATCGAGCAATCTTACTTCTTTAAGATCCTTCAATTCATAATTAATTCTAGTTTTTGGCTTTTGAGCGATACAGCACCTCTTTTAATTATTATTAATTTTATTATCTATCAAATTTTTTGCTTCATCAATGAACTGTTCGATTTTCATACTTCCTCTATCGCCAACCTTGTGCTGACGCAGAGAAACCGTTCCGCTTTCTCTTTCCTTTTCACCAACTACTAACATAAAAGGAACCTTTTGAGTTTCCCAATCTCTTATTTTATAACCGATTTTTTCATTTCTTTGATCGTACTCAACTCTAATTCCGTTCGATTTTAATTTATCGACAATCTCTTTAGCATAATCGAAGAAATTTTGAGAAATAGGAATTACAGCAGCCTGCACCGGAGCCAGCCAAACAGGAAACGCTCCGCCGAAATGTTCAATTAGCACCCCGATGAATCTTTCCAGCGAACCAAATGGCGCTCGGTGAATAACTACAGGACGATGTTTTTGCCCATCGCTTCCAATATAATTAAGATCAAATCTTTCCGGCATTACATAATCAACTTGAACAGTTCCCAACTGCCATTTTCTGCCAAGAACATCGCGCACGATGAAATCAATTTTAGGTCCGTAAAAAGCAGCTTCGCCTTCTTGAATTGTGTAATTCAATTTCATCAAGTCCGCGGCAGCCTTCAAATCAGTTTGGGCTTTATTCCAAAGCTCAATGTCGCCGCCGTATTTTTCTTCGTTATCATCACGAAAAGAAAGTTCGGTAGAAAAATCTTCAAAACCAACTGCGGCGAAAACAGTTTGTATCAAATCTATCACATCGCATATTTCATCTTTAAGTTGATCCTGCCGAACAAACATGTGAGAATCATCCACAGAAAAACATCTAACGCGGGTTAATCCATTCAATTCACCGGATTGTTCATATCTATAAACCGTGCCAAATTCAGAATAGCGAATTGGCAGATCTTTGTAACTTCTAACTTTAGTATCATAAATCTGAAAATGATGAGGACAATTCATCGGCTTTAGTAAATATTCCTCATTATCGCCTAACTGCATTGTTGGAAACTGGCTGTCTTTATAATAAGGATAATGCCCGCTGGTTTTATAAAGATTAATATTTCCAATGTGCGGAGTAATAACCGGTAAATAACCACGCTTGACCTGCTCTTCTCTCAAAAAATTTTCTAACGTCTCGCGCAATACTGCTCCTTTTGGAAGCCAAAGCGGCAGACCGGGTCCAACTTTTTGAGTTATATGAAAGAGTTCCAACTCTTTTCCTAATTTTCGGTGATCGCGTCTCTTTGCTTCTTCTAATCGTTCGAGATGTTCATCTAGCATTTTCTTCTTTGGGAAAGAAATGCCGTAAATTCTTTGCAACTGTTTATTCTTTTCGTCTCCGCGCCAATACGATCCGGAAACACTTAACAGTTTAACATACTTAACTCTATCTGTGGATGGAATATGAGGACCAGTGCAAAGATCAGTAAATGTACCTTCATGATATATGCTGATCTTAACATTTTTTTCATCAAGTCCATCAATCAATTCAAGTTTATACTCGTCTTTCTTTTCAGTAAAAAATTCCAGGGCATCTTGTTTGCTTAATTCTTGTCTTTGGAAGGAATTTCCCTGCTTAGTCAGTTCGCTAATCTTTGCTTCAATTTTCGGTAAATCATCTTCAGATAATTTTGTTTCGATGTCGATATCGTAGTAAAATCCGCTCTCAATTGCAGGACCTACGCCGAATTTTGCTTCTGGAAATAATTCCTTAACAGCGTGTGCCAATAAATGAGAACTTGAATGCCAATAGGCTTCTTGACCGATGGCGTCATTGAATGTATGAATTTTTATTCTGGTATTGGAGGTTATGGCAGTATTAATGTCCATAACGTTACCGTTAATACTAGCGACAAGAGCTTCTTGAGATAAACGAACTGAAATGGACTCAGCAATACCTAATGGAGTTATTCCACTCGGATATTCTTTTACAGAACCATCGGGTAATGCTATTTTAATATTTTCTGCCATAATTTTTATTTCATTTTTGTGTTATGCCGCGAAGTCACAAAATCACGAAGATTTGCATAATTGTGGGCTCTATAGGATTCGAACCTATGACCTTCTGCACGTCAAGCAGACGCTCTAACCAACTGAGCTAAGAACCCGTTTTTAATCTCAAGACTTCAAAAAGAACGTAAAGAACTAATTTGATAAAAACAGAAAATGCAAAGCAGAAAAGAAAACTTTCTACTTTGCATTTTACTTTTCACTTTTTTGTACCGAGGGCCGGACTCGAACCGGCACGTCCCAATGAGACACAGGATTTTAAGTCCTGTGCGTCTACCAATTCCGCCACCCCGGCAAAAAGAAGTGCAAATATACAGCTATAAGTAAATTTTCGCAATAAACTAAGAACAAGTATAAGGATTTAATTGAGCTATTTGCTCTAAATCGAGGCAACAAAATTACTTATTTAGAATAAAACTATCAAATTTTAATTGCAATAAAATCTTAAAAGTACTATTTTTGGAATCACTTTTGGGGCCTGTAGCTCAGTTGGTTAGAGCATCTGACTCATAATCAGAGGGTCCGCGGTTCGAGCCCGTGCAGGCCCACAATCTAGAGGGCTAATTCTTATTCAAGGATTAGCCTTTTTGTTTAATGACCGTTTCTGAGCAAAAAACATCTCTGATCTGAAGTAATATTACATATCCGTGTTAGAATAAGGCTAAAAAAAAAACGGCTGCCAATAAATTGAACAGCCGTTTAATAAAATAGAGTAGACTAATACTAAATTACTTTTGACCGATAGGTAAAATAGTAGTTCGTCTGTTTTTCGCACGACCTTCGTCAGTATCATTCGTAGCGGCGGGTAATTGAGAATCTTTACCAGTCGTGGTAAATCGTTTTGAATCAACTCCCTTTTTAACCAACCAGGATTTTACGGCTTCGGCTCTCTTCGTAGAAAGTTCTTTGTTTAAATTCAGCGAACCAGTATTATCTGTATGCCCTTGAACTTCAACATTAACATCCGGATTCAATTTCAGAATTTTAAGAGCTTTTTCGAGAACTAACTCATATTCAGTTCCAATTTTTGCGCTGTTTAGTTCAAAATAAACAGGCTCAAAAGTTACCGGCGGTTTTACTTCCTCAACGACTTCAACGACCGGAGCAACCGGAGCAACCGGAGCAACATCATCAGAAGCATCAAGTAAATTAAGACCAGCTTTTACTTCTTCTCCATCAAGTTTAGTTCCTCCGTCAGTATCAGCCTTCAATGGATTTGATTTATATTTGTTGATTTCTACGCTGTCGCTCAATCCATCGCCATCACTATCTGCGCTTAATGGATTTGTTTTATGGACATTGATTTCATCGAAATCGCTGAGTTTATCACCGTCACTATCAGCATTACTTGGATCAGTTTTGTGGACATTAACTTCATCCGCATCGGTAAGTTTATCGTTATCCGAATCAGCTTTAAATGGATCTGTTCCGTATTTCAATAACTCGTCACCGTCATTTAAGCCATCGTCATCGGTATCGGTTTTGTTAGGATCGGTTTTATAATTTTTTAATTCGTCGGCATCTGAAAGACCGTCGCCATCAGTGTCTGATTTTATTGGATTTGTTTTATACTGATTGACTTCTAATCCGTCATTTAGTCCGTCACCGTCAGTGTCAGCATCACGGAAAGATGTACCAATACTTCTTTCAAATTCGTTTTCGAGTCCGTCGTTATCACGATCTTTATTAACGCCCATAACATAAGTAACTCCAATTCCGAAGTTCATATATGAATCATCAATATCGCCTTCCCACTGTTTGTCAAGATTATCGTTAGTTGAGTAAGTCCAACCAATATTTCCATCCAATAGCCAATTATCTGTAAGACGATATTCAACGCCTACACCAACTGGTGCGTTTAGAGCTAATGCTTTTGCGTCGGGTGCGTTATTTCTAGGTCCGAAATCCACAACTTCGAATGGTTGGATGCCCGCGCCAATGTATGCATACGGATTGTAATCATCAAAATCGAAAGGACGGAATATTACTTTACCACCGATATCAAAAAAGTCGGTTTTAAGATAGTCACCGTTTCCGTCAGCATTCTCGGACAAGCGTCCCATGCCCATACTCAATTCGGCTTCAAAAAAGTAATTTAATTCGTATCGAGCCAAAACTCTTGCGAGATAAGAATCAATATTTAGCGAGGAAGTTGAGGAAAAGTCTGTCATCGGGTAAAGATATTCTAACTTGCCGCCAACTTTTAGATCATAATCTCTGAACTGACCAAAAGTTGAACTACTGAGTAGTAAAAAAAACAGTAAGGCAGCGATTTGTAATTTGTGAATATTTTGCATTATTTATTCTCCAAATGAATTTATTGTAAGTTATCTTTTTTGTATTCTCATTTTACAAAAAGTAGTTCAATTCACCAAACATATTATTAAGCTTTTAGCCCATTTTGTCTAAAATACATTTGTGAATGTTATTTATTGCCAAGAACAGCTTAGCTTCTTTACAAAGATTTGTCTGTAGTATATCAATTTTGTGAACATTTATTTAAATCAAGATTTACTTATCGGACTTACGGAGCTTTAATTTCTGGCTGGATTTATTTCTAATTACATTTCCCTCCTATGGAACTGAAAAACTGAAAACCGGTTTTAACTGAAAAGTAAACTATGATATTACCTTCCGTCAGGAAAGTCCGAAATCGGAATGATGCATCTTTGGAATTTGCAAGTAGGCTTAAAATAAACGCACAATAATTTTCGTTTTCTTTTATGTGAATACAACAATTAGTAATTTTGTTTTCAAGCCGATTTTTAATTATGGAACAAGAGAAATTTATGAGTAACTCGCCAAAAACATGCAAAGAGAATGTTGAAATCATAGGAACAAATTTCGCAAACTCATCATGCGTCGAAAAATTTTATCTCGAAAAATCGGGGAAACATTTCCTCTACCCTCCTCTTGAGAAAATACCAATCGTCCAGGTAGAAAGTTTTCCTGAACTTGGCAAACTTACTGCATTGCGATTTATTGAGTGGGTTCAGAATAATCCAAACGGAGTAATATCACTCCCAACAGGAAAAACACCGGAACACTTCATTAAATGGATTGCAAAAATTCAGAAGGAATGGGATACTGAGTTTATCCAAAATGAATTGCAAATAGTTTCCATCAATACAAAAAATAAACCTGATCTATCTAAATTAACTTTCGTTCAAATTGATGAATTCTATCCAATTGACGCTTACCAGCACAACAGCTTTTTTTATTATATACAGAGATACTATTTCAGAAACCTCGGATTTGACACTTCGAAAGCTTTGATGATGAATATCAACGAGATTGAAACGGCAGAAAAACTTCCTCTCGATCAAATATTCCCAAATCTAATTGTTGATTTATCGCTTCGCACTAGGTGGGCAAGCAGCAGACAGGAAAGGCTTCAAAAGCGGACAATTGAATTAGTAGATGAATTCTGCACCAATTACGAGAAGAAGATTAGAGAGCTTGGAGGGATTGGATTTTTCCTTGGCGGTATTGGACCGGACGGGCATATAGGCTTTAACGTTCAGGGAAGCGATCACTTTTCAACGACTAGATTGATTCAAACAAATTATGAGACGCAAGCGGCAGCGGCTACTGATCTGGGCGGAATTGAGATAGCTAAAAACCGGTTGGTAATCACAATAGGATTGGATACGATAACTTACAATCCCGAAGCAACGGCAATAATCATAGCCGCCGGTGAAGCTAAAGCAAACATTCTGCGCGATTCAATTCAGATTGAAGCTTCCAATAAGTATCCCGCTACTGCGCTTCAAAAATTGAAAAACGGGAGATTTTATTTAACCAACGGAGCGGCTTTAAGATTGTGGGAAAGAAGATTTATCGACATTCAAAAGCAGGATCCCGTAAACCCAATATCAACTGAACGGGCTGTAATAAATCTTGTTGTAGAAAGGAAAAAGTGTCTGGCGGATTTAACAAAGGAGGATTTTACAAACGATAAAATTGCTAATCTAATTTTACAGAAGAATGGCAAATCCATAAAAGAGTTGACCGAAAGCGTATCGCAGAAATTAGTTTCCAGACTTGAGTACGGAATGAGGTCAATTGAAAATGAAACTATTCTGCATACCGCCCCGCATCATGACGATATTATGCTGGGTTATCTTCCATTTATAAATCATCTTGTGCGAACTCCGCTGAATAAACATCATTTTACGTATCTCACCAGCGGCTTCACTGCTGTAACTAATTCTTTCATGCTGGAAATATGCAGTAAGACTAAGAGTTTTCTTGAATTGGGAATATTCGATAAGAGATTTAAGGCGGGTTACTTTGATCCGCAATTTATTGAAGGCAGGAACAGAGATGTGAATCTTTATCTTGATGGGATTGCAGCGCATAGCCGAACATTGCGCGATGAAGCAGTATCGAGAAGGCTTTTAAGAAATATGGTTGAAATTTACGAAGAGGATAATCCGAACTACCTTGTTGACCGCGTGGATGAATTGATAAACTATTTCGAGACGCAGTATCCGGGAAAGAAGGATGTGCCATACGTTCAAAAATTGAAAGGAATGGCGCGCGAATGGGAAGTTGAAGTATTGTGGGGTTATTACGGTTTCAGCGTGAACGATATTTCTCATTTAAGATTAGGATTTTATCAGGGCGATATATTCACAGAGCAGCCTGAAATGGATAGAGATGTGATTCCGGTTTTTAATCTGATGATGAAAATTAAACCGACGGTAGTTTCCGTAGCGCTTGATCCGGAAGGCAGCGGGCCTGATACTCACTACAAAGTAATGCAGGCTGTTTCCGAAGCGCTAAAACTCTACGAGAAAGAAACTGGCGTTGACGATGTCAAAGTCTGGGGATATAGAAATGTATGGTACCGCTTCCACCCCGCTGAGGCGAACATGTACATCCCCATTAGTTTGAACTCATTCGCTATACTTGAAAATACATTTATGCACAGTTTTATTACGCAAAAAAATGCGAGCTTCCCGAGCTGGGAACATGACGGGACATTTAACAGATTAGCGCAAAAAATACAGGTAGAGCAATACCAAACAATTAGAAGATGCTTGGGTAAGAACTTTTTCTTGAAGAATGAACATCCGCGAGTACGGGCGTCTAAAGGACTGCTTTTCTTAAAGGAACTTACACAGAAGGAATTTTATACTCATACGAGAGAGTTGAGGAAGCTGACGGAGAATTTTTAATAAATGATTTGGTCCACGCCGAGTAGGCGAAGGGAATTTCAACCCTCAACCGCTCACAGAAACGTATCCCGATAAAAATCATCGGGACAATCTGTGACAGTCATACGGCTCGTGTTATTCAATGATAGTTTTAACAATATCCAGTTTGCCAATGATAAAATAGTTTTGGGTTTTCTTGTTTTATCAATGCGAGTTTCTTGACCGTTTTTCGATAACCGATTTTGTATTTCTTTCTCATCCATCTTATCAGTTTCCATTCTATTCTCATCATTATTCTTCTTAGGCTTCTCTTGCTGCATTTGCCGTAGTAGTTTATCCAGCCTCTGATTTTGGGATTTAAATGATTTGCGATAGCCGTTATGTCTATTTGACTGTATCTCTATATGCTATTGCCTTTTATCACTTCCCCTATTTTCTTCTGGCTGGTTTGACTTATCTCCGCTGTAAATGCCGTAAAAAGTTTTCCGTCTATTTTACTTTTTCTTCCTCTGGGTTGATAACTGAATCCGAGAAAGACGAACTTAACTTTTTCTTGCTTTTCTTTGCGACTATAATCTTTGCAGTATACTATTGCCGTCTTTTCTTCTTTGATTTGCAGCTTTACTTCTTGGTGCAATAATAGCTGTTGGAAGCAGTAAAACCAGCGGGAAATTTATAAGAACTTCCAGTCCAAGTTCAACCCTTAATATTCCGTATTCCGGCGATGTAAAAATGAGCAATGGAAGCTCATACACAGATCAGTGAATATCAATACTTCAAAAGCAAAGTACTCCGTATTCGTTTGCATTGCACGAATAGGGCGGATTGCAAAAGGCGAATGATAAAATAATTATTACAAACGAAATAAGCCTCCAACAAGAAGATAAGCATATCTACTTTGGCTTTGGCGAAATACAAGTAGACGGTGAGTTTATACGGCTTGAGGACGAAATAACTTTGGTTCAGGATCAATGCGAAGTATTACCTAAAGAGAGCGAAATAAACGTAGCATACGAAGGAAATTTGGAAATTAAAGATTATGCATTAAGGAATAACTACCCAAACCCCCGCCTTCGTTATTCCTAAATAAGATTTTATTTAAACTCATTTCTCAATTAACTTCGGCGGGCAAGCCTTCAATCCGAAAACAGTTATAAAGTTTCAAGTTCCAAGTTTGTCAAGTTGCAAATCCATGATTTACTTGGTAGAGAGGTTCAAACTCTTGTTG
>Ga0180009_10003782_pt1 | contig 17008 bp, 10 predicted proteins | sample OS_PC_MetaG_FD_123537 | JGI IMG/M metagenome (GOLD analysis project Ga0180009, IMG submission 123537) | Groundwater microbial communities from the Aspo Hard Rock Laboratory (HRL) deep subsurface site, Sweden - OS_PC_MetaG | ecosystem: Environmental > Aquatic > Deep subsurface > Groundwater... | reverse complement strand
CATATCGCTCGGCGTTTCGACGCCTCGTCCCGAATCCACAACCAAGCCAACCGAAATATCCGGGTTTAAGGCCTGGCCGGCGCGCTTTTCCTCAGGCGCCCGGACTCCCCATCGGTTTCCCTCTTGACATGGCCTCCGGACTGGGTTTCAATTGAAGTTCAATCGTTTACCTTTGAAATGACCCCCTGGGGGATCGGGAGGACTCTCATGGACGAGCAGATCGTTTTCGGAGACCGCATGATCCCGGTTCGACTCCCGGACCAGACCCGCTTCGCTCCGTCGGGGCTGGCCGGAACGCCGCTGCCGGCGGTGGACGACCTGACGGCCGCCGTGCGGGAAGCCTTGGCCGCACCTTTGGACATGCCTCCGATCCGGGAGACGGCCGAGCCGGGCTGGAAGGTGACCATCGCCTTCGACGACCCCACGGTTCCCATGTTCGCGCCGGTCTGGGAGACGGCCATCCGGCTGGTGCTCGATGAACTGGACGCGGCCGGGGTCAAGCGGGGCAACGTCTCGCTGGTCTGCGCCAATGCGCTCCACCGCAAGTTCACCCGGCTTGAACTGGCCCGGGTCATCGGCAAGTCGCTGGTCGAGGAGTTCGGTTACCGGCTCGATTGTCATGATGCCGAAGACCCGGACAACCTGGAATACCTGGGGGTGACCGAGTCGGGGTACGACGTGGAGGTCAACCGCTGCCTGACCGAGTCCGACCTGACGGTCTACGTCAACACCGCGCTGATCCGGGCTTTCAGTGGGGGGTGGAAATCCATCTGTGTGGGCCTGTCGACCTACCGTTCCATTCGCTGGCACCACTCGCCCGACGGCATGTCCATGTCCATCGACCGGAACCCCATGCACGACATGCTCAACGAAATGGGGGCCCACCTCGAGTCCCGGATCGGCCGGGACCGGATTTTCAAGATCGAGACCATGCCGGCCAACCCCTTCGAGGTGGCCCGGGTCTGGGCCGGCTCGGTCTGGGAAACGCGATCCGCGGCTTTGGGGATGCTCAAGGAGCGTTTCAAGCCGAGGGCGGAGATGGACGGGGAAAAGGCCGACGTGGTCCTGTACGGCATCCCGGACTGGAGTCCCTACGCCTCGTTTTCGACCATGAATCCCATTCTGACCCTGGTCTCGACCGGCCTGGGCTATCTGGGAGGGGTGATCGAGGCCCTGGGCAAGCCCGGGTGTTCGGTCATCATGGCCAGTCCGGTCAAGGAGCAGTGGAACGACGTCCACCATCCGTCCTACCGGGAAATCTGGGAAAAGGTCCTGCCCCAGACGCGGGACCCGTACGAGATACAGGACCGTTTTGCCGAGGATTTCGCTCACCGCCCGGACTATATATACAAATACCGGTATGCCTGCGGCTTCCACCCCATCCACGGCATCATGGCCACCTATCCCCTCAAGCGGCTTCGGCACGCGTCAAGGGTCATCGTGGCCGGGGCGGAAGAACCCGGCCTGGTCCGCCATCTCGGTTTCGATTACGCGCCGACCGTGGAGGCGGCCGTGGAGGCGGCCCGGGACATCCACGGCCGGGACGCTTCCATCGTTTTCGTCAAATACCCGGTCATGGGGAACCGTTAGCCCGGAGCGTCACAATCGGACCGCAACGCAAAAGGGGCCATGAGGCCCCCTTCAATTTCCGGCTTTTCAATAACCGGTCGGCCAGTTGGCCAGGCGGTGTTCTCCAATGGAACCCTTCTTCAGACAGGCATAGTCCAGGACCCGGCACAGGAAGCGCCGCGTGTCCCGGGGGTCGATGACGTCGTCGAGCAGGTGCTTGCCCGCCGCGTGGTAGGGCGCGCTTTCGTAAGACCACTGCTTGAGCAGTTCGGCCCGTTCCCCGGCCGGGTTGTCGGACTCGGCCAGTTGCCGGCCGTAAACCACGTTGACCCCGACTTCGTCCCCGGTGAAGCTGATCTGGGCGATGGGCCAGGCCACGACAAAGTCCCCGCCCATGCCCGGGCCGCACATGTTGGCGTACGAAGCGCCGATACTCTTGCGGATGACCACGGAAATCCTGGGCACGGAGGACCAGGCCAGGGCCTGGTTCCAGACCATGATCTTGGTCGGCATCTTGCGCTGCTCGGCGTAGCTGCCGATGAGGAAGCCCGGTGTATCGTGCAGGAAGACCATGGGTACGTTGTACGAGTCGCACAGACAGATGAATTCGATGATCTTGTCGCATTCCTGCGGCCCGGAGGCGCCGGCGTTGAAGATGGGCTGATTGGCCACGACTCCCACGGGCCGGCCGTTCAGACGGGCCATGACGGTGAGCAGGGCCTTGCCGAAAAACGGCTTCAGTTCGAGGAACCGGCCGTCGTCGACCAGGGCGCGGATGAGCCGCCTCATGTCATAGGCCCGGGCCAGCTTGTCCGGGACGATTTGCAAGACCTCGTCGACCCGTCGGTCGGGCGGGTCGTCGGTGGCCATGAAAGGCGGTTCCTCCGAGGCGCTGGAGGGCATGTAGGAGAAGAACTCCTTCATCACCCCGATGCATTCGTCCTCGTTCTCGGCAAAGCAGTCGGACTGTCCCGTCAGTTCGGCGTGAATCTTCCAGCCGCCCAGGTCCTCCTCGGATATGAACTCGGATGTGGCGATCTCGAGCATCCGGGGCCCGGAAACGGCCATGCAGGTGCCTTTGACCTGGACGGTGAAGTCGGCCGAGACGGCGTTCCAGGTGGGGCCTCCGAAACTGTCGCCCAGGATGCCTGAAATGATGGGCGTCTGACGGCCGTGAGTCAGCCAGCTCATGGGAAACAGGTTTTCGCTGATCCCCACCGAACCCATGCCGTAAGGTATCCGCAGACCGCCGCCCTCGCTCAGGTGAAAGAGGGGAAAACGGCGCTTGACCGCGTATTCGTGGAGGATATCGCTCTTTTTCATGTGGGCCGCGCCTTCGGTGGCTGCCATGACCGTTTTGTCCGCCGCCTGAACGACCACGGGCCGGCCATCCACCTGGCCCAGGCCGGCGATCACGCCGTCGCCATAGGTCTTGTCTTCCAGCCCCGGTATGAGGGCATGATTGAGCATACCCAGTTCCATGAAACTGCCCGGGTCGAGAAGTCTGTCGATTCGTTCGCGTGCCGTGTACCGGCCCAATCCATGCTGGCGTTCGATCTTGTCCGGACCGCCCATGAGCAGGGCCCGTTCCTTGCGGACTTCAAGGTCCTTGATCGCGTCTTTCATTCCTCTGCCTCCCCTTGTAGCGCTTGACGACCTGGATGCGGTCGGTGCGGGCCAATTTAGCACATGGATTTCGGGAATGAAAAGCGGGAATGCCTGCCGGGTTCGGAAGCGGATGGGGCTGGCTTCAGGACCGGCCGCCGAGCACACGGCGAACCGTTTTGAGCATGTCGGCCAGACGGTAGGGTTTGGCGATAAAAGCGGCGGCGCCGGCGGCCAGGACCTGCTCCACCCGCCCCTCGTCGGAGTAGCCCGAAGCCACGACGACCTTCAGGCCCGGATCGATTTCCATAAGCCCCTTGAGGCAGTTTTCTCCGCCCATGACGGGCATGCCCAGGTCGAGAATGACCAGGTCGAAACCTCGTACGGCCTCCCGGACGATCTGTAGTGCCTGCTCTCCGCTGTCGGCGGCGTGGATCGAGTACCCGGAAGTTTCCAGGAGTTCCCGGACCGTCTCCCGGATGGCCTGTTCGTCATCCACGATTAAAAGGGTTTCCCCCCCTTCCGTCGGTTTCACGTCCTCGGCCGAAGGGGGGGACTCCATGTCGGCCCTGGCCGAAGACATCGGGAGATACACGTCAAAATCCGTGCCCATGCCCGTTCGGCTGCGGCAGACAATATGCCCGCCATGTCCTTTGACGAGGCCATAGACCATGGAAAGGCCCAGCCCCGTGCCCTGGCCCACACCCTTGGTCGTGAAAAAGGGGTCGAAAATATGTTTCTGCGTCTCATCGTCCATGCCGTGGCCCGTGTCGCTGACCGTGAGCAGGACATAATCGCCGGGCATGATGGACGGATCGGTCCTGGCCAGACCTTCGCCTATCACCGCGTTTTCGGTCGACAGGACCAGGCACCCGCCGTCAGGCATGGCATCCATGGCGTTGGCGGCCAGGTTCATGATGATCTGCTCGATCTGATTGGAATCCCCGTTGACCAGCTTGAGGTTCCGAGCCAACCGTGTTTCGATCCGGATACTCTTGGGCAGGGTCCGTTCCAGAATGCCGAAGGCGTGGTGGACCTTTTCGTTCAGGTCGATGGGGCTGAGGGTCGACTCGACCTTGCGACCAAAGGCCAGCAGGTACCGAACCAGATCGGCGGCTCGTTGAATCGAGATCTCGATTTCGTCCAGGTTCCGTTCTCCCTGCCGGGTCAGCTTTTCGTGGTGGCGGAGCAGTTGGACGTGGCCTGAGATGGCTTGAAGCACGTTGTTGAAGTCATGGGCCACCCCGCTGGCCAGGGTGCCCACGGCCTCCATTTTCTGGGCCTGTCTCAACTGCCCTTCCATCTGTTTGGTCTCGGTGACGTCCCGCAGAAAGACCACGATCCCCGCCGAATGCCCCTCGTGATCGAAATAGCAGGAGGAACTGAGCGAGACGTTCAACTCCCGACCGTCGCGGGTCAGGCGGGCGGTTTCGAATCCGATCACCGGCTGGCCCCCCAGAACGGTGGCAATGGTTTCCCGGGTTCGGGCCTGGTTGGTCTCGGGCACGAAGGGCACACGGCGTCCCTTGATCTCCTCCAGGGAGTATCCGAACAGCCGGGTGAAGGCCGGGTTGATATACCGGGTATTGCCTTCGAGGTCGTAGATGATCACAGCGTCCGGGGTCGAGTTGAGAAGGGAGACGTACAGTTCCTCACGTTCGCGCGCCCGCTGGTACTCCTCCCGGTAATTTTGTTCGGATTTCCGCAGGGCGTCCTCGATCAGCTTGCGCCGGCTGATGTCGCTGATGACGCACACGATCAGGCGCCTTTTTTTCAGACGCATTTCGCTGAATCGGACCCGGGCCGGTACCAGACCGCTATCGGGCCTCAGGACCGAGCACTCGAAGGGGGCCTGGTACAGCGTGTCCATGTCACCGGCTCGCCGGATGCGGTCCAGAATCTCTTCGATGGTCCGGTTTTCCGGAGCGGCGATCAGGCTGGTGAAGGCTCGGCCGATCAGGGTTTCCGCCTTGACTCCGAAGATGCCCTCGGCCGCCGGGTTGCAGGACTCGAGATGATCGAGATCGTTGATGGTCAGGATGCCCTCGGGTACGCTTTCCATAATGCCGCGCAGATGCGCCTCCCGCTCCTGAAGCGCCTCCTCTATCTGCCCCCGGCGTCGCAAGCTCTCCTCGAACCCGTCGAGCAGGCGGTTGATGGTTTCAGCCAACATGCCCAACTCGTTATGCTGGTGGCCTCGGGGGACCGCGATCCTCGTTGAGTCGGGCCGAGCCGGGTCCGTTTCCGAAATCCGGTTAACGATTTTGAGTATGGGCCGGGTGATGGAATAGAAAAAGGTCAGGGTCATGATCAGGGCCAGGAGCAGCGTGCCGATGAATCCGCTGAGTATGGCCATTTCGACCCGTTTGATGAAGTTTGAAGCCAATATCTCGTTGTCGAGCCAGACGTGAATGAAGCCCAGCCGCCTGCCGTGGCGCTTGGAAGTGAGGGGGACCGATATCTTCATATCGTCGGGAAAAAACCGGTCCGCCAGCCAGCTCCAGGAGTCCTCGAGCCCGGGCCGCTCCCGGGAGGCCAGGACGGAGCCGAAATCGTCGACCAGTTCCGCCTTGCGGATGGGCCGGTACTGGAACAGCCCGTCGATGATCACGCCGGCCAGGTTCTCGTCCAGGCCGTAAGCCGCCTGGGCCGCCGGCGCCCTGAGCATCTTGACGATCTGGCGGGGAACATTCTCGATCCGGGTCTGTTCCAGGGACAGGTCCAAAAAAATCTGGCCGGCGCTTATGACAACGCCCAGGACCAGGGTCACGACCACGGCGATCATGGCTTGCCGAAAGGACAGGCTGCCTCGGATGAATAGCGGCATAATCAGTATCTCACTCGACGCGGCCGAGAATGCGGTCGATGACTCCCTCGGACTTCATTTGTGCAATCGTTCGATTGATCGAGGGCAGGAGGTCCAAAGCCTGGCCGCGGGCCGAAAGCCCCATGTACAGCGGCACGATCGTGACCGTCTTTTCATCCGCCCTGAACGCTTCCCGCCAGACCGGCTGGTCCGCGATCAAAACCCGGGCCACGGTTTCGTCCTCCAGGACGAGATCGACCCGTCCGGCCTCGAGGAGACGAAAGTTCAACTCCGAGGTCGGCGCGTACTGGACCTCGAAGCCGTATTGTTTCAATGCGTCCAGAAACCCCCGCCCATAGGAGAACCCGCTGACCAGACCGAACCGGTACGTCTTGAGGTCGGCGAAAGACAACCAGGAGAATCCTTTCAGGCGTCCGGCATGGTAGAAAAAGCGTTCCCGACTTTCGAAGAGCATGTCGCTGTAAACCAGGTAACGGTCTCGTTCCTCGGTTTTCATCAAGAGGGGAATGCCGTCGGCCTGACCGAGTTCGACCATTTTCAAGGCCCGTTTCCAGGGGACGAGCTCGATGGTTACCCTGATCCCTATTCGGTCGAACAGGGATTTGACCAGGGGCGGGACCAGTCCGCCGGCCGGCTGACCATGCTCCCCGGTGGTAAAAGGCGGCCACGGAGCGTCCACCAGCCTGACCACCCGGGCTTCCCCTCCCAGGCCGGGTTCAGCCAAGGCCAAAAGGATAACGAGCAGTACACATGAAACAAGCGATCGGGTCTTCATGATCGTCCCCTGATGGGTTTCAGCGGCCCCGGAGCCCCGTGGGTCGGTAGCGCGGAGCAACAACGGGCTTTTACAGCTGACCGAATGAAAAACTGCTTCCCGTTCGTGGTCCTCGTCGGGTTCATGCATCATTCGGACCGAAGCCTCTGCCGGATAAATTATACCAGATCACCGGATTCGCAACCCCTGGGAGCCTAGCCGGCAATTCGGGTTTGGTCTTGCCCGAAGGGCCGGCTTGAGTTAATGATATTCATGATTGAAAGCCGCTTTGAGTCAAGGACAAACCATGAGAAGGAGTGGGGTCATGGATTACGAGTTTTTAAGGGTCGAAGTGCATGACGGTGTGACCGTCCTGACCTTGAACCGCCCGGAGAAACGCAATGCCCTGTCCACGGCCTTGCGGCGGGAGATCGTCGCCGCGCTGGAGGCCGTCGAGGGGTCCAGGGAGACGGGCGCGGCCGTGTTGACCGGGGCAGGGGAGGTCTTTTGCGCCGGGTTCGACCTGTCCGAGTTCGCCGGCACCGATCTGGAAGCCCTGTTCGCCGAAGCAGCGGCCTATCACCGCAAGGTCTACACCTTTTCCAAGCCGCTGATCGCGGCCGTCAACGGTCCGGCCCTGGCCGGGGGCATGGACCTGGCCGCCATGTGCGATGTTCGCCTGGCCAGTGAAAAGGCCGTGTTCGGGCAGCCCCAGGTGCGGATGGGGGTTACGGCCGCCTTCGACCTGATCCGAACCGTGCTCCCGGAAGGCACGGCCCGGGAACTGTGCCTGACCGGACGCCGCATGGATGCCGAAGAGGCCGGGAGACAAGGGCTGATCAGTCGGATCGTCCCGGCCGATCGTCTTCTGGAGGAGGCCGTGTCCCTGGCCCGGGAATCAACGGGTCCGGGCCCGGCCATGAAGGCCTTGTTCGTCAAGGAGCAACCCGGTCTGTTCATTTGACCGGGGCCTGGAAGGGAATCGTCGGCGATCCGCCGGGGGATGGGAGACCGCCCGGAGGACCGGGGCCGGCGGTCCAAAGCGCGGCCCGTCAGGGATTGAGGATGCCCGTCACCACGGAGAGCAAGGGGATTCGGCCGGAAATCGCGGTCATGCTGGTTTTGATCGCCGGAACGCTGGCCGTATATTGGCAGGTCCTGTCATACGGTTTCGTGCTCTATGACGATCCGGGCTACGTGACCCACAATTCCCGGGTCCAAAGCGGACTCGGGCTGGCCTCGCTGGCCTGGGCCTTTTCCTCCTTCCATGCCAGCAACTGGCACCCTCTGACCTGGCTTTCGCTCATGTTGGATCACGACCTGTACGGCCTCGACGCCGGCGGCTATCACCTGACCAGCCTGATCCTGCACGCGGCCAACTCGACCTTGGTTTTTCTGGTCCTGCGGAAGATGACCGGCGCCTTGTGGACCAGCGCTCTGGCGGCGGCCTTTTTCGCCTTGCATCCCCTGCACGTCGAGCCCGTGGCCTGGATCGCCTCGCGCAAGGACGTGCTGTCCACCCTCTTCTGGATGCTGGCCCTGTGGTCCTATCAATATTACCTTCAAGCCCCCACCAGGCCTCGTTACGGACTCATCGCGGCCTGCATGGCTTTCGGGCTGATGGCCAAGGCCATGTTGGTCACGCTCCCTTTCGTCCTGCTGCTGCTGGACTACTGGCCTCTGGGACGCTTTCCGGGCGGCCCCGGGGCGGCGGACCCGGCCGGAGCGACGGCCCGTCCGGCCACGTTCGGGCGGCTGGTTCTGGAAAAAACGCCCCTGCTGGCCCTTTCCGTTGCTTCCAGCATAGTGACCTATCTGGCGCAACAAAGCGGAGGGGCCGTACTCTCGATGACCACCTATCCGCTATCGGTCCGACTGGCCAACGCCCTGGTCAGCTACGTCCGGTACATCGGCAAGACCCTCTGGCCCGAGAATCTGGCCGTGGTCTATCCGCATCCCGGCCTGACGTTGCCGCTGACATGGGTGATGGGCGCGGCCGGTTTGTTGGCCTTGGTCAGCCTGGTCGCTCTATTGGCGCGGCGCCGGCGGCCGTATTGGATCGTGGGCTGGCTTTGGTTCCTGGGGACCCTGGTCCCGGTTATCGGGCTGGTCCAGATCGGGGCGCTGGGTATGGCCGACCGGTATGCATACCTACCTTCGATCGGCTTGTTCATCATGGTTCTTTGGACCGGCCGGGACCTGGCCTCCGGGCCGGGTCCGCCGGGAACCGTATTGAGGTCGCTGGCCGTCGCGGCCTTGACCGCCTGCCTGATTCTGACCTGGGGCCAGGTCCGTTGCTGGGAGAACAGCGAACGACTGTTCGCCCACACCCTGGCGGTGACCCGTGACAACGGGGTCGCCCACCTGGGCATGGGATTCATCCGGAGAAACCAGGGCCGGACGCGGGAGGCCCTGGGCCATTTTCAAGAGGTCCTCCGACTCGATCCCGATCTGCCCCTGGCCCACGAAAACATCGGGCTGATCTACCTTTCCCTGGGGCGCTTGGACGAGGCCCGAATCCACTTCGAACGGGCCCTGCAAAAAACTCCGCGAGACGCCAAGGCCCTCCATTGTCTGGGACTGGTCCTGGCCGGCCAGGGGAGGCGCCGTGAGGCGGCGGCCCGTTTCAGGCAGGCCCTGTCTATCGATCCGGACATGGACCAGGCCCGGAAGGAACTGAACAAGGTCCTTGGCCGGGCCGAATGACGGGTGGCGCATCGAGGAGGGCCGTAAGGAGCAGTATGTATAAAGGCAAAAAGGTCACGGTCGTCATGCCGGCCTATAACGCCGCCCAGACCCTGGAGCGGACCTATCGTGAAGTCATGGATCAGGAGGTCGTGGATTCGGTCATCCTGGTGGACGACGGCAGCAGCGACGATACGGTCCGTATCGCCGAAGGACTACCCGGCGTTGAGGTCTTCGTGCACGAGCGGAACGCGGGCTACGGCGCCAATCAAAAGACCTGCTACCGGGAGGCCCTGGCCCGGGGGGCCGACATGGTCATCATGGTCCATCCCGACTATCAATATACGCCCAGGCTCATCCCGGCCATGGCGGCCCTGATCGGCAACGGCCTGTATCACTGCGTCCTCGGGTCGAGAATCCTGGCCGGCCAGGCCCTGGCCGGAGGGATGCCCTGGTGGAAATACGCGGCCAACCGGTTTCTGACCCTGGTCGAAAACCTGCTTCTGGGCGCCAAGCTCTCCGAATATCACACGGGGTACCGCGCCTTTTCCCGGGAACTGCTCGAGGCCCTGCCCCTGGAACTCAATTCGGACGATTTCGTCTTCGACAATCAGGTCCTGGCCCAAATTCACTGGCTGGGGGTGACCATCGGCGAGATCAGTTGTCCGGCACGGTACTTCGAGGAGGCCTCGTCCATCAACTTCCGGCGTAGCGTGCTCTACGGGCTGGGCTGCGTGTGGACCGGGCTTGGTTTTCGGCTGGCCAAAATGGGGATTGCCCGATCACGCCGTTTTCAGCATAACGCCGTTTTCAGCACTCGGCCGTAACCGACGCCTCAGGGGGATAGCGGAGTAGACGGGCCCGAAACACGGTACCCCTTTCCGGCGTGGAATCGAAGGATACTCGGCCATACAGGTACCGGGTCGCGAGCAGTTTGGCACTGTACGTGCCCAGCCCCCGGCCCGACCCTTTGGTGGAAAAGGACCGCTGGAAAATCTGCATCTGTATATCACGGGGTATGTGGCCCGGGTTGTGCACCCGGAACTCGACCGAGCGATCTTCCGCCACGCAGCCCAGGGTGACCGGTTCGCCGGGCCGGACGGCCTCGATGGCGTTTTTGAGCAGATTCCCGACGACCCGCCCCAGCAGGACCGGATCGCTGTAAAATTCCACTTCACAGGATTCTGCCTCGACAAGGACCTTCCGGTCCCGGGCCACCTCGTGCCCGAGGTAGCGCACGGCCATGCTTTGGAGAAAATCCAAGGACATGATTCGATGCCACTGGGCCGACAGCTCGTTGTTTTCCGCGGCCAGCAGATGCCGGTGCGCCTCGATCTCGTTGACGAGTATCCGGGCGGCCTGGTAGATATGGTCGGCGATCTCGCCGGTCGGGCCTCCGGCTTCGGTCTTGAGCAGTTCGGCGAAACCGCGAAGGCTGCCCGCGGTGTTGAGAATGTCGTGAAAAAAGATGCGTTCCAGGACGCGCCGCCGCTTTTCATGGCCGATATCGCTGATGGCCACGATGGTCAGATCATGGGCCTCGTAAGGAAACCGGGTCGCCCAGACCAGAAGTTCAAGGGGCGTTTCCTGGTCGCCCTGTTTGATCGTCAGACGGCATTCATGCTGGCTGCCTCCCTCGGCCTGGCTGGTCAGTACGGCCCGGACCGCCCCGCAGGTTCGGCAGTACTCGGATGTGCCGCAACCCCCCGGGCCATCGGCATGGTGAATGCATTGCATCGCTTCCCCTGGACGAAGGCCTAATATCCCGGGGTCGCCCTCCAGTCCGAGGAGTTCGAGCATGGCCTGGTTGGCCAGCAGCACCTGCCGTTCCGGGTTCAGGATCATGATCCGGTCCGGCAGGGCGTTGAGCAGAGTCTGGAAAAGGGGCTGCGAAAGGAGCGACTCCCGCTGTTCGATCAGCTTTTCGTCCGGGGCCCGCTCGGCGGGCGCAAACCGGGTATCCATCAGCTTGTCATTCATGGCCTTGCTGCATCGGAATGGCTTTGTTCTCCATGTCGATCGGGTTGATCCGCCGGCCGTGTTCGAAAAGGAACCAGGACCGGCCTGAAAGAACGCACGTCAACGCGGGAAGCGGCGCTTCCCGGGCCAGAGCGGCCCTCATGTTGTACTGTCGGGAACGAAGCGTCAAGGATTATTGAAGCTCCCCGCGGCAAGCTGCGTGGAATGCGCCCGCCTGCATGTTCAGCCTCCTGGAGGCCGGAGTTCGTGAGGGCGCGTGCCTCGGTTCCACCTACGATCCGGAGGCCGGGACTTCGGGCCGCGCCTGGCCGGCCAACAGGCCTTCCCGGTCCAGCAGGTCGGCCGTGTCGCTCAAGTCGAGGCCGGCCAGACCGGCACGGGTCTGAAGACCCGTTTCCAGGTCCCAACCCCGGAGCCGATAGAACTCGTCCTTGAGACGCTCGAAGGCGGCCCGGTCCACCATCGCACCCTGTCTGGAAAAAGGTCGGCCATCGGGCCCCGGGACCAGACACTCGGGATTCCCCACATCGCCCCGCAACGGTGCGGTGAAGTTGAACTCGTCCAGCGTATCGTGCGTGCGTCCCCGCTGTCCTTCCCGAACCAGAACGGCCCGCTGCAGATTGAATATCCGTTCCCCGATCCGGGCCAGTCCGGCCGGGTCCATTTCCCGGCCCGTGACGGCCGAGTATATCCGGGCTTCGATATCCGGGTCCCCCAGGTGATCCGACGTGGCCGGACTGTGCATGATCGGCCAGGACAGGTCGCACAGGATCATGGACTCCTTGACATATTCGCGGTCCTGGATGCGGACGGCGGCCAGGGCCTTGCCTTCGTCGGTCGAGAAATCAGCCGCGACTTCGGAGCCCCAGAAGCGGTCGGCGATCCGGCGGATGACCTCGGAGGTCATGTAGTTGTCCGGGAGGGCGATGAAACTGCCCTTGCCGCCGGTCTCCCGAGCGGCCCAGAGCATGCCCAGTTCGCTGACCTCGTGAAGCTGCTGAATGGGCATGCGGGGCTCCATGGCGTAGAACAGGCCCGTGGTGATGTAGAGCCGGGGGCCGTATATTTCGTTCTCGCCGGTTCGGATCATGTAATCGGTGATAAGCCGGTCCGAACCCCGTCCCAGAGTTTGGGCCGCCCGGAGCGTGCCTTGGGCCAGGACGTCGCCGAACCCTTCCCGGAAGGACACCTTTCGGAGCAGGGCCTCGATAAATTCGAGACTTCCGAGGTGAGAAAGGGGCAGGCCGGTCTCCGCCTCGTTCAAGAGGCCGGCCTTGAAGCAGCGGCTCAGCCACATGATCATGGTTTCCACGGCCCGGGTGTCCAGCCCGTAGTCGTCGCACAGCTTGTTGGCTTGAAACGGCACTTCGGTGACCCGGCCGTAGTAGCGGTAGGCCCGGACTTCGTAAAAGGCGGCGGACTGGCAGGTATACTTGCCGGTGCGGCCTTCCTCGTCGGTAAAGGCCTGCCGGATACAACCGTCGATGCAGCCGAAACAGACCTCCTTTTTGATCCGGTCCCGGGAAAGCATGGTGGGCCAGTCCGGATGAGCGTGCTTGAGACTCCGGACGGCTTTGCGCAGATCGGCCGTCAGGGCCTTGTCGGCCGGCTCGGGTCGCCCCGAACCCCGCACCGCCACGGCTTTGAGGTTTTTCGAGCCCATGACCGCGCCCAGGCCGCTCGATCCGCTGGAATCCAGGTCGGCGGTCAGGGTGGCGTTGTGGACCAGGTTCTCTCCGGCCGGCCCCACGGCGGCCACGCGGAAGTCCCGGCCCAAGTCCGCCTTGATAAGCGTCCGGGTTTCGATTGCTCCCCGCCCCGAGATGTCCGCCGCGTCTTTCACGGCCACGGAGGCGTCATCGATGACCAGACAGACCGGGCGGTCGGCCCGGCCGCGGACGACCAGGCCATCATATCCGGCAAACTTGAGTTGGGCCCCCCAGGACCCGCCGAGATTGCAGTAGGAAAACCGGTCGTCGAAAGGCGACTTGGCCGAAACCTGCCATCTCGAACCGGCGAACCCGGGCAGTCCGCATATCGGACCGGTCATGAAGACCAGCCGGTTTTCCGGATCAAAAGCGGTTATTTCCGCTGGAACCTCGTCCAGGTGAATCTTGGCCGCGATGCCCCGCCCGCCCAAAAAGCGATCGGCGTACGTAGCGGTCGAAACGGTCTCGATCTCACCGGTGGAAAGGTCGACCTTCAGAATCGATCCGGCATAGCCCCAGGCCTGACACATGAGCGGAACCTCCTGTCTCGAATTTCTTGGGGGATCATCCCCCGTTATCAGTTTTTGCCGGTTCCCGGGCTCTGGTTTGGGAACCCGATCCTGGCAGCTCCAGCTTCCCTCCTTTTTCGTCACGGTGTTGTTTCTCGCCGTGGTCGCGCCTTACTGAAAAAGGTGTTGACGCAGAGCTTCAAGGCAACAGGCGCACCCCAATCTGGAACGTGGGAACGAGCGGAAACCCATATATTGCGGTTATGTTCAACGCCGCGGTAGAACCCAACGGCAATATTCGGGCTTCAGTTTGACACGAGGCCCGGATCGGCTTCAAGCAAAATTACGCCCACAGAACCCAATCGGGAAAAAGTCGAGGCGAATAGCCGGTCAGGCAGTCCGGCGGATGGATTCAGGGGCGGGTTCGGCCAGGTCCGCCGAGGCGCCATCGCATATGACGCGAAAGCACGTCCCCCCGGTCCGGTCGATCTCGATCCGGCCGCCCAGTTGTTTTTCAACCAGCGCCGTAACCAGGGTCAGGCCCAGGCGGCTGTTTCTTTTCAGGTTGGCGTCAAGCGGCAGACCGACTCCGTCGTCGCGGACCTCGATGGAGAAACCGTCCTTGCCTCGGGAACCGGCCTTGACCAGTATCCGGCCGGGACCGCCCCGGGGAAAGGCGTGCTTGAAGGTGTTCGAGATCAGTTCGTTCAAGACCAGCCCGCAAGGAACGGCCTGGTCCAGGCCGACAGCCAGGTCCGCCTCGACTTCCTGGTCGAGGGTCAGGCCGAGATGGTCGGGCTGATAGGATTGAACCAGAGCGGCCACCAGGGACTCGATGTATCGACCCAGGTCCACCTCGGCCAAGGAGCCCGAGCCATAAAGAGCTTCGTGGACCAGGGCCATGGCCGCGACCCGATCGCGGCTTTCCCGGAGCGCTTCAATGACCTTGCCGTCCGTTTCGTTGCCGGCCTGAAGATTGAGGAGGCTGGAAATGACCTGCATGTTGTTCTTGACCCGGTGGTGGATTTCCCGGAGTAGGACCTCCTTTTCGTTGAGCGCGGCCATGATCCGTTCCTCGGCCAGCCGGCGTTCGGTGATATCGGTGACGAATCCTTCCAGGTACGCCTCTCCGGCCCCGGGGACGCCAACGGCCCGGCCCTGTTCCCAGACCCATTTGGCCCGGCCCTCCAGGGTCACGATGCGATAGTTGAGCTTGAATACGCCGGACTGTTCCAGGCCGGCCTCGACTTCATCCCGGACCCGCTGGCGGTCCTCGGGATGAATGAGTTCCGTGTAGGAAAGACGGCGGTTGGAGATCAGTTCTTCGGGGCGGTACCCGGTCAGATCGAAGATGCCGTCGCTGACGAACTCCATGGTCCACGACGGATCGTTCCGGCAGCGGTAAGCCATGCCGGGCATGTTGCTCATGAGGGTCGACAGGGTCCGCTGGCTTTCGCGCAGGGCCCGTTCCGCCTCGATGCGCTCGGTGATATCCGTAAAAACAGCCAGGGCGCCCTGAGAGGGGTCGCGGCCATCAAAGCAGGAACCGCTGACCAGGCAGTGGACGATCCGTCCCCGACCGCCGGCCAGGGCGATTTCCATGTCCTGAATCCGGCCCGTGGACAGCCGGTCGGCCAGGTCCCGGAGTTGTTCCGGGGTGTAGGTCGAATCGGGCATAATGCAGGAAACATCTCGGCCGAACAGGTCCTCGGGCGCCTCCAGACCAAGGACTCCGGCCATGCCCTGGTTGGCCCAGGTGATGCTTCCTTCCCGCAGGTGAAGCAGTCCGCTCGGCGTGGCCTGGACCGTGGCTTTGTACAGGGCCCGAGGCGACAGGACCCGGCCGTATTGCCGGAGGCCCCAAAAGGCCGCCAGGCTGGTGGTGGTCGTGGCCAGGTGCGCCATCCAGGGCAGGCCCGGTATCGCATTTCTCAGGACCTGGGCCAGGGCGATGCCGGCCAGGGTGCATGCGCCGCCGATAAACAGAAGTCGTTTTTCCCGTCGAGCCGGCGTATCCGTTTCATGCCTGGCGTTGAGGATCAGGATGGTCAGCAGCGTGCCTATGAAACTGACGGTGTATAACTTGAAAAACCAGTTCCAGGGGCCGAAGCCGTCGGGCCAGCCTCCGGGGATGCCGAACATCCGGCCGCTGGTCAGATCGGGAAAGATGAGAGATGTCAGATAGAGCAGCCCGTAAGGTGCGTAAAGCCAGAAACGACGGCGCTGGTTCATCCGGCCGGTCAAAGACAGGATCAGCTCTCCGGCGGCCGGCGGGTAAAAAAGGAAGAGGCAGGAGAGCCAGCGATACAGGTCAAAGGCGAGTTCCGGACTGTAGGTCCGGGCCGCGTGGCTGATCGCGAAATCATAAAAGGCCCAGCCCAGGACTCCCAGAAGCATGCGTTGAAAGGCGCTGGTCCTGGGGTCCTCGGGGGTGAAACGGCCCAGGTAGATCAATAAAATAGAGGTCAGACACAGAGAGAAGAATAGATTGAGCAGATAGTAGTTGTCGGTTATGAGCGAAATAATCAGGCCTCCCTTGATCGATCCGTCCCGGGCGTCCTGATGGCGGCTCGAATAGCGCCATGATCGGAGTGCGGGCGTAATCAGGGCGGGACGCGTGAGCGCCCCGCCCGATGTCATGGCCAACGGCCGTTACTTAGTACTTTCCGAAGGACTCGTCATCCAGGGAGATGACGTCTTCCGGACGGACCGAAAGGTTCCGCCTGGCAGGGGGATTTCCATTGCCTCCCCAAGGCGCCCTGGGAGCGGCCTGCGGCGCGGGCAGGCGGCGTTCGGGAGCCAGCGTAGGGGCCGGTTTCTCGATGCCGTGTTCCACCCCCTGCCTTTTCAGTTTAAATCGGCTGATCAGCTTGCGCAAGACCTCGGCCTGGCTGGAGAGCTCCTGGGCCGCCGAGGCGGTTTCCTCGGCACTGGCCGTATTCTGCTGGGTGACCTGATCGATCTGGGCAAAACCCTGGTTGATCTGCCCGATTCCTTCGGCCTGCTCGTTGCTCGCCCCGGCGATTTCCATGACCAGGTCGGTCACTTTGGCCACCGTGCCCTCTATCTCGTTGAGAGCGGAAGCCGTCTTGTCGGCGAGCTCGGACCCCTGCCCGACTTTCTTGACCGAACCTTCGATCAGTTCGGCCGTTTCCCGGGCGGCCTTGGCGCTGCGGCCGGCCAGGTTTCTGACTTCCTGGGCCACCACGGCAAAGCCCTTGCCATGCACGCCGGCCCGGGCCGCTTCCACGGCCGCGTTCAGGGCCAGAAGGTTGGTCTGGAAGGCTATGTCGTCGATGGCCTTGATGATCTTGGCGATCTCCCGGCTCGAGTCGTTGATGGCCGTCATCGAGGCGATCATGTCCCGCAT
>Ga0180009_10003781_pt1 | contig 17014 bp, 15 predicted proteins | sample OS_PC_MetaG_FD_123537 | JGI IMG/M metagenome (GOLD analysis project Ga0180009, IMG submission 123537) | Groundwater microbial communities from the Aspo Hard Rock Laboratory (HRL) deep subsurface site, Sweden - OS_PC_MetaG | ecosystem: Environmental > Aquatic > Deep subsurface > Groundwater... | reverse complement strand
TGGCGCACCCGGCCGTCTTCGCGATAGGAGCGGCGCAGCAGGTGGGAGACGTAGACGCGGTCGCCGGCACCCTTCGTCTTGATTGTGGCTACGTGAACTGATCCACCACGCTTTGGCATACCACCATACTAGGACATATCCTCACAGAATGCAAGCGGAACTTTGGCTACATCAAACCGCGAAAAGAAAGCCCGATACCGCACCGGCAGCGGGATCGGGCGTCAGGTGGGGCGAAAACTTCGGCCTAGTCGATTCGCACCCCCGCAGCCAACGAAGGCTATCGGCTTGTCTCCCACGCCGGCACCTCCATTCGATAAGATGGAGCCGCTCGACGCGGCGTGACGGATGCGAAGGAGGATCCCAGTGCATTGCTCGAACTGCGGGGAGATCAATCCGGCAGGTGCGACGTTCTGCGGCTCCTGCGGGGCCCAGATAGCAGCGGCGCCAAGCACGGCCCCACCGCCCTCACCAGCGACTCCAACGACAGCCGCGCCACCACTCGCCGCCCCACCGCCCCCGCCGCCCCCGCCGCCGAGTTCAGCCGGATGGGTGCCCGCACCGCCGCCACCGCCGCCCACATACGGCCAGCCCCCGCCGCCACCTCCGCCCGGCTACGCGCCCCAGGCCCTCGGCCCGGTGGCACCTCCTCCAAAGGGCGGCGGCAATACGGGGTTGATCATCGCCCTCGTGATCGCGGGCGTGGTTCTGCTCGGCGCACTGGCGGGTGGCGGGTTCCTGCTCTTGAGGGGCGGCGACGCGAGCGAGACGACGACCACCACCTTCGCCCAGATCGAGACCACGACTACCGTGACGACGTCCGCGGCGACCACCACCCCGCCCACCACCGCCCCACTGGCGGGGTACGCCACCGCCGAGGAAGCGGTGGAGGCCGAACTCCCTGAGGGCTGGGTGTACAAGCTGGCCGACGACCAGGGCGTCCAAATGGAGTTCTGGGGAGGGCCGCCGGCGAGCGAATTCGACACCGTTTACATCGTGGAGGCGGCCTCCGACGGCAGCTGGGTGGTCGCCGATTCGTATCCACTCGGCGGATCGGATGTTCCGATGACGGAGGCGGAGGAAGCACAGTTCGTAGTCGAGTCGTTCCTGATCGCCGTCATGGAGGATCGGGCCGATGACGCCCACGCTCTCACCGTGGAGCCGTTCTCCTCGGACCCCGCGAGCGCTTCGTACAGCAACGGCGACTTCAAGAAGTTCACGGTTGAGGGCGTGGAAAAGGCCTCTGACGGCACCTATTGGGTGAAAGTCGAAGAGACCTGGACATACGGAAGGGATCGTTGGCGCTACCACGTCGTACCGACCGAAGCCGGCTGGATGATCAGCGATCTACGCGACTGGTAGCGCCACCGGCGGAGGTGCCAGGGTAGGGTTGACTTCCGGCATCCTCTTGTCGTACAGTATGTTTAGTTTCTACTAAACGTACTGTAGACGAGGTGGCTAATGACCGAGAGCGAGCCCGTCCTCACCGCGTCCCCGGATCTCGAGTCGGTGCGGCGGGACTTCATCGAGGGCATGAGCCGGGTGGCCGCCTTCTGGGGACTACCCAAGGCGATGGGGGCGATCTACGGAGCCCTCTACCTCTCTCCCGAGCCCTTGTCTCTGGACGATCTGGTGGCCTATGTGGGGGTGACGAAAGGTGCGGTCAGCACCAATGTCCGCCACCTCGCCCGCCTCGGGATGGTTCGTGAAGAGGTGCGCCTCGGGGAGCGTCGCGACTTCTACAGCGCCGAGGGCGATTTCTGGAAGGTCGTCAAGGGAGTGCTGCGCGAGCGGGAGAAGGCCGAGTTCGACCGGGCCCTCAGCACAGTGAGACAGTGCCTGGACGCGGTCGGCGCGGCCGACCACGCCCCGGAGGAGACCTCACTTGCGCTCCACTACCAGGAGCGACTCGGCCAGATGCAGGGGTTCTTCAGTTCTCTTGACACGCTCGTGGCGACGGTGATGCGACTCGACGACCTGCGCCACGCCAGCCTCCTGGGGCTGTTCGGGAAGCGAGTAGTCCCGGCGGGCGATGGGAACCCCCGGGAAGGCAGCGAAGAGAGATGAGTAGCGCCAGCACCACCGACCGCGCGGCCGCCGTCACGGGTGCCTTCGGCTTCACGGGCAAGTACATCGCCCGGCACCTGCTGGCTGAAGGATGCCGAGTGGTGACGCTCACCAACCACCCCGATCGCGCCGACCCCTTCGACGGCCGGGTGGAAGCGCGCCCGCTCGACTTCGCCGACCCCACCGGCCTCGTGCGCTCGTTGGAGGGGGTGGACACCCTCTACAACACCTACTGGATCCGCTTCGAGCACGGCCTGTCCACGTTCGCCCGCGCCGTCGAACACACCAGGACGCTCATCGGCGCCGCACAGGAAGCCGGTGTGCGGCGGTTGGTGCACGTGAGCATCACGAACCCCGACCCCGCCTCGCCCCTCCCATACTTCAGCGGCAAGGCCGCCGTGGAGCAGGCGATCCGCGACTCGCGGCTCTCCTGGGCCATACTGCGGCCTGCTGTGGTGTTCGGGCAGGAGGACATCCTGATCAACAACATCGCCTGGCTCGTGCGGCGGTTCCCGGTCTTCGCCGTCCCCGGCGCGGGCGAATACCGGCTTCAACCGATCCACGCGGACGACTTGGCCACGCTGGCCGTGCGGGTGGGCCGGAACACCGACAACGTGACGATCGACGCCACCGGCCCCGAGACCTACACTTTCAAGGACCTGGTGAAGGAGATCGGACACGCCGTGGGACGATCCCCCCGCATCGTCTCCATCCCCTCTGGGGCCATGTGGGCACTGGGATGGGTCCTCGGGCGAACGGTGGGTGACGTGACGCTCACCCGCGACGAGATCACCGGGCTCAGCGCGAGCCTCCTGGCCACCGAGTCGCCGCCCGCAGGCACCACGTCGTTGCGGCGCTGGCTGCGCGAGAACGCGGACACCGTTGGCCGTCACTACGCCTCCGAGATCGCCCGGCACTACCGGTAGGCCGGCGCGTTGGCCGCGCGGTCGGCGCTCCCTATCCTGCCTCGGCAGGCCCTTCGCCGGCGTCAGGATCATCACGTAGAACCTCGAGGAACGCCTCGCCGTAGCGCTCCAGCTTGACCGCACCTACGCCGTTCACGGCCAGCAACTCATCTTCGGTCTGGGGTCGCAGGATGGCCATCTCGCGCAGCGAGGCATCGGAGAACACCACGTAGGCCGGCACCTTGGCCTGCTCCGCGAGCGTGCGGCGCAGGGCGCGCAGGCGCTCGTACAGCGGCCCATCGGGCTCGACGGAGGCGTCGAAGAGAGCGGCCGGCGCATCGGCCGACCCGGCCCGGCGTCGCCGCCCACCTGCCTTCTTCGCCTCACCCGGAGTCGAGAACCGCGGCCGCGCCAGCTCCAACCGTTCCTTGCCGGCCAACAGGGGTCGGGCTGCCGGGGCCAGCTTCAGCACCGAGAAAGCCTCGATGTCCTGGTAGAGGTATCCGCGATGGATCAGCTGGCGGAAGAGACTCGTCCACGCATCCTTGCCCAGGTGAGCCCCGACGCCGTAGGTGGAGAGACGGTCGTGCCCGAACTGCCTGATGCGCTCGGTGTCTGCGCCGCGGAGTACGTCGATCACGTACGCGATGCCGAAACGCTGCCCCACCCGGTAGACGCTCGAGAGCGCCTTCTGCGCGTCTTCGGTGGCGTCGTAGGTATCGGGCGGATCGAGGCAGATGTCGCAGTTGCCGCAATCCGTGTCTCGAGTCTCGCCGAAGTACTGCAGCAGCGCGCGGCGGCGGCAGGAGAGCGCCTCGGCCAGGCCCACCATGGCGTTCAACTTGTGCACTTCCACGCGCACCTGCTCGGGGTTGCCGCCCTGCTCCAGCAGAGCCCTGGCCACAACCACATCGGCAAGACCGTACAGCAGAAGCGCGTCCGCCGGGGCTCCGTCGCGGCCGGCTCTGCCGGTCTCCTGATAGTACGATTCGATGGTCTTCGGGATGTCGTAGTGCACCACGAAACGCACGTCTGGTTTGTCGATGCCCAGCCCAAAGGCCACGGTGGCCACGACGACGTGCAGCGTGTCGCGCTGGAAGGCCTCCTGCACGCGCACCCGCTCCTCCGAGGGCAACCCGGCATGGTACGCGGCGGCCTCCACCCCCGCGCCCCGCAGCTTCGCCGCCACCTCTTCCACGCGTTTGCGGCTCAGGCAGTAGACGATGCCGGAGAGCCCCGCCCGCTCGGCCACGAAGGCACGAAGCTGTTCGAAGGGATGACGCTTCTCGACCACGAGGTAGCGGATATTGGGCCGGTCGAACCCCGAGGTGAACACCGGCGCGCCGGCCAGACCGAGCCGCCGACGCACGTCCTCCCGTGTCTGGTCGTCGGCGGTAGCAGTGAGCGCGACCAGGGGCACGTGGGGGAAGCGCCCCCGCAGTTCGCCGAGCTGAACGTACTCCGGCCTGAAGTCGTGTCCCCATTGAGAGACGCAGTGTGCCTCGTCGATAGCGAAGAGGGCGATGTCCACGGAATCGAGCAGTTCGAGGAACGAGTCCATCATCAGACGTTCAGGGGCGACGTAGAGCAGGTCGAGGTCGCCGGCCCGCAGGCGTGCGAGCACCTCGCGCGACTCCCCCCCGCCCAACGACGAGTTCAGCGCGGCGGCTGCGACTCCCACGCCGCAGAGCGCGTCGACTTGGTCCTTCATCAACGAGATCAAGGGCGACACAACCACGGCTGTACCGGCCCTATGGATGGCGGGGATCTGGAAGCAGAGCGACTTGCCGCCGCCGGTGGGCATCAGCACGAAGGCGTCGCCGCCCTCGATGACGTGGTCGATGATCTCCTTCTGCCCGGGCCGGAACTCGCGGAAGCCGAAGACGTCGTGAAGGATGGTCTCGGCATCGGCGCAGACAGCGGCATTAGCGGCGGTGGCGGCGGCGACAACAACGGCATCGACTTCGGTAGTGGCGGACGCGACGCCTGAAGGCGGAGTCGCGTCGGGGAGAACCGGAGGCCTGGAGCGTCGCATCATATACGCCAGGGTACCGGACCCGGCGGACAGAGAGTAGCCGCGACGGCTAGAACCCGTCGTCGCCCAGGGCCATGACGGGCGCCGCACCGGCCATGATGACGGCGAAGAGCGATGAGGTCTCCGGCAAGAGCTTCTGGAAGTAGAAGCGCGCGCAGGCGATCTTGGCCTGGTAGAAGGGCATGTCCTTCGGATCGCCCGGCGAGGTGGTGCCCAGACGCTCCAGGCTGATCTCCGCCATCTGCACCCACATGTAGCCGAGGGCGACCAGAGCGAACAGACGCAGGTAGTCGCTCGAGACCGCGGCAGCCTCATCGGGGTCGCGCAGCCCTTGCTGGGCGATGCGCGCGGTGGCCTGCTGCAGGCGGCCGAACGCCTTCGCCAACGGAGCCACGAACTCCGCAAGCGGCACGTCGTTCTGGTGGGCCTCCAGGTATGCCGCGACCGGATGGAAGAAGCGGCGCAACAGCCGCCCGTTGTGCATGCCGAGCTTGCGTCCCACCAGGTCGAGACCCTGCACTCCGTTGGCGCCCTCCCAGATCTGGGCGATGCGGGCGTCGCGCACAAACTGCTCCACACCTGTCTCGCGGATATAGCCGTGACCGCCGTATATCTGCACGGCGAGGTTGGCCGCGGCGAACCCGTGGTCGGTGAAATACGCCTTCACCACCGGCGTGAGCAGGTCGACCAGGTCGCCCGCCTCCTCGCGCACGGCGGGATCGGGGTGATGTTCGGCCAGGTCGAGGTTCAGGCCCACCCAACCGGCCAACCCACGGGCGCCTTCCGTGTTCGCACGCATCGTCATAAGCATGCGGCGGATGTCCGGGTGCACGATCAACGGGTCGGCCTCGCGCTCGGGGTAGCGGGGCTCCCGAAGCGCCCGACCCTGGAGCCGATCCTTCGCGTATGCCCGGGCGTTCTGGTAGGCCACCTCGGCGAGACCCAGACCCTGCATGCCCACACCGAGGCGCGCCGCGTTCATCATTGTGAACATGTGGCTCATGCCGCGGTTCGGCTGGCCCACAAGGTAGCCGACGGCGTCGTCGAAGTCGAGCACGCACGTAGACGACGCGCTCACCCCCATCTTCTTCTCGATGCCCCCGCACACCACACCGTTGCGCTCGCCGAGCGACCCGTCCTCCCCTACGAGGAACTTCGGCACCACGAACAGGCTGATGCCGCGGGTGCCCGACGGGGCGTCAGGCAGACGGGCCAGCACGAGGTGGATGATGTTCGCGGTAAGGTCGTGCTCCCCCGCCGAGATGAAGATCTTACTGCCCGTGACCCGGTACGAGCCGTCGTCCTGCGGGATCGCACGCGTGCGCACCAGGCCGAGATCGGTGCCGCACTGGGCCTCGGTGAGGCACATGGTGCCGCTCCAGGACCCCTCGACCATGCGGGGCAGGTAGGTGCGCTTGAGCTCGTCGGTGCCGTGCTTGAAGATCGCCGTGTAGGCCCCGGTGGTGAGCAGCGGGTAGACACTGAAGGAGAGGTTCGCCGACGACAGCATCTCCTCGCCGAGCAGACTCACGGTCTTGGGAAGGCCCATGCCGTCGTATTCGGGGTCGCAGGCCATGGTCGGCCATCCCGCCTCCACGTACTTCGCGTAGGCCTCTTTGAAACCCGCCGGTGTGGTGACCACTCCGTCGTCGTAGTGGCACCCCTCCTCGTCGCCCGAACGGTTCAGGGGAAGGAGGAGCTCCTGGCACACGCCCGCCAGTTCTTCGAGAACGAAGTCGATCTGGTCGGGGGTCGCCTCTTCGCAGCCCGGGAGGTCGACGAGCTGCTCCGCGTGGACCAACTCTCTCAGGATGAAACGGATGTCGCGCAGGGGCGCCTTGTACACGGTCATAGCGTCCTTCCCTCAGTTCCTAAGCGGCTTGCCGGTCTCGAGCATGTGCTCGACCCGGGCAAGTGTGCGCGGTTCGCGGATAAGGGCCAGGAACCCTTCACGCTCGAGTTCGAGCATGCGCTCCTCGCTGATCTCCTCCGTGAGGTCGGTGTCGCCGCCGGAGAGCACGGTCGCGATGTGCCCGGACACCACACCGTCGTACTCGGTGGCGCGTCCCGAGTTCACGAACTCGTTCACGAAGATCTCAAGCGCGGACTTCGCGGACGCTCCCGGTACGTTGAAGGTCGGCTCCTCGGGGGGTGCGTAGCCTTCAACAAGCTCGAGCACCGTGGCCTTTGCGTCGGCGAGTAGACGGTCGCGGTTCATGGTGACGCGGTCGCCCTCGCCTAGGAAGAGGAGTTCGCGGGCTTCCTCCGCCGAGCGGGAGATCTTGGCCATACTGATGGTCTCGAAGGCTCCCGCGATGGGAGGCATCGGCCCGTTCACCCGGTTCGGGTTCCGCGTGTGTCGCAGCAGCATCTCCTTCGACCCTCCCCAGGCCGGTAGGAGCCCGAGGCCCGCCTCGGGAAGGCCGATGTAGCTCTCGGCGTGGGCCTGGATCGCATCGCTGTGCAGCAGCGACTCACACCCGCCGCCGAGCGCCATGCCCGCCGGCGCGGCCACCACGGGGAAGGGAGCGTACTTCAGGAACCGGTACGCCTGCTGCCCGCCTTCCACCAGCTCCTGGATAGGCGGCCACAGGCTGATGTTCGCGGCGAAGAGCCCCAGGCCGATGTTGGCCCCCACCGAGTAGTTATCGCCGTCGTTGTAGAGCACGAGTCCCTTGAAGCCCTCCATGAGCACCGTCTCGATGGCGGTGCCCACCATCTTCAGCGTGCCGTCGTCGAAAGCGTTCGCGAAGCCGTGAAACTCCAGACAGAGCACGCCGTCTCCGATATCCCACAAGCTTGCGGAGGAGTTGCCCGCCACCCGCTCGCCGCGGCGCTTGACGTCCGCCAGCAACAGCACGCCCGGGCGACGCTCGACCGGCGCGAAGGAGCCGTCGACGGTGCGGTACTCGAGGACGCCATCGACGGTGCGGTAGAAGGTGCCGCCTACAACGGTGGCGCCGCCTCCACCTGTGGCGTTGGCCGCGGTTTCGGCTGCGTCGGCTGCGCTTGAGGCGCCGCCCGTGGTGACGCCGCCCCCGGTCGCGCCGACAGCAGCGCCGTCGGCAGCGGCGGCCGCGAGCAACGGCGGCACCGACTGGCCGTCGGCCTCGAGGCGCTCGGCGAACCAGGCCGCGCCGAGGTCGTCGATCAGCTCGAAGGGGCCCTTCTTCCAGTTGTAGCCGAGGCGCATGGCCTCGTCGACGGCAGTGACGTCGGGAGCTATCGTCGGCACCAACGACGCCGCGTAGCTCAGCGTGCGGCTCAGCACGCGCCATGCGTAGACGCCGCCGGCATCCGGCGACTCCACCAGCGCCCGAAGGCCGCCCCGCTTGGCGGCGGCGACGCTGTCGAGACGAGGTCGGGCGGCGGGGTGATACTCGCCGGTCGCCAAGTCGATTGCTTCCTTGACTCGGCGGCCGCCTTCCGTGTTCAGGCGATAGAAGCCGCCCTTGCCCTTGCGTCCCACGTAGCCGGTGTCGATCAGGCGGGTCACGAGCTCCGGCTCCCGGTGCACGGCACGGAAGGCGTCGTCGGGCGGCAGGCCGTCCATCAGGCTGCGGCCCACGTAGCGGACGGTGTCCAGGCCCACCAGGTCGAGCAAGGCGAAGACGCCGGTCTTGGGCGCGCCCATGGGGCGCCCGAGGACGGCGTCGGCCACCTCGATCGAGAGGCCCGCGTCGATGGCCTCGACCATGGAGCACTGTAGCCAGAACCCGCCGATGCGGTTGGCGATGAAGCCCGGGGTGTCGTTCGCGGGCACCACGCCCTTGCCCAGGCGCACGTCGGCGAAGGCCCGCACCGCCTCCGCCTTGGCCGGATCGGTGCGGTCACCCGTCACCAGTTCGAGCAGGCGCATGTAGCGGGGTGGATTGAAGAAGTGGGTGATCATGAAGTCGCGGGCGAAGTCGTCGGAGGCGCCCTCCAGCAACTGCGTCAGCGGGATGGTCGAGGTGTTCGAACTGACGATGCACCCGGGCTTCCGGGCCGCGTCGATCCTCGCGTAGATCTCGTGCTTGACATCGAGGCGCTCCACGACGGCCTCGATGACCCAGTCGACCTCGGCGAGCCTGTCGAGGTGGTCTTCGATGTTACCGGGCGTGACGCGGCGGGCGTTCCGCCGGTGCATGAAGGCGGCGGGGTCGGACTTCAGCAGCTTCGCCAAGGCTCCCTCGGCCAACAGGCTCCGCGACGCTCCCTCGGGCAGGTCGGCGGGCACGATGTCGAGCAGTAGGACCTCGGCGCCGGCGTTCGCAAGGTGAGCGGCGATACCGCTGCCCATCAGGCCGGCGCCGATCACGGCTACCCGCGAGATGCCGCTCTCCGCCTCGGCCCCGGCCGCGGCTGTGGCACACATCTAGATCGCCTCCAAGACGGTAGCGATGCCCTGCCCGCCACCGATGCACATGGTCGCGAGAGCGTAGCGCCCTCCGTCCCGTTTCAGCAGGGACGCCGCCTTGCCCGTGATCCGGGCCCCGCTCGCTCCCAGGGGGTGCCCGAGCGCCACCGCGCCGCCGTCGAGGTTCAGTTTGGCCTCGTCGATGCCCAACTCCTTGATCACGGCGATCGCCTGGGACGCGAAGGCCTCGTTGAGTTCGATGACGTCCATGTCTTCTATCGTGAGCCCGGCGCGCTGCAGCGCCTTGTTCGTGGAGGCCACCGGCCCCATGCCCATGATCTCCGGTGAGCAGCCCGACACCGCCACGCTCCGAATGCGGGCCTGCATGTCGAGACCGCGTTCGCGGGCGTAGCGCTCGGAGCACACCAGCACGGCAGAGGCCCCGTCGGTGAGCGGTGACGACGTACCCGCCGTCACGGAACCGCCTTCGAGGAACACCGGACGAAGCGCCGCCAAAGCCTCGAGGTTGGTGTCCGCCCGGATGCAGCCGTCCACCGATATCTGGCGGTCACCGTCGACGATGGGCACGATCTCGTCGGCGAACCTACCCGCCTCCTGAGCGGCCGCCGCCTTGCGATGACTCGCCACCGCGAAGGCCTCCTGTTCGTCGCGACCCACTCCGTAGCGACGTGCCACGTTCTCGGCGGTGATGCCCATCGACGTGTACGCCTCGCTATACGAGCGATGAAGGCCCGGATGCGGCATGGGGTTGAAACCCCAGATGGGCACCCGCGTCATGGACTCAACTCCTCCGCAGATGAAGCACTCGCCCGCGTTCAACTGCACGGCGCCCGCCGCGGTATGGATAGCCTGCATCGACGAGCCGCAGAACCGGTTGATGGTGACCGCGGCCATCGAGATGGGCAGGTCGGCCAGGAACCCCACCATGCGGGCCAAGTTGAGCCCCTGCTCCGCTTCGGGTGACGAGCAGCCCAGGAGGAGGTCTTCCACGTCGTCCACATCCACCCCGGTGCGATCGACCAGCCCGCGCACCACCTGCCGTGCCACTTCATCGGGCCGCACCCGCGCGAGTTCACCCTTGTTCGCCGGTGTCATGGGCGACCGCACAAACCCGGCGATTACCACACCTTCCACGACAGCGCCCCCTTCTCACGAATCGCATGCACGCGCCGAAGCCGGCGCGCGATCCCATTGGCTCCTGAAGCGACGAGCGGCTCCGCGGCCACGAGCGGCTCCGGGACCTCGGTCGCGCGGCAGTTACGGGCTGCGCACCTCCCGCTTCTTGCGCTCCTCTTCCACGAGCTCCTTCTTCGAGAGCTTGCCCACGAGAGTCTTGGGCAGCTCGGCGCGGAACTCCACCTCCCGCGGCATCTCCACCTTCGAGAGCTTGTCCTTCAGGAAGTCGAGCATCTCGTCGCCGTTGACCGCTCCGCCTTCCTTGAGCTTCACGAACACCTTGGGGCACTCGCCGCGATAGTCGTCGGGAATACCGATGCAGATCGCCTCGGCCACCGCCGGGTGCTCGTAGACCGCCTCCTCGATGTTCCGCGGATACACGTTGAAACCACCAGACAAGATCAGGTCCTTGATGCGGTCGACGATGAAGGTGTAGCCGTCGTCGTCCATGTAGCCCACGTCGCCGGTGCGCAGGCAGCCATCGGTCAACACCTCGGCGGTCGCCTCCGGGTTCTTCCAGTAGCCAGGCATCACCTGCGGGCCCGAGATGCAGATCTCGCCCTTCTCGCCATGAGGAACGGGCTTGGTGGGATCCTCGAGCGATCGGAACTCGATCAAGGTCTGCGGCACGGGCAGGCCGATGGACCCCGGCTTGTTGACGCCATGCAGGGGGTTGCAGGTGGCCACGGGTGAGGTCTCCGTAAGACCGTACCCTTCGACGAGAAGGCAGCCGGTGAGCTCCTCGAAGGTCTTCTTCACCTCCACGGGGAGCGCCGCGCCTCCCGAGATGCAGTACTTGATCGAGGAAAGATCGTATTTCTTAAGGTCTTTCGAGTTGTTGATCGCTGTGTACATGGTAGGCACGCCCGGGAACAGCGACGGCTTCTTCTTGTGGATGGTCTCGAGCACCTGAGCCAGATCGAAGCGAGGCAGCAACACCATCTCCGCCGCCATCAGCACCGCCATGTTCATGGCCACCGACATGGCGAACACGTGGAACAAGGGCAGCACCACGAGCATTCGCTCACCCCCGTGCACCACTCCGGGGAACCACTGCAGGCACTGGGAGGCGTTGGCGTAGAGGTTGGCGTGGGTGAGCATGGCTCCTTTGGGCACACCGGTCGTGCCGCCCGTGTATTGCAGCACGGCGACGTCGTCCGGCAGCACGTCCACCGGAGTGTACTCACCGTCGTTGGCGATGAGGTCGGCGAACCTCACATGGCGTCCGTCGCGCGGTACCGCGGCCACATCCTTGCGTTTGACCAGGGGGAACAGTTTGTTCTTGGGAAAGGGCAGGATATCGACCATGCGCCCGACGATGATCTTCTCGAGCGCGGTCTTCTCCAGCACCTTGGCCATCTTGGGGTAGAGCGCCTCAAGGTCCATGGTGACCATGACGGTGGTGCCCGAGTCTTCCACCTGGTGCACCAGTTCGCGCTCCACGTAGAGCGGGCTGTAGTTCACCACGATGCCGCCCGCCCTCAGCACGGCGTAGAACATCACCACCGAACAGGGGGAGTTGGGCAGGAACAGACCCACCCGTGTGCCTTTCTCGACCCCCAGTCTCTGAAGACCCGCGGCCGCCCGCGCCGCGAGGTCGTCGAGGTCGTCGTACGAGTAGCGCTTGCCGAGGAAATCCAGGGCGGGGCTGTAGGGGTAGGAGGCGACGGCGGCGTCCAGCGCGTGGTGCAGGGGCATCTTGGGAATCGGAGCCGCCCAATCGATCCCCTCGGGATACTTGGCGAGCCACGGGTGTTCGGCGGGACTCCGCGTTGCTGTGCCGGCCATGCTGCTTCCCCCTTCCATCGGATCCGGGTCCCCCGACCCGGCCGAATTGGAGCGGCCATAACGTAGCGCTGTGTCCATCCCTACTCAAGCATGCATAGAAACTATACTACGGACCACTAGCATGGCGAAACACCATCCGAGCGCCGCGGGGGCGTGAACGGGGCGGCCCCGCCATGCGCGCCCCCGACGAGGGCCCGGGCTGGTCGCCGTCGGAGCCGTCGTCGCATCGGTCGGCGGGGCTATACTTCGCGGCAGCTGGCGTTCGGGACGCGCGTCGGATGGCACACTGGGGCACCCACGCCTCCCCGGCGCCGTTGCGGGTAGGGTGTGCCGGCGAAGGCTCGGGAGAGCGCATGATCACCGTGGTACTCGCGGCCCTATCGGCCGTCGCATATGGGAGCAGCCAGTTCCTCACGCAACTCGGCCTCCGCAGAGGGCGGGTGCGCTCGTCGCAGGCACTGCTGGTGAACCTCATAGCGGGGAGCACCTGCCTCGTCGTTGCCGCCGGCTTCGCTTGGGTGATCGACCCCGTGCCACTTCATCCGGTCGGGGTGCTCTACTACGTCGCCGCCGGTGTCGCTGGGCCCTTCGTGGGCCGCTCTCTCAACTTCATGGCTATCAAGCGCGTGGGTGCAACGCGCACTGCCTCGCTCGGCATGAGCGAAGGCCTGTTCGCCGCTGTGATCGGGTGGGTCGTGCTCTCCCAAGCATTGAGTCCGTTGACCATCGTCGGACTCATCGTGCTCGTGGTTGGGATGGTGCTCTTCATCGACGAGACGGGGCGCACGCTCGGCACGCCCCGCGAGAGCGAGACTCCGCCGACCACCCCCCTACCCACCGGGCCGGCCGAGGCTCCGGCTCTCGTCGGCGTACACCCGCCGGGTGATAGGTGGCGTGACCCCCTCGGCGCCGGCTACGCTGCCGCCGGGATGCGGCGGGTGACGGCACGCGCTGGGGGTCGATCAGCGGTACTCGGTGCAATGTTCGGCCTCGGCTCCGGCCTGTTCTTCACCCTTGCCTGGCTCCTGCGTGTACTCGGGCTCGAGTTCCTGCCGTCGTCCATAATCGGCGCGGCCATCGGCACGTTCGTCGCCCTCCTGGTGACGCTGGCCATGGTGGCGCGCGGCCGACGACTAGGTGCCGTATTCCACATGCCGCGGCGGGACGCCGTCCCGCTCGCGGCGTCGGGAGTCGCGGCGGCGGCGGCGATGGTCACCTTCTTCCTGGCCCTGGAACTCGGCGGGCAACTGGCCGTGAGCACGGCGCTCAAGAACCTCACACCACTGATCACTTTCACGCTCGCAGCGCTCTTCATTGCCCGCGTCGAGCACATCAGCCACCGACTCGGCCTGCTCGTGCTGCTCGTGGTGCTGGGGGCGGTGCTGGTCGCCGTGGGGCGAGCGTAGGACGCCCACCGAACGGGCGCCCGAGCACGAGCGCGGAAGGCCCTCATCCGACAGCGCTCGGCAGCTATTTGAGCGTCATATCGCGCCTCTGAGTAGAGTCACTGCAGTTGGCCGCACGGAGGCTATTCCAACGCCACGAACCGCTGCAAGATCTGTCACGCGGTCCACGGAGCTCGTGCGGGTGGTGAGGCCTTGATCAAGACTCGACGCGATCGGGCCTGCATCTACTGCCACGTCACCCACTTCAGCGTGCCCCATCCGTACGGGGGCAACGTCGCCCTGTACGACACGGAGTACGAGAACAATCATGCCGCCACACATCAGGAGACCACCTATCGTGGCTGTCTGAGCTGTCACTCGATACATGGAGCGAACGTCTTGGTGAGTCCAGCCGATGGCATCACGGCGGCCCAGATGGTTCGCAACGATCCGGGCGGCGCCCTGGCAGGAGGGACGGGCGCGGTGGCGGCTCCGGCCACCACTCTCGACGAGTTCTGCCGCGACTGCCACGACAAGACCAGTCGGGCCGACGGGACGGGCACCTGCGTCACCTGCCACGATGGAACGCAGATGGTGGTCTGATGGTGGTCTCCGACTTCCCCGAGCGCGACCAGGTGTCTCACGTCATGGCCACCACGTTGACAGGAGCCGACGGCACGACCCAGGTAGCCAACTTCTCATCTGCGACGTGCCGCTCGTGCCACGGGTGGGAGTCACCTTCTGACGAGAGCCGGGCTGCCGGCGGCTGAGAACCGGGCTACCGGTCGCCGACGAACCGTTGGCTCAGGGCCACATGATCGGCGATGAGTTCGAAGTGGGCGTCTCTATGAAGTACCGGCACACCCGCCTCGAGGGCGGCCGCGGCGATAGCGAGGTCGACGGTGGGCACCGACACACCCGCCCGCCGTAGGTCGAACCCCAGCCTCGACGCCCGCGCCCAGGTGGACACCTTGAAAGGAAGACTGGTAGTCGCCTCGAGCAGCAGTTCGAGACGACGGAAGTCCGGCTCGTCCTTGGCCCCCTTGAGCAGCTCGGCGCGGATGAGCCCGTTCACCAAGGCCATGCCCGGCTCCACCACCTGGACTACCGCCCGCCGCGCGGCGGGCGCCCCCAACCGCCGCAACGCTTCGATCCACAGCGACGTGTCGATGAGTGCGGAACCTTCAGGTGGTGTCACTCGTCCTCCCGCTCCCGGACGAGGTCCTCGGGGGTCAGCGCAAGATCGAACGTGCCGAGTGCCGCGATCAGCTCCCTGCGCCGGCTCGCGCTGACCACTTCCGCGAGCGCCGTCTCGATGGCCTCCCGCTTGCTCGAGGCACCCAGCACGCGCACGGCTTCGTCAAGCAGGTTCCGGTCGATGTCGAGAGTGGTTCTCATCGTGGTCGACTCCAGTACGCGGGTGGTTGCACGGGTCACGTGATGCATAGTCCTGATGCATACTGATAATACATCACATGGATGCAGATACCCAATGCGTATGTGGGTGGCATAGGGCGTGCTCGATCCCACTGGAGCGCCCCTCCGGCACCGGGTGAATCTCACTTTGTACACTATGTACAAATTCGTGGCCTCAGATTCCACCGGGCAGCCCGATATCGCGAAACCGGTGATGTGGCTATAGTGGGGTTGTATGTCCAATCCTGAAGGGGGTCCATCCGTGGAGAAACTCTCCAAACCGCTTACTCTAATGCTGGTTCTTGTGCTTGGTATCGCCGTGCTCGCCGGCTGCGGCGGCGACACCACCGCGGCCGTAACGACCACCGAAGCCGTCACTACCACCGAAGCACCGCCGACCACCGAAGCACCGAAGGCCGAACTCACCTATGCGATGTCCGGCTTATACAAACCGTTCAACTTCACGAAGGACGGCGAACTGGTCGGCTTCGACGTCGAGATCGGTAAAGCCCTGGCCGAGAAGATGGGCATGACGGCCAACCCGGTGACCAACCCGTGGGAGACCATCATCGAGGGCCTGAAGTCGAAGAAGTACGACGTCATCATCGGCAGCATGGCCATCACCGAGAAACGTCTCGAGCAGGTTAGCTTCACCAACCCGTACTACCGCTCGGGAGCCCAGATCTTCGTGGGGGCCGACAACACCGATATCAACAGCAAAGAGGACCTGGCCGGCAAGAAGATCGGCGTGGTGAAAGCCTCTACCTTCAAAGACATCGCGGTCACCCTCACCGATGAAGACAAGGTCGTGGGCTACGACAGCGACGTGATCGCTCTGCAAGACCTCACCACCGGCCGCATCGACGCGGTTATCACGGACGCGGTGGTCGGCTTCTCCGCCATCATGGAGAACGGCCTTGAGATCAAAGATGTGGCGGAGCCTCTCTACATAGACGAGATGGGTATTACGGTTCGGAAGGAAGACACCGCCCTCCTCGCCGATCTGAACGCCGCCCTCGATGCCATCATCGCCGACGGCACCTACGACGCGATCAGCAAGAAGTGGCTGGGACGGAACATCCTGGGAGAATAGGGCTACCCCCTCCTGCGGCAGGCGACGCGCCGGCGGCCACCCCGCCGGCGCGTCCCCACTCCCCCTCCGACGATAGGAGACGACGTCCGTGATCGACTTCTGGGAGATCCTTCAAGAGCACTTCGTACCCTTCCTGAACGCCACGGGCATGACGCTGAAGCTCACGTCCGTCTCCTTGGTGCTGGCCATGGTGCTCGGTCTCTTGGTCGCATTCCTCAAGCTCTCGAACAACCGGGCCTTGAACTGGGTGGCCCACGTGTACATCGCGGTAATCCGCGGGACCCCCCTCATCGTCCAGCTGATGTTCCTCTATTTCGGCATCACGTCTATCGTGGTGCTGCCTTCCTTCTGGGCCGGTTCGCTGGCGTTGGCCATCCACTCCGGCGCCTACGTGGCTGAGATCTTCCGGGGAGCGATCCAGTCAATAGACAAGGGGCAGATGGAGGCCTCCCGCTCCCTGGGCGTCTCGCACTGGAAGTCCATGCGGCTGGTCATCCTACCCCAGGCCTTCCGCCGGGCCGTGCCGCCTCTCGGCAACCAGTTCATCATCGGCCTCAAGGACTCTTCACTGGTGGCATACCTCGGCGTGGCCGAACTGTACGGCGCCGCCCTCAGCGCCCAGGCCGAGAACTTCCAGCCCTTCGAGACCTATATGGTCGCGGGCCTCTACTACCTAGTAGTACGTTCCAACAATAACGTTACGTAATGAGCTATACTTGCCATGGTCCTGTTCCGACTCACGCATGGAGGCAACCATGGCGGGAAAGTCGAGGCGTGCGGCTCTGGTGTTGA
>Ga0180009_10003780_pt1 | contig 17017 bp, 19 predicted proteins | sample OS_PC_MetaG_FD_123537 | JGI IMG/M metagenome (GOLD analysis project Ga0180009, IMG submission 123537) | Groundwater microbial communities from the Aspo Hard Rock Laboratory (HRL) deep subsurface site, Sweden - OS_PC_MetaG | ecosystem: Environmental > Aquatic > Deep subsurface > Groundwater... | reverse complement strand
TTGGCAAGCTTATGAGAAATTACAAGAAAAAGAGAAGATAAGCAAAAAATTTTTGATTTTATTTTTTTAATTTAATAATTTTAAATGTGAGAATTAATGGATTATTCTATTAATCTGTATATTCAGTATCTCCGCATGAGTGTTAATACTATAAAATTAATCCACAAAGTTTAAATACTTAACCTATCTATTAGATAGGTATGAAAAGAGTTAAGATAATCAATAAATCAACGCTTACTCTGAAAGGAATAAAATGTTTTCTTGAAAGAGAAGTTAAACCCTTTGGGACAAGTGCCAGAATAGATTTCCCAAAGGAATTCATCGGAAAAAAAGTGTATGTTATAGTGACCGATGGATGAAAATAAAATAAGTTTTAGTTTAGGAATATTAAAACATTTTATCAATGATTCTTTAGGATTAGATTATGAATCTAATAAAGTTACAGGATTTGAATTATTAGATTCTCTTATTAGTGCTTCTGCATACAACACTTATATTGAGGCAGTTGGAGATAAAGCAGATACGCTTTATCGTCGGATAAAAGAATCTCCAATAAATATGATTACTTATTCTTATTTAAATTACATAAAAAGATTATCTACAAAGTTAAAATTAAATGAAAAAGAAGTTACTCTTGCTTTTGATTATACTGAAGAAGATTTTTATGGTGAGGTTCAGGGATTTGATATTTACGGATGGACTGGAAAAGATGCAGTTACAGGACATTTTAAGTTTATCACATGCAGTATAATCTCCGACGACATTCCCGAAAAAATACCCTTAATTTCTATTCCGATTAGATTAGGACATTATAAAAGCAGTGTAATTTTACACTGCTTATCTTTGATAAAAGAGTATATTGGAAAAATAAATTTGATATTATTTGATAGGGGATTTTATGATAAAGATTTGATGTTTGAATTAACAAAATTAAACTATCCCTATCTTATTTTTGTTCCGCAACACAAAGATAAAAAAGAAATTCTTTATCCTATGAAAATCGGTGAGCAAGTTGCAATTTATAATGATTTTAAAATAAACAAAAATCAGAATAAATATGCTGGAGAAAATATTCTGATTTTCCTAAAACAAATTTATGATCCAAGAAGCGAGAAGAATTATGATTGGGTTTTTGCAACAAATATCGAGGAAGTTTTGTTAAACAATGTTGTAATTACTTATAAAAAAAGATGGAGAATTGAGACACAATTTAGAGTTCAAGATGAAGCAAGAATAAAATGTAAATCAAAAGAAATGAAGATAAGATACTTTTTTTTCTTGTTTGAACAAATGCTTCAAACAATTTGGATTTGTTTTTATAAAGATGAAATAAGTTTTAAGGAATTTTTAATTGAAATGAATAAAGTTTCAAAAAGATATACGAACACCCAAGAATAAAGAGTTTTCATATGGAGATAACGTTCCGTAGGGAAATGCAATGCCTCTTTATTCAAAGGGTTTTATTTAGCAAGAGAAGTTTGTTATAGTAATTTAAGCGGAGATACTGCTTATGCCATCTCCTTTAAAATAGGCTTAAGGCTGATTAAACCCAATCTGCCCATCCTTAAATTTGCTTCACCTGTCGGTTCAGAAATATTCTATTAATTTTTAATAAATTATTTTCTTTGTTGTTTGGTTCAGCTTTATAGTTTATGTTCTATTAATCTTATTGCTTTATTTATTAATTAATACAGAAAATATGCGACTTTTAGGAGCAACTATAATTTTTTAAACTCTACTCTTGATTTTGATTTATGCAAATTATAAAAGTTCCTGGGATAAACGGCTTGGGAAAAACAAAAGGATGCGAGAAAGCAGGCAATGCTATTTTGGAATCTCTCAAAGAAATTTATTCAAATGAAAGTGGAAAACCGATTGATGTGAGATTATTGGATTTAGAAGAAATCCATTTAGATAATTTTAATTTAGAATTGACTAATAATTTAATCTATAAAAATGCTTTTGAAATATTTGGAGAAAAACCAAAAGTTGTTTTTTTAGGAGGAGACCACTCTATAAGTTATTCTTTAACAAGAGCTTTTTTGGATTTTTGTCAAAGTAGAGAAGAGATTAAAGAACCTTGCCTGATTATTTTTGACAGCCATGCTGATTTAATGCCTGTTGTTGATTCTAATTTTCCGACACACGAAGAATGGCTAAGGGGCTTGATTGAAAAAGGATTTCCTAAAGAAAATATTTTATTAGTTGGAGCAAGAAATCTAGATATAAAAGAAATAGAATTTATTTCTAAAAACAGAATAAAAACAATTTCAATTAATAATTTCTTGGAAGATTTAAATAACACTTGTGAGACAATAATGGAATTTAGTTCTGGAAAAGAACTTTATGTTTCGATTGACATTGATATTGTTGACCCTGCGTTTGCCCCTGCAACAGGTTATCCTGAACCTGGAGGATTAGGTTCAAGGCAATTTTTATATTTAATTCAAAGAATGAACAAGATGAAAAATTTAAGAGCAGTTGATATTGTAGAAATAAATTCAGAAAAAGACAAAGAACATAATATGATGACTACTAAATTAGGAGCGAAGATTTTGAGCGAGTTGATTTAATCAAAATTGTATATGTCCTAATCTAAATCATTGATAGTTGATCCTCCCCAATTCCCTTCAGGAGATGTACTCACTTTTTCTTTTTTAAATCCTCCATGTCTTTTTATATCTTCAACTCTTTTTGATATAATTCTTTTCCAACCTACTTTATTATGTCCTATTTGAAAATATTTTGGATTATTTAAAAGAGGTCTTTCACTTTTTTTTACATATTCTGAAATCTTTATACATAAAGCAAAGGGATTGTTAGAAGGAGAACCATTCTCATGTCTATTATCAAAAATGTGATTTAATTGTTCTGAATTGAATTGATTTAAGATACTCATTATATCTCCTGTATTAAAGGGTACTCCATCTGGAAAGATTCTTGGATGTTCTCCAAAATTTTCTATTTCTTCTGACTCTTTATAAAGAAAATCTCTTTTTTGTGACTGGTTCTTTCTTGTTAGTGTTGGAGAAATTGTAGATGAACTCTTTTCTGTAAGATGATCTGCCATAATTCCCATTAATTGAATTTCTGGAGAGCTCCATACTTTATCATCGTCTTCAATACATCTTGATAATGGTCTTTCTTCAAAATCTGGTAAAACTATTCCAATACCTTTTCTAAAAGAATAATTAATATAGAAAAATTTGCTTCTGTCTGTTCTTTTACAAAATGTTCTAAATCTTTTTTCAGGGTCACTTGGATCATTATAGGGGTGAAAGGGGTCTGTAATAAATCTTTTAAATCTATTTTTATAACCCATGGTTTCCATTATAAAATCTTCTATAACTGGTTTTTCTAAACCAATGATTAATGGAACTAGACAAACATTTCTTGGCCTTCCTATAAAAGACGCCAAAGATTTTTTAGATTTGGAGCTTTTTGTTTCTATAGTTTCAATAAAAACACCTCTTTTTTCCTCTTCATTATAAAACTGAGAATTATGATAATCAATTAATGCTCTTATTGTTTTAAATACTCCTGAGATTGTTTTTCTGTTATCAGATAATACTTCAACAAATATAAAATTATTTACATTTTTTTCACCTGCTTCTGTTTTTTCATAAACCTCTTCATAAACTGATTGGAGTCTTAATAAAGGATATATTATATTTACATATTCTTCAAAAGAGCGACTTTTTAAATACCACATGAAATCTTCTCCGGTGATCCCTGTTTTGTTTTCTATAGGCCTTATTCTTGGTCTTCCCATAGCCTAATTTATTATCTGTCTTTAAAAGAATTTTTATAATAGTAAAATATATGACTTACTGGTATAAAATGAAAAAAAGATGTTTTATTTCCTTAAATCTTCCTGAAAATGCTGTTGAAGAAATTGTGCAAATTCAGAAACAACTTGAAAAAGAAAATCTCTTTGTTGGAAAATTTACAGAACCAGAAAATTTACATTTGACTTTGAAATTTTTAGGGGAAATTGATAGAGAAAAAATTGAAGAAGTAAAGAAGAAATTAGAGAAGATTAAATTTAAGAGTTTTGAAGCAGAGTTAAAAAATTGCGGATTTTTTGATAATCAAAAATATGGGGTTGTTTGGGTGCATTTGGCTAATTGTGAAAAATTACAAAAAGAAATAGATGATGCTTTGATAGGATTATTTGAGCCCGAAAAAAGATTTATGGGTCATATAACTATTGCAAGGGTGAAAAAAGTTCATGATAAAAACAAGTTAATTACTTTTTTGAATAAGATTAAAACAAAGAATATTAAGTTTAATGTGGGTGGGTTTTATCTGATGGAATCTAAATTATCTAAAAAAGGACCTATTTATTCTATTATCGAGAAATACAATTTAATAAATTGAAAATATATCCTTTACGTCCACATAGAAATATTTATAAATCTTGTGCCCGTATAATTTTTATGACTTATACTGAAATTAAAGAAAAAAATGGAATTAAATATTATTATAGAGTTAGAAGTATTCGGAATGGGAAAAAATTCAAGAAACAAAGAATTTATCTTGGAAAAAATTTATCTAAGGAAAGATTGTTATCAAAAGAAATAGAATCAGATAATAAACTAAATGTATTCCATAAGAAAAAAAATCTTATTTTAAATAAACTTCTGCTTAAAATTAGAAATGTATTAAGAAAAAATAATATAAAAAAGGCAGGAATTTTTGGAAGCTATGCAAGAGGAGAGCAAAAAAAGAATAGTGATATTGATATTTTAATCAAACCTCCAAAAGGACTTGGTTTTAAATATGCTGGAGTTGAACTTGAACTTGAAGATAAATTAAAGAAAAAAGTTGATTTATTGACTTATAATGGAATACATCCTTTATTGAGAGAAAGAATCTTAAAAGAAGAGATAAAAATATTATGAAAGAAAATAAACTCTTTATTGAACACATATTAGAAAGCATAAATAAAATAGAAACTTACTCTGAAAATCTTACAAAAGAAAAATTAGTCCATGACACAAAAATACAGGATGCATTAATAAGAAGAATAGAAATTATCGGAGAAGCAGCCAAAAATCTTCCTGAAATATTTAGAACTAAATATAATTATATTAATTGGAGTGAAATTATCCGTATGAGAGATAAAATAGTGCATCATTATTTTGGAGTTGATTTAGATATTATCTGGGGGATTATTAAAATAGATATTCCCAGTTTAAAAATTAAAATATTAAAGATTAGAAACAATTTAAACTAATTATCTAAAGAAAAATATGATTAGGAAAGAAACTTTGGGTTTATATTCTTTTTGTGATGGATTATATATGTTTTAGAATAGATTTTTTTATAAATAAAAGAGATTATTTTATATTTTAATGAATAATATTAATTTTGGAAATAAAAGATTATTAGGGGAATTTGTCTATTGTTATGTTGAAAGAGCATTTGAATTAGCAAGACAAGAATTACCTTCTCGGGATTTTGATAATAATCTTTTTGATTCTGTTGCAGAAGATTGTGAATTGTCTAAAAAAATGATTTTAGCATTACATATGCCTTTTCATTGGGCTTTTTTTAATTCTGACAATGGTTCTTCTCCTTTTCAACTTGTTTATACTGGAAAATTAGATAATATACAATATGTCAAATTAGCAAAAGATAGTTATAATGAAAGAGAAAGACAAGAAGCTATTTTAGATATGTCAAATAAAATTATAGAGATTGATGGGAATACAATTATTAGTAAGATGGAAAAATTGGTTAATCAATTAACTTAAAAATATCTGATTTTTTTCCGATAATTTTTTGAAGCTTTTCAAGAGGAGCATTAATTATTCCTTTTATTGTTTTGAATTCTTTGAGAAGTTTTTTGGCTGTTGCAGGTCCTATTCCTGGAAATCCTTCTAAGATAAACTGCTTTTGCTCGTCTTTGTTTCTAGATTTCTTTTTTGGATTAAGTGAAAGGTGGGCTTTTTTTTGTTTTCTTGAAAGAACATTAATGAACATTGCAGTATCTTTTTCATCTTTTGTGAAAATAATCGGAACTTTATAATTAAGTATTATTGTTAATAAAACTCCTCTGATTGCATTTCCATTCATGCCTTCTGGTTCATCATTGTATAATTCTTGATGTTCTATTCCTTCTATTATTAGAAAATGTTTGGGATATTGCTTTATTTCTTCTAATTGATTGAAAAGGCGCTTGTTTATTACAGAATTTATAAAATCATTAATTGTTTTTCTTTCTATTACAACATCTTTAACAATAAAATCTGCCACTTTTAATTGTTGAAATTCTATTTCTAAACCAAGCTGTATGAGTTCTGAAATGACTAATGAATTTTTCTCTCTATGGTCTACTAGGATTTTTGGTTTTTCAATTATTTTGTATGTTTTTCTTTGAGGTTTTTGGAAGATGTTTTCAAATATCATTTTTTATAATTTTTAATCATAAATTTATAATTTGGACATTTAAGTAATCTACAAAATATATTGTGGTGTAACATTCTCCATTTTTTAAGATGATTATGACAAGGTTCATTTGTTATTGGTTTTGTAAAAGGTAATTTATGTGGGGATGTATGTTGTGAGCAAAATCTTTTTTTATTAATTATCTTCTTATCTTTTATATTTAATAGTATGGGCATTTTATATTTTTGTTAATTTTTGTTGCCTGTCAGACACTAATTTTCCTGTGTTTTTTAATTCATTTTTAATAGAATCTATAGTAGAATGCATCTTTTTCTCCTTATGAACTGCGGCCCAATAATAACTCTCATCACGAGTATTTTTTGTAACTAAAATGATAAGTTTACCAGGCATTAAACGAGCCGTTCTTCCCCGACGCTGAATAGTTCTAATAGCACTTGGGATGGGTTCATAGAAAATAACTGTGCTTACCTCACATAGGTCCAAACCTTCTTCACCAATTGATGTACTACATAAACAATTTATTTTTCCAGATGAAAATTCTTCTATTATTGACTGCTGCTCTTTTTGATTTAATCCTGTTGTTTCTCCTTTGTCATTGCTTTTTTTTGCTTGACCAACAAAAACCCTTGCTTTTACTCCTGGAATTGAATTTAATCTTTTAGCAATTGTTGTAACAGTATCTCTAAACTGGGCAAAAACAATGATCTTGGTTTTTGGATCTTTTTTAAAATCTTCTTTTATTATTTCTGTTAATTTTTCTAATTTGGGATGTTCAAAATTTTTATGCAATAATTCCAATGTTCTTGAATATACAAAATTAAATTCTGGTTTTTTTACTAATTGCTGAATCCCTTTGCTTTTTAGATTAGCTGCCTGCTGAGAAAGATTTTTTAGATATTCTCCAAATCCATTTAATGTTTGTGTTTCTAAAAGTTCTAGGGCGTGCTGAATTTTTATTGAATTTGCACAAATGCTTGCTCCTCGCATGTAAGTGAAATTTTGGTTTCCCATTGAAAGTCCACGCATTATTTTTTTTTGGAGTTCAATTAAACTTAATTTGTTTGCTGGTCCGAATAAAATGTGTTTTGCTCTTAATTCTTCAACATATTTATCAGAAATTTCTTTTAAAACAACTCTCATTTCTTCAAATTCTTTTGGGAAATCCAGTTTTATTGTTTCAAATTTTAAATCTTGCAAATATCCTTTGACATCCTCACTTTCTCTTGTTCTTAATTCTACTTCTTCAACAGAAAGATTTTGGCATATTTTCCTGACTGTCTCTCTATCGCTTCCTGGAGAAGCTGTTAATCCTATAATTCGCGGATTTTTAGCTTCTTTAACATATCTTTGAGCAACATATCTATAATCATATTTTTTTAAACACCTATGGGCTTCGTCTTCTACTAAAAGACACACTTCCTGCAAGTTGTATAAATTATTTTTTAAATCATTTGCAACACATTGAGGGGTTGAAAAAACAATATCTATTGTCTGCCATATTTTTTGCCTTTCTCTTGCAGGAGTTTTTCCTGTGAATATTCCTATTTCTCCAAATAGTTCTGGAAGATGTTTTTTAAAATAATTTAGATGCTGTTCTACTAAAGGACGTGTTGGGGCAAGAAAAACAACTTTTTGGTCTGGGAATTTTTCCATCCTTTCTATTGTCAACATTAAAGCAATAAGGGTTTTTCCTATTCCTGTTGGGAGAACCACTAAGCAATTTTTGTTTTTACAAGTTTCAAAAATCTGTTGCTGATATTCTCTTGGTTCAATATCTTTTAGAAATTTGTCAGGCATAATTGAGAAAAGAAGAGAAGAGTATAAAAGATTTACCCTACCCAACCCACCAATTTAATTAATGAAAACTCTCTAAAACTTTTATTATTCTTTCTTAATCATTTTTTACTTGAATTATTACCAATATTAACTAATTTATTCTCTCACAATATTTTATCACCTCTTTTTCATTTTGGGATAATTATTAACTTAAAATTTTTGGAATATCTAACTATCTTTGTGTTTCCCACCTTTAAAAATAGCTTCGCTACTGCTCAGCAATCTTATTAATGTTAATATAAATATTTGCGTGTAAGGAGTAACTAATTAATCAATTTAAAAGATAACTTAAAAGATATTAAATCAGTATAAAATCAAATTAAAAACAAAGCATAACCCATTGCAATTAGAGAAATTGCTGCCAGGAAACTCCAGAATATTAAACTACCAAAGAAAATCTTGTTTCCATCCAAATCTGAAATAGGCAACATGTTAAAGAATACAAAATAAATACTTAATCTTGTAAATTCTTCATATCCTAATAAATAAGCAATTACTGCTACTATCAAATTCATGATTATTCCTGCTCCTGCAATCAATGCCATATGATATTCTGTTATTTCTGAAAAAGAGTATATCCCATATCTTCTTGCAGCCCTGTGAACACTTGCTTTAACATCAAAAACCAAAGTAGCTAACCATTTGATATATCCTGTTGAAATTACTGCAAATATTATTGGAAAAATAACTCCTGCAGGAATTGGTTTTTTAAATTTCCAATGTGCTCTATAACCAAATCTTTGAATCTCCCAAAGCTTTATTTCTATTTCAGAATCAAGATAATAAGCTATTAGTTTTTTTGCCAGGATATTTACAAGCAAAATAATAAATACAAATAAAAATCCATAAAGAAGATTTGTTGAAAAATCTTCCAAATCTTTTGATAATGCTATTATAAAACCTAGAACTATTATTGAGATAATAATTATTAATATTTCTTTTTTATTCATAGTTATTCTAGAATTCATTTTTTTATAAATCTTGTTGTATTAAAGTAGTTTTAAAGGGATTAAATGGATTTAATGATTTGTGGATTATATTAATTCTACTACGGAAAAGTATTTAAAGAAAACATAATAAATTCTTATATGAGAATTAGAAAAATTTCAGAGGTTATTGGCACTAAAGTTTATACTGATTCAGGAGATTTTTTTGGAGAAATTGAAGAAGCTAATCTTCAAGAGAATAAGGTGGATGGATGGAGAATAAAAGTTGGTGGAAGCATGACTTCTTTGATAGGCGGAGCAAGAGGAGTGATAATTCCTCATCAATTTGTCAGGGCTATAAGTGATGTGGTTATAATCAACAAATCAGCTCTTCCAGCAGGAGACCTTGGAGTAGATGATATTCCAATGGAAATGTAGATTAGTTCTTGAGTTATTTTGGGGTGGAGATATTATTTGTAAATTAGAATAATGAGTTACTTATTTAAAATGGCTGTTAAATATAAGAAAAAAATATGGTTTAATTGGTTGCATTTGATTGTTATTCTTGGATTAATTATCTATATTTATAATAATTATTTGAATCTTGAAAGTCCTCTTGGGAAAATACCTGCTGGTTTTTTTGGATATTTGTTTGGTGGAGGAATTGTTATAACTCTTTTCTTAATATCTTTAATAGTTTTGTATTTTATAGCAACTCTAATTTCCTAGATTTATTATAAATGCAAAAAGTAGAAACCCCGAAACATATTTAAATTCTATTTGTTAAATATCTATTAATGGCTCAAGAAACATTTTTTCAGAACTGGATATTTAAGGATTATATTCTGCCTTTGATATTTGTATGGGCATTGGTGTTTGGAATTTTGGAAAAGACCAAGATTTTAGGAGAAGACAAGAAACAGCTCAATGCAATTATTTCTATTGTTGTTTCAATGATTTTTGTTGGAGTATTATACCCAAAGCAAGTTGTTGGAAATATGGTTTTGTTCATGGCTGTTTCACTTGTTGTAATTTTTGTTTTGTTAATTATGTATGGTTTTGTTACAGGAGATGATAAGGGATTTAAAATAGAAGGTGTATTTAGAAAAATATTGGTAGTTATTATTTTTATTGCTGTTGTTTTAGCTGTTATATGGGCTACTGGCGCTAAAGTAGAAATTCTGGATTTATTATTTAGGCAAGAATGGAGCGAGACTTTTTGGACAAATGTTCTTCTTGTTTTGGCTGTTGTGGGTGTGTTGTATTGGGTTATAAAAGAAAGCAAATAAGAAATATGTTAAAATGAAAGATAAATCTAAGAGAAAAGTTTGGTGGAATTGGTTGCATTTGATTGTTATTGTTTTTGGGTTATTATTATGGTTATATTTTGCAGGAAGTGGTTGTAAATCTACTTGTGGTATTGGAGTTAATTGCCCTCAATCTACTTTTTTAGAATGTCTTTCACAATTAATTGTTATCTCTTCTTTTTGGTTATATACTTTTATTGGAATAATAATTTTATATTTAGTTATAACTCTAATTTCTTGGCTATATTATGGGAATAAAAAATAATCAAAAGATATTTAAATAATATTTGACAAATATTCTTATGATAAATGAGGCAGGAGTGTTTTTAGCTTCTTATGGTTATTATGGAGGAGTTATTGGAGATTCTTTAAACAGATTAGCAGAGTTTGGTTTTTTTGATTATGTTCTTCCTTTTCTTTTGATATTTGCCTTGGTTTTTGGAATTTTAAGTTCAATAAAACTTTTCAAAGATAACAAAGGAATAGATGCTATTATTGCACTTGTTGTTGCATTAATGGCTTTGCAGTTTGATATTGTTCCTATGTTTTTTGCACAGGTTTTTCCAAGACTTGGTGTTGCATTGGCTGTTATATTGGTAATTTTAATATTGGCTGGATTTTTTATAGACCCAAGCAAGGCATGGATTATGTATATTCTTTTAGGGATAGGAGTAATTTCTGCAATTGTTGTTTTAATAAGTGCAGCAGAAGGAACAGGATTTTATTATTCTTGGGCTCTTAATGAAAGTACAATGATTCTTATTGGAGTAGGGATTTTTTTGATTGTTATGATTGCAATAATTACAGGAATAATTAAGAAAGACCCACAGGCTAAATGGGAATTAAAACCATTTAGACCTGATTAAAAATTATCAATTTTTTCTAAATTTTTGGAGATAAACTAATGACACGTAAAAACAGAAGACAAATCAGAAGAAGAAACAGGCAAGAAGCCCAGAGAAAAAAATAATTTTTATTAATAATCTAAAACAGATAGTTGCTCCCGTAAGGCACCAAGGTTCCTTAACGCTCAACTTCCTTTAGATTACATTCAAGGTTGATTATGTCGCAAATATTTTTAAATTAAGTTATTAATAGTTAATCCAACTTTTACTTCATTTATCTAACTGATTATTCTAATAATAACTTTTAATGTGAAATATTATTAATTTGTTTGGATGTGAAGTAAAGTGTTAATAATAAACTTAAAAAGAAAAAGAGGTGATTAGTAGCTTTAAGAAATTAGTCTTGGTAAATAACTGAATAGATGTGGATTAATAGATAACCCTTTTTAAGGGAGGGAAACTTTATGTAGTTGGGTGGGGTAAGTTTATTGACTATTTTTATAAAAAATCTTATTTCTTTTTTGATTTTTTAAGAGAAGTATGTGTTTCTGTGTTGCTGTGTGGTGTGGTTGCATAGCGATGTGGTTTTTGAACTTCTTCTGCAATTTCTTTTAGAGGATTAATCATTTTTCCAAAAGAATCCTGCATCATAGACATTTCGCTTTTTATAGATTGTAAGTTATTTCCATAAGAACCAATTTTATCCAATATTGAAATTTGCAGCTTATCTATTAAAGATTCTATTTTATCTAATCTTTTTTCAACATTATTTAATCTTACTTCTGCTATATTTTTTAATTCATTAGTTTCTTGAACCTGTTTTTTTATTTCCATAATTTTTTCATCAAAAACCTGTTCTGCGACATCTATCATCGTATCTGTTGAATTAGAAGAAAAGTCTTGGGGCTGATTATAAAACTCCTGAGCCTGATAATTTTCTTGTGGTGGATAATATTGTTGCTGTTGGAAATCTGGTTGCTGATAAGTTTCCTGTGCTTGATAAAACTTTTGTTGTTGAAAATCTGATTGTGGAGATTGTGGCTCTTGGGGTATATATTCTTCATAAGGCGGGAATTCTGATTGGTCTCTGAATTCATCAGGGTTATTTGTTTTTTCTGGCATAGGTGGTTGTAATTCTGGATTTGCTCCCATCATAGAAGGATTCATACCATCCATATCTTGAGGTATTTGTTCATTAGATACTGCATTTTTTATATGAGATTGATTTACTGCATCATTAATTTGTTTAGGATTAAATCCTTGTTCTTGCATAATTGCAATTATCTGATTATCTGGAATTCCCTGTGACTTTAGTTTTGTAATTTGTTCTAAAATTCCCATTCTTAAGGCATCAAGGTTCCTTGACTCGCAACTCCACTCTTGTCTTTGATGCGACTTCGTGAAATTGCTCGGTTCAATCTCTTTTAAGATTGACTCAAGGTTGATGCACCTCCTTATTTTTTTCCTCTTGAATTATTTTTTTTAATTCTTTTTTTGTGACTAATTCTAATGGCTGAAACATTTTTGCCTGTTTTGCTAAAATTTCTAATTCATCTTTTCTGGCAAATTTTGAAAATTCAGACGATGCTGTTTTCAAAAAATCCACCATTCTTTTTACATCTGTTTTTATTATTGCCAGGTCTTTTTTTATTTCTAAAATATCCTTGTTGTTTCTCTCTCTTATCTCTATAAGATTCTTTCCTATTAAAAGGATTCTATCTTTCATAATTCTTTGTTTTTCTTCCAAATCCCTTATACTTATTCCTGGGCTATATTGTGGCTGGCTAGAATTAATCTGTTTCCCCTCATCCATGCGAAGACACCTCCGGTTTCTTTCGCTTAATCTTCCCACTAAATTTGTACTCAGGGTTGATTGTCATTTATGTAAAAGTTAAAAAGGGTTTAAATTTCTTGTGTTCTTTTGGTTGCATAACAATCTTTATTAATTCTTTTTCTTTTTCTTTATTATGGAATTTAAGGGAATTGGAAATTCTCAAAAATCCCATTTGAACTAAAAATAATATACAATGGAATTTAAAGAGGGGACAAAATTATATTCTTATGAAATAAGAAGAGAAGCAGGGGAGGATGTTTTATACTTTAATTTTCTTGGTGCTAATTTTGTACCTAATCTTGCAGATTATCCAGAGGTTATGGAGAGAACAATGGATGTTCTCATAGAAGCACCCAATGTTTCAAGAATTGTTTTTGTCCAGCAAAAAAACTATAATTATGATTTTGAAGAAACTTCTATCTTATTGGAAATTGCTCAATTTTATAGCTTTTTGATAAGACAAGAAAGGATTCTATCTCCAGAAAAACTTGTTACTCATTGCAATGAATTTTTTACCAAGAGATATAATGAAATTCTTTCTTTTCTTTTTCTTTTAAAAAGAGATCCTGTTGCAGCTTATGAAGATTTAAGAAAAATTATTATTGAATCTAAGATTTTACAGGATAAGCTTAATGAACCTCAAAAAAGCTGTCAAAGAAATTATATTGTTCTTTTAGAAAAAGTTTTGGGAATTTTAAAAAATACTAAACTTATTCAAAAAGCAATTCCTTATTTAGATAGTTATGAAAAAGGAGACAGGGAGATTTACTATAAGCTGTTTAGAGTAGATATAATTCCTAATTTTACTTTTACCAGACTTATTTTTGATATTCCTGAAGATGCAGAAATAATAGACCAATATAAAATATCTGGAAAAGAGTTTGATGAATCTCTTATAACTATTTTAAAAAGAAAAGACGAGGCTAAACTTATTTACCACATAAATCCTCCTGAGAATTCTCTAGGCGAAGAAGAAGATGAACTTTTGAATCTTGCAAAAAATGTCCTTATAGAACATCAGCCAAAAGCAGAAGAGTTTACAGATACAGAAAGAATAAGGCAGGTTTTTTTTAATATTTCCAGGGACTTATTAAGGGATTTGGCTTCAAGCAAAAAAATTAATTTGGACTATTCTAAACTTAACAAATTAGCTACAATTCTTGTAAGGCATACAATTGGTTTTGGGCTTATAGAAATTTTACTTCAGGACAAAAATCTCCAAGATATTGTTTTGAATGCTCCTATACCTTTAACTAATATTTTTGTAAGACATCAGGAATATGATGAATGTTCTACTAATATTCTTCCAAGCCAGGAAGATATTGATTCTTGGGCTGCAAAATTTAGAATGATTTCTGGAAGACCTTTGGATGAAGCAAATCCTATTTTAGATACACAACTTTTGATAGATAATATGTCTGCTAGAATTGCAATTATTCAGCAACCTCTTTCTCCAAGTGGATTGGCATATGCTATTAGAAAACACAGAGAAAATCCCTGGACTCTTCCTTTGTTTATCAAAAACAAAATGATTAATCCTTTGGCTGCAGGACTTTTAAGTTTTTTAATTGATGGAAGCAGAACCATGCTTGTTGCAGGAACAAGATCAAGTGGAAAAACTTCACTTCTTGGAGCTTTAATGCAGGAAATAATTCCAAAATATAGAATAATATGTATAGAGGACACCTTAGAGCTTCCTGTTGAATCTTTGAGAAAATTAAAATATGATATTTTAAGAATGAAAGTAAGAAGTAGTTTATTAAAAACAACTACAGAAATTGGAGCAGATGAAGGAATAAGAGCAAGCTTAAGACTTGGTGATTCTTGTTTAATAATTGGTGAAGTAAGAAGTTCATTAAGGGGAGATCAAGAAGTTGTAGTTGTTGATAATGGAATAACAAAAAGGATTCCTATTAAAGATATTGAAAATATTGATGTAAAAAAAATGAGCTTGCCCACTTTAACTAAAGATAATAAAATGGAATTAAAGCCTCTTTCAGGTTTTGTAAAACATCCAAAAAGAAAAAAATTAATTAAGATTATTACAAATACAGGTAGAGAAGTTGTTGTTACTCCAGACCATAGTGTTTTTACTCATGTTAATTTTAAAATAGCAGTTATAAACTCAGATAAATTAAAAGTTGGAGATCCAATATTAATTCCTTCAAAACTCCCTTGTGGATTTAACGACATAGATTATATCAATCTCCTTGAAATTTTTAAAGATAGTTATAGACTTGAAAATGCTGAAGATTATATTCGGAAAGCAATTAAAATACTTGGTTGGAAAAAGGCAAGCAAAATATGCAAAATTTCTGATATTTATAGATATTTATTATCTACACAGAAAACAAGAATCCCTATAAGTTCTTTTTTAGAACTTATGAAAGAAGCTAAAGTAAAATATGATATTGATGATTTAAGAATAAAAAAAGGAACTTCTAATAGTATTCCTGCAAAGTTTCCAATAAATGAAAATACTTTGAGATTAATTGGATATTATTTAGCAGAGGGAAATATAGATAAAGATAAAATTCAAATAACTAATTCTAAACCAAAAGTTATAGGGGATATTGAATATATTTGCAAAAAAGAATTTGGATTAAATATTTCTAAGAGGGAGATTCGTGGTTATGGAACTTCTGTTCAAATGTATATAAAATCTAAGCCTCTTTTGGATTTATTAATTTATTTAGATTGCGGAAAAACAAGTTTTTATAAAAGAATCCCCTCCTTTGTATATGGTTTAAGTGAAAGAAAAATATGTGCATTGTTAAAAGGAATGTATAGTGGAGATGGTTCTATGACTATAAATAAAAGTAGTAGAAATCTTATTAGATATTTTTCAACTTCAAAAAAACTTGTTGAAGATGTTGCTTATGCTTTATTATGTTTGGGGATAGTTTGTAAAATGCATAGCAGAGAAAGTAAGATAAAACATTATAGAAAAATTTTTATTGCAGAAATAAAAAAGAGAAAATATGTTGAATATTTTTTAAATAACATTGGATTTACTTATAAGAAACCTGTGCCTATTTTTGGTTCTTTTTCAAATTCAATTTACGACTCTATTGTTTTTGATCCAAGAGAATTAGAAAAGCATATTAAATTACCAAGAAAGTATAGGCATTTAAGAAGAATTAAAAGATGTTCAAAAGATTATTTGAAAAAAATAACTGAAGAAGTAAAATGTGGCAATGAATTGTATGATTTTGCTCATGGTGATTTTTTTATAGATAAGGTGAAATCAATTGAAGAAATTAATCTTAAAGAACCTGAATATGTTTATGATTTAAGTGTGGATTCAACTCAGAGGTTTGTTGGAGGATATGGGGGAATTCTTTTACATAATACTGAAGCAAAAGCACTTTATGAAGCTATGAGAATAGGTGCATTGGCAAATGTTGTTGCAGGAACAATTCATGGAGCTTCTCCATATGCTGTTTTTGATAGGGTTGTAAATGATTTGAGAGTTCCTGTTACCAGTTTTAAAGCTACAGATATTATTGCTGTTGCTAACCCAATAAAAACTTCTGATGGACTGCATTCCTGGAAAAGATTGGTTCGAATATCTGAAATAAGAAAACATTGGACAAAAGATCCTTTGGAAGAAAAAGGTTTTGTTGATTTGATGAGATATGATGTTGAAAAAGATGAACTTGTTCCTACAGATGATTTGATTAATGGAGATTCTGAGATTGTTAAGGAGATTGCTTCTAATATAAAAGGATGGGCTGGGAATTGGGATGCTGTATGGGATAATATTTTATTAAGAGCCAGAATAAAAAAAGAAATTGTTGATGTTGCAGAGAAAACAAAAATTCCTGACTTATTAGAATCTGATTTTAATGTTTT
>Ga0180009_10003779_pt1 | contig 17022 bp, 17 predicted proteins | sample OS_PC_MetaG_FD_123537 | JGI IMG/M metagenome (GOLD analysis project Ga0180009, IMG submission 123537) | Groundwater microbial communities from the Aspo Hard Rock Laboratory (HRL) deep subsurface site, Sweden - OS_PC_MetaG | ecosystem: Environmental > Aquatic > Deep subsurface > Groundwater... | reverse complement strand
GCTGGAAAGGAAAGGCGCAACACCATACAAAGGCAAATTACCTCCGCAAACCAAATAATTGATTACTCCAATAAAACAACGGGCATTGTCCTTGGGTCTCCCCAGGCAATGCCCGTTTTTATTTCCCGTTTGACTTCTCCGCATGCACGTCAACCGCCTCCTCCCGGTTGGCGTGCAGGATGGGAAGGGCAAACTGGGCAGGTCGTGCACGAGCCGCCCCGCTTCGACAATGCAGCGTCATCACAGAACAGGAAGCCCGGGCTCAGTGCTGAACACCGAGACAGACACCCAATCCCCAAGCGCCAGAAACTTCTGCCAGGTTGCGCGTCGAGGCGCTCTACAAATGCCGGGGAACCTGACAAGCGGGAGGCACACCGCCCACCGAATGCAGCCACATTCGGTGAAACGTGCAGGATAAGGCAACGGGGAGGGCAAACCGGGCAGGCCGTGCCGGGACCCGCGACCACACCGCTGGGCTAACAGCAAACATCAAAGCATCTTAGCCCAGGTCACGTACCTCTGGGCTGAATGCCGAGACGGACAACCCTCCCCTGCCATTATCTCAATCCATTACGGGCATTGCTTCGGGGTCTATCCTGGGCAATGCCCGTTCTTGTTTCTAGCTTGGCCGCCGGTCTTCAATGGCGGCTCGCTTCGCCGGTACGCGTCAGGCCGGTATCTTATTCACCCCGCTAGTGTTCCCCTGTCTCGACAAGGTTTCGACAAGCTCAACCTACCAGCTCGACAACCATCGACCCGCAAGGGCGGGCGCGGAACACCGGCGGGGATTTTATTTGAAGGAGATAAAGATGTCCGATATTTATCACCCCCACAGCGAGAAGGGCGGCGGTCTACGGATCGCCAAGATCACAGACAAGAACGGCCAAGTGGTCAAACTGGAGCGCCTGGACGAGCAGCTCTATGCTGCCCAAATCATCCAGGCGCAGGTGCTTCTTGGAGCCTCCCGCGAGGAGGCCGAGGCGATAGCGGCGGAGGCAATTTTGGAACGCCGCAAAGCCAGGCAGTGGTTCGGGCAGTAGGGGCAAGGCGGGGGCCTGGTGTTTTCAAGCCCCCGCCTCCCCACTCAGATCGCCCCGAACGCCCGCAGCGTCCTGGCAACCCCTGCTCCGGTTACCGCCACTTGAACGAGTGTAACAGGGGCGTCTGGCTGAGGCTCGTAATCTTCCAAAGCAGCCCGCAGTTCCTGTGGGCCGCTGCCACGCTTCCAGTCATGCCAGCGATCACCCTGGACAAGCCGGACAAACCTGGCGGGACGGTCATCCAGTGTCTCATCCACCTTGTCCCGCGTCAGGCCGCGTTCGTCGCCTGGCATCGCTCCCAGGCTGGTAAGGAACACGTGATAGCCGTCCAACCCCATCGGAGCAGGCGCACGATTGATCATCTCGGAAATCCTGACAAGGACTTCCTGGACATCGCCGGCATTGACAGCCTGGGTATAGAACCAAACGAGTTGGTTCTGGGGCTGCATGGCTTCGGTAAAGGTGACCACCATGCCGGCAAGAACAGGCGAAACGGTATGGACGAGCCGCCACATCAGGCGGTTACGCCCGGCTCCATGCCGGGCCAGCCAGGAAGCAATCTGTTCTCTTGTTATCTTCTTCACCATTTTTCATCATCTCCTTTTTGAAATAAATCACCCGGCTTGCGCCGGGCGTGGTTAACGAAAACGGGCGTCCGCAATACGCGGAACGCCCTTTCTGTTCCTGATTATATCCACCTATCTCACCCTGTCAAGGAGGTTACCATGAAACTCGATAAAGCTCTCAGCCGCGACCGCAAGTATCAGAAGCGGGCAAATTCAATCCAACCCAAACCCTCGAAAGGAGAAAAAGCCATGTCCCACAAAACGAAAGCAGCGGTTGCACCCGCTGCTCAGTCCTGCGCTTCTCGTTGCGCAAATCACTATGGGGATAATAGCACACATATTCTAAAAATGCAAGCGGGAGGCGCAAAGTGGTGACATTGGTCACCCCACCAATACCCCCTTTGTCAGTTAGTTACAATAGACGGGACGCCTCTTACCCATACGGGGTTCGGCGGATGTGTGATCATGTCATGTCCTGTCTTCGTATTTAATCCAAACACTCTAAGGAGGCTGACATGGAACGCACTTTAGGTTTTCTGCTGCTTTTGTTCGCCCTGGCTGGCAGCCAGCCGGCGGAACTGCTACGGCAACTGGCCGAGGTGACCAACACCTTGGCGCGGCTGCTCGGAGGTTAGCTATGGAATCTCAATCTCAATCCGAAATACTTGCCCAGGCAATGGAACAGCTGCGGTGTAATCCAGCAGCACCGATCGAAATGGGTCATCGGCTGGTAAGGCCTGGATACGTTTGCGCAGGCGAGGCAATGCCTGGCGAAATGAAGCTTTGAGTTCCTTCTTCATGGCACGGTCGGCTTCAAAGGTTAGTTTCCCGGCATCACGCAGGCAATGTGACTGACAGGCCTGATGAGGAACATCTTTCAAGCTCTGGGCAACTGCCAGACGAATGGTTTCTTGGGCATCGCTGACCACTCCACGCCAGGGCAAGCCGTGTTCTTGCGCCAAGTCTTTCAAGGGTTCGAAAAGATACTCGCACAAGGCATCCTGTGAGCTTTCTTCCAGGTTCTCGGCCAGCAACGTGACCCCACACTGGAGCTCACGCGCAATGTACAAGCCATCATTGCCCTTCTCCGGCTGCATCCCGTCGATGCTGATAACCAGCCACTTCAAAGAACTGAGCTTGCGGCGAATCTTTTCGCTTTGAGCCGCTTTCAACAGAGCCAGGAAATCAGCAATCAAATGCATTACCTCTCGGTCGGAGATCGCAATCTGCAAATCCTGGTTCAGCCAGTCGTAAATCTCATACATCGTCTGGTGGTGCCAGAAACGCCGATAGCCTATCTTTACAACCAATTCCCGGCTGAAACGGCGATATTTCAGATGCAAGCTTTCAGCTTTCCGAGAAGTAAAACGCTCATCCGCTCCGGCGCAATTGTCTTGTGGACAGCAATATACCCAACTGCTCACAAGTTTGACCCCTGTTGAAAACGTCAAATGCTTCCGCCAGAGGAGATGTGATCGTTTCAAAGTATGCTGACATACCGGACAAAGAAGTCGCTCAGGCCGGTAATTTTCAGATGGAACTCTATTTGCTTTGGTAAGGTGCGCCACAATAATCTACTCCCGGTAGCCGAATGGATTACACAAGAGGTATTTTAGCCTACCAGGATTAAACCACAAAAATCAGATACGATTGGTCTTGTATGCGACTTTTTCACCTACTGATTATTTTTCCCCCTATATGTGACTCATAGGCTTTGAAACGATACACAAAATGGGAATGGTCTCCAGATTCTATGCTGCTGAAGACTATTGTCAAGGCGGGGAGGCTTTATTCGAATTATCCGTAATTCCCGTGGGGCGTACCTCAGATATATTGTTTTTTATATCTGAAGTATTAAAATTAATATTTGATATATTATGGTATAATCACCGATAATAGTGACCTCGCAGAACGTCTAATGCACGTTTGTGTACCAAGTATGGAGTTGCGCTCATGCCCCATTCGGAATCGGGTGGTACCTCAAAGAGTCTGATCTACAAGGACCTTCGCCGTTCCATCGGCGTAGGACATCGCAAATCGGGTGAGAGGCTAGACCTGGATGAACTAGCCCAAAGCTACGGTACCAGCATCACGCCGGTGCGCGACGCACTCCAGATGCTCAGCCAGGAAGGGCTAGTAATGATCAAGCCCCGCTCCGGTTACTTTGTCACCCACATCACCCTCAAGCAGTTGCGCGATTTGCTCGAACTGCGCGAAATCCTCGAAGTAGCCTCTATCGAACGAGCTGCGCTCCGGATCACTGAGGAGCAACTCGAGCAACTCAAACACGTCCATGCTGGCTACACCGACGAAGATGATGAATCCTACATCCGTTACATGAGCGAGAACCGGACCTTCCACTATCTGATCGCCGAGGCATCGGGTAACCACGAACTGGCGGAGACGTTAGGCCGCTTACTAGATCGGTTACTCCGTTTCATGATTCTGTGCCGTGTCGGCGAGACGCTGGAGCGCAGGCACTCGCTCGTCATCGAAGCATTGCGCACCCGTGACGTTGCGGCAGCCCGCCAGACAATACTTGCTGAGGTCAATCAAACCCGCGAGGCCATTCTGGAGCATGTTATTGAGGAAGAGGGGGTATTCTGGCGTCTGGGCAATCGAGTTTCAGAGCAAGCAACTTCTAGGGTAACTGTTCAGCCACCCGCCGTTGAGCGTTGAAACGCATGGCTGACCAACTCGGATTTGCGTAGCTTTCAACCTGCTTGCAGCAGGTTTCCCTAGTCTCAGCCCTGGATTTCAATCTTGGGCGTTCGCAAGCTGAACAGTTACCTTCCAGGTAGAAAAGGAAAAGGGTGAATGATGACAACAGATGTAGCGCAAATGCAAAGACAAAATGGTGTCTGGCGCGAAATGTTGAATGGCTGGATGTCCATCCTGACCGAACCCAATCTGGACACTTTTCGCGCCCAGAAAACTCGAGATGATCCTCTAAAGACGGTGCTGGGGGTGGGTCTTTTGGGGTTGGTGCTCGGGCTATGGGCTTTGGCTATCAAGCCGGCTGCCCTGGTAACTGGGATGGGGACAGAGGCTATATTGGTTGATCTGTTGCGTATGGTCTTTTTCACCGAGACCGACTTTTTCATCATCAGCCTGCTCTTGTTCTTTATCGCCAGGGAGTTTGGTGGAATAGGCAGCTTTTCACAGCAGAGCTATTTGTTGTCCCTCGTTACTGTGCCCCTGGGCATGATCGTAGTTGCCTTTCTCTTCGTGGGCGAAAAACTGGGGCTGACGCTGACTGCTGTTCTTAATCCCCTGAGTCCCGTAGGGGTGGCAGGTATCTTCGTTATCTTGTTGGCTCTCTATGGGTTTCTCTTGTTGCTGTTTGCACTGCAAGCGGCGCACGAGATGCAATCCAGCGCGGTCTTCTACACACTCGGCGCGCCATTACTCGCATGGGGCATCCTGAGGGTAGCCTCCATGTTTGCCGCGGGGGAGGAGAATGTCATCACCACGGAATGGGGCTTTATCGCCGATCAGTGGGCCAAGGGAACGGCGCAAGAATTATTGTTAGGCCATCTCTGGCTGGTCGCTTTTTCCGTCTCTATCGCGGTAGTGCTCGGTGTGATGATAGGTATATTCATTACCTGGCCTGCTCGGCGACCACGCTTCTCTCACCTGGTCGTCTTGATTCCGCTTGCTTTGTTTTTGCTGCTCTGGGCTGTCTCATCGGGACTATTGGGGGAAGGAATAGCGGACCAGATTATGAGCACGACGAAAGACTGGAGTCATTCGCTCACAAGGATAGAGAATCTCTATTTTGGACCTCTGCTCGCAATCGTGGCTGCGATCATTGCCAAACCAGCCGCAGCGGGGATGATCGTGGCAATGTTCACCATCATTCTGTATGCACTCTTTCTGGCCGGTGAGACGGCTGGCGATTTGACCCTTTACATCGCCGGCATCATCTTGACCATCCCCAGTGTAGCGTTGTTTGGTGCCATGATCAAACCATTGGGCATTGGTCCTTTCAATGCTGCCTTTGCCCTCATCTTGTATGCCCAACTGCCTATCCTGCGCAACACATACACAGGCATCAAAGCGGTAACGCCGGAGATCGTCGAGGCAGGACGCGGTATGGGCATGACAGAGGCGCAGCTTTTACTCAAAGTCAAGCTGCCCATGGCAGTCCCGGTCATCATGACTGGGGTGCGCGTGTCGATCGTTATGCTAATCGGAATCGCATCTATTGCGGCTTATATTGGCAACGATACGCTGGGAAGGTACATCTTCGATGGCATCCAACGAGCACAGGAGAAACGTTACTACGCCGGAGCGATTCTGGTGGCTATCCTGGCCTTGATAGTGGACTATTTCCTGGGTTGGCTTCAAGACCGGTTGACCCCTGAGGGATTAAAGGGCAGGCAAGAAGCAGTCTGAGACCAGGAGCTATGTAAAAGAGAGTAAAAATGATAAAGTTTGAGAATGTAACCAAGATCTACCCCGGGATGTCGTCCCCCGCTGTAGACAATCTATCGTTCACTGTCCCCACCGGGGAGATATGCACCATCGTCGGCCCTTCCGGCTGTGGCAAGACCACGGCGCTAAAGTTGGTCAACCGATTGCACGAACTGACAGATGGGAACATTTATGTGTTAGACAAGCGAGGCGAGACGCAGAACGTACTCGAGATGGACCCCATCGTGCTGCGGCGCAGCATCGGCTACATCATTCAGCAAATCGGGCTTTTCCCCCATTGTACCATTCTGAAAAATATAGGTACGGTGCCTCAGATGCTGGGATGGGACGATGCGCGCATCCGCCGCCGGGCGGAGGAATTGGTCGAAATGATGAACATGCCCGTTGAGTTTCTGGATCGTTATCCCCACGAGCTATCAGGCGGGCAGCGGCAACGCATCGGCGTGGCGCGTGGCATGGCCATCGACCCGCCAGTGATGTTGATGGATGAGCCTTTTGGGGCCCTTGACCCCATCAACCGCACCCTGCTGCAGAACGAGTTCCTGCGCTTGCAGCAAGAGATCAAAAAGACGATTCTCTTCGTCACCCACGACATAGACGAAGCCATCAAGATGGGTGACAAGATCTGCATCCTCAACACGGGTGGTCACCTGGAGCAGTTCGGCTCGCCGGCCAATATCCTGGCCCGTCCGGCCAACAAGTTCGTGGAGGACTTCGTTGGGGCTGACCGGGCACTCAAACGGCTCAATCTAGTGCGGGTGGAAGAGGCGATGAACGCCCATCCGCCGCTGCTTCAAGCTACGCAGAATGTAGAGCAGGCCGTGGGCTTCATGGTTGAGCAAGGAATCAGGTCTGCCTACGTGGTCGACGCCGCCCAAACGTTGAAAGGATACGTCCGGGTCAGGGATCTGAAGGGCAAGACCGGCTGGGTTGGGGAGTTCGTGGAACCGGCTGCCACTACCATTCAGATGACTACCAGCTTGAAAGACGCTTTATCGGAGATGCTGGTGGTTGACTACGCCAACGTCTGCGTAGTAGACGCCCAGAACCGCGTACGAGGCCTGATTGACACCAATATGATCCACGAGGCCGTCCTCAAGAGTGCGGCTATTGCTGAGGGAGAGGAGGAATAGCCAATGAAAGAAGATACCAGTTTTTGGCAACAGCTTAAGCACCTCACTATCAGTGATGTGTTGAGCTGGACGATGATCCCGGTGCTCATGATCATCGTGGTTATACTCGTTTACAACCAACTGCTGCTCACCATCGAGCCGGGGAGTATGGAGGCGAATATGCTGGGCAGCTACGAGATCGGGTTCAAGCGCATTATGGATGCCGCCGCAGAACACGTGCGTCTCATCCTCGTCTCCACATTGTTGGCCATCGCCGTCGCAGTACCAGCCGGTATCCTGATAACTCGACAGGGCTTTCGCGACTTCTCGGGGCTGATCCTGGGCGTGGCTAATATCGGCCAGTCGGTGCCCAGCATCGCCATCCTGGCCATCTTTATGGGCATCCTCGGCCTGGGTTTCAAAACAGCCATCTTTGCCCTCTGGATGTATGCTTTGCTGCCCATCGTACGTAACACGGCTACCGGGATCAAGGAAGTAGATCCCGACATCATCGAAGCAGCCACAGGTATGGGGATGACCAATCGTCAGATCCTGTTGCAGATCGAGCTGCCACTGTCCTTCCCTGTCATGTTTGCCGGTATGCGCACCGCGGCTGTGATCAATGTTGGCACGGCCGCGCTGGGCGCGTTCATTGGCGCCGGCGGGTTGGGGACGTTCATCATCGCTGGTATCCCGTTGATGCGGGATAGATTGATCCTGGTTGGAGCTATTCTAACTGCCGTCATGGCTATCCTGGTAGACTGGATCCTTGAAAAGGTTCAGGACAAGCTGGTAGTTTCTACGGCGACAGTATAGCGATTGATGAGTTGATGTTGATGTAAGCAGGTGAGAGGAGGTGCTTATAAAAATAGTTGCTTAATAAATATCTTAACTGGCTAACCATACTTTTAGATTGATGAAAGGAAAACCTAATGAAGAAACAACTAAGCTCGTTATTTGCCGTGTTCGCAGTTATCTCCCTGTTGCTTGGAGCCTGTACACCTGCTCCTACGGCAACGCCTACTCCTGTCGAAGAAGCGGCAACGCCTACTCCTGTCGAAGAAGAAATGGCGACAGGTCTGGTAGTTGTTGGTTCCAAGGACTTCAGCGAGCAGATCATCCTGGGGTATATCACTGTACTTGCCTTGCAGGACGCCGGCTTCGAGGTAGACAATCAGGTAAATCTGGGCGGCACCGCCGTCAACCGCGAAGCATTGCTCGCTGGCGAGATCGACATATACTGGGAGTACACCGGCACCGCCTGGATGGCCCACCTGGGACACGAAGAACCTATCACCGATCCTCAAGAGGCTTATGACAAGGTCAAAGCCGAGGATGCTAGCAATGGCCTGGTTTGGCTGGAAATGGCGCCCTTCAACAACACCTACACCCTGATGATGCAGCAGGCAACGGGAGATCAGTTGGGCATTGTCTCCATCTCTGACTTGGCTGCGTACATCAACGGCGGCGGTGACGCCAGCCTGTGCATCAACCAGGAGTTCTACGCCCGGCCTGACGGCTTCAGGGGGTTGGAAGAATTGTACGGTTTCAAGTTCGACGAAGCCCAGGTGATCATGATGGATTCTGGTCTGACCTACAAAGCGCTGCAGGACGGCGAATGCACCACAGCTATGGGCTTCGCCACCGACGGGCGCATTGCTGCCTTTGGCTTCTTCAACTTAGAAGACGATTTGCAGTACTTCCCCGTCTACAACCCAGCCCCAGTGGTGCGCCAAGAGATCTTAGATGCCTATCCCGGCATCGCCACTGTCCTGGCCCCCATCGCTCAGGCTCTGACGACCGATGTGATGATGGATTTGAACAAGCGCGTCGACATTGACGAGGAAGACCCCGTTGATGTGGCTTGCGACTTCTTGATGACAGAGGGCTTGGTGGATAGCTGCCCATAGTCGAAAGGTATGCTGCGCAGCATCCCCTCTGGGTAAAGTTCAAAATAAGGGCCGACCACCCGGTCGGCCCTTTATATCAGGATTTTCTCGTAAAAAAAGGAGACAAAGGAAAAAATATGTCCAGGAAACCCCAGGCACCAGACAAAGGCCGGGTCGGAGGGCGATATAAACCGCTCACCGACGAGCAGGTAGAACAAATCCACGTGGCCTCGCTGTCAATACTGGCACGCACCGGAGTGCAGGTAGAACAAACGGAGGCCTTGAAACTGTTTGAGGCAGCCGGCGTAAACGTGGATGGCAACCGGGTGCGATTGTCTCGTTCCATCGTTGAGGACGCAGTAGACAGAGCACCCTCGTGTGTAGTGCTGGCCGGGCGTGACCCGAAGAATGATCTACTCCTCGAGGGAGCACGTGTCCACATCGGAACCGGCGGGGCAGCGATACAAGTATTGGACCTGGAAACCGAAAAAATCCGCCCGGCTGTTCTTAAGGACGTAGCCGATATGGCTCGCATCGTCGATGCGCTCGATAACATCCATTTCTATCTTCTTCCCATTTACCCCACTGATATTCCCGAAGAAACAGTAGAAATCAGTAAGTACTACGCTGCTCTAGCCAACACAACCAAGCACGTTCAAGGAGGCGCTTACACTATCCAAGGCATCCGCGATGTGATCGAGATGAGCGAACGCATCATGGGGGGGGCTGATGCCCTCCGGGAACGTCCTATCGTGTCTTTCATCACCAGTTGGATGGTCAGTCCGCTCATGTTCGCGACGGATGTAACAACCCTGCTGCTGGAAGTTTGCCGCCAACGCATGCCTGTGGTGCTGTCATCCGCCCCGATGGCTGGATCGACGGCGCCGGTCACGTTGGCCGGAATGTTGGCCCAGTTGAACGCCGAGCAACTAGCGGGATTAACACTTACCCAACTGGCAAATCCGGGCTGCCCCGTCCTCATCGGCCCCATTCCTGCTACAGCTAACTTACGCAGCGGCAGGTATCTGGGCGGCTCGATTGAACTCGGGCTGTGCAATGCTGCCATCACCCAAATGGCTCATTTCTACCAGGTGCCCATTTACAACAGCGCCGGTATGACCGAATCTAAACTGCCGGATATCCAGGCTGGCATCGAGAAGACTCAATCGGTCATTCAGGTTGCGCTGGCCGGGGGCAACTTCATTCACCATGCCGCCGGAATGCTGGAGGATATGTCTACGATTGCCTACGAGCAATTTGTGATTGACAATGAAGTGTTGGGGATGGCAATGCGGGCCGTGCGCGGTATCGAAGTCAACGACGAAACGCTGGCCCTCGACGCTATAGATCGGGTTGGGCCTGGAAAGAATTACTTGATGGACGAGCACACGATGCGCTATATGCGCACCGAGTACTACTTCCCATCGGACGTTATCAACAGACAAAGCCGCCATGATTGGGAAATAGATGGAGAGAAAGATGCCCGATCCCGTGCGAAAGAAATCGCGCACCGCATTCTGACAGAACACGAACCAACCCCCATTGACTCGGACGTGGATGCCTGGATAAGAGAACGTTTCGCGTCATCGCTGATGCTGGTAAATTCTGAGAAGTAACGGAATAATAATTTTGTCATGAAACCTATCGAATTCATCCACAAGCTGCGTTGGCAGCAGATACCCAAACGCGTTCAACACCAGGTGAAACGCTGTCTGCTTGATACTATCGGTTCAGCGATTGCTGGAAGAAGGATGAAACTCTCACAAATTTATTTTATTCTAGTTGGAGATAATACCCTATGCCTAAACAATTACCTGTTTCAACCCTGCAACCCGTGGTCAAAATGCTTTCAGATGAACAGGTGCGGGCAATCCATTACGCCACACTGGAAATTCTGAGCCAGATCGGAGTGGAGATGCAAGACCCCCAAGGGCGTGAGCTTTTGCTCGCGGCTGGCGCCTGGGAGTCTAATACCCGCATAAAAATACCGGAAAATCTGGTCACCGACGCCATCGCTAACGCCCCCTCGCGTATTCCTATGCACAACAGATTGGGCAACTTGACCATGCCATTGGAACTGGGTAAGGTATTCTTCGGTCCCGGTTCTGATACGATTTTTACGCTGGATGTCGAGACTGGCGAACGTCGCCGTACAACTGCTCAAGATGTCGAGAATATTGCCCGGCTATGTGACGCGTTGGATAATATAGACTTCGTCATGTCGATGGGCAATCCCTCCGATGTACCGCCTGACGCTCTCTACATTCACGAGTTTGTCAACATGATTCGCGGCTCGGTCAAGCCCAACGTCTACACCGCCAAGAATCGCGCCGATATGGAGGACATCTACCGCATCGCCGCGGCTGTGGCTGGCGGTGAGCAGGCATTGCGTGAGAAGCCGTTCCTCTTGCTTTATGCCGAGCCTATTTCACCGCTGCTCTTCCCCGAGGAGTCGCTCCAAAAGCTGATCTTTTGCGCCGAAAAGGGCATCCCGGCCGCCTACCCCCCCTCGCCTAATACCGGCGGCGGCGGGCCGATCACGCTGGCGGGCGCGCTGGCGCTAGGCAACGCGGAGTGCCTGGTTGGGTTAATCATCTCCCAACTGATCCGCCCTGGTACGCCGTTCCTCTACGGGATGAACACGGCAGCGATGGATATGAAGAGCGCCATCGTCAGTTACGGCAGCCCGGAGTGGCCGCTAGGCGCGATGGCACAAATGGACCTGGCTCGCTACTACAACCTCCCCGCCTGGTCGGCTGGCGGTGCCAGTGACAGCAAAGTAGTGGACACACAGGCGGGCATTGAGATGACCTTTTCTATCTTGAGTAGCTTCCTGGCGCGTGCCACCTTGGTTCACGATGTGGGTTATATCGAGTACGGTTCCACTTCCTCGATGGAGGCATTGGTAATTGCCGACGAGATTATCCGCGAGGCTCGTTATCTGACCGGTGGCCTGGATGTCAACCCGACTACCCTGGCCCTCGACGCCATCGCCCGCGCCAGGCCGGGTGGGGGTTTCCTGGCTGACGATCATACGCTGAACAATTTCCGCACGAGCCAGTGGATTCCACGGATGATTGACCGAAGCCGTTACGATAGCTGGAAAGCCGCTGGAGCCAAAGATATGTATACGCGCGCCAACGAGCACGCCCGAGAAATACTGGCTGAACATGAAGTGACTCCATTGTCAGAAGATGCCGAGGCTGTAATCACGGAGGTGCTGGCGGAGCGAGCAGCCTGACCAAAGCACGTTGGCTCATCTCCCGAAAGTGTGCAACGTCCGAACAAGGGGGCGTGCGCAGCATGCCCCTTTCTTTTTGGGAAATGCACACTTCGTACGCATGAGCCAGTACGTTTTCTACTCATTATTAGAGCAATTGCAAAAAGTGAAAAGGAGTTAAGATTATGCTGAACTTACTAAAACAAATGCAAACGGATCTCTACGATGGCGATATGGACGCGGTGGAAGCAGCCACTCGTAAAGCCATCGACGACGGAATGTCACCGAAGGAGATTCTCGATGATGGTCTGATTGCGGGTATGGATGTAGTGGGCCGCGATTTCAAGGCCGGTGACTTATTCATTCCCGAAGTGTTGCTGTGCGCCAGGGCAATGCACGCCGGACTGGAAATTTTGCGTCCGTTGTTAGCCGAGTCTGGCGTGCCGGCACAGGGCAAGTTGGTGATTGGCACTGTGGCTGGTGACCTGCACGATATTGGCAAAAATTTGGTGAGCATGATGTTTCAAGGCGCAGGCTTCGAAGTTATCGACCTGGGCATCGACGTATCGCCGGAGAAATTCGTCGAGGCCGTGCGCACCGAAAACGCCAACCTGGTAGGTATGTCTGCGATGCTGACTACCACAATGCCATCTATGAAAGCCGTCATCGATGCATTAATCGAGGCAGGATTGCGCGACAAAGTAAAAGTGCTTATTGGCGGCGCTCCCGTGACCGCAAAATATGCCGAGGATATTGGCGCAGATAGCTTCGCCCCCGATGCTGGCCAGGCCGTTGATGTCGCCCGCAATCTTCTTGCATAGGAGAATTATCGAGCGCTACTTTTAACTTGTAAACAATTGGCTAAAAATAGTTGTAGGAGGCAAGATGCCTTTATGAAGACTATACTCAAGAGAACGGGCAAAGAGATCATCATCGAGCATGGCCGGCCAACAGTCATCCTGGGTGAGCGTATCAACCCCACGGGTAAGAGCAAACTTGCTGTCGCTTTAGCAGCCGACGATCTGGAAATTGTCCGCCAGGAAGCGTTGGCACAGGTAGATGCGGGCGCAGATATTCTGGATATCAATGTCGGCATGGCCGATGTCGATGAGGTGACTCTGTTGCCCAAAATCGTCAAATTGGTTATGGAAACGGTGGATGTACCGATTTCTATCGACACTGGGAATACCGATGCATTGAAAGCCGCATTGGCGACTCATAAGGCCCTGAATCCCAACGGTAAGGCTCTCGTCAACTCGGTTAACGGCGAAGAGGCTAATCTAACCAATGTGTTACCGCTGGTTGCTGAATATGGTGCGGCCGTCATTGGATTGTGCATGGACGATGATGGTATCCCTGGCACACCAGAGGGGCGCTTGGAGGTAGCCAAGAAAATTCTCAAACGAGCCGAGGAGCATGGTATTCCCCAAGACGATATCCTCATTGACTGCCTGGCGATGACCGTAGGCGCCGACGCCAAGGCTGGGTGGATCACACTAAAAGCTATTCAGATGGTCAAAGAAACCCTGGGAGTCAACATGATCTTGGGTGTCAGCAACATTTCTTTCGGGTTACCAGAACGGGAGGTCATCAATATCGCGTATCTTGTTTTGGCTATCACAAATGGCCTGAACTGCCTCATCGTAGACGCGGCTAAGGTGGCGCCTTACATCCTGGCCACTGATTTGCTCCTGAGTCGCGATGACTATGCCATACGTTACCTCAAAGCCTATCGCAGGCGGAAGAGGCACTAAGAACCCATCTGAAAATTTGGAGTAATATGTTTCAAGATTTCGAACAAGCCTGTCAATTTGTCGATGAACGCGGCATTCAAACAGTTGACCTGAAATATTGCGGTCTTTGGGGACGCTGGCATCACCTGACAATCCCAGCAAACCAGTTTACATCTGATTTGATGGCGCGCGGCATCGGGTTCGACGGCTCATCTGTTGGACTGAAGAATGTCAAAGCTGGGGATATGGTGATGGTGCCAGATCTCACCACCGGGTTTCAGGATCCTTTTTGGGATGTGCCTACCCTTAGTTTTATCTGCACCACCCTGAACGCTGACACCCACGAAATATTCGCCAACGATCCCCGCAACTTGGCCCAGCAGGCAGAATCGTACCTGCAAAGCACCGGAATCGCAACACAAAGCCGTTGGGGTCCAGAATTCGAATTTTACGTTTTCGACAGCGTATCCTATGAAAACGAGAGCCATCGGGCCGGATACCGCTTCAATTCCAGGTCAGCCGAGTGGAATAGCGCGGCAGGCATCAGCGGGTCATATATTCCCGTGCATGGTGGTTATCATGCCGCCCCGCCGAAAGACCGTTTCTATAATCTGCGCAACGAGATCACCATTCATCTGGAGGCAATGGGAATCCCGGTCAAATATCACCACCACGAGGTGGGCAGCCCGGGCCAACTGGAGATCGAAATCCCGATGATGGGATTGGTTCCCGCCGGAGATGCGATCATGCTGGTCAAATACACCACCAAAATGGTCGCTGCACAGCACGAAAAAGCAGTCACGTTTATGCCCAAGCCAATCTACGGCGAGGCGGGAAATGGTATGCACTTCCACCAGCAGATCTTCGATCAGGACAAGAATCTTTTCTACGATGCGGATGGGTACGGTCATCTCAGCCAGACAGCGCGTTACTATATTGGCGGGTTGTTGTACCACAATGCGGCAGTCCTGGCCCTGACCAACCCCAGCACAAATTCCTACCGGCGTTTGGTGCCTGGCCACGAAGCACCGGTGAACGCTTTCTACTCGCTGGGAAACCGCAGTGCGGCCATTCGCATTCCTAAATATGCGAGCCAGCCAGAGACAGCTCGCTTCGAGTTCCGTCCGCCTGACGCCACCAGCAATCCTTACTTGGCGCTGGCGGCTCAACTGATGGCCGGAATTGATGGCATTCGGCGAAAGATGGATCCCACCGAATTAGGATTCGGCCCGATTGACGCAGATGTCTTCTCGTGGACGGACGAGCAGCGCGCTGCCATCAAGCCCTTGCCAACTTCACTGGATGGCGCTTTGAAAGCCTTGATAGAAGACCACGGGTTTTTGCTGGCTGGTGACGTGTTTAGCGAGGAACTTATCGAAAATTGGATTGAACACAAGCGGGAAGTGGAGTGTTACCCGGTGCGCAACCGCCCGCACCCCTATGAAATGAGCCTCTACTTTGATGTCTAACTGACCACAGACCGCAGACGGCTGACTGCTTTCATGAACCCTATCGAATTTCATCCATTTCGCCGCCTCTGTCTACGCCTGCGACTTAATAGACCTGTATGTACGGCATGGACGCTTTCCCCCCTGATTATAAGAGTCAGTTGCTCCGCCTGCTGATTATAGATCAGTGGTTCGATTGATTTTCTTCGTAATAAGGTTTTCAAGCCCCTAAAAAATAAGGCGACAAACTTGATCATTGTTTGTGGAATATCAAGGATATCAGCAGCCTCCACAATCACAACGCCAACATCCACTGTGGTTTCGTCAACAAAAACGACAAGAGACTGCCCTTGCCGCAATCCCAGGCAACGCTGGAGTATTTGCTTGGCTCCAGCAAGATGCTTGCGTTGAATTTCCATAAAGTCCTCCTCTTCACAATTATATTAAACTCGCGAAAAGGGTATTTGGCAAGTGGTGGGCAAAAAGCCGGTAATTGTCTGGCAAAATCGCAAGAGAATCATCTTTAACTTTGCGAGGGTAAGGGCCCCGACAGACAATCGTGGCCTTGTTTACAACGGAAGTAGCATCTGTGTCTGCGACATGGTTTTTTCCTTACGCCCCTTACATTGCATGTCTGCCGAAAAATATATAGTGTCCTCCACTTCTCCCAAGTCATCATAGGCTTGACCTCGGGACTTGACGCTGTCGGCGAACCAAGCGGTGAGGCCGTCATGGTGTTCTGACCGGCCAAAATGCTGGTCGCTTGCTTCGTCTTATCGCCCTTGAGCAACCGGTTTACGGCCACTTGCAAGACATTGCCGGCATCTTCCGGCACCAGCGCCCCGCCGACCTCCTGTCCGGTGAGAAGTTGGTTAGAGAGTATCTTCTCCCCCATCAGGTCGAGGATCATCTCTTCGGCGGTGCCTCTGTAGACCGCGAAGTAAACTTCGACAGGCAGCGGCGCAAAGGGACGCCAGATGCGGCGCATGGCCTGATACAACACGTAGTTGCGGTTGTTTCGCAGTTCAACTACAAACAAAGGCACCCGTCCGACATGGGCAGGCGTTGAAATGTAAACAGTGATAACTCTATTCCGTTGTCAGGCCGTCCAACGATAATTGAGCTATTTCCTGCTCACTGGAAGACCCAGAGCGTTGTGCATCAAGGTCAGCCTCTTGCAAGGCCTGTTCGGCAATCTCGATTGTCGTACCGAGTAGGTGCTGCCGAAGAAGACGAGCGAACTGGGCTGGCCGCGTGATTACACCCCCATCGCCGTGATTTCTGATGCGTCTCTGGAAGACGCTTACCGTAATTCGCAGAACGACGATTGTGTGTGGACTGAATGGGACGATGTTCTGTGTCTGTTCAGTTCGGTTGAAGCGCGCTCTACCAGCATCGGAGATGTGATCTGGGAGCTTCCCGGTGGCGACAGGCCGATCCGAAAGCCATTCGCGGTAGCTCTGATGGGCTTTCAGCCTCTTGATTGAATTTAGCCCTAACGGCCGTCCAGCCGAAAGGTTGGACGGCTGTTTTAGCGCCCGAACAACAATCACGGTCCCGGACTTGGCGATGCCATG
>Ga0180009_10003778_pt1 | contig 17022 bp, 14 predicted proteins | sample OS_PC_MetaG_FD_123537 | JGI IMG/M metagenome (GOLD analysis project Ga0180009, IMG submission 123537) | Groundwater microbial communities from the Aspo Hard Rock Laboratory (HRL) deep subsurface site, Sweden - OS_PC_MetaG | ecosystem: Environmental > Aquatic > Deep subsurface > Groundwater... | reverse complement strand
GTGGCGCTGGCGGTGCAGAACCTGGGCACGCCCATGCGTTACATAGACCAGTCGGACCCGCTGCCGCTGTCCGTTTCAGCCGGGCTGCTTGTCACGGCCTTGCCTGGCGTGGAGCTATCCCTGGACCTCAAGCGATTTGTAAATGAGAAACGGAATAATTATAATATGGGCATGAATTACAACTTTATGCCCGGCTTTGCGCTGAGAACCGGGTATATGATGGACATCTCCGGAAAGCGTGAAGCGGGAAGCGTAAAGGGGGGATTCTCAGCCGGCGTGGGCCTGTATTTCTTAAACACCGGGCTGGATTATTCCATGTCGCCGTTCGGCGAACTGGGCAACGTGCAGAAATTAAGCGTGAAAAAGAAATTTTAAATGAAATACAGGAGAAGCTTTATGAATAATGTTCTAAAATCCACATCGTTTTTAATGTTAGCGGGCCTTTTCGCCGCCTGCGCAGGCAGCCCCTCCGCCAGGGCTTTAAAGGAGAGCGTCGAACCCATCACGATCGAGGGTTCGGTCCCTTATAACGGCGGCGACCTCCAGGCCGCCGCCAATGCCGCGGTAAGCGAAGCCCAGAAAAACGCCGTATCCGCCGCGGCTGATCTCTTTATCGACCCGGCCGCCAAAGCGGAAAAATACGACCTTTTCAGGCAGAACCTGCTTACAACCCCCCAGCTATACGTGAAAAAGCACAAGGTGCTCTCTCAGGGCGCGGAAGGAGCCCTGTACAGGGTAAGGATCAAAGCTTATGTTTACGTGGACAAAGTGAACGCGGCTTTAAAAGGCCTTCAGCTTTGCGCCCAGCCGGGGCGCAGCCGGAAGGCCGCGCTTATGGCGGGCGAATATTTCAATACCCGGCCCTCCGCCGGCGGCGATTTCGCCAGGGCCTTCACCGGCTATTTTAAAGGCCGGGACACGCTGTTTTTCGCCGGGCTTAAAGCGCCGGAGACCGGGTGGGCTTTATCGCAGTCATGGTTTGATGATGAAAGCAATTCGGCGGACGCAAGCGCTTTTTTTGATGCCGCAGGCGCTTCCGGCGCCGGCCTTGTCTTCCTGTGTAAAGCCGAAGCCTTCCCCTTATCCGCGGCCCAGAATGTGCAGCCGGGTTTTTACCCGGCGCGCGCCGAGGCCCGGATGAAGATATTCGAGGCGTCCGGAAGGCGGATCAGCGAGGTTTCAAGCCAGGCGAACGCCCTGGATGTTTCCGAGGAGGCGGCGTTCAAAAAAGCGCTGGCGACGGCCGGCGAACTCCTGGCGCAGAATATCGCGGGCCGGATGGATAAAATTTTAAAACCGGAGTCTCCCGTTACCTTGCGCGTGACCGGACTTTCAGGCATGGAGGCGGCGCGCAAGCTCAAGGAGGCGGTGGAAAGGCTTGATCTCATCGGGGCCGCTTTTGAAAGTTACGCCGGCGGCGAAGCCGTGATGACGGTAATGCTGAAAAGCCCCGACGCGCAGGAATTTGCCAGCGCGCTTTTGAGAACGGGCGTGTTCGTCATGGATCTTGAAAGCGTCAGCCAGTTTGAAGTGGTGTTTTCGCTCAGAGAGTAGGCCTGAAAAGCGCAATTGATGTCAATTGCGCTTTTCGGAGGGATGAAGGATGAGGGCTGAGGGATGAGAAAACAGAATCGTTTCCGTATAGTTTCATCCTTCATCTTTCATCCCTCATCCCTCCCGAAAGTTTTTATTAAAACTTTCGGGTTTGCGCTGGCCGCGGGGCTTTTGGCGTCCTGCGCCGGCGGCGGGAGCTATCTTATCTCGCCTGAGCTGCGCGCCGCGGCCGATCCGCGCGTCGTCATTCTGCCCTTTGAAAATCAGACGATCGACGTGACCGCCCCCGAGATGCTCCGGGGATTTGTGGCGGACAGGTTTTCCAAATGGGGGTACGCGCCTTTTGAACCGGCCGAAACCGATCTGAAGCTCCGGGCAATAGGCATCACGGACGGAGGGCAGTTGTCGTCGGCGCGTCCGGCGGACATAGCCGAACTGTTCGGCGCGGACCTGCTGTGCTACGGCGCCCTTGAAGATTTCACTTTTCAGAACGTGGGTTTTGTCGTCAGGAAGTCGGTCAGACTTAAACTTAAGATGATCTCAGCGGCCACCGGCGAAACTTTATTCGAAGCTTCCGGCGCCGGCAGGGATGTTAAGGTCTATCTGGACAAAGATGAGGCCAGGATAGCTTTAGTGGAGGCCCTGGCGGTCAAACTGGTCCAGAATATCTTGAAAAGCCCGCTTAAAAAAGAATCTGAAACGGCCGTCTACAGGATATTCGACAGAATGCCGCGCCGGTAGCGGCGGGATCGCGGCAGCAGGTAATCAGTAACCGGTAACCAGTAACGAGTAACCGGTAATGAGTAATGAGAATAGAGAAACAAGTTTCCGTCACCCGTTACTCTTTACTCGTTACTAACTTAAAAACGGAGGAACTAAGATGAAAAAAAGCGAACTAATGGCGATAGGGGCCGTGCTCATGCTGACAGCCGCCTGCGCGCCTTCAAAATCGGTAAAAAGGGAGCAGGCAATGTCGGCCAATGAAACGAGGAAGGTGGAGTCGAAATACACCGGCCCCAAGAGAAGGATAGGCGTGGTGGAATTTGCCAATAAGACCGCTTACGGCCAGGGGCGCCTGGGCAGTTCGGCTTCCGATATTCTGGTCACCGAACTTGCCAAATCCGGCAAATTTATAGTGGTGGAACGCGACCGCATGGGAAAACTCATGGAAGAGCAGAAATTCCAGGCCCAGGGCATGGTGGACGCCCAGACCGCCGCGCAGTTCGGCCGCATACTGGGGCTTGAAGCCATAGTGGTGGGCGCGGTCTCGCAGTTCGGCGTTAAGACCGAGGGTTCGGATTATCTGATAACCCAGTCCAAACAGCAGGTGGCGGATGTGACCGTGGATATAAGGCTTATAGACGTGCAGAGCGGCCAGGTGCTCATGGCCGACTCCGGTAAGGGCCGGGCCAAATCCAGGAAAGCTTCTTTCCTCGGCATGGGTACCAAGGGCGGCTATGACGAGACGCTTGAAGGCGAGGCGCTCAGGGCCTCGATCGTGCAGTTCGCGGAGAATATCTCAAGCCAGCTCAATAAAAAGGCCTGGTCGTGCATGGTGGCCGACGCTTCCGGCGAAGAACTCTACCTCAACGTCGGCCAGGAATCAGGCATAAACGTGGGCGCCAGGCTTAACTGCTACCATCAGGGCGCCGAGATTCGCGACCCCGGGTCCAATCTGGTCATAGGCCACAAGGAAGACTATATCGGTATGGCGGAGGTTCAGCGCTACTGCGGCGAGACCGGCGGCTGTTCCATCGCAAAGCTCGTGAAAGCGACCGGCGTTAACGCCAGAGCGAAGGATATCTGCCGGCTGGCCAAGTAAGTAAAGAAGTAAGTAAGCAAGTAAGTGAGTAAGTTAGGAAGGAAAGATGCAGGGATGTTGTTTTTCCTTGCTCACTGCCTCACTAACTCACTAGCTCACTGCTTCTTACTTCTTCGGAGCGTCAATGTTAGCGGAACTCTGGACTTTGGGCCTTAAAGGCATAGACGGATTCAAAATACGGGTGGAGGTGGACATCGCCTCCGGCCTTCCGTCTTATGCCGTGGTGGGCCTGCCGGACGCCGCCATAAAAGAGTCCAAGGGCCGGGTGGCGGCCGCCGTCAGAAATTCAGGTTTTGATTTCCCGGTCAAAAAAATAACGGTCAACCTGTCGCCGGCCGAGGTTAAAAAGACCGGCACTCATTTTGACCTGCCCATAGCGCTGGGCGTGCTGGCCGCCTCCGGGAACATTGATAAAAAGGCGGCGTGCAGCTTTGAGACCTCGGTCTTTATAGGCGAACTCGCCCTGGACGGCTCTTTAAGGCCGGTGGCCGGGGTTTTGCCGATGCTGCTCGCGCTTAAAAAAACCGGCGACATAAAGGCCGTTATCGTGCCCAGGGAGAACTCGGCCGAAGCCGCGGTCAGCGGGCTCAATTGCCTTTACGCTGAAACCCTTAAAGATGCCGCGGCCTGGCTCGCCGGCGCCGGGGAACTTTCCGTCTGCAAGGCGGTCCAATTCCCCGGGCGCGGCTGCGCGCTGGGCGATCTCTGTGAAGTGAAGAACCAGGCCCTGGCCAAAAGGGCGCTTGAAATAGCGGCCGCCGGATTTCATAACGTCATAATGGTAGGGCCCCCGGGCGCGGGCAAAAGCATGCTGGCAAAGCGTTTCGGCTCCATCCTGCCGCCGCTTACCGCCGACGAAGCCCTTGAAGCGACAAAGATATATTCGGTAAGCGGGCTGATAAAATCCTCAAGCCTGATCACCGAGCGCCCGTTCCGGGAGCCGCATCACAGCATCTCCGACGCCGCTTTGATAGGCGGGGGCGCCGTTCCCCGGCCCGGCGAGGTGTCCCTGGCGCATAACGGCGTGCTGTTCCTTGACGAATTTACGGAATTTTCCCGGCCCGCCAGAGAAGCGCTCCGCGAGCCGCTTGAATCCTGGCAGGTGACCGTCTCGCGGGTAAAGGATACGGTTACCTATCCGGCGCGGTGTCTGCTGATAGCCGCCATGAACCCCTGCCCGTGCGGCTATTTCGGCCATCCGACCAGGGAATGCTCCTGCACGCCTTTGCAGATACATAAGTACCGCGCCAGGGTTTCGGGGCCCCTGATGGACAGGATAGACATCCACCTGCAGCTCTCGCCCATAAAATACGCCGATTGGGAGGGCCTGCCCAAAGGGGAATCTTCTTCCACAGTGGCCGAAAGGGTGGCCGGGGCGATGGCCGTTCAGCAGGAAAGATTTAAAGGTTCTAAGACGCGGGCCAACGCCTTTATGGGCGTCAGGGAACTCAGGGAACACTGCCGCCTGCCCGAAGGCGCTTCAAACCTGCTTGAGACGGCCATGAATAAGCTGGGTTTTTCGGCCAGATCTTTGGATAAAATACTTAAACTCGCGCGCACCATAGCGGACCTGGACGGCGCGGCCGGGCTTAAAAAAGAGCATGTGATAGAGACCATGCAGTACAGGACCCTTGATAAGACGGTGGAATTTGTGAGTAAATATTAACAGCAGTTGATAGAGTTGACTGAGTGGAAACGGCAGTTGATAGGGTTGGGTTCTTACTTTATCAACTTATTAACCTGTCAACTTTTTAACTGCAGTTTGCCGAATGGAGGACCCATGAAATTTATTATAGCTTCCGCTGTGATCTTAACGCTCAACGGCTTCCTAAACGCCCAGCAGACCAACCTGCTCGGAGAGGATGACCGGAAGACCCCGGCACAGACAAGCACAAAGACCGTAATAATAGCTCCGACGCCGGGAGAGGAGACACCGGCCGCGGAAAGCACATCGCTCGTTGAAGGGACAGCAGCCGCTGAAAGCGCCGCTCCCGTCAAGGCGGCGCCGGCGGACGTAAAGCCGGCTGAAGCAAATAAAGACGCGGACGGATTTATGGTCGACAAGAAACATGCCGTGACCAGGGGCGATACGCTCTGGGACCTCTCGCGGAAGTATTACGGCGATCCTTTTAAATGGGGCAGGATATATAACGCCAATACCGGCACGATAAAAGTCCCTGACCTTATCTACCCGCTGGACGAACTTGTGATACCTGATATAACCGAGGAGATAAAACCCGAGCCCGCCCCGTCCGCGCGAAGCCTGGTGAATCCGGATACGATAACCGATACCGCGCGCGACGTCGAAGCGCTGTCCGCGGCCATGCCCGCCCCCCCCGCCGCGGGGGGGGCGAAGGCGCCCGTGTCCGGCGTTGAAAATGCCGGGAAAGCGCAAGGGAAACAGCTCAGCGAACAATTCATAGATTTCGAAGTCACGGACCTTTCCGAAGAGATGCCCGAGGACATGAAGGAATGGCAAACCAACGTGAAGATAGTGCCCGACAGCTGGACGGAGTCCGGGGTCATAACCGCCAAGGAAAGCGTTGGCGGCAGCGAATACAGTCTCGCTTTCAACGGCGAGATCATGCTGGTGCGGGTCGCTAGTCCCGCCGCCTTCAAGCCCGGGGATATCCTGACTTCTTACCTCAAAGGCTCTTCGGCTTTTGACAAGAAAGGCAGACGCCTGGGCCGCGAAATACAGAAGACCGGCACGCTTACGGTCATAAGCGTGAACGGCGATATAGTCAAAGCCAGGATCATCGACGCCAGCACCTCGATAAACAAGGGACAGGTGGTAAAAAAGTAGGGTAGAGGGTGTAGGGTGTAAGGTGTAAGACGTAGCCGCAAGCTTTTCCGCCAAACAGCCCGGCGGATCCCCGCCAATACAACCCGGCGGGCGCAGCGCCTCAGGCGGAAGCTTGCGTTTTTGGCATTAATCGCAGGCTAAAGCCTGCGGCTACAATTAAAAATTTATGACTGTAAAGACCGAAGAAGAGAAACTCGCCCGCATAAGGCTTAACTTTTTTTCATGTCTGCGCTGCGACTGGCTCCTGGAGCTTATAGAACTTTACGGCAGCGCCGAAGCCGTGCTTGGGCGAAACGCCGAAGACCTGGCCGCGGACGGCGGGGTATCGCCTGAAACAGCCGAACGCTTCGTGCGCGAGACGCACAGGGCCGACCCCTATGGCGAGCTGGAAGCCGCGCATAAGGCCGGCGCCCGCGTTTTAACCGCTTTAGACGGAGATTACCCCGAACTCCTTAAAAAAATATACGACCCGCCGCTGGCGCTTTATGTCAGGGGCGAGATGCCGCCGGGCATGCCTGCGGTCGCCGTAGTGGGCACCAGAAAACCCACCGATTACGGCGCGCGGAGCGCGGCGCGTTTCGCCGGAGAGCTCTCGCGCGCCGGCCTTGCGGTCGCAAGCGGGCTTGCCCGGGGCATAGACACGGCGGCGCATGAAGCGGCGGTTAAAGCCGGCGGTCCGACCTGGGCCGTTCTGGGCACCGGGCTGAAGGTCTGCTATCCATGGGAGAACAGAAAACTGGCCGAAAAAATAGCAGCGTCCGGCGGGGCGCTCATCTCCGAATTTCCGATGGCTGCCGGCCCCATGGCGGCGCATTTCCCGCGGCGCAACCGCATCATTTCGGGGCTCTCATACGCCGTTCTTGTGGTGGAGGGGGACTATAAGTCCGGAGCGCTCATAACCGCGCGCTCGGCGCTTGAGCAGGGCAGGGAAGTCCTGGCCCTGCCGGGGCCCGTAGATTCGGTCATGAGCCGGGGGCCGAACATGCTGATCAAAAACGGGGCGGCTCTGGCCGAGACCGCGCTGGATATAATAGCCGCTTTGCCCGCCGAGGCCCTGTTCGGGCTTAAGACCGCCGGTTTGGCTGAAAAAGAGACCGACGAAAGCGCCGGGCGGTTAAAAGACCTTTCTCCTGACGGCGTTTGCGCCTATCTGGCTATAAAGGAAGGCCAGGGAGGCCTTAGTGTGGACGACCTCTCCCATAAACTCGGCTGGTCGGTCCAGCGTATAGCCGCCGCCTTATTTGAGCTTGAGACCACCTCGCTTATAATCCAGTGCGCGGATAAGTATAAGCCGGCGCTGTAAAAGGATAAAGGATTAAGGATAAAGGCTAAAGGGAAGAATAATCTCTTTGTTTTCCAGTTTTTTCCCTTTATCCTTCAGCCTTTATCCTTTAGCCTTTCGAAACTTGTCGCCTTAGGCCGTAAAAAAGTATAGAATATAGCTTCTCAGGCAGCAAGATAGCAAGCGAGCGAGAGAGCCGGATAGCAAGAGAGTAAGAAAGCAAGACAGTAAGAGAGCAAGAGAGTAGGGCAATTAAAAAAAGGTTCTTTTAATTATCCTATAACTGTAACACTGTTTTACTGTCACGCTGTATCACTGTTTTGCTGTCATACTGTCCGGCTTTCAGGCTGGCTTGCTTTTTCAAGGATTTATAAATTATGGCAGTTGAAAAGACCGAAAAAACGGAAAAGCCGGAAAAGAACGTTAAACCGAAAAGCGTAAACGCCGCTAAAGGCATAAAAAGCCTGGTAATAGTGGAGTCGCCGACCAAGGAAAAGACCATCAGCCGGTTCCTGGACGGCAATTACGCGGTAAGAAGCTCTTACGGCCATGTGCGCGACCTGCCCAAGGACGAACTGGGCGTGGACGTGGAACACGGTTTTGAGCCGAAGTACGTGCTGATAGACCGGGCCAGAAAGATAATCCCGGAATTGAACTTCCTGGCCAGGAACGCCGAGGCCATATACCTGGCCACCGACCCCGACCGGGAAGGCGAATCCATCTCCTGGCATCTGGCCGAGGCCATGAACGCGGATAAAACCAAATTCAAGCGCATCAGCTTCCATGAGATAACCAAGGCCGCCGTAGCGGTCTCGCTGAAATCTCCCAGGGAACTGGACATGAACCTTGTGAACGCGCAGCAGGCCAGAAGGATAACCGACCGCCTGGTGGGCTACAAACTGTCGCCGCTTTTGTGGGCGAAGATCAAAAGCGGCCTGTCGGCCGGCCGCGTGCAGTCGGTGGCGGTGCGTCTTATAGCCGAGCGGGCCAAAGAGATAGCCGCCTTCAGGGAAGAGGATTATTACACCCTTTGCGCCAAACTGGCCAAGGCCGGCAGCAGGGAATTCGACGCCCGGCTGGTCCGCTGGCGCGGCACGGCGGTGGAGCAAACCATTCTGCTCAAGCTTTTCGCCGAAGATTACCGCTATAAGACCTCGGTCTTCAAAAAGATCGAGGATACCGTAGAAGCGGCCACGCTTTTGCGCAATTCCACGCTTAAAGTTTCAAAGATAGAGACCAAGGCTGTAAAACAGAAACCCAAGCCGCCGTTCATCACCAGCACCTTGCAGCAGGACGCCTACAATAAGCTCGGTTTTTCGTCGGACCGCACCATGAAAGTGGCGCAAAGCCTCTATGAGGGCGTGGAGCTGGGCGGCGAGCGTGCCGGCCTTATAACCTATATGAGGACCGATTCGTTCAATGTCTCGGCCGAGATGCAGAAAGAGACGGCGAAATTCGTGGCCGAGTTCTACGGCAGGGATTTCGCACCGGCCCAACCGCCGCTTTATTTAAAGAAGGTGAAAGGCGCGCAGGAAGCCCACGAAGCCATACATCCGACCTCTGTTTACCAAAAACCGGAAGACGTCGGCGCCTTTCTGAGCCCCGACCAGGCCAAACTCTACGAACTCATCTGGAGGCGCTTCGTGGCCAGCCAGATGGAGGACGCCGTGTTCGATTCGGTCGGCGTCGAGATAACCGACGCCAACGACGTCGCGGTCTTGAGAACCAGCGGCCGCACGATGAAATTCGAGGGGTATCTGAAAGTCTACCGCGAAGAGAAGGAAGATACGGTCACCGACGAGGAAGAGGACGAAGAGTCGTCAATGATCCCGCCCCTGAACGAGGGCGATACGCTTATTTTGAGCGATGTCATAACCAAATCGCACAAGACCGGTTCCCCGCCCAATTATAACGAGGCCAGCATCATCAAGACCCTTGAAAAGCACGGCATAGGCCGCCCGTCCACCTACGCGGTCATCATCAAGAACATCGTGGACCGCGGCTACATCAAGCGCGAGAAGGACCGGCGCCTTTTAATAACCGAGCTGGGAGCGCTGGTGACCGAAAAGCTCAAGGATTTCTTCCCCGACATAATGGATATTTCGTATACCGCCTCCATTGAGGATAAGCTGGATGATATAGCCGACGGCGCCATTGACTGGGTAAAGATGGTAAAAGAATTTTACGGCCCGTTCGCCGCGAACCTCGAATCCGCCAATCAGGATATGATCAAAACCATGCCCAATGTGCTGAAGACCGACGAAAAATGCCCGCTGTGCCTGAGCCCCATGGTCATGCGCGAGAGCAGATACGGCAAGTATCTTTCCTGTTCGAGGTTTCCAAAGTGTAAGGGCAAGACCCCGCTGGACAGGGAGGGCAATAAGGTAGACGTTTTCAGGCCGATCCCCACCGAACATACCTGCGCCAAGTGCAATAAGAACAAAATGCTGCTGCGGCGTAGCGCGCGCGGCTATTTTCTGGCCTGCTCGGGCTTCCCCAAATGCCGGAACATAGACAAAGTCACCGACCCCGAAGTGGAACAGATAATAAACGGCGCGAAACCGAAATAACCCGAAAATTGCAGTTGGCTTACAAACGGCCAATTTTCGGATCCTCATTTGCTTTTTAAAAAATAAAATATTAGGTTCTTTCGTAATTATTGTGGACACACTCAACAGATATCAGGCATAAGTCAGGCGCAACGCCGGAAATCCTGATATTCAAAATCCCCCCTGCCCCCGTTTGCTAAAAGGGGGAAGGAAACCCCTCTTTTGGAAAGAGGGGAAGGGGAGATTTTTTCAGCAGGCGGCCCGTTCTGCCATCCGTTCTCATTGGCATTTTCCACTTTATTTACGAATGGCCCGAACTTTTTACAGCAAAAAGGCAGAAAAGCCGTAAACATTCGGTGAACCCATCCTGGTAGTCGTCCGCCTTAGGCGGACGCTCTCTCGGTACGCAGGCTAAAGCCTGCGACTACCAAAGACTACGACTTCCAGCTGTTATCTCAAACCCTCCTGCATAATTCAACGGGTTCACCGAAACCTTGTAACTACTCAGGTTCTCCGTATTTTTCACGTATTTTTTGTAGTGGCAAAGCTTGCTTTGCCTTTTTGGGCAGAGTAAACTCTGCCACTACGACGACAGACCTGAGTAGTTACGAAACCTTACCAAAAGTCCTCGGCCCTGGGCCTTAAGTCCTATTCCGGCATAGGTCTTTTGTCTTTATCCGTCTGGGTCTACAGCCCCTGCGGCCTTCCCGCCTATTGAAGGTATACTTATATAAGAGTTTTCGCTCTTGTAATCCTTCGAAGAGGCGAAGGAGCATCCACCTCCGGGCCGATGAATCCGGGGTCACCAGGGGAAACGAGATATTGTTTTCGTTTCCTTAGTTGTATTGTGTGGATGGGAAACATGCCAATGTCAAAGTACGCATTGTCAGCCTGTTTGGTCCTGTTGGTTTCAGCGCCCGCCTTCTCTCAGGAATACTATAACTTCCGGGATGTCAAGCCCTTTTTAGACCCGGCTCTGCAGGATTACGTTGAGACCGCTTACGGTTACAGGAACCCCGTCAACGCCCTAAAGTTTGCCTCCGATTTCCGCGACGCGCCGACTTCCGCCCAGAGCAAGAAAAACACCAATAAAAAATCCTCAACAGGCGGGATTTGTTCCTCCATCACCAACATTCTTACAAGTGAAATAGGCAAAACAAAAAATAAAACAAAATTAGGCATTCTTCAAGGCGGTTTGAAATACGCCAACGAAATATGTGACAGTGGCGGTACGCCGGATTTAACAAAAATTACAAAAGGTCTTCCTGAAAAAGACAAAATACGGATTTCGCAGAAAACAAATTCCGCTCTTTTTGACGGCATGGCGGATCTCCCCGACAAAGATTTGGATGTAAACTCCAACCAGGCCGTCGCTTTAACGGGCAGGGGCGGCCAAGTGCTGGATTTAAAGGCGTCTGAGCCGGACATCGCTAAAATCAGCCCGGTAACGGACTTCAGCCTGAATAAACCAACCACTTTGTTAGCATCCGCAAAGACCGCTATTTCGCCGCAAAAAGTATCTGCCGCAATGGCAGCAGGTGATTGGACTAATGTAGATTGTGTATGTTCGGATGGGCGAAGATTGGGCGTGATGCCTCTAATGGACTGTACGCGGAGATGTGCCCAAGCGCCTCCACCTCCCACACCTACACCAACACCAGGACCAGGCATTTTAGACGGATTATTGAAAAAGGTAAAAGCCATTATAGACAAGATTCTTCCGGAGCCGTGGAAACTTTTTGCAGCATGGGTTTCAGGGACCAGTCCTAAGATATTGAGTTTTGACATCAACCATCCTTTAACCAAGCAGTTGATGAAATCCGAGAATGTGGAAAATACGCGAAAAAAAGTGATGGCAAAACTGGAGGAAAATTGCGCCAAGTGTAACGCTGGCACCACGGGCAATGACGCGGGGCGTACGCTTGAGAAAGAAGGCTGGGGCAAAGCAGCTTCTGACCTTTTTGTGTTCGGGACAAATGGCGTATTCTATGGTAATCCCACTGAGGCATTTCTGGGTGGTTACAAAGGAACATGGACGGCTGGAAAAATTGATTGTGCTAAAGGCTCAACACAGGTATCATTTAGTATTACGAACGTAACCGGAACAAAATCCCTAACTCATTTCCCGGGATTTGCACAGGATCATCCAACCATTCAGGACTTATATAATGAGTGGCGCCGCTCCGGGATTCCACCTTGGAAGAATGCACAGGGATCTCCAGTAGGTTTGGTGAACGACAATTTTTTTGGCGAAGATGGGTTTATGAGAAATGTGACTGAAAATTTTAATTGGCAAGAGAATATTCAATTTAAGGGGAATCCGAAATGCAAAGGCAAATAAGGTGGTTGATTGTTTTATTGTCCGGTTTCTGGCTCACTGCATGTAAGGAGGATCCGCCGCCAACGCGGGAGGAGGTAATAGGAGTTTATATAGGCAATTATCTCGGCGGGAAAGAAGTGTACGATATCCGTCCGGATGAAACTTTTTCCCAGACTTTTGTCAAAGACGGCCATACGGTATATTCAAGCACTGGAACCTGGAAATTAATGGAACCATCAGACTACCAAGGTAATATTGAGTTTTCGCCTCATATGCGGGCGCAGGACTGGAATGATTCCGACGAATCAGTTAGCTTGGATACGGATCATGGTTCGTGGCTGAGATCTTCTCCTGATGTGATTGTTTTCTTTAGAGATAAAGGAATCTTGGTGGTTAAGCAGAAATTGAAATGGAATAAATAGAGATAAAACCTTGCACTTACCACAGGAGGTTATTTGATGATGCTTTATGCGTTCTTCCTAATTCCTTTCTTTTGGATAACCGTGCTTTTTGCTGTTTTTTCGCTTGTACTGCTGCCAATACCAGCCTTTCGCCTTGCTGGAAAGAAGTTTTTCTTTGGAACCATTAGCTCTGTTCTTGCATTGGTATCATATCAACTCGCATACATTCCTGTTTGTTTAGTAGGGCTTGTTCTGCTTCTCCCTATAGGCTTGTTTAGTACATGGTTGCTTGGCGAAATTTCTGCCGTTGAGATGTCAATAAAGTATGCGATACTCTTTTTAGTCTTAATTTTGTGGTTTATCGTGCTTCTGTGGGGCTATATTTCCGGATTCAGGGCCGGATGGCGATACGGTGGCGGAATTTCATTGGCAGATTCTATTCGTGCGGATTACCTGGTAAGGATATACCTACGGATTGCTAATCGCTAGCGCACCAAAGACACTCAACGCAATAATAGAGGCCCAGCACTATGAACCTCAATGATGCGCTATTTGCCTGATAAATTGTCGGCAAATCACTTGATCCTCCGACGGAGCAATTGATGGACGAAGATCAAAATAAACGATGGACACAAACCTACCTAAAAGGTAGCATTGTGTCCAATGCCCAAAGCCCTGCGAAAAGTCCCGTTTTCCTTCGAGGAACCGCACCTCACGCACTTCGCAGGCCTGCTCCTGATTTAGCGTTTTTGTCAGGACTTCAATCCTGTGCAATTTCCGGCCCATTAATATTACTCCAGTCTACCGACAGTCTCCGTCGGAGAGGCGGTTCGATTTTAATTTGTTCTCACGAACGCCCATGTTGCGGTCTCTCTAAAATCAGCGATTTTGTCATTTGGGGTAATCTATCATCCACGAGAGGTCTTCGATTCCAAGATGAATAGCGCATCATTGAGGATGAACGATGCGAGACCGAAGATTGTATCCGATAATGCACTTCTAAAGCGAGTCCGTCGGCTTATAGTCTTTTTTGTAGTCGGTCTTGTTCTCAGTGGGCTGACGGCATTCCCACTTCTTGTGGAAGCGCGGCTCTTGCGTCAATATTTTGGTGCCGGAACAGTAGTGGGGCAGGCGATGCCGGCTTTGGCAGTCTGGCTGGAAAAGGTTTATGTCGGACTCAGAGATACGAGCGAAAGGCATCCGTTCTTGTTTTATGGCACGGATTGGTTGGCCTTTGCTCATCTTGTGATTGCCGTAGCGTTTTTAGGACCGTTTCGTGACCCTGTTCGAAATCGGTGGGTTATCCAATTCGGAATGATCGCGTGCGCTTTGGTAATTCCGTTGGCGATCATAGCCGGGTCGGTTAGAGGAATCCCTCTCTTCTGGCGCATTATTGATTGCTCATTCGGTGTTGTTGGCTTCGTGCCGCTATGGTTCGCGGATCGAGCGGTGGCGCGTCTGACGCTGACAGAGAAATGAGGTTTGAGACGAAATTTAGGGATGTTGTTTAAACGCTTAAATGCACGGCCAAATCTTGTTGCGCTTTGTCCTGATTCTCTTCCAAAAGTTCCAGATCATCGAGTAAATACTTTCCATCAAATCACACTGGTCCTCGCGGATGTTATCTATACTATATAATTCTGAACGTGATGATTGCCGCAGAACAGAACCGCCGCGCGCCGCCCACATTGTGCTAAAATTATATTTATGTCGCGCCATGAATTGCCAGATTAATAGAAGATTTGGCTTTTATGCCACTGGGGGAATTCTACTATAAAGGGGTGGATCTGAGACCATATGCATTAGAAGCTTTAAAGAAATTACGCCAAAAGTATGGGGTTCCGTAAAAATTATGGATACGCAAAAAATAAATAACTTAACCGCAATACCTGCGGATATTAATCTGCCGGCAGGATTCTGGATAAGGCTTGGCGCTTTTACGATAGACATGTTATGTATATGGCTGCTTTCTATATTTATTTACTCCATATTCTTTGCTCCCCGGATTGATGAAGTATACAGAGAGATGTTTCCGTTACATGTAATGCTTTTTGTCGGGTTAATCTATCATACATTGACAATCGGCAAATGGGGGAAGGGTTTGGGAAAGCTTTTAGCAGGCATAATGGTTACTGCCAAAGACGGAGGAAAAATCGGTTATATAAGATCTTTTGCAAGGGTTTTGGCATGTTGGCTTTCCGCGCTGCCTTTATTTTTCGGTTATTTAACAGTTGTTTATTCAAAAGATAAAATCTCGCTGCATGATTATCTTGCCGGAACCAGAGTTGTTTACAAAAAGCCAATAGGACTATTTTATAAAACAGCGATAATTCTTTCCGGAATATTTTTGTTATTAATAGGGAGCTGGTCATTCTATGGTGACATGTTTGGGTATAGAGGTCATAGCGAAAAAGAGCGTGCTGAGGGAGCATTGAGTTGTATTTCCATTATTAAATCTGCACAGGAAAAGTATTACACAAAGCATAATGCGTATGCTGATGAATTCACTAAACTCGATACAAATGACTGGTTCTCTGATTCTGCTGTGACTGCCACTGAAATTCGCGTAGGGGATTTTATAGTTACAATGTCCACCTCTGGTTGTGGTGAAAAACCTTGTTATACATTGACAGCGACACGGCATATAAAAAATGCTCAAGTTGCCAAAAGATATGGGGTATATTCTGTTTATGTAATTGTTCCGAACCGTCCCGGTGTCCAAATTTTAAACTGTCCTGGCGGCAGTAGCAATTGTGATAAATTGATAGACCAAAGATAAGAACTTTGAACGCCGATTCCGGTGGTTTTGTTTTTTAGGGACAGGCAAGTCAAGTAATAAGTTGAGTAAGGGGACGTGGTTTTGTCGTTTAGTTATTATAATCGGCAAGAGCGGCCAGTTCAACGATTTACAGACTCATTCATGAACCTGCTTATTGAAAAATTCCTGCTGCATCTGAAGTCGCAGAGAAATTTCTCCAGACATACCGTCAAGGCCTATAAATTCGACGTGCGGGAATTTGTATCCTACGCTGCGGCGCACGGAGCTGCTTCGCCCGGCTTGTTCGACAGAATGCTGCTGCGCGGCTATATCGCCTTTATAAGCGAAAAAAAGGTCTCCAGGAACACCCTGCTCCGCAAAATCTCCGCCGTCCATTCGTTCATAAGCTATCTTATAACCGAAAGAGTTATGGAGAACGATCCGTTCGACCTGATAACCGCGCCTAAAAAGGAAAAACGCCTGCCCAGATTTATGAGCGAGGGCGAGGCGGGGAAACTGGCCGACTACAATAACCCCGAGGAACTCAGGGTCAGAAAAGGAAACTATAAATTCGCCGAGCGGGACTTCGCCATATTTGAATTACTCTACTCGACCGGCATCCGCCGCTCGGAAGCCTCGGGCCTGAACATAGGCGATGTGGATTTTTACGGCGGTTTTGTGCGCGTTATGGGCAAAGGTTCCAGGGAGCGTCTGGCGCCGGTGGGGGACAAGGCATTAAGCGCGCTGAGGATTTATTTAAATACCAGGCCGCGTCCGCTGACGCCCGCTATGCCGCTTTTTCTTAACCATCGCAATGCCAGGCTTGCGGACAGCGGCCTGGCTTTGATAATAAAAAAAATGGCGCGCCGCGCCAGGTTCGCCCGTCCTTTAAACCCTCACGCCATCAGGCACTCGTTCGCCACCCATCTGCTGGATAATGGCTGCGACCTGAAATCGGTGCAGGAGATGCTGGGCCATAAGAATTTGCAGACCACCGAGATCTACACGCATGTCTCCCTCGAGCGGCTTAAGGAAGTATATGATAAGACGCACCCGAGGGGGGATAAGAAGAAATAGCAATCGTCACAAGCCGCCGGAAATTTCGCGGCTGGTTAAACTGGCGGCGCCGCTCCGGTCGGATTCCGCGTTCCCGCTCATGGCCGTGTTTTTTCCGCCAAACAGCGTAGGCGGACCCGCCGGGAAGTGTGGCGGGAACGCCGTCGTCGCCAACCGGATTTAAGGCGCGGCTGCGCCTGCCTGCCGGCAGGCAGGGAACGCGCCAGATCCCTTCCCCCCTTTTAGTAAAGGGGGGCGCGGGGGGATTTGAATCGCTTAAGTAAAAGCAATGGTTTCCGGCTTGAACGGTCCTCGGCGGCCGTAATGAGCGGCTTCCCTTAAATCCGGTCGTCGCCGAGGCTAAACCCGGCAAATCGCGGGCCCGCAAAATCCGACCGGAGCGGCTCGGCTTTACAGATGGAAATAAATAATAAAATGTTTCACCCTGCTCCTGATACAGCATTTTACCCACCC
>Ga0180009_10003777_pt1 | contig 17025 bp, 14 predicted proteins | sample OS_PC_MetaG_FD_123537 | JGI IMG/M metagenome (GOLD analysis project Ga0180009, IMG submission 123537) | Groundwater microbial communities from the Aspo Hard Rock Laboratory (HRL) deep subsurface site, Sweden - OS_PC_MetaG | ecosystem: Environmental > Aquatic > Deep subsurface > Groundwater... | reverse complement strand
GATTGCCTTCTTAGCTTTGATTCCTCCATGCTGGCGGAAAGTCCGGGTGGCGGCAAACTCGCCCAGGCGGTGACCGACCATCGACTCAGTGACAAAAACCGGCACATGTTTCTTCCCGTCATGCACCGCAAAAGTAAGGCCGACAAACTCCGGAACGATCATCGAACTACGCGACCAGGTTTTGATCGCCTTACGATCGTTGGATTTTTTTGCCAGCTGGGCTTTTTTTAACAGCTTCAACTCGATATAGGGGCCTTTTTTTAAGGAACGGCTCATTATCTAACCCTCTTTTTTGCTCTACGTTTTACAATATATTTATTGCTGAATTTTTTGCGTTTCCTGGTCTTATAACCTTTAGTCGGTTTACCCCAGGGAGTGACCGGATGCGGATTACCCTGTCCGGCTTTACCTTCACCGCCTCCATGCGGATGGTCTACTGGATTCATAGCCACACCTCTGACTTTGGGACGCTGGCCCAGCCAGCGTACCCGGCCGGCCTTTCCGTGGACAAATGAAGAATGTTCGATCAGGCCGATTTGGCCGACAGTTGCCCGACATTCACTTTTTAAAAGACGTATCTCACCCGAAGGCATGCGCAACTGCGCCATATCCCCTTCTTTACCCATCAACTGAGCCCAGTTGCCGGCACTGCGGACCAAAACTCCTCCCCGGCCAGGCATTAATTCCAAATTATGGACAAAGGTACCCATCGGGATATGTTTTAACTTCATCGAATTACCCGGTTTTATATCCACCTGTTCGTCAAAAGAACTGACTATTTTGTCTCCGACTTTTAATTTATCCGGCCAAATAATATAACGGCGTTCTTTATCGAAATATTCAACCAGAGCGATCCGGGCGCTGCGATTAGGATCATACTCAATAGTTAAAACTTCTGCCAATTGATCAAATTTATCACGCTTATAATCGATTATCCGGTATCTTTGTTTGCTGCCGCCGCCGCGATGCCGGGACGTTACCCGGCCGCGGTTGTTACGCCCGCCGGATTTCTTCAAACTGACCAAGAGCGATTTTTCAGGATAATCGCGGGTAATTTCGGCAAAATCCGAAATAGCCTTAAACCGCAAGGAAGGAAGCATTGGTCTGAATTTTTTTACACCCATAATTAAACTCTAAATTAACTTTATTTCAAAACCCTCACGCAAAGTAACAATCGCCTTTTTCCAGGAAGCAGTTTTTCCCGGCTGGTTAGAGCGGACCCTTTTTGTCTTACCCTTGACTATCATCGTCGCCACTTTGCTGACTTTTACCTTATAAACTGACTCTACTGCTTTTTTTATCTCGATTTTATTGGCTTCCCGGTCGACCCAAAAAGAATATTTGCGAAAAATAACCTCCCGGCTGGATTTTTCAGTGATCAACGGTGACCGGATTATCGAATAATCTCCTTTTAAGCCAGGCATTTTTTAATCCTCTCTTCTACGGTCTTAAGCGCATCCTTAGTCATGACTAATCTTTTACAATCAAGAACGTCGATGGTCGGAATATTAAGGGCTTGAGAAACTTTTAATTTCGCCAAATTATTACTCGCCAACTTAAGGTTATTTTCTAAATCCTTGACCACCAAGCGTACTTTTTCCTGATTAAGTTTAAGTTTTTTAATGATCTCGGCCAGTTTCTTTGTCTTGTGGGAAACTAAAGGCACCTCTTCCAAAACCATAATTTCGGCATCCCTTAATTTAGCATTCAGGGCACTTTTAAGCGCCAGGGCTTTCATCTTTTTCGGCATATCTTTATAGAATGAATGCGGTTTCGGGCCAAAAGCCACTCCGCCGCCCCTCCACACCGGGTTACGCGAAGAACCAAACCTTGCCCGGCCGGTTCCCTTCTGCCGCCAGGGTTTTTTACCACCACCAGAGACATCACCCCGGGTCTTGCTTGAGGCTAACCCCATCCGCTGATTTCCCTGATAGATCACCACTGCCTGATGCATCAGCTGCATATTGATCGTACCGTCAAAGACTTCCGGGTCTAAATCAAACTGGGAAACCTTTTTGCCATCAATATTCAAAACCCCTAAACTTAAAGCCTTATCGCTTTCAACCTTCGGCGATTTGGCTTTTTTAGTTCGTTTAGGCGTAAGAGCCTTTTTCACTTTCTTCTTAGGAGCTGTTTTTTTAGCGGTGGCCATAAAATTAATTTACCTTTTTAAGGCAGACTACTGTCCCCTTGGGCCCGGGAACGCAGCCCGATATAAAAATAAGATTTCTGTCTTTATCTACTTTTTTCACGGTTAAATTCTTGGTGGTCCTGAACTTATTACCCATATGCCCGGGCATATGCAAACCCTTGATTATCCTTGAAGGATACGCCGAAGACCCGGCTGAACCAATACGCCTATGTGAAGTTGAACCGTGAGTTCGTGGCCCACCACGCCAACCATACCGCTTCATTCCCCCGGCAAATCCCTTTCCTTTAGTTTTTGAGCGAACGTCAACTGTATCGCCTTCTTTAAATATATCGACCCCCAATTGACGAACCCCTTGGGTTTTATCCTCAGAGGAAAGAAAACCCAAATCTGCCCCTGGCTCAACGGTAACTTCCCTTAACAGTTTGTAAGCCGGGATACCCAGCTTTTTAAAATATCCGGACAGCGGCTTTTTTATTTTCAAGCTTTTTTTATCGCTCAGCTTAAAACAAGCCACCTGGACTTTGTTTTTAGTCGGATAATTCATCTTCCGGAGCAAATATACCGGTTCAACCTCAAGAAGGGTCACCGGACAGAGATTGCCCTCAGCGTCAAAACTTTGAGTCATCCCCAGTTTTTTTCCGTAAATCTCTCTGATCATAAATTCACTTCGTCAATAACGAAGCCCTTTCACGAATCACATCGAACACCACGAACCACTCGTGGTAATCCGTCTCATTCTCGTGATAAAAGCCCGGTTTTACACTTCCTGCTTAATCGCTACATTTACTCCTGCCGGCAGGTTCAACTTTCGTAAAGCATCTATGGTCTTGGCGGTAGGATTATCTAGATCAATGATCCTCTTGTGAATCGCCAACATAAACTGCTCGCGCGACTTCTTGTCGATGTTCGTCGAACGATTAACGGTGTAGATCTTCTTCTTAGTCGGTATCGGTATCGGCCCGTTAACCTTTGCTCCGGTGCGCAAAGCCACCTCAGTAATATCCTGCGCTGACTGATCAAGGATCCGGTGGTCAAAAGCTTTTAGTTTTATTCGCAATTTAAGCATAATAGTTAAATTTATTCGATAATCTCGGTGATTACTCCTGCTCCTACGGTTCGGCCGCCTTCACGGATAGCAAACCTTAATTCTTTCTCGGCGGCTACCGGCTGAATCAGCGTGATTTCTACGTCTAAGTTATCGCCGGGCATAACCATTTCAACGCCCTCAGGCAATTTACAGGTTCCAGTCACATCAGTGGTGCGGAAATAAAATTGGGGCCGGTAACCGGAAAAAAAAGGAGTATGCCTGCCGCCTTCCTCTTTCTTCAAGGCGTAAACTTTAGTCTTAAACTTAGTGTGAGGAGTGATTGAGCCGCTTTTAGCCATAACCATTCCCCGTTCAACGTCATTCTTCTCAACTCCCCGTAAAAGTAAGCCTACGTTGTCTCCGGCTTGGCCTTCATCAAGAAGTTTTCTGAACATTTCCACGCCGGTAACTACAGTCTTTTTAATCTCTGGGTGTATTCCTACCATTTCAACTTCTTCGCCAACTTTAACCTTTCCCCGTTCGATTCTGCCAGTAACAACTGTTCCCCGGCCGGAAATAGTAAACACATCTTCTATAGCCATAAGGAAAGGTTTTTCTGTCTCTCTTTTGGGAGTAGGAATATAATCATCTATGGCTTTCATCAAATCAATAATAGATTTGCAATTCGGGCAATCATCCTTACCGCAACCGCAGTGCATGGCTTTTGTAGCTGAACCTCTGATAACCGGGGTTTCCTTACGGGGAAATTCATATTTAGCAAGTAAATCTCTCACTTCTTCTTCTACCAGGTCGACTAATTCCATATCGTCCATAAGATCGACCTTATTAATAAACACCGCAATTGCCGGAACGTTTACCTGCCGAGCCAAAAGTACGTGCTCTCTAGTTTGAGGCATTGGTCCGTCAACAGCTGATACCACCAGGATCGCTCCATCCATCTGGGCAGCGCCGGTGATCATATTTTTAATATAGTCAGCATGCCCCGGACAATCAATATGAGCATAGTGACGTTTTTCAGTTGCGTATTCCACGTGTGAAATCGCTATAGTCAAAATTTTAGTATCGTCTCTGCGCCCTTGGGCTTCCGATGCCCTGGCTACTTGATCATAACTGATAAAAGTAGCTAGCCCTTTTCCCTGGAGAACTTTAGTTATTGCTGAAGTAAGCGTAGTTTTACCATGATCTACGTGGCCGATAGTTCCAATGTTAACATGGGGTTTGGCCCTTACAAACTTTTCCTTTCCCATCTCCACACCTCCTTAATTCACTCTTATTTTATACACCTAATATTTTTGCCAATAATTCGTCAGGCACCTTCTCATAATATGAAGGTTCTATTGTATAAGAGGCTCTGCCTTGTGTCAAGTTCCTAAGTGCGTCAGCATAATTGAAAGCTTCTGAAAGCGGGACGTCGGCACTGACTATCCGTAAGTTCTTGCGTTCCTTAATACTGGAGATTTTGCCCCGGCGGGAATTCAGATCACCGATAACCTGGCTCGAATATTCAGCCGGTACTATCACCTCCAAGCTCATTATCGGTTCTAAGATCACCGGTCCGGCTTTGCGCAAGGCCTCTTTAATTGCCAATTCGGCAGCTACTTTAAAACTCAGCTCCGAAGAATCAACATCATGGTATGAGCCATCGATCAAAGTTACTTTTATATCCACTACCGGGTATCCACCTAAGATTCCACTCTCTACAGCCTCCTCAATGCCTTCTTTGACTGCCGGAATGTATTCCTTAGGGATAACACCGGATTTTATTTTTGATTCAAAAACAATTCCCTGTCCTTTGCTTAAGGGTTCTAAAATAATCACTACGTGCCCGTATTGGCCTCTTCCGCCGGTCTGCTGAATAAATTTACCGACGGCTTCAACCTTACGGGTAACGGTTTCTTTATAGGCAACCTGAGGTTTTCCGATCTTAGCTAAAACATTAAATTCGCGAATCAACCGGTCAACCATTATTTCCAGGTGCAACTGGCCCATTCCGGAAATTATATTCTGGCCGGTTTCTTTATTATAATTGATCTTAAATGAGGGGTCCTCGTCAGCCAGTTTTCGCAAAGCATCAAATAGCTTGTCCTGATCAGCCTGAGTCTTAGGCTCAATTGCCAAAGAGACAACCGGCTGGGGAAATTTTATCGCTTCTAAAACCAGCGAATGCCGGCTGTCACAAAGAGTATCGCCGGTAGTGGTATTTTTTAAGCCTACCAAACAGATTATATCCCCAGCCTGGGCTTGAGGAACGTTTTCCTGTTTATTAGCATGCATCCTGATAATCTTAGAAATCTTTTCTTTTTCATCCTTAGTCGCATTGTAGATAGTCGAAGAAACCGTGACCTTTCCCGAATAAACCCGAGTATAAAACAGTTTACCGACAAAAGGATCAGTAAAAACTTTAAAACACAAACCGCAAAACCCGGCTCCCAGATCGGCCTCGATAACTTTTTCTTCGCCGGATTTTAAAATTACCCCTTTGATCGGCACTGTCTCGATCGGAGAAGGCAGATATTCGCAGATCGCGTTAAGCAACAATTGGACCGCCTTGTTCTTGAGTGCCGAACCGCAAACGACCGGCACGAACTTATTAGCGATCACATATTTACGGATCGCCGCGGTTATCTCCTCCTGGTCAACGCCCTGGCCGTCAATTATTTTATGCATAAAAGCATCGTCAAGCTCAGCCAGTTTTTCAATCAAATGTTCTCTTTGCTTAGCGGCAGCTTCCTTGAGGTCTTGAGGGATCTCGTCTTCCTTGACTTCTTGGCCGAATTCACCCTGGTTATATACCGCACGCATTTTAATCAAATCGATCACTCCCAGAAAATCATCATCTTTATATATCGGTAAGGTGACCGGAGCCAGGGGCACAGCTAATTTTTCTTTCATCTCCGAAAGCACTCCCAAAAAGTCAACACCGACCCGGTCCATCTTATTAATAAAAGCGATCCGGGGAACCTGGTAACGGTCAGCTTGATGCCAAACTGTCTCCGACTGAGGTTGAACCCCGCCGACCCCGCAAAAAATAACTACCACTCCATCCAAGACTTTAAGCGAACGTTCGACTTCGACCGTAAAATCAATATGGCCGGGAGTGTCGATAATATTGATCTGGAAATCTTTCCACTGGCAATAAGTAGCCGCGCTGGTGATAGTAATACCGCGTTCACGTTCCTGGATCATCCAGTCGGTCACCGTGGTCCCTTCATGAACCTCGCCTACCTTATGGGTTTTTCCGGCATAGTAAAGTATCCGTTCGGTAGTGGTGGTCTTACCGGCATCGATATGGGCGATAAAGCCGATATTGCGTATTTTTTCCAATCCTTGGGTTTTCTTCATAAGTTCAACTGTTGCAATCACTATTTTCTATCCTGTAAAGTAGGGGCGTATAATTATTCGCCCCTACGCACATTCTTTTTAGTATTTAAAATGGGCAAAAGCTTTATTGGCGTCTGCCATTTTGTGAGTATCTTCTTTTTTCTTGATCGCCGAGCCTTCCTGTTTGTAGGCAGCGATTATTTCTTCAGCCAGCTTCTCTTCCATGGGCTTGCCTTTTTTCTTGAGTGAAAAATCTTTCATCCAGCGAAGAGCAATGGTCATTCCTTTTTCTTTAGGCACTTCTAAAGGAACCTGATAAGTCGCTCCGCCGATCCGGCGCGGTTTGACCGCCATCCGGGGACGGGCATTCTCCAAGGCCGTAAAAAATACCTTCAAGGGATCTTCCTTTAACTTGTCGGCAATAAGATCCAAAGTATTATAGACTATTTTTTGAGCGGTACTTTTTTTCCCGTCACGCATAATAATGGTAATAAAACTACCGATCTCTTCGGAATCAAACTTAGGGTCTCTTTTTACTTCTCGTTTTGGCGCTTGTCTTCTTCTCATCGTCGCTTGGCTCCTCTTGTGTTATTTAGGCCGTTTAGCCCCGTATTTCGAACGTGAGCGTTTTCGGTTTTGTACACCCTGACAATCAAGGGTACCTCTGACAATATGATAACGCACTCCCGGAAGGTCCTTGACTCTTCCGCCCCGGACTAAAGTTATCGAATGTTCCTGAAGATTGTGGCCTTCTCCGGGAATATAAGCAGTAACTTCCTCCCCATTGGTCAAACGGACCCTGGCTATTTTACGCAAAGCCGAATTGGGTTTTTTCGGGGTCATTGTCCGCACCTGGATGCAAACTCCCCGGCGCTGGGGGCAACCGTGCAAAGCCGGGGACTTGCCCCTTTTGTGTTTTAAAATCCTTGATTTTCGTATCAGCTGTCTTATGGTTGGCATTTTTCCACTCCAGTATCTCGATACCGCCTTAAACCGGTTCCTGCAGGTATAAGGTGGCCGACGATAACATTTTCTTTTAATCCCTGTAATTTATCAATTTTTCCGGCAGTAGCTGCTTCGGCCAGGATACGGGTGGTTTCCTGAAAGCTGGCTGCCGAAATAAAACTTTTAGTGCTTAGAGAAGCCTTGGTAATACCCAGCAACAGCGGAGAAGCTGTAGCCGGACGGCCGTCTTTCTTGATTATCTTCTCATTTTCTTTTCTAAAATCCCATTTATCCACTCCCTCACCGGGAAGAAATTCACTGTCGCCGGGGTCAATGATCTTGACCTTTTTAAGCATCTCTCTGATGATCACTTCGATATGTTTATCATTGATCCTTACTCCCTGAAGCCGGTAAATTTCCTGTATCTCGTTGACCAAATGTTCCTGTAAAACTTTATCGCCGCAAACCCTCAAGATATCCTGCAAGATTATCGGCCCTTCAGTCAACTGCTGGCCGGCAATTACCTGGTCACCGCGATAGACTATCGGGTGAGTGCCGGCCGGAATAGCATATTCTCTTTTCATCCCGGTCGGACTGCGGACAATTACGTTTCGCTCTCCGGCAACTTCAGCAAATTCAATAAACCCGTCGATTTCACTGATAACTGCCGGGCTTTTAGGATGCCGAGCCTCAAAAAGCTCAGCCACCCGGGGTAAACCTCCGGTGATATCGCGGGTTTTAGCCACCAAGCGGGGAGTTTTGGCGATGATATCTCCGGATTCGACTTTGCTGCCTTCCTCCAACATTATATGGGCTCCGGTAGGCAAAGGGTAGATACCCAAAACTTCTTCCTGATCCGATACGATCAAGATCTGAGGATGATAATCGCCTTTAAATTCTACAACTACCCGTTCTTTTCTACCGGTAGTAACATTCATTTCCTCTTGAATGGTGATCTTATCGACAATATCTTCGTATTTGACTTTACCGGCCACTTCGCCTAAGATCGGTGAAGAATAAGGATCCCATCTTACAAAAATCTTATCCTTTTCTATTTTTGTATCTTCAACAGCAAAAATCGATGCACCTTGAGGAACCGGATTGCGCTGCAGCTCCCGGCCCACTTCATCGTTGATGCTGATCATTCCGTTACGGTTTAAAACCACAAAATATTTACCCTTGGAAACTACCTTAAGGTTATGATATCTTACTGTTCCGACTTCCCTAGCCTTGATAAAAGCCCGTTCGGCGACTCGCGAAGCAGTTCCACCAATATGAAAAGTCCTCATGGTCAACTGGGTGCCCGGCTCACCGATAGACTGAGCGGCAATAATACCTACTGCTTCGCCGATCTCTACCGGTTTTCGGGCCGCCAGATTAAGGCCGTAACATTTAATACAGACTCCTCTTTCTGACTCACAAGTCAAAACACTTCTGATCCGGATTTTTTCTAAACCCAAACGTTCTATCATTTCGGCGGTTTCTTCGTTGATCGCTTCGCCGGCCTTAACAATAAGCTCATCACTGACTACATCCATCACATTATCCAAAGCCACTCTGCCGATGATTCTTTCTCTTAAGGTAACAACTACATCTTCACCTTCAACAATCTCGGCAACGGTGATCCCGTTCACCGTTCCGCAATCTTCTTCAATAATGATCACTTCCTGGGCTACGTCTACCAGTCGCCGAGTAAGATATCCGGCGTCAGCGGTTTTAAGAGCGGTATCAGCCAAACCTTTACGGGCACCGTGAGTAGAAATAAAAAATTCCAGAACCGTCAAGCCCTCTTTAAAATTTGAAGTAATCGGGATCTCAATAATCTCGCCCGAAGGCTTAGCCATCAGGCCGCGCATTCCGGCTAACTGCCTTACCTGAAGTTTGGAACCCCGGGCGCCGGAATCAGCCATCATAAAAACCGGGTTATGTTTATCCATATTCTTAAATACGTAATCGGAAACCCGGTCAGTGGTCCTGGTCCAGACATCGATGATCTTATTATGCCGTTCGCGCTCAGTGATAATCCCTTTGCGGTATTGATCGTCTACTTTTCCTAATTCGCTATTAGCTTCGTCGATGCACTCCTGCTTTTGTTCAGGAATAACTAAGTCGTCGACCGAAATACTGATGCCTCCTAAAGTGGCATAAGCAAACCCTAAATCCTTTATTTTGTCTAAAAGTTCGATGACTTCGCTATGGCCAAAAGATTTATAGCATTCGCTGATGATCTCGGAAACTTTTCCTTTACTAAGCAGTTCGTTAACAAAGCGAAATCCTTTTGGGAGAATTTGATTAAAAATAACCCTTCCGGCAGTTGTCTCGGTAAGTTTCTTTTCCTCGTTTTCAACTATCCGCAGCTTAATCTGGGCATGAAGATCGAGCTCCTCATCCTGATAAGCAGTTATTACCTCGTCGGCATTGGAAAAAATCAGGCCTTCGCCTTTAGTCTTGGATTTTTCTAAGGTTAGATAACGGCAGCCGATGATCATATCCTGGCTGGGAGCAATGACCGGCCGGCCGTCAGAAGGCGAAAAGATGTTATTCACCGAAAGCATGAGGATTTTTGCCTCAGCCTGGGCCTCTAAAGATAAGGGTAAGTGAACTGCCATCTGGTCACCATCAAAATCGGCGTTAAAAGCGGCGCAGACCAAAGGATGTAATTTTATAGCTTTACCTTCGACTAAAACCGGATAAAAAGCCTGAATGCTTAGGCGATGCAGAGTCGGTGCACGGTTTAACAAAACCGGATGTCCTTTGATCACTCCTTCCAGGATATCCCAAACCTCAACCCTGGCCCGTTCAACCATTCTCCGGGCACCTTTTATGGTATGAACAAAACCTTTTTCACGTAGTTTCTTAATAATAAACGGCTCAACCAGTTCTAAAGCCATCTGTTTAGGTATGCCGCACTGATAAAGCCGCAGTTCCGGACCGACCACGATAACGCTTCTGCCGGAATAATCTACACGCTTACCCAAAAGATTCTGCCGAAAACGGCCTTGTTTTCCCTTAAGCATGTCCGAAAGGCTTTTTAGCGGCCGGTTCTGAGGGCCCATCACCGGGCGGCCATGGCGTCCGTTCTCCAAAACCGCATCTACAGCTTCCTGGAGCATTCTTTTTTCATTACGGATGATTATATCCGGAGCTCCCAGGGAGATCAGTTTTCTTAAACGGTTGTTCCGGTTGATCACCCGACGGTATAAATCATTAAGATCTGAAGAAGCAAAACGTCCCCCTTCCAAAGGAACCAAGGGACGCAGATCCGGTGGGATCACCGGCAAGACATCTAAAACAAACCACTGAGACTCATTGCCGGAACGCCGCAGATCTTCGACTATCTTTAAACGCTTGAGATAACGCTTATTGACTCCGATTTTTCCCTTTTCAATGCTCTTGCGGATAGATTTACTTAACTTATTAAGATCGATCGCCTCAAGAAGTTCTTTTATCGCTCCGGCTCCGATAGAAACTTTAAACTCTTTTCCGTATTTATCCAATCCTTGGCGGTACTCGCCTTCGGAAAGAAGCTGTAGTTTTTTAAAAGGGGTAGTTCCCGGATCGATGACCACATACTCTTCGTAATAGATGATTTTTTCCAACTGTTTTATGCTTAAATCCAACACTGCCCCGATCCTTGAAGGAAGGACTTTGAAAAACCAAATATGAGTACAAGGAGCTGCCAATTCAATAGTGCCCATTCGCTGGCGGCGGACCGAAGAATGAGAAATCTCCACTCCGCAACGATCGCATTTAGCGCCTTTGAACTTTATCCCTTTAAGTTTTCCGCAATGGCATTCCCAGTCTTTGGTCGGCCCGAAAATCTTTTCGCAGAACAACCCGTCTTTTTCCGGCTTTAAAGTCCGATAGTTGAGAGTCTCAGCTTTCTTTATTTCACCGGAAGACCAGCTGCGGATCACCTGCGGCGAAGCTAACTTAATACTGATGTGGTCAAAAAAACCAACTTCTTCGATCATTTATACTCCTGTTATTTAGGCTCTTTTTCAGCCCGGACATCCAGGCACAACCCCTGCAACTCTTTTATCAAAACGTTAAATGACTCAGGCACCGAAGGATGAAACTTCTGCTCACCCCTGACTATGGCTTCGTAGATCCTGGTCCTTCCTTCAACGTCATCGCTCTTAACCGTCAGCATCTCCTGAAGAGTGAAGGCGGCTCCATAAGCTTCCAAAGCCCAAACTTCCATTTCACCAAAACGCTGGCCGCCGAATTGAGCCTTACCGCCTAAGGGCTGTTGGGTGATCAAAGAATACGGCCCAATAGCCCTAGCGTGGATCTTATCGTCAACCATATGAACCAGTTTCATTATATACATATAGCCTAAACCGATCTTCTGGCCAAACGGCTTTCCAGTATAGCCGTCAAAAAGTTCAACCTTACCGTCGGTAGGCAACTCGGCTTTTTTAAGCATCTCGCGGACATCTTCTTCTTTGGCTCCGTCGAAAACCGAGGAAATTACCCGCAGCCCCAGTTTTTTAGCGGCGTAACCTAAATGCATTTCCAAAAGCTGGCCGACATTCATCCTCGAAGGAACCCCCAGAGGATTCAACAGCAAATCTAAAGGTGTCCCGTCTTCTAAAAACGGCATATCCTCTTCGGGTAAAATCTTAGAAATAACTCCTTTGTTTCCGTGGCGGCCGGAAAGTTTATCACCGGCGGAGATCTTTCGCTTCATGGCCACAAAAACTACCACTCTTTTTAAAACTCCAGCCGGAAGTTCATCACCTTTTTTTATTTTAGCAATCTCTAATTCCCGTTCTATAGCCAGTTCATTAAGCCGTTCATCATAGATATTCATCGTAGCTCTGGCTTCTTCATTCTCTTCGCAATCAGCGGGATTGATCCGGGATTCGCTTTTACCCAAAATAGCGCTTAAGCGCCGGATTTTTTCCCGCTCCAGCAATTCCTTTTCCTCGTCGTAATACCGTTCGATTTCTTTTATCCGTTTCAACTCTTCAGTTTTTTCTTTTTTGGGACGACGACCCCGGTCTTTACGCTGGAAAACTTCCACTTCGGTAACCACCCCGTAAATACCCGGGGGAACTCGTAACGAAGTATCTTTTACATCAGCGGCTTTTTCACCAAAGATAGCCCTAAGCAGCCTCTCCTCGGGAGAAAGCTCTTTCTCGGTTTTAGGAGTTACCCTTCCGACCAAAATATCATCGGGCATCACCTCAGCGCCGATCCTAACCACGCCGGTCTCATCAAGGTTATTCAAAACATCATCTCCGACGTTAGGTATATCCCGGGTAATTTCCTCATTACCCAAGCGGGTTTCGCGGGCTTCGATCTCAAAACGTTCGATATGCAAAGAAGTTAAAATATCATCTTTAACTAAACGTTCGCTGATAATAATAGCATCTTCAAAGTTATACCCACGCCAGGGCAGGAACCCTACTAAAATATTAGTTCCCAAAGCTAACTCTCCGCCTTGAGTGGCCATTCCATCAGCAATGATAGTACCTTTACGTATTTCATCGCCTTTATTCACCAATGGACGTTGGTTGATACAGGTATCGGCGTTAGAACGCGAGAATTTTTTCAACTTATAAGTAAAATTATCTATGGTTACCGAATCAGCGCTTATATTGGTCACTTTTCCCGACTCTTTACTGACCAACATAACGCCGGTATCCCGAGCCACTTTTTCCTCTACTCCGGTACCGACCAAGGGAGCTTGAGGAAACATCAATGGTACGGCCTGACGCTGCATGTTTGAACCCATCAACGCACGATTAGCATCATCATGTTCGAGAAAAGGGATCATCGCCGCTGAAACAGAAATGATCTGTTGAGGGGAGATATCCATATATTCGATATCGCGCGGTTTACACTTGGGAAATTTTCCTTTAAGCCGGGCATAAATCTCAGTGTCCCTGATCTTACCGTCATCGGAAATATTACCTGAGACTTGAGCAATAGTCCTATTTTCCTCTTCGTCGCTCATCAAATAATCTACCTTATCCTGGACTACTCCGTTTTCGACTTTTCGATAAGGCGTAGTAAGAAAACCCAAGGGATTGATCCGGGAATAACTAGTCAGGGAAGAAAGCAAACCGATGTTAGCTCCTTCAGGAGTTTCAATCGGGCAGATTTTTCCGTAATGGGTAGGATGAACGTCCCTGACTTCAAAACCGGCCCGCTCACGGGAAAGGCCACCCGGGCCCATGGCTGAAAGGCGCCGTTTATGAGTGAGCTCTGCCAGAGGATTAGTCTGATCCATAAATTGAGAAAGCGGCGAACGGGCAAAGAAATCCTGAATCTGAGTAGAAAAAGCCCTTGAGTTGATCAAATGCTGGATCGAAAAATCATTAGAGGAAATCAATGAATACCTCTCCATAAAAGTCCGCTCCACCCGCAAAAGCCCCACTCTTACCTGATGCTGGATAAGCTCACCGATAAGCTTAACCCGACGGTTGGAAAGATGATCAATGTCATCGGTTTCCCGTTTACCGGCTTTAACCATCAGCAAAGCTTTGATAATCTCGATCACCGAGGCTAAATCCAAAGTCCGCTTGCTTAAGGGAAGTTCCATCCCCATTTTTTTATTGACTATATAACGTCCGACTTTGCCTAAGTCATAGCGGCGGTCGTCTAAAAACATCCGCTTGAATACTTCCTTAGCCGCTTCTAAAGTTATCGGCTCGGTAGGACGCATCTTTTTATAAAAATCCAGGTAAGCCTCTTCTTTATTGGTAGTCGAATCTTTTTTAACCGTATTGACTATTTCCGGATAAGGTTTGTCGGAAAATTTAGCATAGATCTCATCATTAGAAGATAAACCGAGGATTCTCAAAACCTGAGTTGCCGGAAAGGTTTTTCGCCGGTCGATAATAGCAGTCAGAGTATCGTTGATATCGGTTCTGAATTCCAGCCAATACCCCCGGTAGGGAATAATTCTGGCATAATAAATACGTTTTCCGGTAGGATGCAATTCCTCTTCGATAAATATCCCCGGGGAACGCTGTAGCTGGCTGATGATCGCTCTTTCATCACCGTTTATTATAAAGGAAGCAGTCTCAGTCATCAAGGGAATGTCGCCGAGATAGATCTCCTGCTCCTTGACCGATCCCGAAGGATCAACCAAACGCAAGCGGACTCGTAAAGAGGCAGCATAGGTCTGGGAACGCCGCTTACATTCCTCAACGCCATAGCGCGGCCGGCTTAAACTATAGGAAACATATTCAAGACGGTATTGTTTATCCGGACTCTCCATCGGGAAAACTTCCTGGAGAATCTCCTGGAGGCCGACCGGTTTTCGTTTTTCCGGCACGATATTAGCCTGGAGAAATTCCTGGAAAGAACGGATCTGGTGCTCAAGAAGATGCGGCATGGACACGTTCTTTTTAATCCTGGCAAACGATAGCTTTTTGTCTTTCTTCACTTATCCTCCTCAATTCCTTCTGACAATAATTCAGAAGGTCGATTTCTGATCTCGCCTTTGGATAAACAAAAAACTCAGTAAAGATTTACTTTAATTCTACCGTGGCGCCGGCTGCTTCCAATTTTTTCTTGACTTCTTCGGCTTCTTCCTTAGAAACATTCTCTTTGACTGTCTTGGGAGCCGAATCAGCAAGATCCTTGGCTTCTTTTAATCCCAAATCAGTTACTGCCCGGATTTCTTTGATCACCGCGATCTTGTTTCCGCCGACTGAAAGCAGAACTACATTGAAAGAAGTCTTGACTTCTTCCTCTTCGGCTGCGGCTCCCGGAACACCTGCCTGGGCCATGGCCATTGCCGGTGCAGAAGCGCTCACTCCGAATTTCTCTTCGCAAGCCTTCACTAACTCGGAAAGTTCAAGCACGGTCATCTCTTCAACCATTTTTAAAATATCCTGCACGTTTGACATAAAACCCTCCTCACTTTTTATCTGTCTGTTCTTTGGCTTTTCTCACTTCCTCGACTGCCCAAACAAATTTTAAAATTACCTGATTTAAACAGCGGGCAAAACCGGATATCGGAGCAGCCAAGCCGGAAACCGCCATTCCCAGGAGAATCTCCCGGGAAGGAAGTTTAGCCATAGCCTGCACTTCTTTAGCGCTTAATTTTTTAGAATCGATCTGGGCCCCTTTAACTTCAAGCAGTTCACTTTCCTTGGCAAAATCAACTATTGCCTTGCAGGCTTCAACCAGATCTTTCTCGTAGACTAAAACAGCCCCAGTCTCTTTTTTATCCAGCAGGCCTTCCTGATCAGTCCAGCCTAGATCATCAAACACCCGCTTAAACAAAGTATTTTTAGTCACCAGAACTTTAGCCCCGACTTTAGTCAGGTTATTACGCAGTTGATTGAAGCTAAAAGCTTCGACCTTATTAAAACTGACAAAAAAACAACCGTTAGCCTGGCTGATCTCTTCTTTCAAATCCTTAGCCATGCGTTCCCGGACCAGGAACCCTATTTTTTTGACTTCTTTAATCATTTTTGAATCCTAGATTTTTTGCCTGCACATCGATCCTGACTGAGGGGCTCATGGTGGTAGAAACATAAATACTTTTTAGAAAATCGCCTTTTAAGCTTTGAGGCCGGACACTGACCAAAGCATCGATAAAAGCCGATATGTTTTCGTTGAGCGCCTGTTTATCAAAAGAGATCTTACCTACACCGACATGGATACAGCCAAGTTTATCCACCCGGAAATCGATTTTGCCGCGCTTGGCTTCAGCCACAGCATAAGCCACATTTTCGGTGACTGTCCCGGTCTTTGGCGATGGCATCAACCCGCGGGGGCCTAAAAATTTTCCCAATTTACTTACCGACCGCATCATCGAAGGAGTCGAGACACAACATCCGAAATCAGTCCAGCCGTCATTTAAAATTTTATTAATGATGTCTTCAGAACCGATATAATCTGCTCCGGCCTCTTTGGCATCTTTTTCCTTCTCGGACTCGCAAAAAACTAAAACTTTTATGGTTTTACCGGTGCCGTGCGGTAGAACTACCGACCCTCTGACCATCTGATCTGAAAGCTTAGGGTCAATGCCGAGTTTTCCGCTGATCTCCACAGTTTCATCAAACTTATGATGAGGCATACTTTTTAATATTTCCACAGCCTCCTTGAGAGGATAAACTTGATCTTCGTTAACCAGTTTTTTTGCTTCTAAATATAATTTTGCGCGTTTCATTATGGCCTCAAACTACTTTTATCCCGCAACTTCTGGCTGTACCTTCAACGATCCGAACAGCCGCTTCTAAATCGGCGGTATTTAAATCCGGCATTTTTTCTTTAGCGATCTCCAACACCTGGGCTTTAGTCACCTGGCCAATGATCTCTTTGCCGGCCAGAGAACTGGCTTTAGCTAAATTAGCTGCCCGCTTTAATAAAAAAGAAACCGGGGGAGTCTTAGTTATAAAATCATAAGACTTATCTTCGTAAAGGCTGATGATCACCGGAAGGATCACCCCTTCTTTCTGTTTAGTGGCGTCATTAAAAGCTTTACAAAACTGACCGGGGTTTATTCCGTGCTGGCCTAAGGCCGGCCCTACCGGCGGCATAGCTGTAGCCGCTCCGGCGGGAATCTGCAATTTTATCTGGGTAATCAGTT
>Ga0180009_10003776_pt1 | contig 17026 bp, 20 predicted proteins | sample OS_PC_MetaG_FD_123537 | JGI IMG/M metagenome (GOLD analysis project Ga0180009, IMG submission 123537) | Groundwater microbial communities from the Aspo Hard Rock Laboratory (HRL) deep subsurface site, Sweden - OS_PC_MetaG | ecosystem: Environmental > Aquatic > Deep subsurface > Groundwater... | reverse complement strand
GGATCATTCAACGGCGCTCCTATGGCATCCGAGACATGGAATATCTGAAGCTGAAAATATTAACATCGTTCATTGAGGTGACATAAATCCGTGAAATTCACCCACACTAAAACCGGAAGACCCGAAAAACTTAACAAAACAACAATTGATAATCTTTGTAATTCTCTGCGTGTTCCGCGTTCTCTGCGGTAATCTGTGATAATCTGCGTCCAATTAAAACGAGTTAGACTAAATGCAGAAAAAACGGCCGGACTGGGACAGCTATTTTTTGGAGATTGCCGATTTGGTTGCCACCCGTTCCACCTGCCGGCGGCGCCAGGTGGGCGCAGTTCTGGTGCGCGAAAAACGCATCCTGACCACCGGTTACAACGGCGCCCCGGCCAACCTCAGGCATTGTCTTGACATCGGGTGCTTGCGCGAGGAGCGGGGGATTCCCTCCGGAGAACGGCAGGAATTATGCCGGGGATTGCACGCGGAGCAGAACGCCATAATTCAGGCCGCTCTTTACGGTGTGCCGATTACCGGGGCGACTCTTTACGTCACCTGTCAGCCCTGCGTTACCTGCGCCAAGATGCTTATCAACTGCAAGATTAGCCGGCTCGTGATTGCCGGCGATTACCCGGATGAGTTTGCCCGGAGCATATTGGCTGAAGCCGGGATAACGATTGATCGAAAGAAAAGAAGATGACGAAAATTCTTTTATTTGGAAAAGAAGGCTGTGCGCTTTGTGAAGGATGGAAGCGGAAACTTACCCACCTCTCCTTTCCTTTTACTTATTATGACATCGGAACCACCGACGGTATGGTTGAAATGGCTTATCATAATATCGGCCGCATCCCGGCGCTCCTGGTCGGCGAAAAACGTTTTGAGGAGATTAACCCCTCGGAGATAACTTCGGAAGAACTGCTCGCCTGGGCGAAGCCTGACCTTTGATGGATAATAAGGTCTGGGAATTTATTACGCAGGATGAAAATCTTAAGTCAGACCTGGCCCAAAAACTGGCCATCTCGCCTTTTTTAGCCTCTCTGTTGATAAATCGCGGTATCGTAAACGCCCGGGAAGGAAAAAACTTTCTCAATCCCGATTTTGGTAATCTTTCCGACCCATTTGACCTGCCCGGCATGGAAGCGGCTGCGGCCCGGGTCGGAACAGCCCTGAAGAACAAAGAGCCGGTTCTGGTTTACGGCGATTACGATGCCGACGGCGTAACGGCCACCGCGCTGTTGACTCTTTTTTTACGCGAAGCGGGTCTGCCGGTTACTACTTTTATCCCCCACCGGATTGAAGAAGGCTACGGCCTGCACTTTAACCCTTTACGCGAAGCTAAGAAGAAGAGCGGAGTAGGGCTGGTAATTTCGGTTGACTGCGGAATTGGCGCGGCGGCCGTGGTAGAAAAGGCGAAAGAAATTAATCTTGACGTTATCATCACCGACCATCATCTGCCGGCTGACCATATTCCAAGGGGTGTGCCGTTGGTAAATCCGCACCTGGGTCGGAAAGAGGAGTTCAAAAGCCTTTCCGGCGTAGGGGTGGCTTTTGAACTGGTCCGGGCGGTTGCCCTGTCGCAGCGAGGGAACAGGTTTCATTTTTCCGAGGACCAGGTGGGGAGAGATTACCTTGACCTGGTTGCCACCGGCACCATCGCGGACCTGTCGCCGCTCCGGGGAGAAAGCCGTATTCTCACCCGACTGGGTTTGGAAATACTTCGTCATTCACCCCGTCCTGCTTTCCGCGAACTTTTCCGCCAGGCCGGAGTCAAGCCCGGCCGCGTTGATACACAGACAGTAGGCTGGATTATCGGTCCGAGGATTAATGCGGCCGGACGTCTTTCCAACGCTGATTTGGCTCTTCAGTTGTTTTTGACCGAAAGTGAATCGGAGCGTGCGGCCAGCGCGGAAATGCTAGAGCAGGGCAACCGGAAGCGGCAACGGTTGGGGCAGAAAGTACTGGAAGCGGTTTGCCGCGAAATTGAAGAGCAAAACTTGGACGAGCGTTCCATAATTATTCTGGGGAACGAGGACTGGCATCCGGGCGTGGTTGGTATCGTTGCCGGAAAGATTGTTGACCGCTACCACCGGCCGGCCATTATTTTTGGAATCACGCCGCACCTGGCCAAAGGAAGTGGTCGCTCTATTCCGGGTTTCCATCTTTTTGAGGCGGTTTAATCCTGTCGTGCTCTCCTGACTTCTTTTGGTGGGCACCAGAAAGCGGTGGGCGTCGGGGTTTTACCGGAACGGCTGGATGAATTTCGCCGGAAGATGGAGGCGCTGGCGGAAAGACGGTTAAAGGTTGAGGAATTGGGGGAGCGGGTCAGGGTTGAAGCGCAGCTTGAACTTGCAAATCTGACGCCGGATGTTGTCCGGGAGGTTGAGGCGCTTGCGCCTTACGGTCAGGAGAACCCGGCTCCGATTATGGCCAGTCTTGGCCTGGAGGTACAGAGGTATAGCCGGGTGGTGGGCAGAAATCACTTAAAATTGTGGCTGAAGCACGGACGGACTTTCCGGCAGGCGATCGGTTTCGGTATGGCGAAATTGCAGCCGTCTTTACCGGACGGTCTTCTGGTGGACGTTGCTTATACTCCCAAACTATCCGGAGAGGACGGAATCAATTGTGTGGAACTGGAGATAAAGAGCCTGCGGGAAAGCGGTTAAAAAATCAGGCGGGTTTTTCCAGTCGCGCCGTGGGCTTGATTATCTTACCGCTTTTTAGACAGCCGGTGCAGACCAGTATTCGACCAATCGTGGTTCTAACTTTCTGAAGATTAGCTCCAAAAAACCTTTTAGTCCGATGGTGGGAATGACTTAATAACATTCCGGGTTTTCGGCTTTTTCCGCAAACAGCGCATTTTTTCCCCATAATTTACCCTCTTTAGAAAAGGCTGAACTTGACGATAAAGGCCGAGAAGACAATTGACACAATCGCCATTAACTTAATCATAATGTTCAGGGATGGACCCGCGGTATCTTTGAACGGGTCACCCACCGTATCGCCGATGACCGCGGCCTTATGCGGGTCAGACTTTTTGCCGCCTAAATGTCCTCTTTCAATGTACTTTTTGGCGTTATCCCAGGCCGCTCCGGAGTTTGCCATAAACAGCGCGACCGCAAAGCCACAGGTGATCGCGCCCACCAGAAGTCCCATCACGCCTTCCACTCCTAAAAAAATTCCTACCGCAATCGGCGTGACAATGGTAATAATAGAAGGAGGCAGCATCTCTTTTAAGGCGCCCCGGGTGCAAATATCCACGGCCCGGGCGTAGTCCGGTTTGGCTTTACCCTCCATCAGTCCGACGATGGTGCGGAACTGTCTGCGCACTTCTTCCACAATCTGCTGGGCGCACCGGCCCACCGCCTTAATTGTCATGGAACAAAAGAAGAACGGGTAGACCGCACCGATGAATATTCCGGCGATGAGGTTGGGGTCCATCACGGAGAAGGTCAGTTTTCCCGGCACAAGCAGGATAACCTGGTCCCGGAAAGAGACTAAAAGCGCTAAGGCGGTTAGGGCCGCGGAACCGATGGCAAGCCCTTTTCCGGTGGCTGCGGTTGTATTTCCCAGAGAATCAAGGGCATCGGTTCGTTCCCGGACTTCCGGTTTCTGATGGGTCATCTCTGCATTTCCGCCCGCGTTATCCGCTACCGGACCGTAGGCGTCGGTTGCTAAGGTAATTCCCAGGGTAGAGAGCATGCCGACCGCAGCCATGGCGATGCCGTAAAGACCTAATTCGGGCAGGGCTTTTCCGCCGGACAGATAATAGGCGGACAGACAGGCAATGACCACAACCAGAACCGGCGTCAGGGTGGAAAACATACCGGTGGAAATCCCCTCCAGAATCACGGTCGCCGGACCGGTCTTAGCCGATTCCGCAACCTGTTTGGTGGGCCGGTAATTGTCTGAAGTAAAGTATTCCGTGATCAGACCAATGAGGTTTCCTCCGACCAAACCGGCCATAATCGCCCAGAATATTCCGAAGTGGCCCGGTGTTATCACCCGAACCAAAATAAAAGCAAATATGGCGGTCAGGACCGAAGCGCCGTAGGTGCCCCGGCGTAAGGCTGTCAGGAGTTGTGCCTGCGAGGTTTTTTCACCGGTCCGGACAAAGAAGGTGGCGGCGATGGAAGCAACCGCGGCCGCGGACGCAAAAATCATGGGCAGGGCAACACCGCCGTAAGAAAGGCCGGCCGCGACCGAAAGGGCAATAGCCGCGACGATAGAACCCAGATAGGATTCGTAAAGGTCAGCGCCCATACCCACGATGTCGCCGACGTTATCCCCGACGTTATCCGCGATGACTGCGGGATTCCGCGGGTCATCTTCCGGAATTCCGATTTCTATTTTACCGACCAGGTCCGCGCCCACGTCCGCGCCTTTGGTGAAGATTCCGCCGCCCACCCGGGCAAAGAGCGCCTGTCCGCTGGCGCCCATTCCGGCACAGAACAAAGTGGCGCCGATCTTGCGTATCGCCTCGGCTTCGGGCCAGAACCGGTAGTACCAATTCAGAATGAGGTACCAGATACCTAAGTTCGCCAGAGCCAGGCCAACGACCGTTAGCCCCATAACCGCACCGGACGAGAAAGCTATTCGCAGCGCCCCGTTTAAGGAGTAACGAGCCGCCGCGGTGGTGCGGTGACTGCTCTGGGTGGCGATATTCATTCCGATAAAACCGGCTAAAGCAGAGCAGAGGGTTCCGGTAAGAAAGGCGGCTCCGGAAAAGAGCGGCAGGAAGTTGGTCAACTCCATAACAATCAGTACGACAAAGAAAAAGGCAGCGTAGATTCCTACGCTGGTGTACTGACGTTTCAGATAGGCAAAAGCGCCCTCCCGGACTGCGGCCGAGACCTTCTTCATCTCCGCATCGCCTTCATCCGCGGACTTGATTTTACGAATCAAGAAGCGGACAAAGACCGCGCAAATCAAAGCGCCGATAATCGGAACTACGCCGATCCAGTTCATCGCTCTCCCTGTTTGAAATAATTGATAACAAAGTAAAAATTATACCATTATTTAAATTTTTCCGTCAAACCTGCGAAATCACACGGAACGGCAGATAGATCCCCCTCACCTTCGTCCTCTCCCCGATGGGTAGAGGAGATAAAAGAAGGGGGGTTATTTAAGGTTCCACTCGTCGGTCAGGTGCAGGTCGCGGCGGCACTTGGGGCAGAGTATCCGGAAGAGGTCGTTGCGTTTCAGGGGCAGGTCAATCTTTCCTTTAAGTCCGGGGCTGAGGTTCAATTCCTCCTGGAGGAGGAGCAAGCCGTTTTCGCCGGCTAAAGAGAGCGCGCCGATCTTCTCCCGGATGAAACGGACGTGGTCTTTGGTGCCGACCACTTCCCCGCAGTCCTCGCAGAGCAGTAATTCATTTTCCTGCGTCTCTTTCATTTCCTCGCGGTCAAACCCGGCCAATTCAAATTTCCGGGATAGTTGAATCCCTTTTTCCGTGATGCAGTTTGCCTGGCACTGGCCGCACATAATGCATATATCATAGCGGAGAATCAGCCGGCGAACCGGCGGGTTGCTGGCGACGTCATCAATCCATTCGATGCAATTGGTCGGGCAGACCTGGGCGCAGGCGGTGCAGCCGACGCAGTATTCCTTATGAAATTCCGGCTTGCCTCGGAAACGCTTCTCCGGATAGTGAGGCTGAAAAGGGTACCGGTTGGTATAAGGTTTGGAAAAGAGCGAGGTCAGGGCCTCTTTAACTTCGCGCAGTTTTGGGTATCTCATTTTGTGGTTTCTTCCTTCCGGTCGTTATCTTCGGCGTATTGGTCACAGACGCTCTTGTTCCACAGTTTGACTCCGGAGATGTGGGCGGCCCGGGCCAGGGCGTGGGCCGCAGTTGGGCTGGTCAGGAGAATAAAGATAATACAGAGCAGAGCCTTCATGCTGACCGCAGAAAGTCCCCGGTTGACAATAACACCCAAAAGAATAGAGCAGGTTCCCAGCGTGGCGCATTTAGTAGCGGCTTGCAGACGGTTGTAAAGGTCCGGCAGTCTTACCAGACCCACGGTTCCGAAAAGGACAAAGAGCGCGCCGATTCCAATCAGGATATTGCCTAAAATTTCACTCATCAAACCCCCTTCCTTCCAGGAATTTTGCCAGGGCAAGCGTACCGATAAAACTGAGCAGGGTCCAGGCCAGACCAACGGTGATGTAAAAATCCTGGCCGGTAGAAAGGGCCATCAGGGCCGAAAAGCCAACGACCACGATACCCAGAATATCCGTGCCCACGATCCGGTCCGGCACGGTAGGTCCGTGACCGATCCGGTAAAGACAAAGGAAAGAAGAGATTAGCAAAATCCCGAAATAGACCGGCATCAATTCCATAGGCTATTCAAATATTCTTTTTAGAATTTTTTCAAATGGTCTTACGATTAACTCGCTTGCTTTTTCCACGTCCTGCGTCTGCACGTTAATCCAGTGGATATAAATGTAGCCGTCCTCGGTGAGGTCCACGCTCATTGTCCCCGGGGTTAAAGTAATTGAATTAGCTAAAGCCGTGAGGCCGGACCGGCTTCTTAAAGATGTCTTCACTTTCACGATGCCGGGGTTGATGGGCATCTCCGGGCTTAAGACGCGGTAGGCCACGTCTAAATTGGCCAGGACGCAGTAATAGATGAAGACCGGGACGTAATAGAGGAACCAAAAGTAACGTTTTGCCTGAAAAATCTTCTCCGGTTGACGGGCAAAGACCCCGCCGAAGAGCAGGGTAACCAGGAAAGCGACCGGAACTCCGACCAGAAGTCCCTGCAGACTGGCTATCCGGTCAACGCCGAAAGGCCAATAAAGAAGCAGCCAGAAGAGATAGGAAATGCAGAAATAGGAAAAGAACTTTCGGGCCATAATCAATTCTCCGTAAATCCCCCTCACCCTCGCCCTCTCCCCGTCGGGGAGAGGATAAAAGGGAGGAGGGGCTACCGACTAAAAGTCAGGTTGAAGTAACCCTCTCTTCCGGCCAGGAGCGCATTGACAGCCGGGGTGAGAACAGCGTTCCGGGGCCCCGGCAATATGAGTAGGCCCATCAGCACGCAGCAGACCGCTAACATAACCATCGCTATCCGCATCGTCTGCGGGGCTTCCTTGACGTCTTTCCACTCTTCTTTTAGTTTTCCGTAATAAACATAGCGCTGAACTTTCGTAAAGGAAGAAAGGGTGATGATGCTTACCAGCACCGCCCAAACCGCGGCTGGAATGTTTTTGGCTTGTACGCAGGCCAGGATGATAAGCAATTTACTCCAGAAGCCGTTAAAAGGCGGCAGTCCGGAAATGGAGAAGGCGCCTACCAGAGAGGTAGCGTTGGTAACCGGCATCTTCTCTTGTAGTCCGCCCATCTTCTTCATATCACGGGTTCCCAGATTATACTCTACCGAACCGGCATTCAGGAAGAGCAGGGATTTGAAGACCGAGTGGTTGACCAGATGGAAGAGGCCGGCCAAAATCCCTAAGGGAGTTCCCAGGCCTATGGCCAAAGTGACGTATCCAATCTGGCTGATGCTATGGTAAGCCAGGAGCCGCTTGTAGTCCCATTGCCCGATGGCCAGAAACACTCCGACCACCATAGAAAGGATACCCAGGGTAATGAGTATGTGGGAAATAAGCGGAGTGAATCCGAAGACGTTAAAGAGCAGGCGGATTAACGCATAGATGCCGATGGACTTGATTAAGAGGCCGGAGAGCATCGCGGAAATAGGCGCCGGCGCGGAAGGATGTGCGTCCGGCAGCCAGGCGTGGAAAGGCACCAGGGCCGCTTTAAGGCTGAAACCCACGAAGAAGAGGCCCAGGGCGCACTTGGTGGCTGCGGTGGAACCATTTTCGGAAATCAGCCGGGCAAGATGCGCCAGATTAAGGGTTCCATAGGTTCCGTACATAAAGGCGATACCCAGGAGGATAAAAGTGGAAGCCAGGGTTCCCAGGACAAGGTACTTAAAAGAAGCCTCCAGTTCTTCGTGCTGGCATCCGAAAGCGACCAGAGCATAGGAAGCGATTGAGGCAATCTCCAGGAAGACAAAAAGATTAAAGAGGTCTCCGGTAATAATTACGCCGTTCATTCCGGCAATCATTAACAGGAAGAGGCTGTAATAACGGGTTTTGGAGGTGTAGAGTTCCATATAATCTATGGAGTAGAGCGTAACCGCAAAGCTGATTAACGCAACAATCAGGAGCATCAACGTTGTCAGACCGTCGGACACCATTACTATTCCCAGGGGCGGCGGCCACCCTCCGACCGCATAAACACCCGAAATTCCTAAGATGGAGAGCGACAAAAGCAAGAGGAAGAACGTGGCAAGGTTGCCCAGGATATCAGGCAGCGTCTTCCACTTCCGGCCCAACACCGGTATTAAGAAGGCCAGAAACAAGGGAACAGCGACAAAAAGGGGCAATCGGTTCATCCTTTTAATCTCCTGATTTCGGTGATGTCAAACGTGCCGTATTTTTCGTAGAGACGGATGCAGATGCCGATGGTCAAGGCCAGCACACCCAGTCCGATGACGATGGAGGTAAGGACCAGAGCCTGGGGCAGAGGGTCAACTGACCGGGCCAGAAAATCGGCGAGGTTCGTCTTCTTTTCCAGAATTGGAGCCACGCCGCCCTTTTTGTAACCCAGCATGATCAGAAAAAGGTTGACGGCGCAGTTCATAATGACCAGCCCCATTACGATCTTCACCATATTCTTTTTACTCAAGACTCCGTAAAGACCAACCATAAACAGGACAAAACAGAGCGTAAAGGCCATCAGTTGTCTCCTCCCTGTTTCTTTTGGATCATCTTCATCTTGCCGTCTTTATCCTCCACCACCCTGATTACGGCTAAGATGATAAAGATCATGAAGAGGGAAGCCCCCACCTTTAAACCAATAGCGACGTTGGAAAGAAGAATGGTCCCGGCCGAAAAGATTCGGAAAGGCGGCGCCGGATTAGCCATTTGAATAAAGTTACGGAAGAAACTCCCGCCTACGTAACCCAGGAGCGCAATGGTTACAAACATCAGCGCGCCCAAACTGTCCAGTTCCGACGCCAGGAGTTTTCCGACTCGGCCCAGCGCAAATTTTGCGCCGAAGGCCAGGGTAATCAGAACAAAAGCGCAGGCGATGATGACCCCGCCGGCAAAACCGCCGCCCGGTGAGAGGTGGCCGGTAAAGACAATATAAATTCCGTAGAGAATAATCGGTCCTTTCAGCCAGCGCGTTACCGTCTGGACGATTAAGGTCATTCCCACCGGTTTTTCCGATTTATCCATTATTACCCCTTTTTCTTCTTTTTCAAAGGCCGGCCCCGTAAAATGGCCAGGGCGCCCAGAATGGCGGTAAACAGGACCGTGGCCTCTCCCAGGGTATCGTAAGCGCGGTAATCCAGGATTACGGAGGTGACGATGTTGGCTGCCCCTGTTTCCTTCAAGCCGTGTTCCAGGTAATACCGGCTGGGCGCGGAAGCAACCGCATCCATTATCGGCGCTCCAAATGGCGGCAGGGCTTTGACGGCTTCCAGGCCAAAGAGAAAGACCACGAAGAGCAGGACAACGCCTACCAACAGACCAAAGAATTCCGTGCCTTCCGCAACCGTGGTCAGGTCGTGGCGGATGGTGGCCCGAATCAGGATGATCAGTGTTAAGATTTCAACCACAACCTGGACGATGGCGATATCCGGAGCGCCCATCACCAGAAAAGCGACCGAAAGGCCAAAGCCGACCGCGCTTAAGGATACGACCGAAGAGAGCAGGTCTTTCCCTTCCAGCGCATTGAGCGCGGCGATAATCATAAAGACCAGCAATAAAATAATCAATAGTTCCATATCAGACCGCCAAAACCCATAAAAGGATAACAAGCCCGACTAAAACCCAGGATAGATAGTTGGGCAGAATTCCGCTGTGCATCTTCCGCAGGCCCGCCGAGATTGTAAGCGTGAACTCTTTTCCCAATTCGTAGAGGTCAAAGAGTTTTTCTTCGGCCAGACGGTAAATTGTGCTGATGAAACCCATTTCCCGGACCGTTTCGTAAAAGGCGCTTCCCGTAGGTCTGTGGTCTGCCAAGTCCGGTTCTTCGCCGCCGATGTAAGTAGGGGTCAGGCGCACCTTTTTCAGCCGGCCGAGACCGAAGATGAGCACTCCCAGAACCAGGGTGACGACAATCAGGAAAGCGGCGCGGCCCGGCAGCCACAGTCCGGCGGGTTGAATACTTCCGACCGCCGGAAGAATGAAGAAGCGCAGAGGCAGCTGCTGAGCCAGGACGCCGAAGAGCACGCACAGGAGAGCCAGAAAAACCGCCGGAATAACCATGCTTGGCGGCGCTTCCCGCACTTTTTTCCGGTCCAGCGCTTTGTTTGGAATACCTAAGAATATGGCGTGCGTCAGTTTCATGAAACTGGCCAGGGTCAGGGCGCTTCCGAACATGGCCGCGGCAATCCAGACCACCCAGAGGCTGTGGCCGGAGCGGCCCATTTCCAAAAGTCCCAGATAGACCAGCCATTTGGAATAGAAGCCGTTGAGGGGCGGGATGCCGGAGATGGCCAGAGAGAGAATTAAGAATGCAAAGAATGACCAGCGCATCCTTCTTCCTAAGCCGCCCAGGTCGTCAATCTCGGCTGAGCCGGCTTCTTTTTCTACGTTCCCGCCGACCAGGAAGAGCCCCTGTTTATAAATGGCGTTGTTGAGCATGTGGAAGAGACCGCCGGCAAACCCCAAAGGAGTTCCGATGCCGATACCCAAAACCATGTAGCCGACCTGGCTGACCGCATGATAGGCGAGGAGTTTTTTGAAATTGTGCTGGACCAGGGCCATCATTACCGCAAAGATGATGGTGGCCGCCCCAATTGCCAGGAGAACCGTCTGGCCGAGGAAATCAGGGACAAAGATATCCCGGCAGATGCGGAATAGGAAGTAGATGCCGACCAGTTTATCCAGGGACGCAGGCAGGAAAGCCAGGACCGGCGCCGCGGTCGGGCCGGCTATTTCCGGCAGCCAGGTATGGAAGGGGAAAGCGCCGGCTTTGGCCAGAGCCGCCGAAACCAGACTAAAGAAAGCCAGATAGGCAAGGCCGGTACCCAGAGGGATATGGCCCCCGCCCAGAGCAAGAGTGCCGGTAAGAGAAAAGATTACGGCTAACCCCAGGATAAAGAGAGAATCGGTCCCGCCGATAATAATCAGGGTTTTTTTGGCGCTGGCTGCGGCTGCTTCTTCCGGTGAGAGGTTGACCAGAAGGTAGAGCAGGATTCCCAGGATGTTCCAGAAAACCAGCAGGAGGAGCAGGTGGGCCGCAAAGATTGCGCCGGCAGTAGCGGCCAGCGTCCAGAGCAGATAGGTGTAATACTCTTTAGTATGTCCCTTTTTGCCGGCCAGGCATGCCGGAGAATAGACGACGGCTAAGACTCCGAAGATGGCCTGAAAAATGAGAATGAAACCGGACAGCGAGTCAAGGGTCAAAAGGTTCTGGTTACTCCAGGACCCACAACCAAAAGACAAGGGCAGCCAAGTGAAGAGCGCCAGACAAATAACAAGATTAAGGCCGCTGGCCACCAGGGCCGTCGTTTCCTTCCACCGGGCCGGAAGCCAAAGTATCATTAGCCCGAAGATGAAGGGCACAAGAATCGGATAAAAGAGCGGATTGATCATACTGGAGTTCCTTTAGCTTTTAATGCTTCCGTCTTTTCCACGGAAAGCCGTAAAAGGGTTTCTCCGTCCAGGGTCTTTCCGTTTTCCGCAACTGCGGAAAGCCGTTCGGTACAGCAGTAGCAAGGGTCAACGCCGGCCAGGCAAATCAGGGCATCGGCGATTTGACCGCCCACCACGGATTTTTCAAAGGTTGGTATGCAGACGTAACTGGGCGCGCGTATTTTGTGCCGGATAGGACGATTGGTACCGTCGCTGCGGACGTAATGGAAGCATTCGCCTCGCGGTGCCTCGGCATGGCCGATGCCCTCTCCAGGTGGTACTTCTCTCACTTTGACCACAATGTCGCCTTTTATTTCTTTGAGCCGGGCCATGCACTGTTCCACAATCTTAATTGACTGGAAGATTTCCAGAAGACGCACTTTGGCGCGTGCCAGCATGTCCCCTTCCGTAACTACAACCATTTCCCAGTCAAGCATGTTGTAAGCCGCGTAAGGATCGTCCCGGCGCACGTCAATGGCTACGCCGCTTGCCCGCGCCACCGGACCGACCGCTCCGTAGTTATGAATGTCCTGGGCGGTGAGGATGCCCACTCCTTTTAGCCGGGCCAAAAGAACCGGGTCGTCCAGAACCGCCTTGGTCAGCATTTCCACTTTGGTTTTGATATCATCCAGTTTTGATTGGACAAAAGGAAAGTCTTCTTCGGACATATCCCGGCGCACCCCGCCCGGGCACATTATTCCGTAATTTCCGCGGTTTCCGGTTACCAATTCCATTATGTCCAAGGTAGGCTCCCGCCATTTCCAGGCCCACATAAAGACCGTGTTGTAACCCAGAAAATGTCCGGCCAATCCCACCCAAAGCAGGTGGCTGTGGATGCGTTCCATTTCCGCGATGAAGGTGCGGATGTATTTGGCGCGTTCCGGAATTTCAAGGCCAACCAGGTTTTCCACCGCGTTGACGTAGGCCAGGGGATGGCTGGTGGAACAGATTCCGCAGATGCGCTCCACCAGGAAGGGAACCTGGTCGTAACTCTTTCCCTCCGAAATTTTTTCGATGCCCCGGTGGTTATATCCGGCAATCCAGTCTATGCCAACGACCTTTTCGCCCTCGCAGAAGAGCTTGAAGAACTCCGGTTCTTCCAGGAGCGGGTGGTAAGGCCCGATGGGAACGATTACTTCTTTCTTTTCCATGTTTTATTTACACATTAATTGTAGGGGCGCGATTTATCGCGCCCGCGGGTTCGATAAATCGAACCCCTACGTTTTTATTTAGTCAAATTTTAATTTGCTCTGCGCCGGAGGAGCGTTGGGGTCGCGGTTAGTTCGGTCCGGCGGTACCTGATAAGGATGATAGCTTTCCGGCCAATCTTCCGAGAAAAGGAACTTTTCCAGCCGCGGGTGTTCCCGGAAATTAACCCCTAAGAACTCCCAGATTTCCCGCTCAATCCAGAAGGCGCCGCGGAAGAGCGGCACCAGGGAATCCACTTCCGGTTTGTTCCGGTCCAGAAAAACCCGCAGACTGATAATTTCACCTGAGGAATCAAAAGAGAAATGGTACAGGATTTCAATCTCTTTTCCGTTGTCAAAACCGGAGGCGATGATGAAACGCGCCGTCAGGTCATGGAAAAGGAAGCCAACCACTTCCCGGAGCGAAGCGGTGGGGATGGTCGCGTAGATGCGCTTCCGAACCTCGGTGTATTCGGAGAATATTTTCTGGAACTTTTCCTGAAATCTATTTTTTGAGTCCATAAATTTTTTGTAGGGGTCGGATTTATCCGACCCGACTTCGGCGAGCTCAGTCGAGCCGCGGGCTCGATGAATCGAGCCCCTACATTATTTGTTTTTTAATTTAGTAATTAACTTTACCACTCCGTCAATCATCGCTTCCGGTTTAGGCGGACAGCCCGGGACGTAGGCGTGGACCGGAATGATTTTATCAAACGGTCCGGCGAACTGGTAACCGGTCCGGAACATATTTCCGCTGCAGGCGCAGGCGCCGATGGCTACCACCAGGATGGGTTTAGGCGCCTCATCGTAAAGGCGTTTGATACGGGCAACATTTTTCCGGTTGACGCAGCCGGTTACCAGCAGGACATCCGCGTGTTTGATACTGCCCACCAGAACAATTCCAAACCGCTCCACATCGTGCCGGGGCGTGAGCAGGTCCAGAATTTCGATGTCGCAGTTGTTGCAGGAAGCCGCCGCAAGGTGGAAGACCCAGGGCGACCGGGTCAGCATATTTATTTTCCAGTTAGCCATCTTAAAGTCCTAAGTAAGCCAGCAAAATTGCCAGAATTGACAAAAGGGTGCAATTGACCCAGAAGAACCGCAGGGCCTGGTCTATGCGCAAGCGAGGATTAGTATTTTTAATTATAACAATAATCACGAGCACAAGTACAATTTTTAAGATTCCGGCCAAAAGATGCCAGCCGGAGACAGAAATGCCGCCGAAGAATAGGATGACGAGAAAAAGCGGCAGCAGAAAAAGGAGCATCGCCCGGGTTAATTTAAAGAGGGCCAAAAGACCGCCGGAGTATTCAATACAAGGACCGGCCATCAGTTCCGTCTCCGCTTCCGGAATGTCGAAAGGCGGTAGGGCCAGTTTCGCCTGGACCACCAGGAGACAGACTATGAAAGCGATGAAGCCGGAGAGGGAACCGGCGGTTGCACCGTGCTGCTGCTGTGAGAGCATAATCAGATTAATATTTACCGAATAGTCCGACTTGATTACCGGAACCAGGATTGCCAGGATAAAGGGGAGTTCGTAAGCCATAATCATCTTCATTTCCCGGCTGGCGCCGATGGAAGATAAGGGGTTGGCTGCGGCAAAACCGCCGATAATTATGGCCAATGAGGGTATGATCAGCAGGTAAAGCACCACGATGAGGTCTCCGATGAATCCTCGGGCCGGAAAGACGATGGAAAAACCGAGGATGGTTGCCACAAGAGCGGTAGCTAAAAGTCCCAGGAATGGCGCCAGCAGGAAAGAAATTCTTTCGCCCTGTTTTGGCACGGTGATTTCTTTGGATAGTAGTTTGCCGAAATCGTAAAAAGGCTGCAGGAACGGCGGACCGACCCGCCACTGCAGCCGCGCCGTCACTTTGCGGTCCACCCAGGTGAAGACCAGACCGACCAGGGCGGCAAAGAGAAAACCGGGGAAAATCAGGAAATAAAATATATCCATTGTTTAATTTAATTGCATTGTAGCGGTGCGATTTATCGCACAAATAGTCGGATGAATCCGACCGCTACTTCTTTTCCTTTTGCCAGGAAGTGGCGATACCGGCAACCGTATCCGGGCTTACCGCGGTCACGTTTTCTTTTTCCTTGATTTCCCGGTATTCAATCGCGCCGGGCGGACAACTCTGAACGCAAAGTGGTTTTTCGTCTTCAACCAGACGGTTCCGGCAGTAATCGCATCCGGTCGTCAGATACGGAACCAGTTCCGGAAAGATGGTTCCGAAGGGACAGCCGATAGTGCAGGATTTGCAGGAGATGCACAGGGTGTTGGAACGCTCAATCAGGCCGTCTTCTCTCTTCTTCAGCGCCTCAGTTGGGCAGGACGGAACGCAGCCGGGCTGGTTGCAGCGCCGGCAGACCACCTGCCAGGCAATTATCTCGCGCAGAGTCAGCGAGCCGTCGTTTACCGGGTGAAAAGGAAAACTGCACTTGATGACGCAGTCCGTACACTTACGGCAAACTTCAAAATCAACGACCAGTTTTTTCAGGCCCATATTTCCGGTTCATCTTTGATTTCCTGATAGGTAAAGACCGGACCGTCCTTGCAGACCAGGTGTTTGCCGAGGCCGCAGTGCTGGCAGTGACCCAGGCCGCAGACCATCATCCGTTCCATGGAGAGGTAGATATTTTCCGGCCGGTAACCTAATTCCAGGAGTTTGAAAGTGGTAAATTTCATCATAATCGGAGGCCCGCAGACCACCGCGACGCTGTTTTTGATTTCCAGGTCAAGGTTGTCCAGCGTCTTGGTTACCACGCCTATCGGGCCTTTCCAGCAGCCGTCGTCGCAGCGGTCCACCGTGACCCGGAGGCAGACCTTAGGGTCAATCTTCGGCCAGTGGTCAAAGACATGCTCTTTATAAATGAAATCATCCGGCGTGCGGGAACCGCAGCAGAAGCGTATTTTGTTAAAGAGCTGCAGTTCGTGAACCAAAGACAGAAAGAGACTGCGCAGCGGAGCCAGGCCGACGCCGCCGCCGACCAGCAATATGTCTTTTCCCGTGAACTTTTCCAGCGGATAGTCCTTGCCGAACGGTCCTCTGAGACCAAGAATTGCGCCCGGCTGCAGAGAGTGGAGTGCCTCGGTGGTGGCGCCTACCTTTGCGACGCTTACCTCAAGGTAATTCGTTTCATAGGGAGAAGAGGAAGGCGTAAACGGCGCTTCGCCTTTTCCCGGGACCGCGATTTCCACAAACTGCCCGGCCAGGAAATGGAAGTTGGGAGGAGCGGCCATGGTGAAAGTCTTGATTGACGGACTCTCCTCGGTTACCTTCAGGAGTTCCACCTGGTATGGTTGATAAGGGTTGATTTTAGCCATTTATCTCTTTCTCTAAATCAAATAATACCTGGCGCTTGTCAATTTTGCCCAGGCAGCCTTCAATACAGCGGCCGCACCCGGTGCAGGCGTCAAAGCCGAGACTGGTGTTGAGAAAATCAAATTTGTGGTAATAATGGTAGCGGAAGCGTTCCCAGCGGTTATGCCTGGGTGTAGCGCCGCTTGACATTTGGGCGAAACTGGCGGCTAAACAGGAATCCCAGTTTTTGTAACGTTTCATCCCGCTCTTTTCCGGAAGATCCGAGAAGGAGAAACAATAACAGGTTGGGCAGCCGAGGTTGCAGGCGTGACACTGAACGCACATTTCCTGGCCGTACTTTTTCCAGGCTGTTGCCTCGCTGCTCTTGCGCACGATTTCCGAATAGGGTTTTTGGTGTTCAAAAGGGGTGTTAATTGTCTTCAGTTTTTCCATGTATTCCCGGCGGTTCTTGTCGCGTAGTTTCAGGTCGGCTTCGGTCACTTCGGATAAACTCAGATTCAGTTCCGCCAGAAATTCCTCGCCCCGCGGGCTGCCGGTTTCAATCATGACCTCCTTATTTAAAGGAGAGAGGTTGATATCAAAATAATCCTGGGGGTAACAGGAACGTCCGTGGAGGCTGCAGAAGCAGGTTGGGTTCGGCTGGGTACAGTCACTGCCGATGAGCAGGGTGTTGTTACGTCTGCTCTCGTAATGCGGTTCCACCACGTCACCGAACCGGTAAACGAAGTCGGCTGTTTTGAGCGCTTCCAGGTCGCAGGCTTTAACGCCGAGCAGGACCCGTTTTTCCTCTTCCCGGAACGGTTCTTCCGGAAGGGTTGCCGTCAGTTCAGAAGGGAAATAGAAGAAAAGTTTAATTGGTTCGGTCGGCCTGGT
>Ga0180009_10003775_pt1 | contig 17029 bp, 28 predicted proteins | sample OS_PC_MetaG_FD_123537 | JGI IMG/M metagenome (GOLD analysis project Ga0180009, IMG submission 123537) | Groundwater microbial communities from the Aspo Hard Rock Laboratory (HRL) deep subsurface site, Sweden - OS_PC_MetaG | ecosystem: Environmental > Aquatic > Deep subsurface > Groundwater... | reverse complement strand
CCTCGTCCCACAAAGGACACATTCGTCAAATTTTTGCCCATCACAACGAGGATAATCAGAGCGTAGCGGAAGCCTAAACTCAGCCATTGTCCCCATCCTTCTTTCTCTTCCACCACTCAATAAGGCCTCTGCTGATTTTCTGCCTATAGTCTTCGCTTAGTTTAATCCCCTTCCTTTTTGATGGTTTGCGCTTACCAATATGTGCCTTGCTTATCTTCCGCTTGTGTTCATCCGAAAGAGTTTTGCCCTTGTTTATGGCACGTAGGTGTTCTTTCTCTTCTTCGCTCCACGTTCTTCCTGGTTTGCCCCTGTGCGCATCTCCAATTTTCTTCTTTTGGGCTTCACTCATCTTCTTTCCCTTGTTACACGATGGCTTACCAGCCTTGGCCCGACTTATTTTGTCTCTTGTCTCCTGAACAGGGTTAAAATTCCCGCCTCCGCCATCATTAAGGTTATACCCAGACGGGTGCTTTGAATTTAATTTCTCTATCCAATATCGCTCTTTTGCTAAACCAATGTCTAGAGAATCAAACTCATCAATGGTTATTCTAACGAAGTTTTCTTTGCCGTGTTTACGTATGGCGTTGTTTAGATAAATCCCAGAACCAAGATAATATTTTCTCCAACAGGTATGTATCCCGACGTATATCTTCCCATTTAAGAGATTCCTGGTTACATAAACAAAGCCCTGTTCAGCCATTATGCTTCACAGCAGACATCCCATTTTTCGCCGGGGTTCCGGTCGTAGTCAGACCTGTGCGGAAGACGAAAATCTCCCACGGTTAACCCACATAGATTATAACTACATCGCTAGTGTCAAAGTCGTCAAGGGCAAGGTTGGGGAACAACATCCCATAGCCGCCAAACGGGAACCACATTGACGTTTCCGTATCTAGGGCCTTAGACGCCTTCCCCCGAAATGCAGTATAGGTCGGGTAACAATCCCAGTCACCAACCTTGGACGCTTCCACGGTGAACGGGATAAGGTGTACGGTAAAAGCAGTATTGTCCCCCGCCGTCTTGATAAGTCCATACTTAGAAGAATCGGCACCAGTCGTCTTTAGGCACTTGACAACATTCCCGTCAAGCCACGTGCTAGGGAACGCACTGGTCGTCGCCGTAACTACGTGGTCAGCAGATACCAGCGTATTCGTGTAAGTAATCTTCTCCGCATGAAGTGTCGGGGGTTGTACTTCATCCCACCACTTCAGCGTGAACTCCCCGTCTACTGCCGCTGGGTAATACATGATAGCCTTTACCAATACCGGACCACTTGAGATAATCCCCAGCGATGAACATTCCAAAATGTTCTTCGTTAAAACATTAGCCATTTAATTCTCCCTCTTTCCCGCACCGTAAAATTTAGGCGTAAATCCCGTGCCGTTGAATATCACGGTCGGGGCTGTATATATCTTATTCATCGGTTCCCCGCAGTATGGACAATACTGGTCGGGGACATCAGTAGGGACATCCGGCGATATTACCCCGCATTTATTACACTTCCAGTCCCGCCTGAAATTCATCCGTTTTGTTAAGTGAGGCCCGGGGAGGGTATATCTCCCCCGGTTCCTCTATCGCAAATGCTATCTAGCATATACCGCTAATCAACTATCTACACAAGCTCAAGAAAATTAAATGTCGGTCGAAGCGGTGATGTTGGTAAACATGGAGCTTTCGCCAGCCAGATTACAAATGTTAATCGGTTGCATAATCTGGCAAGCGGCGGCTGTAACTGCCTCGGTAATATTTGCGGCGTTGTCCGTCACCATGATGTTGATGTTTGGCCCAATGAAACCAGTGGCCGTGGCGACCATTGTGATTCCAATATCTGCGGCGTTTGCGGTCCAAATGTAATTGTACCCATGGCCCCCGCCAATGTTGATTCTCACTGCGGCAGTCGTCACGTTTTCAATACCAGCAACAGCAAAGTTGCCGTAGATGTTGAAATTCCTGATAATACTGTCGCTACCACCAACGATTGTAATAGCGGTATCTGCGCCTGCGGCGGCGGCACCCCTGTGAATCCAACCGTCAATCAGAAGTCTGCTGGCGTTGGCGTCGGTAACGATGAAATCCGTAGCCTGCCCAGTAACATCCCGCGTCTCGATATCAATCAGCTTGCAGTCAGCCGCATTGACATCAATCGGGCCGGTCAGGGCATCGAACCCGCCGGTGAACAGGAAGTTCTTGATTGTGATATTTGCGGCATCAACATCCATGTCGGCCCCAACATCCGTTGTGAAATTGACGGTCGGCCTATCACTTCCGCTTCCGATTCCGATAATCCTAATCCCCGCCACATTCAAAGCCAACCCTGCGGCGGCAATAACCGTTTCAGTATGCCCCGGAAGAGCAAGAATAACATCCGTCTTATTAGCCGTGCATTTGCCTACAGCCGCGTCAATAGTAGCCAATGGCGCAGATAACTTCAGCCCATCGCTATGGTCAGACCCGGTGCCGGAATGAACAAAAAACACCTTCCCGGTAGTAAACATATCGTCCGCGCCAACCGGGACCCCACCATATTGGTACAAACCGTCTGGAAAAGTACTCAAATTAAATCTCCCTCGCCCCGAATACGATTCCTTCGTTAGTCCTCAGTAGCGAGATTAAAAGCAGGGGCCTCTCGGCAGGCCCCCGTATATATATATTCTTAGGCATCCGAGTGCCTAGCCCTCAATACAATCTCGTTATACCTGACAATATCTTTGAGATACGAGTTTTCAGCAGCAACCAAGCCGCCGCGATTTCTCCCGTGGAACCATCTGTGGCACGACTCGCATAGCGACATTCCGTTCTCTTTGTTGGCCCGGAGTTCAGGATATTCAGCGATAGACAGGACATGATGCGCGTGGTTTGCCTTCCCGCCGCACATATAGCAAAAGCCCCCTGCCTTGTGAATAGTGTGCGCCCGCCACGAATAGTAGCCGGGGCGACTTCTCAATGAACGTCCATTTTCCTCTTTTAAAATAGTGTCATACCAACAATCAGGAGAACAATAGAAACGACTATCAAAACCATAAGAATGAAACTCTTTGCCACACCGCAAACAAACTTTGGCAACACTAGAAACGCCGCCCTTCCAGAAGGGATTCTTTTCGCCACGCTGGTCGGGGAGGCTCATGCCTCTAGCCTTAGCCTTAAAATAACATTCCCTAGAACAGTAGTTATTTTCAAACGGAGTAATGTTATCATTTGTGCCAACATTTGTTTTAGAAACCCTAGAAACATACTTCTTTGTTTCTTTTCCGCAGTTGGCGCACGCCACCATAAACGACTTGTGTCGCCTCCACCTAGGAGAATTAGTGGCGGCTTGGTTGCTCATCAATTTACTCGTAAATCATTGATTCTAAATCAAGTATTGCCAATAAAACATTGGCGAGAATCTGTGAAACCGTACTTAAAGTATTGAATCGAAGTCACGACCGTATCCCGCGTTCTGTCGTCGCCGTCCTTGGTGTCAAGGTCCGGTTCGAGGGCCGTATAAACCCGAGGCCCGTAATCAGCATCGGCAACATCGCCAATCACCATCCAAGCAGTAGACCCGGAAAATCTGTGATAAACATAAGGAACAACATCGAATCCGTAATAGGAGTTCAGGTCATACTTTGTGTTGCTCTGCTCAAACGGCTTTTTGTCTGCCCCGGTAATCTGATACGCCTTGACCCTGAGGCTCTTGTTCACAACGAGTTTCTTCGCCTTTCCAGGGAAGATGTTCCCCTGGTCGTCATACATAGCGTCAAAATACGCAAGAGCTGATTCATAAGACCCCGTAGCGAGGTCTTGGTCAAGGTAGTTGTCGTAGGTCGTCCCGGCATCATCCAAACAGGTGTGTGTGTCGTAAGCAAGTGCGTAGGTATCGAAACCAGCCGCATAGGTCGTCGCCGTCATGTTGTTGAACATCTTGGCAACTTCAATGTCCTTGCCCTCGGCCATCGTCTTTTTCAGAGAACGAGTCAGCCGTTCCATGATTTTGATTTTGTTGAACCGTTTCATCCTGTCGGTAATGCGGAACCCGTTTCCATATGCAACCTGCGTAAAGTCTTTCGTCCCGCCGAACTTCGCTTCCTCAAGCGTAATGTTCTGACCTTCGACCAACGCTTGCATAGCCCCAAGCCCGGCCATCCTCGCTTCTCTCTCGTAGTCGTCGCTGGTCTTTATGTCTTTACAAAGACTTTTCCACTCAACAAGGTCTTCCCTGTCGGTAGAGTCAAACCAGGTTCTCGTAAGAGTCTTTAGCGATTCCTTGCCAGTAGAGGTGTCCCACCAAGTTCCATGAAGATTTGCTGTAGTAGCCATATTATTTCTCCCTCATCCCTCTTAGGCAGCCACCAGTGCGCCGCTAAACGTGCACTGCGACTGATTGAACTTGATGCGGAGGCGACCATAAAGTTTCGCCCCATCTCTAGGGTCAAGTCCAACAACGGTAGCGGTAGGTGTCGTGGTTGTGCTAGTAAGGCACTGTAACGCAGTAGTAAAAGTCATCAAATAATCAACGCCTATCTGCGTTAAGGCCGTCGTTCCATTGTAACAAACACTCCAAATCTGCTCCGGGGTGACAATGATAATCGGAGTCATCGTTGTAGTCCCGCCAGCATCTTTCAACGCAACCCCGGCGACAAACCCCGCCGAGGCAATAGCCACAGACCCGGCGGCTACATTAACAGCATCGCCAGCATCATACGTTGCAACCGCCGCGCTAGTAAATTCCCTGACTACGCAGGGACCTTCAACAAGTTTAAGCCCATAAAAAAGTCCCAATTTCATCTCCTATTTTGTAGGAGCAGTCGGCTAGGCGTTAGAGTTTTATCTCACCGCTAAAAACAGCATCCTCAGCCATCGTGTCAGACTTGAATTTCTTATCCAAGCCTTCCCTCGCCTTGTCATACTGTTTGCGGTTATCAAGAATCCGGTCTACCTCTACAGCAATAGGAATCTTCATCAGTATCATGTCCATATACCGATAATACCCTTCAGCGTTTGGTATCAGCGTTTCGGGATAGACTTCCGTAGCCTCGTCCTTGTAATCAACAGGTGTAGCACTGTAGGTCATCCTCCAGTGGTTATAACTCCTGAAATCATCCTTGTCGTCAAACGCCACCCATCGATACTTGAAGTTCGGCCTTGTGTTGTCGTCCTTGTAGTCTTTTGAGTCAAGATAGACTTTCTTCGTCCAGTAGTATTTCCCGTCTTTCGGAGTGGACCGTTCCTTGTCATACTCTGACCTTCTCAGGTCAACCATGTGCCTTTTGATGTCAGATAAGTTCAACGGTTTCTCCCTTCGGTAATACCACGCTCCTTCGCCAAGTTCTCAATAAACTGCTCTCGTTTAATCCCTGCCTTCGATATTAACGCTTCCTGTTCAGGGGTAAGCGTAATCTCAGACTTCGACGGTCCCGCAGTCGTAGGAGTTTCTGTGTGGCCCGGCGTTGTCGGGGTGATGTGTTTAGTATAGTATTTTGACATATCCTCGCCTCTCATAAGTCGGTAAGCGTGCGCCGCCGCCTTCCAATAGTTCGGATTCTTCAGGGCCGCAACATCCACCGGCTGTCCGTTGATAACCGATGTCTGCACGAAGCTGAACACCTCACGAGCCACGTCCTGTTCAATCCCTTTGAACAGATTAGGGTCGGCCTTAAATGCGGCACCCTTGCCTTCCTCATAAGCAGAACGAGCATAGTTTACATACTGCTCACGGTCCCGCCGCTCTCGTTCCTGCCGCTCCTTAGACATATAGGACTCGAACATTCTTGCCGTCGCCTTTGCGGGGTTCGTCAAGAACTCCTCGTCCGTCACCTCGGGAGCCGGAGGAACGTCGCCAGTCGGCTTCATCCTCTCCTGCTTAAATGCCTCAATCAGATTCCGAGTGTAGGATGCCTCGTGTTCGGCCCGAGCCGCCCGCTCGGATGCTTCGGTAGCAAGGCGTTGATACTCCTCAACCTCGGCTGATAGTTGCTCCACAGACTTCCCGCCAACCGAAGTCTTAGGAGGTGGCGTTGGTTCTGCCTGGGGGACCTGCTGTTCCACCGGCTCGGAAGGAACGCCTTCCGGCGGGGTGGCCGGGACAGGTTGACCCTGACTCAGTTCTTCTGCCAAGTTTTATTCTCCTTTTCCTGACTTCTCTCGGATGTCCCTGATGATTCTCTCAGCCAGAGAGGGATTGTCAGTTCCTCGCCCAAGAATAAAGTCTATAGCCTCTAACCCGCCTTGAAAGCGGATAGGGTTCTCTTCTGTTTCGCATCTCCTAGAAAGATATGCGCGTCTTTCGACTATCTTCTCAAGGAACAATCTCCAGAACGGCAAATCCAAAAGTTGCTCATAATCGCTTATTAACCTGTTCTGCAATCTAGTCTGCCTTCTGTTCCCCGTTGAATGTGTAATTCACCCGGTCCTCGAACTCCTGCTGTTTCCCGTCGTTCCACATCGTAATCGGGCGATAATAGCCGACAACCCGGCTGTAAACATCGACGTGCGCCCTACACCCCGGTATCCCACAGGACGGGATAAGTTCCTTGCCACAGCACTTACATACCAAGTGCGCCCTCACTCGCAGGAGCCGGGCCCGGCGGTTGCCCCGGCCCGCCCATAGGACCCATTCCTGGCTGGGGCATAAGGTCCACCGACATCATAACGCACTTCTCAACATCCATCGACGACCGAAGGTTGATGGTGTTCATCCCCGCTTCAGATTCGTCAAAGTTCGACATCACCTTCTCCAGCGACCTTGAACCCTTGTCGTTTACGTCAAGGATGAACCTCTTAAACTCGCTAGGAACCTGCGGGGAAGCCAACGCCTGTGCCATACCAGCCATCTTGGTTGCGTAGTCAGTCATTAACTGATACTTCATAACCTCGACTTCCCGCCGGACTTCCTGATTCATGGTTTCAGAACTCACCTCTAAGTCTACATCAAGATAATCCCGTATGTTCCCCGTCGGCATATCTACGCTATGAAACTCGCCGTTCTCGTCCGTATAGGTATATTCCGGCTGATACTGGGCGAATCCCTCAAGAAGTTTGTAAAATAGTTCTCTATACCCCGACCTGAAGTTGTCCGTCCAAGACTTGAACTTCTTGTTGGACTCCTCCTGGTTGACCATCGTTTCTTTCGCTACGGGCCGCTCCGCAGTCGAAATCCCCAACGAGGCCGGAGTAACCCCGCATACAAGGTCTGCCTGATTGATAATCCAGTTCACTTCTCTCTCGATAGTGAACACTTTATCAGGCTGTTCGATAATCTTGAAGGCATCGTTAGGGTTTACGTCCACCGATGTCCACTTCCCCGGCTCAAGGTCTTTATCCGTAAGCCCGATTCCCGTCTGATATAACCCCATCGGAAGGTTTATCAATTTCATCCGGTCAAGCATAAGGTTGTGGAGCGTGTCCAACTCTTCAGACAGCGGTTCAATGATTTCGCAGACCCCCTCGCCATCGTAGGTGTATTCCACCTGCGAGGCCCCCTTGAAATCAACAAACGGCCTATATCCATAAAAAATCGGGTTATAAATCGCCTTCAGGATTTGCCCCGATTCCCGGTGAAAAGTAATACAGATATCGTCCTCTTCCCCGTCGTTGTCGCAATCATACCGCAACCATAACTCCCATAGCGTATACGGTTCGGTATACTTTGTTCTCTTCAGTTCTACCCCGGCAGACGCGGCCCTAGTTTCGTCCATCTCGTTTGGCTGATTCTCGGTCAGTTTCTCAACCGCTTCCTTGCGGTAGACCTTCTTTGCGGCAAGAGTATCTAACTGACTCTTCCGGCGTTCAAACGAGAACCCCGTCAAATAAGCATCTTCGATAGTTGTAGCGTCGGTGGAGATAATCCATTTAGCCCTGTCCACTGGGTATACATTCGGGCCACGGAACACAACAGCCGATTCCTTGACCACGGTATCTTTAGTCCCCGGCAAACGATACTTCTTAACCGCTGAATTTAATCTATCCTCATCTGAGGCGTAGCGGTAGATGGTCTTGTTTTTCGTTTCATAAACGATTTTAACCACACCCGTTCCCGAGTTTACCGTCTGCCGGGTTGGGAACTTCATCTTTTCCTTCAGGCTAAGGTCAGACAGCACATAGTTGTTGAACGCCTTCTCCTGAGTCCGTATCTTATCCATCTCCTCGGCGGAAACCTCTTTCTTCGAGCGAAAAAGGACAATCTTCCGCTTATTGAACACCATGTCCATAACTCGGACATAGATAGCGTCTGAAATCTTCCTTGCCAGCGGGATTGACACGTCGGCCATCCATGGTTTCGGGCGGTCCCCCCGCTTTTCTGCCTTATAGAGCCGGTGCCACCGCTTTAGTTTGTCGAAAAGTGATTTATGGTTCTGTATCTCTTGGTCTAGCGTCTCTTTTAGGTGAGCAGACAGTTCTTCCTCAAGGGGTCTGCCCGATTTCCCCTTTTTATCCAGCTTTATGGGCTTTCCCCCTTCCCAGTCAACTACCGTTCCCCTGATTTCCGGATCTTCCGGGGGCAGAGTTCCCAAAATAGCCGACAAATCGGGCGTCATTTCAGGCATCATCTCAGGCATAGCCTCCCCCATCATTGGCCCGCCCATCGGCATCTGTCCACCCGGCTGGACACCCCCTAGGATACCACCCATATCAGCGAAGTTCTCGTTCATGTAAATTATTTACCCTTCCTCTGCGGTCTTTTTTGTGCCTTCCCGCCGACCCGCAAAGCTATTGCTACAGATTGAGCCTTTGGATGGTCGTGGCGAATAAGTTCTCTGATGTTAGCCGATATCGCCTTCTTGCTTTTTGATTTATTTAACGGCATTTATGCGCCTCTTACCGCTTAAGAGAGAAATATACTTTTTCGTGTTCCATTTCTTAGATTTCGGGGTAAAGTCAGAGCAGATTATCTTCTCAATCCCAAGGTCATTGTATAGGTTTTCTATCTGGAACCCCATAAACCCATCATAGAAGGGAGTTGGCCCCTGTCTGTCATAGACAATCTTTGTCTGTTCTGCTATATCCCGGTCGTAGACTTCTCTGATTTCTTCATCGGTTGACATACATATCTCTTTTTAGGCAGTCCTCTGTGGGACACTAGTTACTATACCATCAAAAACACAGTTTGTCAAGTCCTTCCTAGATTTTATCATATTATCGTCTTTCAGTGGGTATTATATTACCCAAGCCGGGGTTTGTCAAGTAAAAAGAAAAAAGGGTTCCCCCACACCCCTTCCTAAATGTACCAAGGACTCCTTAAGGACTCTTAGTACAGTACTATCTTTTCTTTCTAAAGAAAGAAAAGAATATACTAAGGACTCCTTAAGGACTTTATAATATATATATATATATATACTATAAGGACTCTTTTGCTCACTGGCCTTATGGTCGTTCCGCTCCGGCCATGGCCTACGCTACACTCCCAGGCCAATTCGCGGGTTTAATTTGGACCACTCTCTAAGAGAAAGATTTTGGGCTATCTGGATAATCCTGTGCGGGGCCGGTGTCCCCGTTTTATTTTACTTGACAATGCCATACTAGCGTGATATTCTAGGGTTGAAAGTGAGGTTAAAATGACTAAGAAAGAAAAAAAGGCTCGGCAGGAACGGAATGAAGAACTTGCGTTTAAGTACCAAATAGCAAACGACTTCATCAAGACACTAGTAAGATTTCGCGGGGATGTCCCAACTTTATTTGATACAATAATTGATGTTCAGGTTATCAGAGTAGCCGTTAACCAACTAGAAAACATTAAGTCCCTTATTATTTACCCCCTTGAATGAAAGCAGGAGAAAGTATGAGCCTAACAAAAGGACTATACGAGAATCATTACTACGCCCTCGGGGAACCAATCAGAAACATGGTCAAACAGGGCCAAGAACTATTGTGCGCCATTGAGTACGGATATGAAAGACAGAAACATCTAGATTTCTGGGATAAGTATTGGACTTCGCGGGAAGCAAGATACCCCCAAAGCCTCGGGGAACTATGTATAGAACTAGCACAAGAGCGGCTTTCAAACTTAAAAACGTGGGCAGAAGAACGATTCCCAGGAAACAAACAATTACCAGTTGGGTGGCCACAATATCGTCGGGACATCCAAACCCTACGTGAACACCTATACTGCAAGGCACCACCGATGCTTATTATAAGAACCTAGTTTAATAATGCCGGGTTATTGACACCGGGGTCTATAACGCCTCATACTAAACCCAACGGATAAAGTATAATCGTAATTAGTATAATCCTGATTATACTTTAAATCAAGTTGAATTCACCTTGAATTCACCTTGAATTCACCAGAATCGTTAACCCCCGTGACTCCCCTAAATCCGGGGAAAACAGTAAAATACCCTATACTATAATACATCCCATACCCCATTATGCCCCAATTCTATAACTCAGGACATTCCCATATTACCCCCCATAAGACCCCATATGTCCCATTTCTGTATCGTATATCACTCCCCACGTATCCTTGGCCCAAGACCTTTTTGGGGGTATTGGGGTCGGATGGGTGATGGGTAGGTGGCCTGGGACATGGGACAGGGTTAGGCTATTGTCGGCTGCCTGCTCCTCTGTTGGCCCCCACATAGGACAGTGTGCCCAAGTGTCCTCTAAAGAGGACAGCATGTAGGGGTAATCTGTGCTGTTTGGGGTAATGTATGCACAACGATTGTGCAGTAGTGGTAGTCGTACAGCTTGAAATGCCCCAAAAGACGGGGTTCAGCCTTCCCCGGAACCTGTGGGAATCTCCTAGAAAACTATATGTAAGTGTTCAGAAACTGGACATGTTTGGGTGGGTAATCCCTTACACGTGGGGGAATCGCAGTATTAATCCATTTTATTGGATATGGATTCAATAATTTGGATAAGGCACAGTTGGGGTGGCGTCTTTGATATCTTCAGTCATATGACCTATTAGGTAGGTCTATAGTGCTATGTATGACATAGTAGTATGTTATCAGTATACTTTTATTTATTTTGCCCGGACCCCTTGACAAGCGGGTTGCCTAGGCCTATTATGTGGGCGAGGAGACAAGAACAATGAAAAGAATCTATCACGTCGGGACAGTCAAGGGGCCGAAGGATACGTTGATTATCCAGGCCCGGAGGAGTGTTGATTTCCTTTCTTGCGAGTACTGGCAGTATTTCGGGAAAAGGGAAACGACGAAAAAGGAATTGAAAGACAAGGAAGGGACAAGTTTCCAAAGGGTTATTGTTGACTAACATCCATCTGGTTGGACTAACTAACAGAGAGGAGACAAGAAGATGACAAAAGAAAAATGGTTGAAACGTTGGGCAGAAGTAAAGGATTCCGGTCATGATTCGAGGAATTGCCCCGAATGTAAAGCCAGAATGAGGACTAAACGGGCAAAGCTTAGGGCCAAGAGTATCCGGGCGGCGTATCGAGATTTGGGGATGGTCCGGGTCCGGGGAAATCTTGGAGGGATTTATTATGAATAAGATGGACTATATTTATCAATCGGAATCTTATCAAAAAACGTATAGGGAAATGGCGGACGAATTTGCTGAAATGCATTTCCCTGAATCAAGAAAGGTGGAAAAGGGGCAAACAGAATATGGGAAAAACGGGAATATACTTGGATATAGATTTAGTTTAATTGATGGAATGCGGGAATATTTGATTATTGGGGTTTCCTCAGACCATAGAACGCACCCTGATTTATATAGGATATTCCCGATTGCTGACTGTTTTCTTGAATAGGAAAACGGGTTGAAATCAAAGGCCAAGGGGACTAAACAGAGGAGGGGAAACAATAGGGGACCATTACAACGTCATCCCCGGACAAGCGGGGGAAGGGAATCGGGCGGAGTCGCCAAAGGCGAACATCCCAAAAGGGGAGGAGAGAATGTCAGATTATCAAGGATGGAAAAATCGGGCAACTTGGAATGTCAACCTATGGGCAATGAACGACGAGCCTACTTATCGCCGGGTTATGGCGTGTAAGCCTTACACCCCGGAATCTGCTCAGGGAATGGCTGAATGCCTGTTCGGGGCCGAAACGCCGGACGGGGACAGGCTTGAGGGCGTGGATTGGGCCGAAATAGCGGAAGCCTGGAACGAATAGAGGAGGAGAGATTGAGAAAACTAGAAGAAAAGGCAAAGGCGGCAGGGTTATATGTTGATTCATATAGTCCTGGGGACGGGTATACCCGGTATCGGTTCTTTAATAAGCCTATGGACTATTTCGCCGGTTCGGGGCTATTTGCGGCCCTCGGGACAAAGGATGCGGAGACATGGCTTGAGGGTTATATTGCTCATGAGATTGCTCATCATGCCTTGACGGGGGAATAATGGAAATTGTTTTTATAGTCTGCTGTGCCATAGTGTTATTGATTGTTATCGATGAGGGTTTACCCCGGAATGGGGAATCCCCGAAAATTAAATTACGGAGGTTTAAATGAGTCCATTTTATTGGGGAATGGTTATCGGAGTTTGGGTAGGGGTTCTTATAGGGTTATTTATCGCCGGGGTTCTTATGTCAACTAGGGCCAAGAAGATGACTAGCCTAAAGTCCACCCGGATGGACTAAAGGGGGGAGAAAGTGAAAAAGAAAAGAAGGGAACTATCCAGCCAAATGGAGGGGTTCGCCCGGACTATTAACTACGGGGGACTATCAGACCTAGGCCGGGACAGAATGACGGAGATAGACCATAACGACGGATGGGACTATTGGGTTGCTTGCCGGGATTTTTATGAACCGGAAGAAAAATGGGGAGGCCGGGGAAATCGCTTGACAAGCACTAACTAAAGGTATAAAATACGGTTAACATTGAGGAGGAGAAAATGACTGAGGAGAAGGGAAAATAAAATGAATCAATCATCGGCTAACGACCTAGCAATGGGGATGGTAGAGAAGGCTAACATGGGGGAGCCAACAAAAGACATGACCTATTCAGCAGTGGCGTGGTTCATTTATCAACTGTATAAGGAAAACTACGAAGTTGTGCCCCGGTTTATGCCCAAAATAACACTTGGGGACATCAAGCAGATGGAACAGGAAGGGGTTATCTATTAACGGGGTAAGCATTGAAAGGGCTAAAGAGATACTAGGCTTAGATTATGAATTATCTAATAGACTAAAGGAGAGTGAAACAATGGAAACTATCGAAGGGAAAATCAAAAGGAAGTCAGTCAAGGCAACCCAATACGGGGACCGGGTTTCTTTTATGGTCGGGGCAACTTGGATTTCAGCCTTCTCTAATGACAAGAAACTCAACGATGTCTCTAAGGGGCTGTTGAAAGACTTGAAAGAGGGGGACGAGGCGATATTCACTATCGTCGAAAACGAGGGGAAATCCGGGGAAAAGTATCTGAACATAACAGACATTTTAAGGATTGACCGGGAAAGTGGGCCGCCGGATTATGAAAGGCAAGATGAGGAAGAGGAAGTCCGTCCGGGTGGACACCAACAGCAAGGCGGACAAAGGCACAAAGGGGATGCCCCGGATTCCATGCTGTTGTCTTACGCTAAAGATGGGGCGATTGCCCTTGTTAAGCCGGGGGAAACAGCGGGTTCTCTTGTTGACAATATCAGAACAATCTATTTGGGCCTGAAGGCTATATTAGCAGGGGAATGGCAATGAAAGCGATGACATGGGCTAGAATAGACTATGTTCTTTCTGGCGCAAATTTTGGGCTTGCTTTGATAAGTATCGAGCATAAAGATTTTGGATGGAAGACAGCCATTTATCTTTTCTTTGGCATTGCTCTGTTTCTTCTTGGAAGATGGCAAGAAGAACAATCAAGGCTAGGGAAGTAAAGTGCCTATCCAAGGGTTTATATGCCCCCTAGACGAGAACCAGGTCAACATAGACTTCTGTATCAAGAGTTGTATCTCTCGTTGTCTTGAACTCCCTATTCTCCTCTCCTTAATGGAGGAAAGGGAGAAGAAACCCGGCGTATTCTCCGTCACGGAATTACAATCAACCCCGAGAATTATAGCCTGGGAACGGACTAACCCATATTGGATAGACCCATACTCGATGATTTGGGCTACCTTCGGGACAGCCTTCCACGCTATGCTTGAGAAGTATGGCCGGGGGCTACAGAACACAGACAACGGGGAACGATACACCTTTGAGAAGGACAACTACTTCGAGAAGGAGATGGTGGTCGCCGGAGAAAAGGTTATCCTGCGGGGGACGCCAGACCAATACGAATGGACCCGGCAAGAACTAACAGACTATAAGACCCTGAAGTGGTTTTGGGACTTATACTATCTGATGAAGGGGGATTGGACATCTTCCAACTACGCCTTACAACTTAATATCTATCGCCGGATGATGTTCCCCGATTGTAAGCAGATGAAGATTGTTGCTCTTGTTAAAGATTGGAATAGGAAAATTAGGAACGAGAAGGGCATAAAGCCCGTGGAAACCCTGCTTGTCCCTTGGATAGACGATGATGTTATTGACACCCATATCTACAATTCCATCGCCGGGATTCTTGAGGCTACCAAGGACATAACCAAGGCTAGGGATTGTACGGAAGCGGAGCGATGGAAGAATAACCTGAGGTGTAAGGAGTTCTGCGTAGTGGCCGGGGGATGTCCTCAATGGGAGAAACTAAAGGAGGAGAAATGATAAATAACGAGGAATTGAGAGGGAAACTTCAACTCGCACTAAGCGAGGAGTGGGGTGCTTATGGGGTTATCAAGGACCGTGAGATAATCGACCTTCTCTCCATTCTGTCCGATCACGAGGCCGCGTTGCCGTTGCTGGGGGCGGCGAAAAGAATAGACAAGAAACTCGCCATCAAGACCCTGCGGCGGCTCTACCATCCCATGTTCCAAGAGGAGGGCCGCCCCGTATCGGTGCCAATTTTCGATGCCATCATGCCGATACTCGAAGCCCTGCTGGACCAGCAATCTATTCCAGGATCGGCGGGGGCAACCAAGTTGGAGAGATTTTTAATTGAAGACCGCACCCCCGCCCCGCCGGAACTAGCCAAGGTAACGAGGGAGTGGGTGATTAAGAAGCTCAAGAAGTTCATGGTCGAGGACGATCCCGTGGGGGCTTGGCAGAGTCGCACGACGGTCAAGGGCGATTATCCCTATCTGCTGTCATTGGCGAATGCCATTGACCTATTCCGCGAACTCGGCATCGTCGTGGAGGAGGAGAAATGACCCCTAAAGCACAACAGAACCTAGACGATATCCCACAGGCTCGTAGGGTGCGCCTGATGACAAAAAACAAAAACATAACCCCGATAAGGCCCGGCGATAAATTTGGTAGATTAACAGTAATTGGAATTGTCGAAAATTCTCCAACAAAGAACAGAAAATGGAAAGTAGAATGCATATGCGGGGCAGAAAAACAAGTGTGGGCAAGCACACTCCGGGGTGGCCAGACCAAAAGCTGTGGCTGTCTTCTGAGGAAATATGCCCATATAGGCGAAAAGACAACGGGTAATAAGTTATATGGCGTTTGGTCTGCTATGAAAGACCGGTGCAACAACAAAAACAATAAAGAGTACAAAAATTATGGCAGTCGCGGGATTTCTGTTTGCAAAGAATGGAATAATTCGTATGCAGAATTTTCTCTTTGGGCTAGAAAATCAGGATATAAAGAGGGACTGACGATAGACAGGAGAGATAAAAACAATGGTTATAAACGTGGAAACTGCGAGTGGGTAACACGAGCAGAAAATACCAGGAGGCAATCAAGAAATACAATATCAAAAGGGTCAATTTCTGATTTGTTATTGTTGCTTAGCGATTTGGAGGCAGAGAAAACCTGTGGTTTGTGGCCATATTTATATGACCACAAAAGCCTTGCGGATTTGTGGTGTGAAGAAGCAGAAAAATGGTTTTTAAGCAAGGGGTTTGAGGTGATAAAATGAATATTGAAGAAATATCTATTGTTAAACAATTAGATTTAGCCAACAAAAATTACAATGATTTGTTGTTTGCAAAATCCAACATTGAAGCAAACACTCTTGTTGTTGCCAAGCTGTTGGCAGAAAACCATGACAACTCATATTGGAAAATACTAGGTTATGACTCGTTTGAATCTTTTCTTGGTGACCCAGAGTTCCAATTCAGAAGAAGCAAGGCATATGATTTAATAAAACTATATAAATTTTATTGTCAAACACTTGGCCTTCCTGCAGAAAGACTGCTGAAAGCTAAAAGCAGTAATCTTGTTCGGTTAATGAGGAATGATGTTGTTGATTTGGTAAAAAACGATACCGACGAGTGGTTAAGTCGGGCTGAATTGCTATCAAAAAGCGATTTGGCCGTCTCTATAGCTGAGGCGGCGGGGAAAACCCTCCCAAGACTCTCTCCTCCAACCCCGCCGTCTCAGCCCTCCTCTCTGCTTCCGCGAATGACACCAGAAGCATACCTAAAGATAGTCCAGCACTCTCCCTGTATAAACTGCGGGCGGTCAGACACAATCGTTAAGGCTCATTTCCCGAGAACTAGGGTTAGGTGTGAGAAGCCGTGGCACGTTATCCCGCTTTGCCCGGCGTGCCATGCTGAACAAGAAGGCTCTATGGAGTGGTGCTGGAAGTATCGACAAAATTGGTCACGCTGGTTTTATAATTTGATAGCGGGGGAATGATGTCGGACAATACGGCTAGGGCCATTCTCGGCTCCTTGATTCTTTCCCCAGGATTGTTGACGGCTAGTGAAGAGTTGTGTGACAGCCTGTTTACAGGTAGGGATAAAGTAATTTTCTCTATGATAGAGAAGATTTGGGATGAGAGCCAGCCAGAACACATTGAACTCCCACTCTTGGTAGATAGGCTTGACGGGAAGGTTTCTGTCGTATATATTTCGTCCCTCTTGGATGGAATTTGCGCCATACAACCAGACGGGTTTGTTAATCTTGTAAATGAGTTAGCGAGGAAAGTTGTCGCTAGGTCGATTGTAAAACTGGTGTCTGACGGCGGGCAGGAAATGGTCAAGACGGGGGAAGTTGATTTGTCATCCCTCCAACCTCTTGTTAAGAAATATGAGTCTATTGGGGAGAAGGAACGCCGAATGTCCTCCGACATCCGGCTATGGGTAGCCTCGACTACCGGGGAGTTCGGGCTAGG
>Ga0180009_10003774_pt1 | contig 17030 bp, 11 predicted proteins | sample OS_PC_MetaG_FD_123537 | JGI IMG/M metagenome (GOLD analysis project Ga0180009, IMG submission 123537) | Groundwater microbial communities from the Aspo Hard Rock Laboratory (HRL) deep subsurface site, Sweden - OS_PC_MetaG | ecosystem: Environmental > Aquatic > Deep subsurface > Groundwater... | reverse complement strand
CGGCGCTGCTCTGGATCGGGATCCGCATGACACCTTCAAGCTAGCCACGCTGGAGCCAGGGTCAAGGTCGGGTCAAGGTCTTGACAATCACGGATGAAAGCTTACTTTCTGGGGCTGTTGGAGGTGAGCGATGCCGATATACGAGTACGTGTGCAACGCGTGCAGCCACGAGTTCGAGGAGTGGCAGAAGATCACCGATTCTCCAACGAAGAAGTGCCCGGCGTGCGGCAAACGCAAGGTGGAGCGACTGGTCTCCCTCAGCGCGTTTCACCTCAAGGGTGGTGGCTGGTACGTGACCGACTACGGCGGAAAGAAGCCGGGCCGGGGAGAGAATGGCCCGAAGAGCTCGAAAGACGCAACTGAGACGAGCGACAAGACTGACAAGACTGACAAGGCCGACAAGACCACCGCCGACAGCAGCAAGCCCAAGGCGACGAAGAGCGACTCCTGACAACGATCCCAGCCTTGGCCCCACGTGTCCTACCTGACCTGTTGCTATTCTCGAGCCTCCTGCTCACCGCCTGCCCCTCCACGCCGACCAAACCACTGGCCCGACCCTGCATCCCCGTCTGCCGCAAGACGTCGAGCTGTGCCCAGCTGGATGGCCGGCTGGTCGAGGCTCGACAGCCGCTGCTGGCCTGCGTCGGGCGGGAGGCGGCCCACGGCAACCTGGATCGAGCCCACCGCTGCTATCGCTCCCTGCGGCTGCTGGAGTCGGCCCGCTGGTGGCTCAAGACGCTCACTGCGCAGGACGAGCTGCATCGGGTCTACTCCCCCTCCGATTCGGTGCTGACCGAGTTCCTCTGCCGCATCGAGGCCCTGACCCTGGCCCGGACGCCGGGGAAGGTGGAGGCCCTGTACCTGGAGATGATCCGCTCCTATCCTTAGAACCGATGGGCCGTCTGTCAGAGAGCGAGATCGGGGAGCGGGTCGAGCGGCTGAGGTCGCTCCAGCAGCCGTGCCAGCTCTGTCCCCGCCGCTGTCTCGTCGACCGCTTGGCCGCCCGCGGGTTCTGCGGACAGCCGCTGGCGCTTCAGGTGGCGGCCACGTGCGCACACGGCGGCGAGGAGCCGCCGCTGTCCGGCTGCGCGGGGGCTGGCACGATCTTCGTCGCCGGCTGCACCATGCAGTGCTGCTTCTGCCAGAACTACCAGATCAGCCAGCCGGAGCGGCTCGAGACCCACTGGATCGTGACCCCGCAGCAGCTCGCACAGCGAATGCTCGCGCTGCAGCAGGCGGGCTGCCACAACGTCGAGTGGGTCTCGCCGACGCAGCACCTGCCATCGCTGGTTGATGCGCTGTGGCTGGCTCGCGGGCAGGGCCTGACGCTGCCGCTGGTCTACAACTGCAACGGCTATCAGAGGCCGGAGCTGCTGCGACTGCTGGATGGCATCGTCGACGTCTACCTCCCGGACGCGAAGTACGCCAGCCCCGACCTCGCCCGCCGACTCTCGGCGACCGGGGACTACGTCGAGCTCAACAGGCGCACCCTGCTGGAGATGCAGCGGCAGGTCGGCCCGCTTCAGCTCGACGGCGACGGCCTGGCGATGCGGGGGTTGCTGGTGCGGCACCTCGTGCTCCCGGGCGAGCTCGCGAACACCCGCGCCGTCCTGCGCTGGATCGCCGGCGCCCTCGGCGTCGACACCTGGGTCAGCGTGATGGCCCAGTACTACCCGGCCCACCGCGCGCGCGGCGGGGAGCCTGACCGGGAGTGCGGGCCGGGCGCGCATATCGGACACGGCGCGCTGGACCGGCGGCTCACGCCCCGAGAGCACGACCTGGCGCTTGATGCGCTCGAGCTCGTCGGGCTGGAGAACGGCTGGATCCAGCAACGCGCCACCGGAGCCGCTTTCTGCCCCGACTTTCGGCGAGAAGACCCCTTCCAGCAGGGCGGACTGCACCGCCCCGGGCTGTCTCGATGAGCCTGACGGAGCTGACACGGCTGCCCAGCCGTGCTCGCGCCGAGGAGCTGCAGTTCGTCCTGCAGGGTGGCGGTGTCCCTGCGGTGGTCGAGCCTTCCAGCGGACCGACGAACGGGAGCGGGCCGCAGTGGCTGGTGCTGGTCCCGACCGAGCTTCTGGAGCGCGCGCGCCGCATCCTCGCCGAGGAAGGGCCGGACCGACCGGCCGCGCAGTCCTGGATTGCCCCCCGACGGCCGCCGCTGTACTGGACCATCGGCCTGATCGTCGTCAACCTGCTGGTCTGGATCGCCATGGAGGGCCGGGGAGGCTCCGAGCGCCCCTCCGTCCTGCTACGTTTCGGCGCCTCGCAGGCCGCCAGGCTGCGGGCCGGCCAGTGGTGGCGCACCGTCACGGCGACGTTCATCCACATCGGCCTGCGCCACCTGCTGGCCAACATGACGGCCCTGCTGGTCCTGGCGCCCGCTGTGCTGGAGGCATGGGGCGTGGGCCGGACCTACTTCCTCTACCTCGTGGCCGGGGTGGCGGGGAACTGGATCAGCTTCATTCTCTCGGGCACCCTGGCGGTGAAGGCCGGCGCGTCGGGCTGCATCCTCGGCCTCCTCGGCGCGCTGGCCGGCACGCGCATCCGAGCGATCCACGCAGCCCGCTTCACCTCCCGGTTCAAGACCTGGCACATCGTCGCCATGCTGGTGGCGTTCTACGGCTTCGTCATCGGTGTGGGCCACGTGGACCACCTGGCCCACATCGGAGGCCTGCTGGCCGGCGGGCTCCTGGCCCTGGTGCTCCCGCCACCCGGGCGGCTGCCGCAGCGAGCCGACCGGGCGCTGGCGTTCAGCCTCGGCGGGGCGGCGGGGCTGGTCTGCGTGGTGGCAGGAGTACTGGCCTACCTGTCAGGCTGACCCTGTTCGCCCGACGGCGCTGGCCTGGCCTGGCGGGGCAGCGTTATGCTGAACACGCTTCCTTCTCCCTCGGCGCTGGTGATGTCGATGGTCCCCTGCATCTCGTCGACGATCTGCTTGCAGATCGCCAGGCCCAGCCCACTGCCCGAGGGCCCCTTGGTGGTGAAGAACGGCGTGAAGATCTGCTCCCTGTCCTCAGGCGAGATGCCGCAGCCGGTGTCGCGCACGGCGATGGTTACCTGGTTCTCGGCGGCGGTCAGCATCAGCCCTATGGTGTTGGTCATGACCGCGCCCTGCGGTATGGCCTGGGCCGCGTTGAGCAGCAGGTTCACTACCAGCTGGATCACCCTGCCCTCGGAGGCAACCATCGAGACCGGCTCATCCGGCAGCTCCATCTGGAACTGTGCCCGGCGGATCAGAGTGCCCCGGGTGATCACCACGGCGCTCTGCACCACCTGGTTGAGATCGACGACATCGGTGCTCACCGGCTGGTTCTTGAGCGACTTGAGCAGGGTGGTGGAGATCACCTTGAACTTCTCCACTCCCTGGCCCAGGTCGCCCAGCGCGTCCTTCATGCACCCCAGCCGCTCGCGCACCTGCAGGTCGGGCAGGCGGCGGCCAATCAAGTACTCCACGTCGATCTTGAGCAGATCGAGCGTCGGCTCGATGTAGGCCAGCGGTTGCCGCAGGTCGTGAGCGATGGCCGACGCCATCACCGCCACCGCGGTGACGCGGTCCAGCTGCATCAGTCGATCCTGCAGCTTCTTGATCAGCTGGCCGTTGTGGTAGCTGCGGATGCTCTCCATCATGACCGCGACCAGCTCCTCGCGGGTCCAGGGCTTCTTGATGAAACGGTTGACCCGGGCGCGGTTGATGGCATCGATGGTCGCCTCCAGGTCGGAGTAAGCCGTGATGATCACCCGCACCACGTCCGGGTAGCGCTGCAGCACCTGCTCGGCCAGGTCCACGCCTGTGACGTGCGGCATGCGCTGGTCCGCCAGGAGCACCGCGACCGGCTCGCCGGACATGATCTGCAGCGCCTGGTCCGCTGACTCCGCCATCAACAGGGTGAACTCCCGACCCATGTTGTGCTTCATCACCACGCGGTTGGCACGCTCGTCGTCTACGTAGAGAATCGGATAGTCTCTCGGGTCCATCGCTCCTCGTCAGCTGTCGCCGCCCCCGAGTGGGAGCTCGACGGTGAACTCCGCGCCGCCCTGCGGGCGATTGCGGGCGAAGATGCGTCCATTGTGCTCCTCCACGATCCGGCGGCAGACATGGAGGCCAAGACCGGTGGCGCCCTCCTGCGCGTGGGTCGAGAACAGCGGGTCGAAGATCTGCTCCTCCTTGCCCGTCGGTACGCCGGGCCCGCTGTCCGCGACACGCATCTGGAACGTGCCGTTGTGCTGCAAGGTTTCGATCCGGATCCGCCCCTGTTGCCCCACGGCCCGCGCGGCGTTGTCCAGCAGGTTGAGCAGCACCTGGTTCAGCTGTGAGGTGCGCCCGAACACCGGCGTCGTATGCCGCAACTGCTGCTCCAGCTCGAGCTGTGTGCCGTGTCGGTGCTGCACCAGCCGCATGGTCGACTCCAGGGCCTCCTCCAGCCGCCAGTCGGCGGTCTCGTCCAGATGGGGGGAGACTCCCAGAAGGTCGGCGCACAGCTGGTCGATGCGCTCCGCCGAGTCCAGCACGGCGCCCAGGAGCTCCTTGCGAGCCTCGGCATCCTGCTCCGCCCGGGATTCCAGCAGCCCACCTTCCAGCAGCGGACGGACCGCGTTGAGGATGGCGTTGACCGGGTTGCGCACCTCGTGGGCCAGCCCCGCCGCCACCAGGTTGAACGCCGTCCCTTTCTCCTGCCGGGCCAGCTCGCGGCTCATCTGCTGCAGTCGGAGCTGGACCTCGACGCGCGCCAGCAGCTCGTGGAGGTTGAACGGTTTGGTGAGGTAGTCGTCGGCGCCCGCGCTGTAGCCCTCCAGGGTCCTGTCGGCCCCCTTGCGCGCGGTGACCAGGATCACCGGCACCGACGCCGTGACGGGCGACTCCTTGATCCGACGGCAGAGGTCGTAGCCGTTCAGCTCCGGCATCATCACGTCGCTGATCACCAGATCGGGCGGACGTCGGGTGACCTGCTCCAGCGCCTGCTTGCCGTTCTGGCACAGCTCGAGCTGATACTTGCGCCCGAGGCGCCGGGCCAGGTAGGCCCGCATGTCCGGGTTGTCCTCCACCACCATCACCCTCGGGCGATCGCTGTGGTCCGTGACCGGCTCGTGCGCCCCGGTCCCCACGCTGACCCAGGCCTCGCCCTCCATCTCGAACGGAGGCACCCACCCCACCGGGTCGCGGTCCTCGGCCCGCCGCGCGTGCCCGGTCGGGACATCGACCTCGCGGCGGTCGAGCAGGTGAGGCGGGATCCCCTTGCCCTCGCGATGCAGGCGGATGCGAAACTCGCTGCCCTGCCCCTCCCTGCTGTGGACCTCGATCTCCCCGCCGTGCAGGCTCACCATCTCCTTGACCAGGGACAGCCCGATCCCCGCCCCCTCGAAGCGCCGGGTGGTGCCGCCGTCGACCTGCGCGAAGCGGTCGAAGATGCGCTCCAGCTGGTCTTCCGGTATCCCGATGCCGCTGTCCCGAACCGCGATCACCAGCCAGTCGCCGTCTCGCAGCACCTGCACCCGCACCCGGCCCCCCTCCATGGTGAACTTGGTGGCGTTGGCCAGCAGGTTGCCCACCACCAGGTCGAGCTTGTCCGGGTCAGCGACCAGGGTGTCGTCCCCCCCGATCGGCACGAGCTCCAGCGCCACTCCCTTGCGCCGGCCGAGGGGGCGGAAGCTGTGCACCGCAGCCTCCAGCATCCTGTTCAGCGGGATCTCGGTCACCTTGAGCCGTAGCTCTCCGGCGTCGAGCCTGGCCAGGTCGAGCAGGCCGTTGATCTGTCTCAGCAGCCTCAGCGCGTTGCGGTGGATGGCGGACAGGTCCTCCGTGTCCTCGCCCTCCTCTCTCTGCCTGAGCAGCATGTCCTCCAGGGGCGCCAGGATCATGGTCAACGGCGTGCGGAGCTCGTGGGTGATGTTGGCGAAGAACTTGTTCTTCTGCCGGTCCACCTGCTGCAGCTGCTGGTTCGCCCGCTCCAGCTCGCGGGTCCGCTGCTCGACGCGCTTCTCCAGGCTGGTGGTCAGCTCCTGCAGCTGGTCGTACATCCGGGCGTTGGCCAGGGCCACGGCCGCGGCCGGCCGGATCCGCTCCAGCAGCTGGAAGTCCTCGCGGGTGTAGGCGCGCAGGTTCTGCTTCTCCTGCAGCTGGACCAGCCCCAGCAGCTGCGTCCGGTCCACCAGCGGCAGCACCACGACCACGCCTCTTTGACGAAAGTGGCGGGCGACCTGCGTCCGCGCGTCGTCCTCGGCGAGCTGCAGCTGCTCGAGCAGCGTGATGTCCACCGTCTCCGACGCCTGCACCAGCCAGCTGTGCACCGGCGGGGAGAGCCGGCAGGGCGACCCATCCTCCAGCGACGCGAGCTCCCCGTCGGAGCCCGCCACCGCGAAGGGCACCCCCGTGGCATAGACCGTGCTCTGCACCGTCTCGCGCACCAGCCGGGCCAGCCCGCGCACGCCGCGCAGGTTGACCACCTCGTGGTTGAACCGGTCCACCACCTTGGCCGGGTCGTGCCGTCCCCGGGCGAACTTGTGGTTGATCCAGGGCTGCACCAGCCGGAAGTAGACGCCGAAGGTGGCGAAGAGCAGCAGGGCCCCCGGCAGGGCCGCGGCCGGGCCGTGGCGCTCGAGGTAGGGCCACCCCTCGCGAAGGACGAGGTAGGTCGGCATCACCACCACCAGCGAGGCCGCCACCCACAGGGCGGTCTTGTGGATCACGGTGCGGATGTCCCACAGCTGGTGCTTGATGATGGCGTAGGTGATCAGGGAGGGCGCGATGATCATCAGCAGGGAGGGGACGAGGGCCAGCACCGAGCCGCTCTGCATCGTGGGCAACAGGGTTCCGACGGCCGCGACCACCAGGATCACCAGAGCCACCAGCATGTAGCCCAGCTGTTGACGCTCGTGGCCCGACGAGCGCCGGAAGCGGCGCACGAACAGACCGGTGGCGATCGCGCCGTTGACCGCGCAGAACATGCCGTACGCCGGCATCAGCGGCCCGGCCACCGGCATCCGCAGCCCGAGGGTGAAGGGCCCCATCCGCTCCACGATCAGCGAGGTGCCCCAGAACAGGACCAGCAGGACCGCGCTCCCCGCCCCTGACAACACGAGCAGCCAGCGGTGGGAACGGAGCAACCCCAGAAAGGAGAGGGCGAAGGCCACGAACAGCAATGTCGACAGGGACCCGGCCGAGAGGCCCATTTTCACGATGAGCAAGCCGACTGCATCAGAACGAACGACTCTCGTGGGCAGAACAATGGAGAGCCAGACCACTGCGAGCAGCACGCACACGAGACTCCACAGCACCTTGTGGCGGGAGCGTGGTCCACTGAAGAACACCAGCGCTCCCAGCCCCACGTAGGCCACGATCGTGACGCTGGTGGTCATCGCGTAGAGTGTGGCGAACTTGTCACTCATGGTGACAGTGCCCTGTTCGCCTCACTGACGAGCTGGTGCATGCTCTTTGCATCCCCCGTGAACAGGTTTCGCCTCAGTATGCCCTGGAAAGCAACCGCCGTGTGACCCAGACTGACCCCCACCTGGGCATCGTGGTCCGGCAGGTTCACGCCGACCCCGATGCTCCGGGCCCACCGCTGCAGCCCGTCGGTCCGTCGCGCCAGCTCGGGCTGCGGCGTGCCGTCGAGCGTGTAGGGTAGTGGCTCCCAGTAGGTCGTGGGCACCAGGTGACGGATCTTGTAGCGCAGCATGCGCCGCAGGTACTCCTCCTCGGAGACCTGCAGCTCAAACCCGAAGCGCTCGCGCTCGGCCCACCAGGTGGTGCGGGGCAGCAGCCCGGCGAAGCAGAGGTTGATGGTCGAACGGGGGTTGCCCGCGAACAGCTCCCGGATCAGAGCCCTCGTCTCGGCCTCGGTCTCCTCGGTTTCGAACGGCGCCGGGAAGATGAAGGACCCGGCGGTGAAGAGCCCGGTATCCATGCACGCCTGCAACGCCTCGCGCAGCTGCTGCGGGCTCACGGACTTGCCCACCGCCCTGTCCAGAATCGCCGCCGCCGCGGATTCGACGCCGATGAAGACACCGAAGCACCCCGCCTCACGCAGCTTTGCCGCCAGGTCGGCTCTTGCTCCGTTTGCATGTAGCGATACCCCGAACTCCACATCCAGCCGCTTCTCGATCAGCCGGTCGCAGATCTGCCCGACCAGCTTCGGCGGGCTGTAGGTGCCGGCCAGCCTGAAGGCCCGGGAGCCCAGCTCCCGGAACCCCTCGACCTCCTGGACCACCTGGTCCGCCGTGCGGGTGCGCCACCTCGTGCCCTCGATGCGCCAGTTGATGCAGAAGGCGCAGCGCATGGGGCAGCCCCGGCTGTCGTCGATGCAGAACAGCCTGAGCTTGCTGCCGTCGTGCACCGAGGGGTAGGCCTCTTTCGAGTAGTCCGGCAGCGGCAGGCAGGACAGATCCTCCACCGCCGTCGCGGATGATGCCTGCCCCGTCACCAGGTTCGGGATCCCCTCCAGCGACCGCCGGCCCTCGGCGTGGCGCGCCAGCTCCAGGATCGCCTGCTCCCCGTCGCCGTCGATCACGGCGTCGAACACCGGCGCCTCCCGCGCCACGAGGTCGGCGCAGTAGTGCACCGACGGCCCCCCGGCGTACAGCCGGATCGCGGGCAGCTCGTCGCGGATGTGCCGCGCGATGCGGAGGCTGGCCTCGAAGCCGTCGCCGTTCCACAGCTTGAAGCCGACGAAGTCGGGCCTGCGCTCCCTGCAGCGCTGGACCAGCGCACGGGCGATCTCGTCGGCCACCTGCCTGCCCTGCTGCTCCACCCGGCCGGCCACCGCGACCAGCCGCCGCATCGTGTCCGGGTCGGGTGACGCGGCCATGTGGCGCAGGATTTCACCCAGCGCCGACCGGCTCGCCCGGTCCACCATCCGGTCGATGAGCTCCACGGTGTTGAGATCGAGCACCTCGCACTCGTGGCCCTCGGTGCGCAGCACCGCGGCCAGCGACGCCAGGCCGTTATCCGGGAACAGGGAGGAGAGGGTGTACGGGTAACCCGCGTAGCTGACCAGCATGCCTCGAGCCATGGCGTTCCTCAGACCTCGCTGTCGATGCACTCGATCCAGCGGGCCAGCTGCTCGTGCCACGGGACGCTGCCCGGATCCCCCTCGGCGGCGTGATGCCCGTAGGCCCGTCGGTACAGACCGGCCAGCTCGCCGTAGAACTCCCTCGTGGGAAGCGCAGTGGGGAGCACGGCCCGGAAGCCGTCGAAGTCGGCCCAGTCGTGCGTCGTGAGCCGATCGCGCACCTGGTCGAAGAGAATGGTGCCTGGCAAAGGCGTCAACGTGGTGAACACCGGCTGCGCGATGCCCAGCTCCTCGACCGTGTCGCCCAGCCGCTGGAAGTCGTCGCGGGTGTACTCGGGACGCACGATCAGGTAGCCGATGACCTTGATCTCGAGCTGCCGCAGGATCGCGACGGCCTGCCGGTTCTGCTCGGCGCTGGCCTGCTTGTTGATGTCCCTGAGCTCCTCGTCCCGAAACGACTCCAGCCCGATGATCAGAAAGCGCAGCCCGGAGGCGGCCCAGCGCTGGAACAGCGCAGGCGAGCGCACCACCGACTCGGCCCGCACGAGGGCCTTGTAGGTCCGGGCGGGCAGCTCCTGATCGACCAGCTTGCGCAGCCGCTCCATCCTGCCGAGGATGCCGAAGGAGTCGTCGTCCACCAGGTCCACGCAGGGCTCGTCGCGCGAGGCGAGCTCGGAGATGATGTTCTCGGGCGAGCGGACCCGGTACTTGCCGCCGTGCATGCGCCAGACCGAGCAGAAGGTGCACTGGCGGCTGCAGCCTCGCGAGGAAACCGCGAACACGGTCCGCCCCAGCCCGACCCGCGAGTAGGCGCTCCTGTACTGCTCGGTCAGGTGTCTTGCGGGGAAGGGGTAGCTGTCGAGCGGACCAAGCTCCCGGGCGCCGGTCTCGCGCCAGTCGTGCCCGTCGCGATAGGCCAATCCCGCCACCCCCTCGAGGGAGCGTCCAGCCTCCAGCGCCGCCACCAGCTCCGCCATGGTCTGCTCCCCCTCGCCCCGGACCACAACGTCCACGCCCTCGACCTGACAGTCTCGAGGCAACAGCGTGGCGTGCACCCCACCCATGACGGTGACGATGTCCGGGTCGAGACTCTTGGCCTCGCGCAGCAGGCCGATCGCCTGCTTCAACGTCACGGAGACGGATGTCGTGCCGACGACCCGGGGTGCCATCTCGCTCACCGCCTCGGTCAGGGATCCGCCGACGCGCAGGTCGAGGATCCTCACGTCGTCGTCCAGCAGGACCGCGGCGACGTACTCCAGCCCCAGCGGCTCTCCAACGCCCAGAGCGGTGATCTTCGACGTCGTTGGATCGAGCGGTGGCTGCACGAGCAGGACTCTCATCGGTGACTCATCTCTGCGTCCAGAGGTTGTTGAGGAACTCGACAAACAGCGGGATCAGCGCGCCCGAGAACAGCGTCCGCACCGCCTCGGCCTCGAACGCCCCGTCCACCGCCGGCGCCGGCATGTCCCCGCGCCCGGCGAGGTAGAGCAGCGTCCGCCCGCCGTGGTCGCGGTGGCCCCGCACAAGCTCGGCAAACAGCTGGTCGCGGATGACCGTGGGGCCGAACCGCGGCGCCTGGCTCACGACGACGATACGGCAGGTGTCGTAGAGCGCGAAGATGTTGGCGCCGGGGCTCGCGCTCTCCAGGATGCCGTAGCCCAGCATCCGGCCCTTCGGCCCGCGGGCCACGTACAGCCTGCGCGCGCGGCACAGGGACGTGGCGGCGAGATCTGCGAGGCACAGCCGATCGGGCGCCAGGTCGAGGGCCCGGTGGACGAAGGCCCCGTCCCGCGCCATCAGATCGGCCGAGACCTGCGCCAGCTCCTCGGCGGTCGCCGGGCCGACGTCGAGGCCGGGGCAGGCGGAGGGGAGCACCAGACCCTGCAGCGAGACGTCCCACAGGTGGATCCGCTGCACGTCCTGCGGCGCGTCGGGCGGCTGCTGGTCGAAGAAGCTGAGCCACACGCCCTGGTTGAAGCTGCGGTTGGCGTCGAAGTAGCCCAGCACGTTGCCGCCGGGCTCGACGCCGCAGAGCCACTGGAACGCGGTGCGGGGGAACAGGTCGGCCAGGATGATCAGCTTGCGCGCCGCGCTCAGCTCCCGGTCGACGGCCATGTGGTGCACCAGCCAGGTGTTGGAGTAGATCCGGCTGGCGGAGATGGTCCCCACGGCCTGGCTCCGATCTCGATAGAGCCAGCAGCGCGACCCCTCGCGGCGCCCGATCAGCTTGCTCCAGGTCTGGATGAACGGGCGGCGCATCCCCAGCATGCGCTCGCGAGGTTTCTCCTCCAGATAGCCCGAGCGCTCGAACACCTCCCACACCTCGTGCAGGTTGAACGGAGTCGCCTCCTCCACCTCGGGGTTCATGCGTGCGATCAGCTCCTCGGTCCAGAGCTGCCGCCCGTATCCCGGAAGGTCGGTGAACTCGACGCCGCAGACGTAGCGCCCCTCCTCGGTCGACGTGTGACGCACCACGCAGCGGCAGGCGATGAAGCGCCCGTCCGGCAGGCGGAGCGCCGCGGACTCGATCACCGTGCCGGGCGCCAGCAGGTCGTCCTCCACGTTGAGCTCGAAGCGCAGCCCGCCCAGGCCCACCTCCAGGGCCAGCTTGCGCATCATCCTGCCCGGCAGCTGGGGGTGGAGGAACTCGAGATGGACCGGAAAGCCCACGCCGGACAGCAGGCGTCCCGCCCGCCGGACCCCGCCCTCCAGCAGGCGCAGAGGCATGGCGAGGCTCACGCGCAGGCCCTCCCTGCCCACCACCTGGGTGGGCATGACATGCAGTGCGGTGAAGGAGGCGAGCGTCAGGTAGCAGGGCTGGTCGGGGCGCAGCAGCGTGGGGTCGCCGTGGAGCAGCCCCACCAGACGATCCCGTCGCATGGCCTGCGGGGTGAGCACACCGACCGGCTCTCCACCGAAGCCGTGGAGCTTGAGCGGACGGCCTCGGCGGCAGCAGTGGACCAGCAGACGCCGGACACGCTTCGAGTCGATCTGCTCGTCGAAGGCCGCCAGGTTGGCCAGAAAAGGCGGTCGGTCCGGCAGCTGGGAGTGCCGCTGAACCAGGTAGCGGCAGAGCATCTGCAAGAAAGGCTCGGTCTGGTTGCGGAACCGCACCCCCACCACCTGCACCGACTTGCCGTTGCTCTCGAACTGGTCGACGTGCACCGGCTCGATGGGGGTCTGACCCAGGACATGCTCGGATCGGTGTAGACCGAGCAGCGGCCGGCCGTTTTCGAACAGGCGCAGATCCGGCACCAGAAGCCCCGCTCCTGTGAGGCTCAGGTCGTGGACGCCGACCACCACGCGCCTTGAGGATCCTGGACCATCGAGCAGCCCGATCACGCCGTCCTCGTCGGGCACTGGGAAGCGGAGTTGCAGCCTCTGCTCGTGGCCCTGGGGCATGTCTTCTCACAGCCTCCCCGGCTATGTTGTCCCCCGCGTTGTCCACCCGGCCCTCCGTCACGGCGAGCTATGCGGACTGCGTCGCGCTCCGCCGCTGCGTCTCACCAAGCAGATCGAGTATTCGCTGCGCCACAACAGGCTTCACCCAGTAGTCGATCGCCCCATGCTCCAGGATCCGGGCACGGTCCTGTGTCGAGGGATGGGCAGTCATCGCCACGATCTTCAGCCCCTCGAGGCTTGGGATCTGCCGCAGCCGGCGGCAGACCTCGAACCCATCCAGCCCCTCCATGTAGATGTCCAGCAACACCAGGTCCGGGCGACGAGCGCCGATCAGGACCAGTGCCTTGATGCCGTCCTCACATCCTTCCACCTCGAGCGGGCCACCCGCGATCCGCGCGGCAGAACGCTGGATGGTCTTGATCACAATGGGATCGTCATCGACGACGAACACCCGGTACGGCGCCGGGCTCGCCGCAAACCCCGACGGAAAGGGCATCCGGTTCTGCTCGAGGAACGTGCGCAGATCCTCGACCCGGATCCGCCGGTGCCCTCCCGGCGTGCGAAAGGCGTCCAGCTTCTGGCTGTTGATCCACCCCACCACCGTGGAGGGGCTGACCTGCAACAGCCAGCTGACCTGATGGGAGGTGAGATACAGGCCGTCGTTGAGCAGCTCGTAGTAGTTAATACTGTTTTTACAGAATTTGGTTGCAGAGCTGATAAGCGACTCAAGTTCCCCTGATTCAACGACTTTATCCAGTCTGCCCACCGTGGTGATCACACGCTGCTGGCTCTTTCCCCCCTTCCACTGATTCTCCACCAGTTGCAGGTAGGTATGCTTTCCTGATTGCTTTCGTCGGAAGAACATGTGCTGATCCCAGTCACTATATCTACGCAGTTTTCCCTTTTTATGTCAATGGATAATGCGAAATCCGTGGCACCATGGCACCACAGGTGGGTCGGGGGAGTGTCGGGTGAGGTGCTGAGTTGCTGCTGCTGCGGTGTGAGGGGTGCTGCGGTGTGAGGGGTGCTGCGGTGTGAGGGGTGCCACCCGCTTGGGGTCGGAGGGGAGGGGTGCGGGGAGGGGTGCCACCCTCTTGGTCGGAGAGGGGGTGCCACCCTCTTGGTCGGAGAGGGGGTGCCACCCTCTTGGCGTGCCTTGGCGTGCTATCGAGGGCTCTGGTGCTGCAGCTCGCTACCCCTGGCCTGTAGCTGGAAGGCCTGTCCCAGGGTCTTCACGTTGTGGCGCGCCGCATCATGGCGAAGAAGACATCGCCGGCAGCCTCGGCGTCGTAGCGGGCATCATGACCTGAAAGTGGCTGGCCAGGTCCTTCAGCCCGCTGCCGCGAGGGAAGTGGTGATAGGACAGCTTGGACAATCATCCACCACAGGAGGCGCGTGCAGTGGTCAGTGGCTGGTGCCGGTCGGCGGCTCTACCCGGTGCCCGGCAGCGTGGCGCCCGGCATCCACTTGAAACCGTCGATCAGCACCAGGGAGTCGTAGGCGGTGTCGCCCACATCCCAGATCGCGATGCGGATCTCGACGATCTGTCCCGGGATGACATTGCCGGCGGTGGTCAGCCAGTACGACCCACCGCCGATCAGGCACCCCCCGCTCGGAGACTTCTCGAAGCCCGTGCCGGCGAGCTGGGCCGCTCCCAGGGAGCAGGAGGAGGCGCTGACGTCCGGATCCCAGCAGTTGGGATTGACGCTCTGGGACTCGCAGACCGAGAAGAGCGAGGTCCCCTTGGCGACGTTGATCCCGATCGGCCAGCGCTGGCCGCTGGCGGTGTAGGTCATCAGGTTCTTGTCGACCGGGTTTGGTATGGAGGGCGCACCGGCCGGCGTGTCCACCAGCGCGATGATCTGGTCGTTGAACGTGGTGCAGACGAACTCCGGGTACTCGGCCGAGAAGAAGTAGGAGTTGAAGGAGAACGCCTCGGCGTTGGTCGGAGCCCGCAGCCGCAGCACCAGCATCACCGAGTCGCGGGCCAGGTTGGGCTGACCCGCCGTGCCGGAGCCGCAGCCCGGCGCCACCGGCAGCGCGCTGGCAGCCTTGAGCGGCGGGTTTGCGGTCTGGAACCAGTCCTTGACGCAGTAGGCCTGCGTGCAGCCCTGGATGTCGACGTTGCTGTTCTGCGAGGTGGAGACGTTGGAACCGTTGGGTGCCCCGCCGTTGGGTCCCGGCGTGGTCTGGGTTCCGTCGGCCGCCATGCCGCTCGAGAGCACGACCAGCCGCTGGCCCTCGAGCGTCTTGATCACGCCCCCGAACTCGTCACGCAACGAGTGCCCGCGGTGCTCGCTGCCCAGCGTCGTTCCGTCGGCCCGAAGCAGCTGGGCGCTGAGCAGCCCCCAGGTCCTGTCCTTCTTCTGCGGCGGGTTCTCCACCGTGGTGCGACAGATCCCGACCGCCTTGGCGTAGTCCAGGGCGGTGATCGAATCCGAGACCAGGCCGCCGTCGCAGGCCAGGGTGTCGTCAGTGTCGAGCAGGTCGGCCTTGCCGTTGCAGTTGTCGTCGATGGCGTTGCCCAGCACCTCGATGGCGCCAGGGTTGACCTTGGTCGGGTCGGCGCCGCACAGGCCGGGCTTGTCGCAGCAGTCCCCCTCGGAGACCAGCCAGCCGTCCTTGTCGCAGTCGGTGGTGGCCGAGTCGCACTGATAGCACTTGCCCTGGACGCAGCTGGTCCCCAGGACGCAGATGTTGCCGCAGGTGCCGCAGTTGTTCGGGTCGGTCTGGGTGTCGACGCAGGTGTTGCCGCACATGACCAGGGTGCCGCCACATTGACCGCCGCAGCTGCCCTTGGAGCAGACCTGGCCCACCGAGCAGGTGACGTTGCAGCCGCCGCAGTTGGCCGGATCGGACTGGGTGTCGACGCACTTGACCCCGCACTTGATCGTGCCGCCGCCGCAGAGCAGATCACACTGGCCCAGCGAGCAGACCTCGCCGGTGGGGCATACGTTCTGACAGCCGCCGCAGTTCTGCGGATCGGTCAGCGGGTCGACGCACTTGGCGCCGCACTGAATCGTGCCCCCGCCGCACTGGAAGGCGCACTGGCCGCCGGAACAGACCTGCCCCGGCGGGCAGGCGTTCTGGCAGCCGCCGCAGTTCTGCGGATCGTACTGCAGGTCGACGCACTTGGCCCCGCACTGCGTCGTCCCCGGACCGCACTCGGAGCCGCACTGGCCGGCAGAGCAGACCTGTCCCGCGCCGCACGCGCTGCCACAGCCGCCGCAGTTCTGCGGATCGTACTGCAGGTCGGCGCACTTGGCCCCGCACTGCGTCGTGCCCCCGCTGCAGAGCAGACCGCACTGGCCGACCGAGCAGACCTGCCCGGTGGGGCAGGCGTTGTTGCATGCGCCGCAGTTCTGCGGATCGAAGAGGATGTCGACGCACTTGGCCCCGCACTGCGTCGTGCCCCCGCTGCAGAGCAGCCCGCACTGGCCCACCGAGCAGACCTCGCCGGCCGGGCAGGCGCCGCCGCAGGCGCCGCAGTTGGCGGGGTCGGTCAGGGTGTCGACGCACTTGGCCCCGCACTTCGTCGTACCCCCGCTGCAGAGCAGACCGCACTGGCCCGCCGAGCAGACCTCGCCGGCCGGGCAGACGCCGCCGCAGGCGCCGCAGTTGGCGAAATCGGTCAGGGTGTCGACGCACTTGGCCCCGCACTTCGTCGTGCCCCCACTACACTTCAGACCGCACTGCCCGGCGAAGCAGACCTCGTCCTCACCGCAGGCACCGCCGCAGGCGCCGCAGTTGGCGGGATCGGTCTGCAGGTCGACGCACTTCGTTCCGCACTTCGTCGTACCGCCACTGCACTGCAGACCGCACTGGCCGCCGGTGCAGACCTGGCCCGCGGCGCAGGCCTTGCCGCAGGCGCCGCAGTTGACCGCATCGCTCTGCAGGTCGACGCACTTGTTGCCGCACTTGGTGGTGCCGCCGCCGCACTGGCTCGCACACTGGCCCACCGAGCAGAGCTCCCCCGCCGGGCAGGCCGTACCGCAGCCGCCACAGTTGAGCGGATCGGTGAGGATGTCGACGCACCGGGTGCCGCACTTCGTGCTTCCCCCCTTGCACTCGAAGTCGCACTGCCCGACCGAGCAAACCTCGCCGGTGGCGCAGGCATTGCCGCACGCGCCGCAGTTGGCGGGGTCGGTCTGCAGGTCGACGCACTTCTGCCCGCACTGAGTCGTGCCGCCGCTGCACTGGGTGCCGCACTGGCCGGCGGAGCAGACCTCGCCCGACGGGCAGGCGCTGTCACACCCGCCGCAGTGGCCCGGATCGGTGAGCGTGTTGACGCAGATCCCGCCGCAGTTAGTGGTGCCGCCGGTGCAGCTCGTGCCGCACGTTCCCTCGGAGCAGACCTCCCCCTCGGCGCACTTCGTGCCGCAGGCCCCGCAGTTGTCCGGGTCCCACTCGATCTGGACGCACTCGTTTCCGCAGCGCTGGGTCCCGCCCTTGCAGGCGCCGACCTGCGTGCCGGGCGGAAGGCCATCGTAGCGACCGCAGCCGCCGAACAACAGCCCGATCAATGCCACCAACGTAGCTGCTCTCATGAGTCACCTCTGGACCGGGATAGGATACCAGCATGTCGCCGGGCGTTCACGGACTGCCGTTGCCCACGGATGT
>Ga0180009_10003773_pt1 | contig 17030 bp, 14 predicted proteins | sample OS_PC_MetaG_FD_123537 | JGI IMG/M metagenome (GOLD analysis project Ga0180009, IMG submission 123537) | Groundwater microbial communities from the Aspo Hard Rock Laboratory (HRL) deep subsurface site, Sweden - OS_PC_MetaG | ecosystem: Environmental > Aquatic > Deep subsurface > Groundwater... | reverse complement strand
GGGCATCGACGCGCGGGGTTTCGCAATAAATCAGCGATTCGCGCTTGCCGGACACGGGTTTTTCGCCGGGCTTGCCCAACGCGGTGATCGCACCTGCCGCATCGCGTTCCACCACGATGACCGGGTGCAGCAGCAGATCGATGCCAAGGCTTTGCGCGGCAATCGTCGCCGCCACCGAATCGACCAGAAACGGCATATCATCATTGATGATGGCGATCCGCAGATGGCGCCGCTCGCCGCTCGCGGATTCGATCTGCACCAATGGCTGGCCCGGAGCGCGAGTGCGTGCGGCCTCCAGCAGGTAGCCTGCCGCCGCCTTGAGCGCGGGCTTGTCTGCCGGCCCATCGCCCGGCAGAAGCGAGGCTTCCAGATGAAGGCCAAGGGCATTGATCAGCGCGCGCTCCTGAGATTTGAGCGTCGCTTCGGTGGTGGTTTTCAGCCCCATCATTGGCTCCCGGCGTCCTGCGATCCAGCATCAACTTCCTGTAATTATATTGTGCCGGATTGTTTTAATCGTGTTGCTGGCGATACGCGCTTACCCCCATCCGGCGCAAGCGCGTTGATTGCGTGTTTTACACCGCTGCCATGGTTTTGCAGGCATCCAGCGTCAATTCGAGTGAGCGGATGCGCGCGTCCGGATCATAGGTCGCGCCGCACAGCATGATCTCGTCCGCCCCTGTGCGCGCGGCAAATGCGGCGATCCCGTCACGCACCTGCGCGCGCGTGCCCACCGCCGCCGCCTGCCCGATATGCGCGAGCATCGCCTGTGCGGGGGCGGGCAGGGTGTTGGTGTAATCGGCCACCGGCGGGGGCAGCTTGCCGGGATTGCCGCTGCGCAGCCGGACGAAGCTTTGTTGCTGGCTGGAGGCAAGCAGGCGCGCCTCGCCTTCGGTTTCAGCGGCAAACACATTCATCGCCACCATCACATGCGGGCGATCAAGCGCGGCAGATGGCTGGAAATCGCGGCGGTACAGCGCCAGCGCCCCATCCAGATGATCAGGCGCGAAATGCGCGGCGAACGCGTAAGGCAGGCCCAGTTTCGCGGCGAGTTGCGCGCCGAACAGGCTTGATCCCAGCATCCACAGCTCAACCTTGGCACCCAGCCCCGGCGTGGCGGTGATCGGCAAGTCGATATCGCCTGTCAGCAGCGCGCGCAGTTCGACCACATCCTGCGGGAAATATTCGGACGCCTGGTGCAGGTTCTTGCGCAGCGCGCGCTGCAATTCCGGCCCGGCCCCCGGCGCGCGGCCCAGCCCCAGATCGATCCGGCCCGGAAACAGCGCGTCGAGCGTGCCGAATTGTTCGGCAATCTGGAACGGGGTGTGATTGGGCAGCATGATCCCGCCCGAACCGATCCGGATGCGGCTGGTGGCGTTGCCGATATGGGCGAGCACCACCGATGTCGCACCGCCTGCGATCCCGTCCATCGCATGGTGTTCCGCCACCCAGAACCGGCCGCACCCCAGCGCTTCGGCTGCGCAGGCCAAGGCCGTGGCCGCGGCGAAGGCTTGCGGCAAGGTGCCCCCTTCGCGCACCGGCACCAGATCGAGCACCGAAAACGCGGTCACGGCTGCTGCTCCGCTTCCGGCGGCGTGGCAGGCGCGGTGCCCGCTGCGGGGGGAAGTTGCGCAAGATATTCCTGCGCGGTGGTTGCAAACGGGCCTTGCGGCGCAAGATCGATCACCGATTGCCAGCTTTGCCGCGCCGCCTCGTCACGCCCGGAAAGCACCGCGATCACCCCGGCCTCCAGCCCGATTTCAGGATTTTCGGGAGTGAGCAGCGCTGCGCGTTCAATCGCGGCCTGCGCTTCGTCCAGCCGATCAAGCCGCCGCAGCAAGGTGGCTTTCAGCAACCAGCCCTCGCTGCGTTCAGGGGCAAGCGTGGTGGCGGCTTCCAGCGCGGTCAGTGCGTCATCGCTGCGCCCCAGCGTTACCAGCGCGCGGGCACTGTCAATCGCGGCCAATGCTTCAAGCACGGCTGCGCCCGCCGTCTGTGCGTCCGTCTGCGCCAGTGCCAGCAGATCAAGCGCGCCTGCCGCATCCCCGCCCGCCAGCGCGGCATTGCCCGCCAGCGCCGCAAACCGCGCACGGGTGCGCGCTTCGTCAGGCGGCGTGCCGTCGCGCGCGGCGATAAAGGCGGCGCGGGCATCATCCCACAATCCCAACTCGCTCGCCGCTATGCCGAGGCAGTGATTGGCTAGTACCCGATCAACCCCGGTGGTTTCGCTGCGGCGGATTTGCGCGATGCTGTGCGCGCGCGCCGGGTCAGCAGCGAGTTGATCGAGGCAGGATGCGTGCCATGCGCTGCTGGCGTTCAATTCGCCTTTCACGGAAGAATCGCGTGGCGGGCGGTCGCGCACCAGATCATCGGTCGGCATTCCCCCGACCATCGGATTGGGGCCAACCTGAAGCAGCAGGGCAAGGAGCAAAGACAATGGCTGACTATCCGTAAAACTGGGCCGCAATGGCCTTGATAAGAGCAATGTCGCTGGGCCGCGACAGGCGGTGATCGCCGTCCTTTATCAGTGTTACCTGTATATCATCCGAACGTAAGGCAGCGGCAAGACGCAGGCTGATTTCCCACGGCACATCCTCATCGCGCTGACCATGGATCAGCTGCACCGGGCAGGTGAGGTTGACGTCTCTCTCCAACCGCAGATGACATTCGGCATCGGCAAAGAACTTTGCATGGGTCGGGGTCGGTTCGGGGCCATAGGGGTTGGGTTCGTAAATCGTCTCGCCCGCCGCCAATTGCGCACGCTGTGCCTCAGAATAGCCCCAACGGATGAAATCGGGCGCGGGAGCAATGCCGATCAGCCCTGCGAGGCGATCCTTCAGCCGCTCGGCCACCAGCAGCATCAGCCACCCGCCCATCGACGATCCCGCCAGCACCACCGGCCCGGCGACATAGCTGGCGATCAGCGCCAGCACTTCATCGCGCCAGCGCGACAGCGTGCCTTCGGCAAAATCGCCATCACTCGATCCGCAACCCGAGTAATCCATCAGCAGGCAGGCGCGCCCCTGCGCCTCGTTTCCAGCAAACAGGGCCGCCGCCTTGCTGCCTGCCATGTCTGACATATAGCCGGGCAGGAACACCAGCGCCGGGCCGGTTCCCTGCGTCAGCCGAAAGGCGATCCGGCGGCCATCGCAAAGCGTGTGGTACGTGATTGCGCTCATGTGCGTTCCATGCCTTGCACGGCAGCAAAAAGGCAACCATTGTCATCGCAATGACAAGAGAGAGGGTTACGCACGCCGCCATGAACATCACCACACCGGCGGGCCAACCCGCCCCTTCCCAAACGGCGCTGACCCGCCGCAATCTGTTCACCCTCGCCGGGGCGTCTGCCGCCTTGGCCGCGACCCCGCTGGCGGCGCGCACATTTGGCAGCGGCTTCACCCATTCGGTGGCAAGCGGCGAACCGTCGGCCAACAGCGTGCTGTTGTGGACACGGTTCGTAGGCGAGGCGGAGACCACGCTGACCTGGCAGGTCAGCGAAACCGAAGATTTCACCCGCACCCTTGCCGAAGGCGAAGTCACCGCTTCGCCGAGCCGCGACTGGTGCGCCAAGGGTGTCGCCTCCGGCCTTCAGCCTGATCGCTGGTATTTCTACCGCTTCATCGCACCGGGCGGTGCGACCTCGCCGGTGGGCCGCACGCGCACGCTTCCCGAAGGGCCAACCGCAAAGTTCAAACTCGCGGTGTTTTCCTGCTCGAACTACGGATTTGGTTGGTTCAACGCCTATGGCCACGCGGCTGAGGCCAATGATGCCGATCTTGCGGTGCATCTGGGCGATTACATCTACGAATATGGCGCGGGCACCTATCCTGACCCCAATCAGGCCGAACCATCGCGGGTGCTGGCCCCGACAACCGAGATCATCAGCCTGACCGATTACCGCCTGCGCTATGCCACCTACCGCGCCGACCCCGATTGCCAGCGGCTGCATCAGGTGCTGCCGATGATCGCGGTGTGGGATGATCACGAAACCGCCAATGACAGCTGGAAAGACGGCGCGGAAAACCATCAGCCGGACACCGAGGGCGAATGGACGGTGCGCAAGGCAGCGGCCAAGCAGGCCTACCGCGAATGGATGCCGGTATCCGATGAACCCTATGCCACCTATCAGGTCGGCGATCTGGCGACCTTGTTCCGGCTCGACACCCGATTGGAAGGGCGCAATCAGCAGCTTGATCTGGGCAAGGTGCTGGAAGGGCAGACCGATCCGCAAGCTGCGCTGGCCGCGCTGGAGACGTTTCGCGATGGCGCCTGGGCCGACCCTGCGCGCGAACTGCTGGGGCAGGCGCAGGAAGCGTGGCTGGCAAAGGGGCTGTCTGCCTCCACCGCCAGCGGCACCGCATGGCAGGTGCTGGTGCAGCAGGTGCTGATCGGCAACCTCAAAACCCCGCAAGCGCTCGCCAGTCAATTGGGCGACGGCCTGCCCGATTTCATCAAACAGCGCCTGAGCGCATCAGCGATGGCGAGCAAGGTCGGCCTGCCGCTCAACATGGACGCATGGGACGGTTATCCCGCCGCGCGCGACCGGGTGTTCAAAGCCGCGCTGAATGCCAATGCCAATCTGTTGGTGCTGGCGGGTGACACCCACAATGGCTGGGCATTCGATCTGGCTCATGACGGCGCGAAGGTGGGCGTGGAACTGGGCGTGTGTTCGGTCAGTTCGCCGGGGTTTGAAAGCTACCTGTCGTTCATCCCGCCGGAAACCTTGGCGGGCGCGCTGATTGCCGAGAACGACCAACTGAAATGGGCCGACACCGCGCAGCGCGGCTATATGGTGATCGACCTCACCCCCACCCGCGCCGTGACTGAATATCGCTTCAGCGCCGGGATCAAGCAGCGTTCGACCAAGCTGGCGGGGACCAAGCGGATCGTGACCGAAAAGGGTTCGGGGGCGCTGGAGGTTTAATCGCGGCTGAAGATCGCTTCAATCGGCAGGTCGAACAGCTCGGCGATGGTGAAGGCGAGCGGCAGCGATGGGTCGTAGCGACCCTTCTCGATAGCGTTGACGCTCTGGCGGCTCACGCCCAGCCGATCGGCAAGGTCTTGCTGGCTCCAGTCCCGCTCGGCGCGCAGCACCTTGAGGCGGTTGTTCATACCGCGCCCCAGGTTTCGTATCGTATCCGGTTCGCCGCCGCGCCGATGCCGAGGCCAAAGAACCACGCGACCGCCCACCAATAGGCATCAAGATGCTGCACAACTTCGGCGGATTCGAGGAATCCCCAGACCGAAGCCGCACACATCGCAAAGCCGGTGGCGATGAGCGATTGGCGGATCACCAGCATGCGCAGGAATTCGTCCTGCTCCTCGACAATCAGGCGGCCGACCGACCAGAAGATGCCGACCACGGCAAGACCCGGCAGCAGCGCAAGGAAGGTTCGCAAGACCGGGGGAACGTCGCCTTGTTTGATGGCAAATGTCATGACCCCCAGCACAACCAGATAGAGGAAGGTGAACACCGCGACCCGCTTCGTATAGCGGCGTTGGGCTTCGCCCTTCGTCCCGCAACCTGACGATCGCGCCTCGCTCCTGCGGTTGGCGGCAGCAATCATCGGCATCACGAGGGCAAAAGGCAGGATCACCAGTATATAAAGCGGCGCCCCGTCGACCGCGCCGGTCGTGCCGAGCGCCGCCACCAGCAGGTAGCTGACCAGCATCAGCCCACCCCAGAACAGCGGGCCTCGGCCCAACACGCCCGGGCTTGCGGTGTCGCCGGTCACGATACCGTCCCCTGGCCGCACATGCTCGAACCCGAACGACGCAGTGAAAGCACGGCGAGGAGCGGCAGCACGATGAACAGGGTTTGCGCGGACTCGACGGAAATCAGCCCGCGCGACTTCAGCAGCGCGACGATCAGAATGGCAGCGGCCCAGATGAGGGCTTTGACGATGTTGGTCATTAGACAAGCTTCCTTTCTTTTATGGAAAGCATACTTGTCATTCTGTCATCTTTTTGTCAAGGGTGCTTTCCATTGAAGTGCCCGAAAAGCCTGTTCCAAGGTGTGTTTCATCAACTTGCACGTGACAAAAACCGGTTGGATGCCTATTTCACCGCCATGGCTGTTACGCTGACCACCACTGCCACCACCACCACCCGGACTATCCGGGAGCGGGGGGCTGTGCGTTAAGCGCGAGGCCCGCCGCTCGGTTCGGGGCGGCGCGGTGTTCTCCCTCAACCGGTTTTCGTTCAACACCGCTCTTTCGGTGCGTAGCCCTTTGTCCTAAGGCGCGCCAAACCAGACGGAATTGCGAACAATGACCGAACTGCTCAAGATCAGCCTGCCCGACGGATCGGTGCGCGAAGTGCCTCGCGGATCGACCCCCGCCGATATCGCCGCCGCGATTGGCCCCGGCCTTGCCAAGGCGGCACTGGCCGCGCGGGTTGACGGGGAACTGCGCGATCTCAACCGGCCCTTCGATGGCGACGCCAACCTCGCGCTGGTCACGGCGCGCGATGAAGCCGATGCGCTCGAACTCGCGCGGCATGATTACGCCCACGTGCTCGCCGAAGCGGTGCAGGCATTGTTCCCCGGCACGCAGATCACCTTTGGCCCATCGACCGACGACGGGTTCTATTACGACGTCAAGGCGCCCGAGGGCCGCGAGCCGTTCAGCATGGATGATCTGCCCGCCATCGAAGATGCGATGCGCGCGATCATCCGCGCCGATAAACCGCTGCGCCGCGAAGTGTGGAGCCGCGAGCAACTCATCGCCAAGTGGGCGGGCGAGGGCGAGAGCTTCAAGGCCGAATGGGCGCAGGAACTGCCCGAGGGCGAAGAACTCACCGTCTATTGGAGCGGCAACGACTGGCTCGACATGTGCCGCGGCCCGCATTTGCCGAGCACCGGGAAACTCGACCCCGATGCCTTCAAGCTGATGCGCGTCGCAGGCGCTTACTGGCGCGGCGATCAGAACAATGCGCAGCTGACGCGCATCTACGGCACCGGCTGGCTCAACAAGAAGCAGCTGCAAGCGCACCTGACGCGGCTGGAAGAAGCAGCCAAGCGCGATCACCGCAAGCTGGGCCGCGAGATGGACTTGTTCCACTTGGCTGAAGAAGCGCACGGTTCTGTGTTCTGGCACCCCAAGGGCTATCGCATCTGGCGCGAGCTCGAAGCCTATATGCGCCGCAAGATGGACGGCGCAGGCTACCGCGAGATCAAGACCCCGCAGGTGATGGACGTGCGCCAGTGGGAGCAATCGGGCCATTGGGGCAAATATGCGCAGAACATGTTTGCCGTGCCCGACATGGTGCCCGAAGTCGACGAAAGCGGTGGTGGCTCGCACCCCGCCGTCGCCGCTGATGCTGAGTGGATGGCGCTCAAACCGATGAACTGCCCGGCGCATGTGCTGGTGTTCAAACAGGGCATCACGTCCTACCGCGATCTGCCGGTCCGGCTGGGCGAGATGGGCTGCTGCCACCGCAACGAACCCCACGGCGCGCTGCACGGGCTGATGCGGGTGCGCCAGTTCACGCAGGATGATGCGCATATTTTCTGCACCGAAGGCCAGGTGGTGGCCGAAGTGCAGGATTTCATCGCGCTGGCCGATAGCGTCTATGCCGATTTCGGCTTCACCTATGACATCAAGCTGGCGCTGCGCCCCGAACAGCGGTTCGGATCGGACGCCGATTGGGACAAGGCCGAACAGGAACTGCGCGATGCTTTGACGGCGAACGGTCTTGAATGGGAAGAACTCCCCGGCGAAGGCGCGTTCTATGCCCCCAAGCTCGAATGGCACCTGACCGATGCGATCGGCCGCACCTGGCAGGTCGGCACGATCCAGTCCGACCGGGTGCTGCCCGAACGATTGGATGCGCATTACATCGGTGAGGATGGCGACAAGCACCGCCCGGTGATGCTCCACCGCGCGATCTTCGGTTCGTATGAGCGCTTCATCGGCATCCTGATCGAACATTTTGCCGGACGGATGCCGGTTTGGCTCGCCCCGGTGCAGGCGGTGGTAGCGACCATCGTATCTGAAGCCGATGATTACGCCCGCGACGTTTCAGCGCAGTTGCAGGCGGCGGGCCTGCGGGTCGAAACCGACCTGCGTAACGAAAAGATCAACTACAAGGTGCGCGAACACAGCCTCGCCAAGGTTCCGCACCTGTTGGTGGTTGGTAAACGTGAGGCCGACGAAGGCACCGTCGCCATCCGCACGCTGGGCGCAGAGCATCAGCGGGTAATGAGCCTTGCCGATGCCATCGCGCTGATCCGTGCCGAAGCGACCCCGCCCGATTTGCGCGGCTGAACCTGTCAGACCGTCAGTGCCCAGGGTCAGACCCTAGCCCGCAAGGATCAGCGTTGCCGCACAGCCGAGCACGATCATGCTGCGCGCAAGATTGAACGGGTCAATCCGCCCAGTGGCAGCGATAAGCGGATGAGCAAGGGCAAGCGCGCGGTTCATGCGAGCGATCATCGCGCCGAACCGCTAACGAATCGTTAAACCGCCTCTGGCGCGGCGGGCATTTGCTGGCTGGCGCAGTGGAACCCTCCGCCGCCTGCCAGCACTGCCTCTGCCGCCAAGCCGATCGTGGCGCGGTCGGGAAACAGCGCGGCAATCGCGGCGACACCATCGGCATCATGGGGCGAACCGAAGGTCGGCACCACCACCAGATGGGTGGTGATGGCGAAGTTCACATAGCTGGCGGGTTCGATCGTCCCATCGCGCTCGATGCGTCCGGGCGAAGGGATGCGCGCCACCTCCACCCCGAAATCTGCGGCGCGCGAGGCGGCATCGGCGTAGATTGCGGCGTTGGGATCGTCCCGCCCGGTCGCCTCTGGCACCACCAGCCGGTTCAGCCCGACAAACCGCGCAAGGTTATCGACATGGCCGTCGGTGTGATCGTTGATCAGCCCATCGCCCAGCCACAGCACGCGGGTGAAACCCAGCTGCGCGGCCAGCTCTGCTTCGATATCGGCACGGGTCATCGCCGGGTTGCGGTTGGGGTTCAGCAGGCATTGCTGCGTCGTGGCGACCAGCCCGGTGCCATCCCCGTCAATCGCCCCGCCTTCAAGGATCATTGCTGACGTGCCGATCGCCAACCCGGCATCACGCGCCAGCTGCGCGCCGATTTCCTGATCGCCCGGCATCAGATATTTGCCGCCCCAGCCGTTGAAGCCAAACCGCCGCGCGGCGCGTCTGGCCCCGTCAAACACCACCAGTGGCCCGGTATCGCGCAGCCAGATGTCGCCATAGACGCGCCGCTCCAGTATCACCTTGGCGCTGACCAAATCGCGCGCGCGGGCTTCATTGGCCTCATCGCGCACCAGCAACCGCACGTCCTGCCCGCTTTCGGCCACGGCATTGGCAAACGCCGCGATCTGTTCCTGCGCGGGCTCAAGCCAGCCGGGCCATTCATCGGCCAGATGCGGAAAGCCGATCCACAGCCAGTCCTGCGCAGCCCATTCGGGGGGCATGATCATCGTCATGGACGGATCAGCAGCCCCCATCCGCCGCCGCGCAGGCCTCGTCACGCACCGCCTTGAACTCGTCCCCCTCATTCCAGTTGGGCCAGCTCGTGCTCATCGCCATCATCCGGCCGATGCGGAAGAACAGCTGCAAATCGGCCATCACGCCCGACCAGTCCCAGCTTTCGTCGAATTCATCCTTCGGCCCGTGGTAGCGGTTTTCGGTGTAATCGGCCGCAACCTTGGCGCCTGCTTCGCGCCCGCCATCGATCAGATCCTCACCGCCATCGATATACAGCATCGGCACGCCCAGCTTGGCGAAGGCAAAGTGATCCGAACGGTAGTAATAGCCTGCTTCGGGCTTGGGATTGGGGGTGGCGACCCGCCCACCGGCTTTGAGCGCGGCATCAAGGAACAGATCCAGTTGCGACTTGCCGGGGCCGACGACTGTCACATCCTTGGCCGGGCCTGCCACCTGAAACGCATCCATATTGATCCCGCCGGCCGTCTGCGCCAGCGGAAACACCGGGTTGGCGGCATAGTAACTTGCGCCGAGCAGGCCCGATTCCTCCGCTGTCACCGCGAGAAACACCAGGCTGCGGCGTGCAGGGCCAGCCTTGGCGTGGGCCTCAGCCAAAGCGACAAGCGCCGCCGTGCCGGTGGCATTATCGACCGCGCCGTTGCAGATATCATCGCCATCAGGCGCAGGCGTGCAGCGCCCAAGGTGATCCCAATGCGCGGTGTGGAGCACATATTCATCGGGCGCTTCGCTGCCCGGAAGGATGCCGATCACGTTGTGCGATTTGAAGCTGCGGAAGGTGCTGGCAAAGCTGGTTGACGCCTTGAGCGGCAGCGGCACCGCCTTGAACCCCTTCGCCTGCGCCGCGGTGGTCAGCGCGTCGAGATCCTGTCCGGCGGCTTTCAAAACCTTGCGCGCGGCATCTTCGGTGATCCAGCCGTTCATCTGCGTCAGCGGCGGGGCGTTCTCGCCGCGCTGGGCATAGGCCTGCGGGCCGCTCCATGAACTTTCGACCACATTCCAGCCATAGCTGGCCGGTTCGGTCTGATGCACGATCAGCGCACCAGCCGCGCCCTGCCTTGCGGCCTCCTCATATTTGTAAGTCCAGCGGCCGTAATAGGTCATCGCGCGGCCATTGAACGGGCCGTCCAACCCATCCGCCTGCCAGTCGGGATCATTGACAAGGATCACCACCGTCTTGCCCTTGACGTCGAGCCCTTCGTAATCGTTCCAGCCGCGTTCGGGCGCGTTGATGCCATAGCCGACGAACACCATTTCGCTGTTCGCCAACGTGGTCTTGGCTTCTTCGCGGTAGGTCACGCCAACCCAGTCCTTGGCGAAATCGAGCGCGATGTTCGCACCCTTGCCCGCAATCGTCAGCGGGGCGTAATCCTTGCCGGTAATCTCGATCAGCGGGACTTCCTGCACCCACGAACCATTATTGCCCGGCTGCAACCCCGCCGCCTTGAATCGTTCGGTCAGCAAGGCGATGGTCTTTTCCTCGCCCGCAGTGCCGGGCATCCGCCCTTCAAATTCGTCGCTGGACAGGATGCGGGTGACGTCTTTCATGGTGGCTTCGGAAATGTCGCCGTCAGCCACTTCGGGAATATCCATCCCGTCGATCCCGCCATTCGGCGCAATCGCATCGCACCCCGCCAGCGCCAATGCCGCCGCCATTACCGCGCCAAGCGCCCCGATCCGTGCTTTCATCGCCATCGCATCCTTCTGTCTGATCCGTGTCATGGCAGTGCAATTGCAGAGCCAGCGCGGGCGTGCAAGCATCAGGTCTTGCAGCAAGCCTCCCGCAGCGCCAGACAGGCGGGCGATGACCGATGCTGCACACGCCGATTGGGACAGCGCGCTGACCCGCGCCCGCACCCACGCGCCCTTCCTCGCCCGCGCATTGGAACGCCAGCCCGATCTGGCCGCTTTGCTGAGCGCCGGGGATGGCAATGCGGCGCTGGCATGGGCGCGGGCGCAGGGCGAGCATCCTGATACCGAAGTGGCGCTGCGGCGCGAACGGTTGGCGCTGGCGGCGGCGCTGGCGCTGGGCGATCTGGCTGGAGCCTTTGCGCTGACGCAGGTGGTGGGCGAACTCACCGCCTTTGCCGATCGCGCATTGGACCGCGCAATCTGCACCGCGATTGCCGAACGCACTGATAGTGACGCAACTGATGGCTTCATCGCGCTGGCGCTCGGCAAACAGGGCGCGGGGGAGCTCAACTATTCGTCCGACATTGACCCGATCCTGCTGTTCGACCGTGATCGTCTGACGCGGCGGGCGAGTGATGATCCGGGGGAGGCGGCGCAGCGCTATGCCCGCCGGGTGGTGGCGCTGCTATCGGCCAGCACGGCGGATGGATATGTGTTGCGGGTCGACCTGCGCCTGCGTCCGGCGAGCGAGATCAGCCCGCTGGCCGTGCCGGTCGGTTCGGCGATGGCGCATTATCAGGGCGCCGCGCTGGCGTGGGAACGCGCCGCCTTTGTCCGCGCGCGCGCGGCCGCAGGGGATATTGCGGCGGGTGAGGATTTTCTCACCGCAATCCGGCCATTCGTATGGCGCGCCCAGCTTGATTTTGGCGCGGTGGAGGAAATCCGCGCGCTCACCTTGCGTATTCGCGAAAGCTACGAAGGCCCCGCCGACCCCGGCCCCGGTTTCGACATCAAGCGCGGGCGCGGCGGTATTCGTGAAATCGAATTCTACGCTCAGACCCATCAGCTGATCCACGGCGGGCGCGATACATCGCTGCGGGTGCGCGGCACGCGCGCCGCGCTCGATGCGCTGGCGGCGGCGGGGTGGATCAGCACGGAAAATGCAGTCACGCTGGGCGATTCCTATGACCGGCTGCGGATGATCGAACACCGTTTGCAGATGGTGCATGACCGCCAGACCCATGCACTGCCCGAAGGCGCAGCGCTGGATAATGTCGCGCAGCTTGACGGGCTGGCCGATGGCGCGGCGCTGATCGCGGAACTCACCGACATCACGGCACGCAGCGCACGCATTTACGAAGAGCTGATCGGCGCACCCGAAGCCGCTCCGGTGGCGGTGGCCATGCCGACCAGCGCGCTCACCCATCAGCTTGGCGCATGGGGCTTTGGCGAACCGGATGTGGTGGCCGAACGGATCGAAAGCTGGCGCGATGGGCGGCACGCCGCGATCCGTTCGCCGCAGGCGGTGGAAGCCTGGGACCGGCTCGCCCCGGCACTGATCCAGGCGATTGCGCACAGCGATGATCCGATGCGCGCGATCACCCGCTGGGAACGGATTATAGAAAGCGTGCCGTCAGCGATCACCACTTTCCGCCTGCTCGACGCGCGGCCTGATCTGCTGAACCGCTTGGTCGCCGCGCTGACGCTGGCCCCGGCGCTGTCGGACGAGTTGGCGCGCAAGCCCGAATTGCTCGACACGCTGATCGACAAGGATGCGCTCGATCTGCCCGGTGACATTCCAGCGATCATGGCACGGATGCGCGGCGCGGCGATCCGCGATGATTACGAGGCGCTGCTCGATGCGATCCGGGTGGTGACGGGCGAGATACGCTTCGCGCTCGGCATTCAGCTGATCGAGGGGTTGGCTGATCCCATCGACATCGCCCGCGCGCTGTCACGCACCGCCGAGGCCGCGCTGAACCTCGCCGCCGATGCGACCGCGCAGGAATTTGCGATCAACCACGGACGCATCGCGGGCAGCGAATTGCTGATCCTCGGCCTTGGGCGATTAGGCGGCGGGGCGCTCACCCATGCGTCTGATCTTGATATCGTGTACCTGTTCACGGGCGATTTCGCCGCGCAATCGGACGGGCCGCGGCCCCTGGGCGCAACCCGCTATTACAATCGCCTCGCCAGCCGGGTCAGCGCCGCGCTGTCGGTGCCGACCGCGCAGGGCGCGCTGTACGAAGTCGACACGCGGCTGCGCCCGCAAGGCAATCAGGGGCCATTGGCGGTCAGTTGCGAAGCCTTCGGCAAGTATCAGCGCGAGGCGGCGTGGACGTGGGAACACATGGCGCTCGCCCGCGCGCGGGTGCTGCATGGTTCGCCCACCGCCCGCGCCGAATTGGGGGCGGTGCTGGCCGAAGTGCTCCATGCACCGCGCGACAAGGCCGCGCTGCGCGAAGCGGTGCTGACGATGCGCGCCGAAATGGCCAGGCACAAGCATCCCGGCGGCCCGGTCGATGCCAAGCTGGCGCGCGGCGGGCTGGTCGATATCGAGTTTCTCGTCCACTATCTGCAATTGAAGGGCGAGGCGGCCGATGGCACGCCGCTGGTCGAAGCGGCGGCGCACGCGCTTGACCCCGATCTTGTCACCGCGCTGGCGGGGCTGATCGCGGCGGGCCTGCTGCCTGACGACCTGATAGAACCGCACGCATTGATGAGCCGGATGCTGGTCGCTGGCCGCCTGCTTGCGCCCGATGGCCGCGAACCCCCGCCGTCGGGCGCGGCGGCGCTGGCGCGGGCCTGCGGCTATGACAGCTATGATGCATTAATCGCCGCTTTTGGCGCGGCGCGGCAGGTGGTCGCGGGCGCGTGGAAACGCACCCTTGGACCAGACATTCTTGAACACGAACAGGCTTGAACACGAACAGGAGCAACCCGCATGAGCAATTTTCCCGGCGTAGGAGACGCCATCCCCGATATCGCCATGGAAACCCCCGAAGGCGGCCATGTGAAGCCATCGGACTTTGTCGGATCAAAGCTGGTGATCTTCTTCTATCCGAAGGACGACACCCCCGGCTGCACCACTGAAAACAAGGATTTCTCGGCCTTGCAGGGCGAATTCGAAGCGGCCGGCACGAAACTGCTCGGCGTGAGCAAGGACCCGGCCAAAAAGCACCAGAAATTCATCGCCAAACACGGCCTCACCGCCCCGCTGGCGAGCGACGCGGAAGACGGCGGGCTGTCCGATGCGCTGGGCGTATGGGCAGAAAAACAGATGTATGGCAAAACCTATATGGGCATGGTCCGCACGACCTATCTGATTGATGCCAAGGGCAAAATCGCGCGTATCTGGCCCAAGGTGAAGGTCGCCGGGCACGCCAGCGAAGTGCTGGCGGCGGCCAAGGCGCTCTGACTCTGCCAGTGGAAAGCGTTGCCCACGCCATTCGCGCCGCGCTGTTGACGCCAGATCCGCGTGCCAAATGCTTTGCCGCGCGCCGCGTAGCACGCGACTGGCGCAAGGGCGCGCTGGCTTGGCGGCATGACGTCCCCATGCCCGATCAGCCTGCATGGCCAGGCGCGCCCGAATTGCTCGCGCCAAGCCAGATGCCCAAGCGGGGCAAGTTCGGTTCCGAGCGCGCGCGCATCGCGCTGTGGCACAGCCTTGCGCATATCGAATTCGTGGCGATTGATCTGGCGCTCGACATGGCCGGGCGCTTTGGGGAGGCAATGGGCGCAGAATTCGTCAGCGATTTCCTCGATGTCGCCGCCGATGAAGCGATGCATTTCGCGCTGCTGGCGCGCAAACTGGAGCAGCTCGGCAGCCGTTACGGCGCGCTCCCGGCGCATGCGGGGCTGTGGGAGGCCGCGCATGCCACCCGCCACGATGTCACTGCGCGGCTAGCCGTGGTGCCAATGGTGCTTGAAGCGCGCGGGCTGGATGTGACGCCTGCGATGCTGGAACGGGTGCAGACGGCGGGCGATACGGGCGGAGTAAAAATCCTTGCGCGCATCCTTGACGACGAAATCCGCCACGTCGGATTCGGCACCAAACACTTTTTGCGGTGTGCCGAAATGGCGCAGGCCCGCCCCGAATCCCTTTGGCAGACGCTCGTAAAACAGCACTTTGGCGGGGCCATTAAGCCGCCATTCAACGACTCAGCGCGTCTTGCAGCCGGTTTGTCGCGTGAATTTTACACAGTGATTGCACATTAACGATACCCCCGCATAACCACCCCCCAACAACAGGCGCGCAACAGACGTGCCGGAATTTTCCAACGGCAACAGCCGCAATCGGGAACCGGGTCAGTTATGAAATTTGCCGTGCGCCACCTTATCAAGTTTGCAGCTACGGCCTGCGCTGCGTTTATGGTTTCCGCCGCGTCACCTGCTTTTGCCAACACTGCCAATGCCAATTCCAGCGCCGATATTATCGAACCCGTGCGCGAAGCGCGGAATGATGATGCCGCCAATAATGACCAGCGCTTCAAATCGCTGTTCGCAGGCTGGACCGCGTTGGAACGCACCACCCCGACGCTGGGCATGGGTGCGGACATAACCGCTTTTTCCTCGCCAATTCCTCAGCGCGCAATTTCGGTGCCGTCGCGGATGCCGCTCGAAGGTGCGCAGCTGACCAGCAATTACGGGATGCGCACCCATCCGGTACTGGGCGGCCGCCGCAACCACACCGGCATCGATCTGGCCGCACCAACCGGTACCCCGATCTACGCCACGGCTGACGGCGTGATCGGACGGGCCGACTGGTATTCGAGCTACGGCCTCTACATCAGCATCAATCACGGCGCGTCGATGGAAACCCGTTACGCCCACCTGTCGCGTCTGGCCGTGGCAGCGGGCGACAATATCAAGAAGGGCGACCTGATCGGCTATGTCGGATCGACCGGCCGTTCGACCGGGCCGCACCTGCATTACGAAGTCCGTGTTGATGGGCTTGCAGTCAATCCGATTCCGTATATGGTAGAGAGCGAAGCACAGCTCGCCTATGTGCGTGACCAGAGGTTGACCGGTCAGGGCGGCGAGTAAGACTACGAAATTGCCCACGATAAGTGGGCCGGACATTGGAGAGGGTGTCCGATCATGGCGGCGGGTTTACCCGCCGCCTTTTTTGTGTGGCACTGCCGGCTCCCCGCTGATGCCCTCTTCCGAAAATGAGTAGCATTTCTCATACTGTTTTTGCTTGCGGGGTCGCCTCGCACAGTTCAATTTCCTCCCCAAGCCAGACAGCGCGCTGCGCTGCGGCAAGGGAGAGAGAACCATGAGTATGCACCCCATCGCGCACGCCGCGACCCGTCCCGATCATCCCGCTGTCATCATGACCGGGTCGGGCAAGCAAATCACCTTTGGCGAATTGGAGGCGGAATCGAACCGCCTCGCCCATCTGCTGCGCGCCCACGGGATCGGTGCCGGGGATGCCTTTGCGGTGTTGCTGGAAAACCGCATCGAATATTTCACGCTGATCTGGGGATCGCAGCGCGCAGGCACGATGATGGTGCCAATCTCCTCGCGCCTGACCGCGCCGGAAGCTGCCTATATCATCCGCGATTCCCAAGCGAAGCTGCTGATCACCTCGGGCTATTTCGCAGACGTGCTGGAGGATATCCGCGCTGAATGTCCGGGCCTTTCCGTGTTGGTGATGAACGCTTTAGGGGATGGGGACGACGCAGAAGATTTCGCCGCCGCACTCACCGCGCAATCGCCAGCGCCGATTCCCGATCAAAGCGCCGGTATGGTGATGCTTTATTCGAGCGGCACCACCGGTCAGCCCAAGGGCATCCGCCCCGCTCCGCCCGAAGATCCCGATCCGCAAGCCACGGTGCCGCTGGTCGGGTTGGCGGTGATGGGGGCGGGCATGCCCACCGATGGATCGATGGTCTATCTCTCCCCCGCCCCGCTCTATCACGCGGCCCCGAT
>Ga0180009_10003772_pt1 | contig 17032 bp, 16 predicted proteins | sample OS_PC_MetaG_FD_123537 | JGI IMG/M metagenome (GOLD analysis project Ga0180009, IMG submission 123537) | Groundwater microbial communities from the Aspo Hard Rock Laboratory (HRL) deep subsurface site, Sweden - OS_PC_MetaG | ecosystem: Environmental > Aquatic > Deep subsurface > Groundwater... | reverse complement strand
GACGTCGAGATGCTCGAATTCACGGGCCAGGACCACTACGGGACGAATATGCGCCCGACTGTCGTCGCGCCCGACAGGTTCGGCGCGGCCAACATCAAAAGCTGTGGCTTCAAAATCGGTCATTGCTAAAAACGCGCTACAAGGATCGGAATAGTTATTAAACGCTTAATTACAGTTTGTGCCCGCTTTTGTCACGGGCAATCAGGAGGCTTCTACCAAGACCCGGCATGTCCGAGAGGGCCAAATTGCCACCGGGGACGCGGCCGGCATGGCTCGGTTCCGACGAAAATGACTGTATTACAGAGTGTTAGAATCCAGGCCTGAGCCCCGTCCGAATCCCTTTCGGCGTTCACCATGTCGGGAATTTTTCGGCAGAAGGTATTCCGGCGCCGCGTTTGGCCTTGGCCACGCCTGACGTGCTAGGCTTCGGGCACCGGATTCGACACGAGCGTTTCTCATTTTGGGACAGGGTGATGACCGAGATCGAGCATTTCTCCGAGGCAGTATCAACCTGGTTCTCATGGGCGCCGGCCTGGCTGGTCGCCAGCGCGCTATATGCCGCCTGTCTCGGTCTTGCCCTGATCCTGCATCGACTTGCCCATGGTTTCCTGGCCCGGCTCGTCGCTGATCGCGGTCTGTTCTGGCGTTCGCTGGTGTCGCGGACAAGGACGGTCGGGCAATTGGGCATGCTCTGTCTCGGTCTGTCGGTTGCGACCTCGCTCGCTCCGCTGGAAGCGGCCGGTCTCGATATCGCCGGCAGGATCTTCCTGATCGGCCTGATCGGGGTGGCAACGCTTGGTGCCCGCACGGCGCTGCACATCTGGACGACGCTGCACCTGAGACGGTTCAAGCTCGATGCCGACGACAATCTCACGGCGCGCCAGCACGTCACCCAGGTCAAAATCCTCAGGCGCACCGCCGATACCATCCTCGTGGTCATCGGCATCGCCGCCATGCTGATGACCTTTGACGCGGTGCGCCAGTACGGCATCTCGTTGCTCGCCTCGGCCGGGGCCGCCGGCCTCGTCGTCGGCCTGGCGCTGCAGCCGCTGCTCAAGAACCTGTTCGCCGGCATCCAGCTCGCCCTCACTCAGCCGATTCGTATCGACGACGTGCTGGTCGTCGAAGGCGAGTGGGGCCGGGTCGAGGAAATCTCCTCGACCTATGTGGTGGTGCGCATCTGGGACTTGCGGCGCTTGATCGTGCCGCTGAGCCATTTCATCGAACAGCCGATCGAGAACTGGACGCGCGAGGGCTCGCAGATCATCGGCGCCGTGCCGCTTTATCTCGACTACAAGGCACCCGTCGATGTCATCCGCAACAAGGCGCGCGAACTGGTCGAAGGCTCCAAACTCTGGGACGGGCAGGTGTTCGGCGTGCAGGTGACCGATGCCAGCCCGTCGACCATCACGGTCAGGACCATTGCCTCGTCGCGCAATTCCACGGATGCGTGGGATTTGCGCTGCATGCTGCGCGAAAAACTGGTCGAATTTCTTCAGGACGAGTATCCGGACGCCCTGCCCCGCACCCGTTCGGTGGTCGTTGGCCGGCCGGCCAACGACACGATCGCGGCTCTGGCCGGTGCCGGTGCCGAACAGCTCGGCGGTGGCGAATGACGATTGCGACGAGGCGGCTGAAAAAGAGGTATAAATTCCTTTCAACTTAGAACCGTTCGGCGAGAGACCGAATTTGTTTGCGCATTTTGTCGCACCTCTGCCAAGGGAAGGAACGTCAATAGCAATGGCGGGCCTTGACCCCGACCGGAGAGAAGATGCGAAACACCCTGAAGACCACGCTTCTGGCCGCCTCGGCCATGCTCGCCGCCGCCGCAGTCCAGGCGGTGGAAACCGACGCCATCCTTCAAACCTATGCCGACATTGCCCTCGCCGGCTATCGGGACTCGCTTGAAACCGCCAGGTCCCTGGATGATGCCATCGTGGCCTTCCTTGCCGATCCGGGCGATACGACGCTGGCGGCGGCCAAGACCGCCTGGCTCGCGGCGCGCGTGCCCTACCAGCAGACCGAGGCCTTCCGCTTCGGCAATCCCGTCGTCGACGACTGGGAAGGCAGGGTGAATGCCTGGCCGCTCGATGAGGGCCTGATCGACTATGTCGACGCCTCCTATGGCATGGAGAGCGACGACAACGGGCTTTATACCGCCAATGTCATCGCCAGCACGGCGCTGAGCATCAACGGCGCGACGGTCGAAATTCCTGAAATCACGCCCACAATCATCGCCGAAACGCTGCAGGAAGCCGGAGGCGTCGAGGCCAATGTCGCCTCGGGCTATCACGCCGTGGAATTCCTGCTCTGGGGCCAGGATCTCAACGGCACCAATGCCGGCGCCGGCATCCGTCCGGCGACCGACTTCAGCCTCGATGATTGTACCAATGGCAATTGCGACCGTCGCCGCCAGTACCTGTCGTCCGCCTCCAACCTGCTTGTCGCCGACCTCAAGGAGATGGTCGCGAACTGGGAAACGGATGGCGAAGCCCGCGCCGCGCTCGACGGCGAGGCCGGCCTTTCGACCATCCTCACCGGCATGGGTTCGCTCGGCTATGGCGAACTGGCCGGAGAGCGCATGAAGCTCGGCCTGTTGCTGCACGATCCGGAAGAGGAGCACGACTGCTTTTCCGACAACACCCACAACTCGCATTTCTACGACGCCAAGGGCATCCAGAACGTCTATCTCGGCACCTATGAGGGGCCGGACGGCGAGACGGTTTCGGGTGCCTCTTTGAGCGACCTCGTCGCGGAAACCGATCCGGCGCTCGACGCCGAGATGCGGGCAAAGCTCGACACGACCATGCAGAGGATGGGGGCAATGAAGGCCCGCGCCGAGGCCGGCGAGGCCTATGACCAGCAGATCGGCGAGGGCAATGCCGAAGGCAACGCCATTGTCCAGGCGGCCATCGACGCCCTGATCGACCAGACCCGAACCATCGAGCGGATCATCGCCGCGCTCGATCTCGGCGGCGTCACGATCGAGGGTTCGGACAGCCTCGACAGCCCGGACGCCGTTTTTCAATAGTCTTGTCGGCGGCCCGGCCGTCCGGCTTGGCCGCCTGAAGGAGCAAGCACCAGCATGCGGGCTTCAGTCGCGATCTTCGTGCTTTTAACCATGATCGGTTTCGCTGCGCCACTGGCGGCCGAGCATTTGCAGCGCGGCGATCTGACGCCGGCCGATCTCGACCGCGTCAGGGCGATCACTGCGCCGGCGACGGATTTTTCCAAGGCCGAGGCGTTCGAAGCGATGGCGGGCGGCGCGGCGACCTCGACCAAACTCGTCAACCGCGACGCCTTTTCCAATTTCTCGGCCAACCTCACATTCGAAGAAGAAGAAAGATTCAAGCTCGGCAATGCCCTTTTCAGAAAACTCTGGGCAGCGGCGCCGAGCTCGACGCTGGCCTCGGACGGGCTCGGACCGCTGTTCAACGCCCGCGGCTGCCAGTCGTGCCACCTGAAGGACGGGCGCGGCCACCCGCCCGAGGGCGACGAGGCGGCGGTGTCGATGTTCCTGCGCCTTTCGGTGCCGGCGCGCACCGAAGCCGAGCGCGCCATGCTCGCGGCTCGCGACGTGCAATCGCTGCCCGATCCGGTCTATGGCGGGCAATTGCAGAATTTCGCCAATCCGGGACTCGCCTCGGAAGGGCGGATGCAGATCACCTACGAAGACGAGCAGATGACGCTCGGCGATGGTACCCTCGTCACCTTGCGCAAGCCGAGCTACGCGCTCGCCGATCCGCTTTACGGTGATCCCGATCCCGCGCTGATGATCTCGCCGCGCGTCGCCCCGCCGATGATCGGGCTCGGGCTTCTCGAAGCGGTGCCGGAGGAGGACGTTCTGGCGCTGGCCGACCCGGACGATATGGACGGGGACGGGGTGTCCGGCAAGCCGGCCTGGGTCAAGACGCGAGCCGGCGATCTCGTGCTCGGCCGATTCGGCTGGAAGGCGTCGATGCCCTCGATCAGGGCGCAGAGCGCCGGCGCCTTTTCGGGCGATATCGGCATTTCGTCGCCGGACCATCCGGACCATTCGGGCGACTGCACCAAGGCGCAGGCCGACTGCATGGCGGCGCCGCAAGGGGCGCAGGCCGATCTCGGGCCAGAAGAGGCGCCCGAGGAGGTCATTTCACTTGTGACCTTCTACTCCCAGAACCTTGCCGTGCCGGCGCGGCGCGGCGTCGATGATCCGCAGGTGCTGGCCGGCAAGGCGCTGTTCTATGAGATCGGCTGCACCGCCTGCCACAACCCGAAATTCGTGACGAGCCGCGCGGCGGAGGGACCGGCGCAGCGCTTCCAGCTGATCTGGCCTTATACCGATCTGCTGCTGCACGACATGGGCGAGGGCCTTGCCGACCACCGGCCGGACGGCGACGCCGACGGCTACGAATGGCGGACGGCGCCGCTCTGGGGCATCGGCCTGACCGAAACGGTGAGCGGGCACACACTCTACCTGCACGACGGGCGGGCGCGGAACCTGACCGAGGCGATCCTCTGGCATGGCGGCGAGGCCGAACAGGCGCGCGACGGCTTTGCCGAACTCGACAGCGACGAGCGGGACGCGCTGCTTGCGTTTCTCGGCTCGCTGTAACCAAGGGAGGCCGAGATGAAAAAGCTCTGCTCCATCCCCCTTCTGGCGGCTCTCGTTGTTCTCGTCGCCGTGCCGGCGCAGGCGGATGTGCCGGAGGTGATGGCAAAGGCGATCACCGATTACATCGTGCCGGGCTATGCGCTGCTCGAAACCGAGGCCGGCGCGCTCGGCGCCCGGATGGACGCGCTCTGCGCCGGTCCGTCCCCGGCCAATCTCGAAACGGCGCGCGACCAGTTCGCCGATCTGGTCCGCGCCTGGGCGCGGATCGACATGATCCGGTTCGGCCCGGTCAGCGCCGAGAACCGGCTCGAACGGGTGCTGTTCTGGCCCGACCGCCGGAGCCTTGCCCTCAAGCAGGTGCAGGCGGCGTTGATCGAAAGGGACGAGACGGTCCTCTCGCTCGAAACGCTCGAAGGCAAGAGCGTCGGCCTGCAAGGGCTCGGTTCGCTCGAATATGTGCTGTTCGGCACCGGCAGCGACGAGATGGCCGCACAAAACGACGGCTTCCGCTGCCGCTATGGCGGAACCATCGCCCGCAATGTCGCCGGCATAGCCGACACGCTTCATGCGGCCTGGAGCGACCCGCAAGGCATTGCCCATAGGCTGATCGCGCCGCGGCCCGACAATCCGGACTATCGCAGCGCGGACGAAGTCCTGCGCGAATTCCTCGGCCTTTTTTCACATGGTTTCGAGCGCATGCGCGTTCAAGAACTGACGCCGGTTCTCGCGGACGGTCCCGGCTCGGCCAGATCGAAATCCGCGCTGTTCTGGCGCTCGGGGCTGAGCATGGACATGCTGGTCTGGGAGGCCCAGGGAATGGGCGAATTGTTGGCCGTGTCCGGGCTCGGCGCGCTTTTGGGCGAGAACCAGCGTTGGATCGGCGATTCGTTTTGGTTCGAACTCGCGAATTTCGTCGCGACCGGCGCCAGACTCGACGCGCCGATCGATCAGGTGCTGACCGATCCGGATGGCTGGGACAAGGTCAGCTATCTGTCGATCCTCACTTCCTCGCTCGAACAGATTTTCGGGGCGCAGATCGCCGGCAGCCTCGGCGTCGACCTCGGCTTTTCGGCGCTGGACGGGGACTGATCATGTGGACGCGACGGGCATTCCTTCAAGCGGCCGGCGTCGGGTTCGCGGCCTCGCTCATGCCACGGCAGGCGGCGGCGCTGGCCAATGCCGAACTGGTCGTCGCCTCGGCCTGCCGCATGCCGGACGGCACGTTCGGCGCGGCGCTGGCCAGCGAACGCGGCGCGGTGATCGCAACGCTCAAGCTGCCGGCGCGCGGCCATGACGTGGTGCGATGTCCCGTGACCGGGCGGCTCGCGGTCTTCGCCTGGCGGCCGGGCACTTTCGCCATGGTGTTCGATACGCGCGGCAATGCCGTAGCGACATTGACCTCGCCGGCAGGGCGCCACTTTTTCGGCCATGGAAGCTTTTCGCCGGACGGCAGGCTGCTCTATGCCACCGAGAACGATTTCGAGACGGCCGACGGCAAGATCGCCATCTACGACGCGACTTCCGGTTTCGCCCGCATCGGCGAGTTCAATTCCTACGGCATTGATCCGCACGAGATGATGCTGATGGGCGAGAACCTCATATGCGTCGCCAACGGTGGCATCGAGACACATCCCGACTACGGCCGCGAAAAGCTCAACCTTGCGACCATGCGGCCCAACGTTGCTTTCATCGACCGCCATACCGGCGATCTCCTGTCGCTGCATGAGCTGCCGCAGAGATTCCACCAGGTCTCGCTCAGGCACCTGGCGCCGGACGCCACGGGTCGCGTCTGGGTCGGGGCGCAATACGAGGGTCCGGCCGCCGACGACGTGCCGCTGCTCATGCGCCTCGGGCCGGACGAGGATTTTTTCATCCCCGATGTCGCGCCGACAACGCTGCACGCGCTCGGGAACTATGTCGGTTCGGTCGCCTCGTCAGCGGACGGTGAATTGATCATGGCCGCCTCGCCGGTCGGCAACAGCGCGCTGATCCTTGACACGGCGTCGGGCGAAACGGCGATCCGGCACCTCAAAAACGTCTGCGGTACCGAATTCGACGGCCGCCGGCCGATCCTCAGCACGGGCAATGGCGGACTGGCTTTCGGCGACGCGCCGCCGGAACGGTTCGAGACGCTGTTCGATCATCACCTCGTGGTGGTGCCGGGCTGAGGCGGACGCCTGCTTACGAGATCAGCCGCGAATGCGCGTCGGGGACGAATTCCTGGTCCTCGATGGGCGGGCGGATATAGCCTTCCTGCGGCGGGCGCGGTTCGAGGACGACCGGCTCGTGCTCGACCTCCTCGTAGGGAACCATCGACAACAGGTGCGAGATGCAATCGATGCGAGCGTGCTTCTTGACGTCGGAATCGACGACGAACCACGGCGCCTGCTTGATGTCGGTATGGCCGAACATCTCGTCCTTGGCCTTGGAATAGTCGACCCAACGCTTGCGGCTTTCGAGGTCCATGGGAGAAAGCTTCCAGCGCTTGGTGCGGTCGGAAAGGCGTTTCTGGAAGCGGCGTTCCTGCTCCTCGTCGGAAACCGAGAACCAGTATTTGACGAGCTGGATGCCCGAGCGCACCAGCATGCGCTCGAATTCGGGGCAGGAGCGCAGGAACTCATGGTACTCGGCTTCGGTGCAGAACCCCATGACGCGCTCGACGCCGGCGCGGTTGTACCAGGAGCGGTCGTAGACGACGATTTCGCCGGCCGAGGGCAGGTGCGCCACATAGCGCTGGAAATACCATTGCGTCTGTTCGCGCTCGGTCGGGGCCGGCAGGGCGACGACCCGGCACATGCGTGGATTGAGCGCCTCGGTGATGCGCTTTATGGTGCCGCCCTTGCCGGCCGCGTCGCGGCCCTCGAACAGGATGACGAGGCGGTGTCCGGTCTCCTTGATCCACTCCTGCATCTTCACCAGCTCGATCTGCAGGCGAACCAACTCCTTTTCGTACACTTCGGTTGTAACTCTGGCGCTGGAGGTTTCGCTGTCGCCGGCCATGTCGCTGTCTCGCACCAGATGGAGTCGGCGCCAAGTCTACATCCGAGACGTTAATTCCCAATACAGCACGGTGCTCCTTCCCCGAGAAATCGCGTGCCGATCAGCGATCCGCCCAACGGCAAAAGGTCGCGCCGCGCCAGACTTCACGAATTGGCAGCGTCGCTCCAGCGGAAGAACCTGACGGCGAGGAACAGGCCGATCGCCGTCCAGGCGGCGATGCCGGCAAGGTCCCAGCCGAGATCGGCGACGCCGGCACCCTCGTTGGCGATGGCCCGCACGGCATGGGACACGAAGGTCAGCGGCAAAAGGCCGGCGGCGGTCTGCATCCAGCCGGGCAGGGCGTCGAGCGGAAAGAAGACGCCAGCCAAAAAGGTCTGCGGGAAGATGACCAGATTGCCGATCATGATGATGGCGTTCTGGGTACTGGCGATCCCGCCAAGGGCGAAGCCGATGCCGAGGAACATGATGGCGCCGGCAATGACGAAGGCGAAGAGCAAAAGGAGATTGCCCTCGATAGCGATGCCGAAGGCAAGAAGGGCGACGCCGAGCAGGACCGAGAGCTGGACGAGGATGGTGACAAGGCGCGAGGCGATCAGCGAGACGACGAAATCGAGTGGTCTCAGCGGGGTGACGAACAGGCGCTTCAAAATGCCCTTGCGCTTATACTCGACGATGTTGAAGCCCGAGCCGGCGATGGCGAGCTGCATGACCATGAAGGCGAGAATGCCGGGGATTAGGAAATCGACATAGCGCAGATGGCGGGCAAGGACATCCTCGGTCTCGATGGAAAAAAGCGGTGCGTCGCCACGAATGCCGTATTCGAGATCGTGCAGGGTGCCGCGCAGCAGCGCCAGGGTCTGTGCCGTGCCGTTCGGGTTGCCGGCATTGACCAGCGCCTTGAGCGTGACCGGCGCGCCGGGCGCCGGATCGCTTTCGGACAATTCGAGAATGAGGGTGACGCGGTCGTTCCGCAAGGCGTCGCGGGCTTCGTTGATGCCGGTTTGACTTACGGCGATCAGTTTGCTGTCGAGCAGCGAAGCGGCCAGTTCCGGCGCGGCTTCGGTGTTGCCGACCAGGGCGATCGCGGGTGGGTTGACGTCCGAATTCACCATGTAGCCCAAGGCGAACATCATCATCAGCGGGAAGAACAGCGACAGAAAGACCGACTGGCGGTCCCTCAGATACATGGTGAGCTGCATGAGGGTGAGGCGGAGAACAACGCTCATCTCAGTCCCTCAGCTCGTGGCCGGTCAGGGCGATGAACACATCCTCGAGCGTGCCGGTCAGGCGCTCGACCCGCGCGTCCGGGGCGTGGACGGCGATGAGGTTCCGCGGCGTGTCCAGGGCGACGATGCGGCCCTTGTCCATGATGGCGACCCGGTCGCACAGGTCCTCGGCCTCTTCCATGTAATGGGTGGTCACAACGATGGTCTTGCCGCGGGCGTGGATGCGGCGCACCAGCTCCCAAAGGTTGCGCCGCGCCTGCGGATCGAGGCCTGTGGTCGGCTCGTCCAAAAACAGCACGTCCGGATCGTTGACGAGGGCGAGGGCAATGGAGAAGCGCTGGCGCTGGCCGCCCGACAATTGCTTGGGCCGAGCGTCGCGCTTGCCGCCGAGCTGGACGAGTTCGAGGATTTCGTCCGGTTCGATGCGCCGCCTGTAGAGCGCGCCGAACAGGGTCAGCAATTCGGCGAGGGACAGATAGTCGAAATACTCGGATTCCTGCAATTGCACGCCGATGCGCTGCTTGACGGCCACGGGGTTGGCGGCAACGGAAATGCCGTCGATCTCGACCTCGCCCGAATCCATGTCCCTGAGCGCCTCGACGATTTCGAGCGTCGTGGTCTTGCCGGCGCCATTGGGGCCGAGAATGCCGAAAATCTCACCCCGTTCGATGGAAAAGGAAATGCCGTCGACCACGGCGACGCGTTCGCCCCTGTTGCCCGGCGCCGGATAGGTCTTGGTCAGGTGACGGACATCGACGATCGGCATGGGCGCCCCGGGGTCGGTCGTGGGAGCCACCTATGTAAGGAGGGCGCGACGAGGTTTAAAGCCGTGCGGGGCGATTCCGGCCACGGCGCGCCGTCGCCCGTCACCTCACTCCGCCGCGTCGGAAGCGCCGGCCAGGGCGGCTTCGGTCTGGCGCTTGATGTCGCGCAGCTCGCCGAGCGTGATTTGCAGATCGGCCATCTGCCGCTCGAGCATGGCGATGCGCTCGCCGACCTGACGGTCGAGATGAGCGGTCTGGGCCGTCCTTGTCGGATCGACGTCGTAAAGGCGCAGATACTCGGATATCTCGCGCAGGGTGAAACCGAGACGCTTGCCCCTGAGAATGAGGGTCAGGCGGGCACGGTCGCGCCGGCGGAAGACGCGGGTCGACCCGACGCGCCGGGGCGCCAGCAAACCCTTGGCTTCATAGAAGCGGATGGTCCGCGTCGAAATGCCGAACTCCTCGGCGAGATCGGCGATCGAGTAGAGCTCGGGCGTGCCGGGTTCAGCTCGATCCACCGGACTGATCCTTCATCCGGGCATAGTCGGCGCGCAGTTCCTTCTTGGAGAGCTTGCCCACCAGCGTCTTGGGCAGTTCGTCCCGGAAGAAGATTTCGCGCGGCATCTCGACGCGCGAAATCTTGCCAACCAGGAACGACTTCAATTCCTTGTCGGTCACCCGGGAATCCTTGACCAGCTTGACAAAGGCGACCGGGGCCTCGCCGCGATAATCGTCGATAACGCCGATGACGTTGCATTCGTCGACCTCAGGATGCGATTCGAGCACGGCCTCGATGGCGCGCGGATAGACATTGAAGCCCGAGGAGATGATGAGATCCTTGATGCGGTCGACGAGAAAGACATGGCCCTGCTCGTCCATTAAGCCGACATCGCCTGTCCTCAGCCAGCCGTCGATGAAGCTGTCCCTGGTCGCCGCGGGGTCCTCGAAATAGCCGGCCATGACCTGCGGACCGCGCACCTGGATTTCGCCGCGCTCTCCGGGAGCAACCTCCTTGTCCGGCTCATCGACATCGCAGAACCGGATGTCGGTGCCCGGCAGCGGCTGGCCGATCGAGCCGTCCTTGGCCGGGGCGCGAATCGGGCCGCAACACACGACCGGCGCGCATTCGGTGAGACCATAACCCTCGACCAGCGTGCCGCCGGTGGTATTGACGAATTCCTCGCGCACCGATTGCGGCAGCGGGGCGCCGCCGGAAATGCCGAGTTCGAACGAGGAGAGGTCCATTTTTTTGGCACGTTCCGAGCCGAACACGGCGTGAACGAGCGTCGGCACCGCCATGATCATGTCGGGCTGGACGCGCTTGATCAGGTCCAGGGTGCCCTTGAGCTCGTAACGCGGCAGCATGTCGATTTCCATGGCGTTGACGAGGGCGTTGTTGAGGCAGGCGGTCATCGAGAAGACGTGGAAGAAGGGAATGACGGCGATGACCTTGCGCTTGGGCCGATAGGCATCGAGAGCCCAGAGCTTGGTCTGGCTGACATTGGCCGAGATATTGGCGTGGGTCAGCATGGCGCCCTTGGGCACGCCCGTCGTGCCGCCGGTATATTGCTGGACCGCGATGTCATGGGCGGTGTCGATCGGCACGGGGACGAAACTGCCGCCCGACCGCATCAGCCTCGAATAGGGAATGACACGGTCGGCGACAGTCGAGGCCGAGACGCGGGCCTGTTCGCGCCGGCGCACGAGGGGGAACAACAGGCTTTGCGGGAAGGGCAGGGCCTTGGCGAAGGGACACAGAACGATGCGGGAAAGCCCGGTGGTGATGGCGACCTGTTCGGCCTTCTTGAACAGCTGCGCCAGATCGAGCGTGACGATGATGTCGGCATGGGCGTTGGCGATGATCTGGGTCAGCTCGTCGATGGAATAGAGCGGACTGCAATTGACCACTACGCCGCCGGCGCGGAGCACGGCGTAATAGAAAAAGGCGTAGTACGGAATGTTGGGCAGCAACAGGGCGATGCGGGTGCCCTTGGAAACGCCGAGCTGGGTCTGCAGCGCCGCGCTCAGCTTCTCGATCATGCGGCCGAATTCGCGATAGTCGGTCTGACGGCCCATGAAATCCATGGCGATGAGATCCGGATAGCGCGCGCAGACATCGAGTACGCGCTCGGCGACCGGCGTTATGTCGATCTCCGCGTGCCAGTCGATGCCTTCCGGATAATTGTCGACCCACGGATGATAGGCCGACTTCAGCTCGGTAACTGCCCCCAACTTGCCCTCCCGGCTTGTGAGTCCCCCGACACAATCGATTCAACGAATTGACCCATGCGTCAATTTCTTTGCACAAGATTTTGGCAAAAAATTTCGGGTTGTTGCGCGTCATTTTGTAGGCCGGGCCCGATCCGGAACGAAAAGTCGACCTGCAATGCGCAAGAAGGGCCACCGCGACCGTGTGCTGGGGAGAAACTGCCCGAAGAACCCATCGAGCCGCTGAAATTGCCGGATGGTCGGGTCACGGGCGCGCGTTGACAGTTTTTGTGCGAGACACTATGGTCCGCGCCGATCCATGGGGGCGCCGTGCGCCTCTTTTGTTTTTGAGGTACCCGAAATGAAGATCCGCAACTCGCTGAGGGCACTGATGGGCCGCCACCGGGCCAACAAGCTGGTGCGCCGTCGGGGCCGCGCCTACATCATCAACAAGGTGAACAAGCGCTACAAGGCCCGCCAAGGCTAAGCCTTTCACCGGCGCCGGAATTGAAAAACCCGCTCCTACGAGCGGGTTTTTTGTTGGCTGGCCTATCGCGGCGGCGAGGCGGTGGCCGAGAGGGCTATTTGCCGAAGGCGGCGAGGATGCGAATCCACGAACGGATGCCGCCCATGAAACTCGTCACGTTGTATTTCTCGTTGGGCGAATGGATGTTGTCGTCGGTCTGGGCAAAGCCGATCAGCAGCGTGTCGAGCCCGAGTATGCGCTTGAACTCGCCGGCGACCGGGATCGACCCGCCCGATCCGACCAGCGCGACCTCGCGGCCCCATTCCTCGGTCAGCGCCTTGCGGGCGAGGCCGAGGAAGTGTCCGTCGATTGGAATCGTGATGGCCGGCGAGCCGCCATGGGGCGAAAAGCTGACGGTGCAGTCGGCGGGCAGTCGGGCCCGCACATGGGCGTGGAAGGCCTCGCGGATCCTTTTCGGGTCCTGCCCGGCAACGAGCCGGAAGGAAATCTTGGCTGAAGCCTTGGCCGGGATGACGGTCTTGAAGCCGTCGCCGGTATAGCCGCCCCACATGCCGTTGATCTCGCAGGTCGGGCGCGAGATCGTCTGCTCCATGACCGAGCGGCCCTTTTCGCCGGCCGGGACGGACAATCCGACCTCGCCGAGATAGGCGGCCTCGTCGAAATCGAGTGTCTTCCAGATGTCGCGGACCTCTTCGGGCAGGTCTTCGACGCCGTCATAGAAGCCTTCGACCGCGACGGCGCCGTCGGGCGTCCTCAGGCTCGCGATGATCTCGGCCAGCACCTGGTTGGGGTTGCGGGCGGCGTTGCCGTACATGCCCGAATGCAGGTCGCGGTTCGCCGCCTCAATGACGATGTCGTCGGCGACCAGGCCCCTCAGAGAGGAGGTGATGGCTGGCGTCCGGCGGTCCCACATGTCGGTGTCGCATACCAGGGCGATGTCGGCGCCCGCAAGCGCCTGCTTCATCTTCTCAAGGAAGAGTGGCAGGTTCTTGCCGCCGGATTCCTCCTCGCCTTCGATGAGGATGGTGACCTTGACCGGCAGGACGCCGTCATTGGCGGATTTGAGGGCGCGGCAGGCCTCGACAAAGGTCATGAGCTGGCCCTTGTCGTCGGACGCGCCGCGGCCATGGATTTGCAGCTCGCCATTGGCGGCGGTTACCACATAGGGCTCGAATGGCGCCCGGTTCCACAGCTCGATCGGGTCGACCGGCTGCACGTCGTAATGGCCGTAGAACAGCACATGTGGGCCGGAGGCGGCGTGATCCGTGGCCAGGACGACCGGATGGCCTGCGGTGTCGTGGAGTTCGGCCGCAAAGCCGAGGCCGGCGAGTTCGCGCCTGAGCCATTCGGCGGCGTCGCTGCAGTTGCCGGCATAGGCGGGATCGGTCGAGATCGACGGAATGCGCAACAGATCGAAGAGGCGCTCGAGCGCGGCATCCTCGTTCTCGTTGGCCTTGGTCAGGCCGAGGGCGATTTCGGCGTCGGTATGGTGCATGGCTGGCCCCCTCCGGGGCGTTGGAGTTTTGTCGAACGCGGGTGGTCAGTATTGGTCGGCAGGCCCGTTCACATAGGCGATGCGCAGCATGTTGGTGGTGCCGGGCGAGCCGAAGGGCACGCCGGCCGAAATGGCGATGGAATCGCCGGGACGGGCGAAGCCATGGTCGCGGGCCGTGTCGCAGGCGCGCTTGACCATGTCCTCGGTATCGATCGGGTCGTCGGTCTGCACGCAGTGCATGCCCCAGACCAGCGACAGGCGGCGGGCCGTCTCCTTGACCGGCGAACAGGCCAGGATCGGCTTGGTCGGGCGCTCGCGCGAGGCGCGGATTCCGGTCGAGCCGGAATGGGTGAAGGTGACGATGGCGGCGAGATTGAGCGTTTCGGCGACCTGGCGCGTGGCGGCGGAGATGGCGTCGGCGGTGGTCGCCTCCGGTTCGACCGCCTGGGCCCGCACGATCCCCGAATAGAGCGCGTCGCTTTCGACGGCGATGGCGACCTTGTCCATCATCCTGACCGCCTCGACCGGGTACTGGCCGGCAGCGCTCTCGGCCGACAGCATGATGGCGTCGGCACCCTCGAACACGGCGATCGACACGTCCGAGACCTCGGCGCGGGTCGGCATGGGCGAGGTGATCATCGATTCGAGCATCTGGGTGGCGACGACCACCGGCTTGCCCTTGCGGCGGGCGATGCGGATCATGCGCTTCTGCAGACCGGGCACCTGCTCGATGGGCATTTCGACGCCGAGATCGCCACGCGCGATCATCAGCGCGTCGCACAGGCGGATGATCTCCTCCAGCCGCTCCACGGCCTGCGGCTTCTCGATCTTGGCCATGACGCCGGCGCGGCCTTGCACGACCTTGCGGATTTCCATGACGTCCTCGGGCCGCTGCACGAAGCTCAGAGCGATCCAGTCGATCGACTGCTTGAGCGCGGCGTCGAGGTCGGCGCGGTCCTTCGGGGTCAGAGCGCCGGAAGGCAGGATGGTCTCGGGCAGCGACACGCCCTTTTTCGAGCTGAGCTTGCCGCCATAGACCACGACCGTGTCGATATAGCCGGCATCGACGGCGGTGGCCCTGAGCTGGATCTTGCCGTCGTCGAGCAGCAGGCGGTGGCCCGGCTCGACCGCGCCGATGATTTCGGGATGCGGCAGGTGAACGCGCGTCGCGTCGCCCGGCGTCTGGTCGTCGTCCAGCCGGAAGGTTCGGCCTTCCTCGAGCATGACCGAATCTGCGGCGAATTTGCCGATTCTGAGCTTGGGGCCCTGCAGGTCGACCAGAATGCCGATCGGGTGGTCGACCTTTTCCTCGACGCGGCGGATTTTCGCCACCGTCTCGGCCATCAGCTCGTGGCTGGCATGGCTCATGTTGATGCGGAACACGTCCGCGCCGGCGCGGAAAAGCGCCTCTATGGTCTTTTCCTCGTTGGAAGAGGGGCCGAGAGTTGCAAGGATTTTGACGCGGCGCGAGCGTTTCATGTCGATCCACACTTTCCGAATGCCGGCCTCTCAACGGCCGGGGACGAGAGCCGATTCATGGGTTCGAACCGCATTGCGGTTCCGGCGCATCCTAACAGCCAACCGGCACGGGTCCCGCCAGGAAATGCCTCAAGGGTCTGTGAGCTGCAGCGTCCAGTCGCTGCGGTTCTGGGTGTCGACTTCGAAAAAGCCAGTGCGTTCGTACCCTCGCGCCAGACAGTCCTCAACACCAAATATCGTAAAAACCTCGTCCTGGGTACACATATAGACCTTGCCGTCCCAAACCCCGCCGCCGATGTCGTCGGTGGCGAAGATGTAGTAGTAGCGCGAAGACAAGTCACCTTCGTAAACGGTGGCGCAGGTGCCGGGTCCCGAGACCCACCAGCCTTCGGACTGCCAGCCGCGCGGCGCCGGATAGCCGAGCGCGATGGAGACGAGGCTGGAAGTCTGGTTGCATACCCTGAGATCGGCCCGGGCCGGGGTGGCCGAGGCGAAAGCAAAGGCGGCGGAAACAACGGCGATCAAAACGGCGAGGCGCAGCATGACGCCGGGGCCGGTGTCCCGAGCGCGCGGCGGATGTCGACGTGCTCTGGGTGTGTCGGTCGCGCCAGTGATTCGCATGCTCGAACAGGTATCTCTTATCGCCGTTGGTGGAAAGCCGGCTTTTCGGTCTTGCCGCGCGCCTGTGTCTGCGATTGATACAAGGCGTTTTTTTGACGGAACGTTCAGGGAAAAGGTCGGGACATGGCAGACGGCGTGGCGCGTGATCAGTTGAGGGCTTTCATCGAGCGCATCGAGCGGCTCGAAGAGGAAAAGAAAGCCATCGCCGACGACATCAAGGACATCTATGCCGAAGCCAAGGGCATGGGGTACGACACTAAGGTGCTGAGGCAGGTGGTCAGGATCCGCAAGCAGGACCAGCACGAACGCGCCGAGCAGGAGGCGATTCTCGACCTCTACCTGCACGCCCTCGGCATGGCCTCGGCGCCGATGAACGACAATGACGACGCGTAGGGGCGCCAGAACGCTGCAATGCGTCGCGCTTCCCTCCCCCTTGTGGGGAGGGTTGGCGAACAGGACTTAGCCCTTCGCTAAGTCCGTCGTGAGCCTGGGTGGGGGGCAATTGCGGCGCTAGCTATGGACGCCCCGCCCCACCCGACCCGGCTTTGCCGGGCCACCCTCCCCATCGAGGGGAGGGAAGAACGGTGGACACCCGGAAGCGCCTTGCCTCAACCGACCCTTTTGCCGTTCTCGTCGATGACCAGCTCGCCGTCTTCCTTGTACCAGGGACCGGGCGGCATCTTGTCGAGCAGGTCGAGCACGGTCTCGCTGGGGCGGCAGAGCCTGACGCCCTTCCTGGTGCAGACGATCGGGCGGTTGACCAGTACCGGATGGACGAGCATGGCCTCAAGCAGCGCCTCGTCGGACACCGCAGGGTCGGTGAGGCCGAGCGCCTCGGCCGGCGACTTGGTAATGCGCAGCGCCTGACGCGGGGTCAAGTCGGCGGCGGCGAACAGGGCGAGCAATTGCGGCCGCGTCCACCCGGTTTGCAGATATTCAATGATGACCGGCGCGTAGCCGGCGGCCTCGACGATCTTGACGACATTGCGCGAGGTCCCGCATTCGGGATTGTGGTGGATCACGATGGTCATGGCGGGTCTCTTGCTGGCTAGGTCATGTCACGTTTTGATTGCATCAAAACCCATGACCCTGGTTTTTGAGTGGTCGCATGTTCGAAGCGTAAAACCGGTATCCGCTTTTGCTGAACATGCTCTAATG
>Ga0180009_10003771_pt1 | contig 17032 bp, 17 predicted proteins | sample OS_PC_MetaG_FD_123537 | JGI IMG/M metagenome (GOLD analysis project Ga0180009, IMG submission 123537) | Groundwater microbial communities from the Aspo Hard Rock Laboratory (HRL) deep subsurface site, Sweden - OS_PC_MetaG | ecosystem: Environmental > Aquatic > Deep subsurface > Groundwater... | reverse complement strand
TGGTATTTTTTAAGATGCGCCGTGGGTCTTAGATATTCTTAATAAGTATTGTTTTTTTAATAAAACATAACTCGGAAATGATGTTGTTTTGTGATATAATGGTTATATGAAATTTCAGAGTCTTTACATAGCTTCGTGGACACCTAGTTCTACGATTCATTTAAAAGAGTTTTATAGAGCTTTGACTTATTGGGAGTCCAATAATTATAAACGAAAAGACATAAAACCTTGGGTAAAAGGCATGGAGTTGGAAGAGATACATTACAGACCGGAAGCGATTAATTTTATTGAGGGTAGGTTTGTGAATGATGTTTTTTTTAGGGTTTTAGAAGACGGCATGGTTTTGGCGGGTATCGGTATAAAAGATTTAAATAAAGATGTTCAAAGATTAGAGCAGTTTTTAGAAACTAAACTTATTAATTTGTGGGATAATTTATTTTCTAGAGGTACTAATCTCCCTAAGGTTTTTGAAGATGTTAAAGCAATAAAGCCAAGATTAGTAGTCATTTCCGAAGCTAATACAAATGATTTGGAAGAGGTTTTTAATTCATTGAAAGTTATACCGTATAAAAAGATTTCCATAGAAAAGGGAGATGTTTGGATTGGTGAGTCTTTGGTGGTTGTTAATAATAATCAGTTCACAAAAGAGCAGGTTGAGAATATGGTGGAACATCTTTTATTTGCGCGTGAGTATGAATTGCAATTAGAAAGATTGATTACAGCTTATCACCTACTCTGGAACAAGGTTGAAGGTATTAGAAGTCAAAAATTTGTTCAGGCTAGTGAATTATCTCGTTCGCATGATTTAATTGTTAACATTCAAAGTCAAACTAACTTTTTTGTGGCTCGTCTTAATCAGATGAGGCAGTTTTTATATTGGCGTGAGGAATTAATTGATGAATATATAGTAGATAAAGATTTGAATAGAACGTTTAAGCATTTTTTTATGTCTTTGCGCTCTTCTCAGAATTACATGCAAGAATCTTGGAAAATGCTTAGTAACTATGTTATTTCGACGGTTAATTTAATTACTTTTTTATATAGTGACAGCGAACGTAAAAATTTAGCAGCTCTTCAAAAAATGTTTTTAATAAATGTAGTTAGTTCGATTATTGCTCTTGGTGCATTAAAACAAATATTTTTAGAAAGTACAGTAATTTTTGCATTTTTATCAATAACAATAGCAGCAGTATTCTATTATTTTATTTTTGTTTTGTTTGGGAAATATAGAAGAATTGAGATTTTTAAAAAAGATATAAAACTTGAGGAAAAGAAATAACTATTTTATATAGTAGTTGATTGGCAGATCTTTTGTGGATGGGCGGTCAGTCCCCTTTTTAACATTCCAATTATCAGCAGAAAAAACATATGAAATGATTTTACTGCCATCTTTAAGTTCGGTTTTGAATTTTGGTAGTAGCTTTTCATTAAATGTTTTTGTAAGACCATAAAAGTAGATCGTATCAGCATCATTTAACGGGATCTTAAATACGTTTCCATGAATTAATTTTAGATTTTGCGTTTTTAATAATTTTAGTTTGACAATACTGTATAAATACAATGGCCAGGCAATTTCTACGCCAATTATTTGACTGTTTGGATTATTTTTAGCCATATAAAAACAAACTCGTCCATCCCCTGATCCGAGTTCGTAAAAATTTTGGTTTTCTTTTAGATCGGCAATTTTATTGATTCTTTCTAAATCTTTTTTGCGCATTGGTAGCCAAGGCGCAAGTGATAATCCAGCTAAAGCAAGAGGTAGGAAAATTATTGCAACAATTAATAAAACAAAATTTAATAAATATTCATGCATTACGATATTATATCAGTTGTAATTATCTCCAGACAAATGCCGTAATGTTCCAGCCGCCTTTAAGAAGTTTTATCGCTTTTGACAATTCGTATTGGCTTAGTCCATTTTCCCAAGGTTCTTTCTCTTCAGAGATATAGCCTGTGTATTTACTTTCGAGTAATGGTAATGCTCTGTTATCACCTAATTGTCCAAGGGCCCAAGTGGCAGAGTTTTTGCTGACATTGGTTTCAAAATCAGCTTCCACAGTTTGCATTAGCGCATCAACGCAATCGCCTTCAAATTGGAGTTGAGCCTTGTTGCATGTATCTTTTACTCCAAAACCGATCCAGGCGAATGTAACAAAAAATATAAAGAGTAGAAGTAAAATTGTAATTCCACTGAAATATAGCGCTAAGTTGATTTTTTGTTTTTTGTCCATTTGAGAAATTTTCATAATTAGCTGTAGTTAAAAATTGATTCGATTGGTTGTTTAAATAGTTTAGACAGTTTAAAAGCCAGTTCAAGTGTGGGAGAATATTTGTTTTTTTCAATAGCGAAAATGGTTTGGCGTGTTACGCCGATTTTTTCCGCTAAATCTTCTTGTGTAAGATTGTGCTCAGCGCGGAGAATTTTTAGTTTATTGGTCATCGCCATAGTATTTACTGAAGTATTTATAACTTAGCGCGTAGATTGCAACACTAAGTAAGGCTGTAAAGCTTAAAATTGTGCCTACACTTTCCGTAAAGGCTTCTCCTGAACTTTGACCGCTCATAATGAGAAATAAGCCTAGGAAAGCGATAAAAGTGGTTAAAATTGAATATGTAACTCTTGCGGCTGTTCCGGCAATTTTTTCGGTTCTTTCATCACTTAAAACGGCTTTGGTGCGCTTGCGTACCATAAACATAAATATCATACCTATTAATACGGCGCTAAAAGCTAAAATTATGTTGTCTGTTACCGTGGAAATCGCAACAGTAGCACCAATGAAAAAAGCAATTGCAATGCGAGTTATTTTAAATTGTTTTAGATTCATAACAAATTATGTAAAATATTATATACATAATGTAAAATATACTTTACATCTTGTCAAGTGCTTAAATTTTAATAACCCTGTTATTATTCAAGGCAGTGTTTTGCTTGGGTGATGTCGTTTATGTTTGGGGTCGCTCCGCCAACTAGCTCCATGGCACGTTTTTCGCCTAAAGCATTAATTGCACATTGTTGTTGGGCTGGCGTAATTGTGGTTGGTATGGTGGCAGGATCAATTCCAGCCGATTGTAATAATGCTTCTTGTTGCGGTGTTAACAATGGATGATCGTATCCGGTTGATTCGGTGGGTGGGTTTATTAAAGCTGAGCCCGTGTCAATTACATTAACTCCCCAAGGTTTGATTAATATAATGGCAGTGACGACAATTACTAATAATAATACAAAAGCAGTTGCCAGCATTCCAATGATTATAAAAATAATTTGCCAAATTTTTAAACCTTGTTTTTCTTTAGACATATTTTTTAGTTTAGTGAATAAAGTGCTATGGCGATTGAATGTCCAACATTAAGTGATTCTAAATCATTGTTATGATTAATAAAAATTGATGTACCTTTTATTTTTGATTGTATTCCCCTACCCTCTGATCCGGCAATAAGGATTAATGGTTTTTTGGGTTTAGCTTTTTTAATATCAATAGCACCTTTTTTCTTTTCCAAACGATAGATGGGCATTTTAAGATCTTTTAATAACTTTGATGATTCTTTGTTGGTGATATGTATCCAGGGAACTTGAAACATGGCGCCAACACTGGAGCGGATGGTTTTGGGGTTGGTGACGTCCACGGAGTCGATGAGGATTAGGCTAGCGTTAAATCCAAGACAGAGGCGTAAAATTGAGCCGACGTTTCCTGGGTCTTGTACACCATCTAAGACGATGATAATTTTATTGGATTTGATATCGTCGAAAGTCCATTTTGGGATAGATGCCACTGCGGCTATTTTTTGCGGGGTCTCTGTTGTAACGAGTTTATCAAAATCTTTAGTATCTTTTTTAGTAAAAGTGTAATTTACACCAGCGCCTGCGGTTTTGATGACTTTCTCTCCTTCTACCAAACAAAGACCTGATTTATCTCGGCCTTTTTTGTTACTAAGAGAACGGATAAGTTTTTCTTGATTAAATGAGAGCATGTGATTATTTAAATTAATCTTCTTTGGCTAATTGAATAATTTCCTCGCGCAAATGTTTTGAACGGGTTTTCATTTCGGATAGCGTTAGTTTTTCGATATCATGCAATTCATTTGCGAGCTTAATTATTTTTTGATATTCGCCACAAAAGCCAAGGCTTCCTACGTGATTAACCGCCATCATATCTTCTTCGATTTCCATTCCATGTTCAAGCCGATAATCAAAAGGGATAATTTCATTGATAAGTCTAGTTATTTTAGATCCTTTAGCTACCACATCACGAATATTTTTATCATCTAAATCAATGGTTTTCATTAGGCGGAGTTCTTTCATGAACTGTTCAATTGCATTTAACAAATTTTGAACTTCTGATAGTTCTTCCGTTCTGCCAAATTGTTTTAGAGATGGCAAAAAGGATCTTACTTTATTCAGCAATTGCAAGTAATCATCAATATTTGCCTTAAGGCGTTCGTGCAGTTCTTTTTTCATTTTTTCAAAATTTCTTTCATTTAAGCCCGCGCTTAATATTTGTTGGCTTGGTAATTCGATGATTGAAGCAATGCCCTCTTCATAAAGCCATGGTATTAAATTTTTTGGTTTGGGTGAGTCTCCGTAAATAAAGCTGTGGTCGCGTAAAAATGCGGTCGAGGCGATGGTTTTTGCTTTGGGAAATGCGAGTGAAAAAATACCATGAGCACCGCATTGTGTTATGCCACTTTGTGCGAGTTCGTCTATGATTAATACTTTTTTATCATCAAACACGTGTCCATATGTTTCTTTGGTTGTTTGTATGATTTCATCAAATTCTGTTAGTGCTTTATCTCTTTCCGGACTTAAATAGCTATTTTCACCTTCTCGAATTTCATCGGTATATCCTTCTCTAAACATCTCACCCCAAAAATCATTTATATCTTCTGTTAAAAACCATTCATCATTTGTAGAGTTGTCTAGTTTTTCATCGAGGTCTTGTCTTGTGAATTCATCATTTCTGAATGTTTGACTCCTCGGAGACATGATATCCATTTCGTATAAAACGCCATTTACAGATTCTGAGTGCCCTCCAGTCGCTTTTCCATAATTAAAAAATTTTATTTCCGGCATGGGAAATTTCTTTTCATCTCCATATTTTTTCTTCCACATTGCTTGGAACATCCATGCAAGCGGGCGTGCGCTCCGATCTAAAAAAACAACAGTGTCAACATCATTTTCGAAGATATGTTCGACCATTCTATCCATTCGTTCTTTTAAACGTTCTCTGGTTTCGGGGTTTGCGAGAATTTTATATTCAACTTTTTTACTCTCCTTGGTTGATTCTGTTTTTACGAAGGGGTTTGGAGGTGTGTTGTGCTGTAATTCCATACATGGTTATTTGTTCTTATTTTAATGGTATGGTTGATAATTGTCCATTTATTAAGATAATATTTTTAAACTTTAAAAGTATTAACACAATTGTTAATTGAGTTTTAATTCAAATATTAAAGCATCGTATTTAGGATCATTTTTTGATTTTAAAACATTGATTACTTTATAACCGCGACTTTTATAAAGCTGTTGCATGGCTTGTGAGACGCCATAAACTTTTGCGGTTATGGATTTGTATCCTTTTTTTATAGCGTATTGTTCTCTTTGTTCCAAAAGTTGCGTTCCAATTCCTTGCCCTCTATATTCCTCAGCAACACCCATTATCCAATTATACCAGGAGCCATCTTGTTTATAAGAAATCGCGTTTCCGATTATTTTTCCATTTAATTTTGCCACAAGAATGAATGGCGATTTATTTTTAAGTCGGTCCTTGTATTCTTCTAATGTATAAGGATCTTTTTCATACATTTTATCAAATATTTGATGGTTTAAACTTACAATTTCTTGCAAATTGCTTATGTCGCCTTGTTCAATTTTAATAGTCTTTTTCATATATGCATTGTACGTTGAACATGGTATATCGTCGAGTGGGATTAGAAGGGGTATGCTGGTTGACAATTTAGTCAATTTGGACTAGTGTTCGGCTTAGAACCTTCACAAATCGTGATTAACGCGACAAGGGAGAAGCTGATGGGTTATCACGAGGCTGTTGCCCGGAATCCGCGCCTTCTCTTTTGGGGGAGGGTTTTCAGAGAAACTAAAATGATGGCAGCGGTGGTGATGTTTTTTTATGATCATCGCGGAGTGCCTGTAAATCAAGTTTTCTACTTGAGTATATTTTGGGCGATTTTCTCACTTCTTTCGGAGGTTCCTTCCGGATATCTTGCTGATAGAATTGGTCGCAAGCAGACAATCTTACTTGGCGTTGTATTAATGCTAATTGGTGATTTGATGCAATTTTATGCTTTTGGTTTTTGGCAGTTTGCTATCATATTTAGTTTTTGGTCGTTGGGTTTTTCGTGTCTTTCGGGTACGGAAGAAGCTATGCTTTACGATAGTTTAAAAGAAACTGGTGAAGCCGGTTTAATGAACGAAAAAAATGCAAGACTGGAAGCTGCTCGTTTTGCGCCTAGAGCCATTGGTCCGGTTATAGGGAGCTATATAGCTAAAGACTTGCTTGAGACGCAATTCCAAATCGTTATCGGTATAGACGTGCTATTGACGATTATAGGGATAGGTTTCGCACTTAGATTAACTGAACCTAAAATTTGTACGAGCATGTTGTCTCAAAGGAGAATTTTTAGGCAAAGTATTGCTACAATTAACAAACACCCATGGCTTTTGCGTGCTAAAATAAGCCAACTCCTTGTCTTTTTTGCGGGATTTCTCTTGTTTCGGGCTTGGCAACCGTTTTTTGTAGACAAAGGTGCAACGGTTTTGATGTTGGGCGGTTTCTATTTTTGCTCCAGACTCTTGTTCTTTGTAATGTATTGGCATGTAGCTGAAATCGCAAAGCGGTTTGGAACCGCTTTAGTCATTAATGTATCAGCGTTGTTGGCTATGCCGTTGCTCGCATTAAGTTTTTTGCTAGATGACATTTGGCTGATAATGATTTTCTTTACCATAGCGCATCTTATGATAGACGGTCGGATTCCATTGTTTGCCAAATCCATAAATCAAAGGATTGATTCCAATAGTCGTGCCACTACATTGTCTGTATTAAACATGCTTAAGAGCGTGCTGGATATCCCCTTTCTTCTCGTAGCCGGTTTGGTGACTGCAAACAGTATGGCTAATGCGGTGGTTGGTGCGATTATCCTTTGTTCTATCGCCGTAATCTTCTTCTGGTCCAAAGAAAAAGAGTTTGAGGATATCAAACTTTAGCGATTCTCATCCTCCAAATAAAGGGAGGATTTTTTATATTATGCCAAGCTTGCCACCCAAGACTAAAATGCTGAAATATCCAAAGAAAATAAAGATGATGAGCAATACGATTTTTCTTGGCCAAGATGGATGGAAGATTTTTGGTAAGGTTTTGTAGTTGAGGATGGAGACAAGTGCGATATGGATGAACATGGCAAATGCATTAATAACTGCACCAAGGATTAAAAGAGTTTTTGGTTCGTGAATGTTTAATAAAAAGAGAGTAATGCCGAAGGCTATCTGCGCCCAGAGGAATATGTAATATATTTTAGAGAGGTTTATTTTGGCATTTTCATTTTTACCAAGTTTTTTCTCGGCAAAGTTTTCGGCCATGATACGGGAAGTGGAATCCATGACACCCAGTTGAGTTTGAAAAAGCATGATAGCAACGACTATTAGAAATAATGTTCCAAGAAGTGGAAAAGTGTTTTGTGCTATCATGCGACCTTCGTTTATTACGAAATTTATTCCTTCGGCATTACCGGCTACTCCATGAGTTGTTGTATAGGCTAGTATCATTAAAAGACACATGGATAATCCTCCAATAAACCAAAAAACAAATAGATGTTCTAAGCTGACTCTTTTCCACCAGATTTTGTAGCGACTTATGTTTTCTTTGGTTAATTTAAAATTTTCACCACTAAGTTTAATTTTTTCATCTTTTTTGACGACAAAAAGTCCAGAAATTTTTTGTGAGTATTTGCCCATACCATAGCCTTTTTCTTTGATGTAGATTGATTGAGTGAGGTTAAGGTTTCCACCCGCTCCAGAATAAGCAAAAGCGGCTAAAAATGTAGCAAGAGCCAGCCCTTCGGGAAAAAATAAATAATCAGCTCCCCTGCCCGCTATTCCGTTTGCCAGATCCAGCCAGTCGGTTTTTGTACTCAGATATATGGCCAGTAAAAAAACAAAAGGCACGCCAATTAAAATAACAGAACGAGTTATTTTTTCCATCATGCCATAAACGGTTTTACCGGCACTGAGTATGATGCCTATTGTAATCAAGAATATAATGGCTATCCATTTAAACTGGTCTATTCCTAATATGCTTCCAAAAACATGAGCAGATGCAGCTATGATGCCAGGCAAACCAAAACCAATAAAAGTTGAAACAATAAACCAGTATGCGGACCATTTAAAAATACGGTTTAAACCAATAAAGACGCTTTCTCCTTTTATTAAGGCGTAGCGTTCTATTTCCATGTTTATAAAATATTGAAAACTGATACCAAGTACTGCGCCCCAGGCTATGCCTAAGCCGTAATTAGACGCCATGTAAGGCCAGAGTATGACTTCACCGGAACCTAAGCCTAAGGCTAGGATTATGAAACTTGGGCCAATAAGTTTAAGAAGTGGTATTGGCTTGGGAAATTCTTTTACGGATTGCATGCATTGATTATACCATGTTTTATGTTGCTTAAATAAAAAAAGATTATATTTTTATATAATCTTTTTTTGTTATGGGTTTTTGGTTATTTAATACCCTTCGCTTTGCGCTTCGCTTCATCTTCATCAAGAACAACTTTGCGGATGCGAATGTTTTTAGGTGTAATCTCAACCAACTCGTCATCACCAATATATTCGAGCGCATCTTCTAAATCCATGGTTCGAGGAGTATTAAAGTGATCATCAACACCATCACCTTTGGAGCGCATATTTGTAAGTTGTTTTGTTTTGCAAACATTTACTCTTAAGTCTCCTGGACGGGAGTTTTGTCCAACGACTTGTCCTTTGTATATGGTAATTGTAGGACCGTAGAATAGTAATCCCCTGTCTTGAGCGTTAATAAGACCATGTAATGCAGTTGCGCCAGATTCATGGGCTACCAAAGAACCTTGCTCTCTATCTTTCCAATTACCAGGATCTTTGTCATAACCATAAAAAATTGAATTCATGATTCCCATACCCTTGGTGTCAGTTAAAAATTCTGAACGATAGCCAAGTAATCCTCTTGTCGGGATTAAGAATTCTAGAGATACGGTGTTACTTTGTGTATCCATGTTTTTTAATTCTCCGTGTCTAGAACTTAACTTTTGAATAACCGAACCAGAAAATTCTTCTGGAACTTCGATAAATACTTGCTCAAAAGGAGTTTGCATCTTTCCATCTATTTCTTTAAGGATAACTTGTGGGCGTGAAACCTGTAATTCAAATCCTTCACGACGCAGCCTTTCGATCAAAATAGCTAGATGCAATTCTCCGCGACCAGAAACAATCCAATTACCATCCGGATCATCTTCTACGCGTAAAGCGACATCATTCTCTAGTTCTTTAATAAGACGTTCGCGAATTTGGCGAGATGTTGTGTATTGACCTTCTTTACCACAAAATGGAGAGTCGTTGACCATGAAAGTCATTTTAACAGTAGGCTCTTCAATTTTTAGTGTAGGCAAAGCTTCTGGGTTATTTAAATCAGCTATGGTATCTCCTATAGTAATTTCAGGAATACCGCTAATTGTGACAATGTCCCCGGCTGATGCGCTAGGTATTTCTACTCTTTCTAAACCAGAAAAAGCCATCAATGATGTAATCTTGATTTTTTGCATTTTACCCTCACGATTGATGTGCGTGATGGTTTCGCCGTTATTAAGTGTGCCATTATAAATACGTCCAATGGCAATTTTGCCTTTGTAGTTATCATAATTGGTGGACACTACCAACATTTGTAGTGGTTTATTTGGATCGCCTTTTGGCTCTGGAATGCAACTAATAATTTTATCAAAGATTGGGGTGATGTCGGTCATCTTATCAATATCTGGTTCCAACCCAGCTTTGCCTTGTTTAGCGACAGCATAAACTACAGGGAAGTCAGCAACTTCATCGCTAGCACCCAACTCCAAAAATAGATCTAACGTTTTGTCTAAAACATAATCAATTCTAGAAGCTGGTTTATCAATTTTGTTTATAACAACAATTATTGGATGATTAAGTGCCAAAGCTTTTTTGAGAACGAATCTTGTTTGAGGCATTGGGCCTTCCTGGGCATCAACTAAAAGCAAACAGCCGTCTGCCATTTTCAAAACGCGTTCAACTTCACCACCAAAGTCAGCATGTCCTGGGGTGTCGATAATGTTGATTTTAGTATCTCCCCATTGTACTGATGCGTTTTTGGAAAAGATGGTAATTCCTCTCTCGCGTTCCAAATCATTACTATCCATGATACAAACTTGGTCAGTTTGCTCTTTGTTTAGTTGGGTTTTGGATTGACGCAACATGGCATCCACGAGTGTTGTCTTACCGTGGTCGACGTGCGCAATAATGGCTATGTTGCGGATATTTGGCATATATGTCGCACAAGTATATATATATTTGATGTTTTTGTCAATCCAAAATACCTTTTTTTAGCCAAATTTTAATTTATAACAATAAACTCTCCATTGTGGAGAGTTAGGTGAGAATGTCGATGATTCTGCGATCCAGATCAGGTGCATCTGAGATCGAGAGTTGATTGGGGTCGTGGGGGTTGGTTATTTTTTGGCCCAAGTCTAGTTCCAGGCCGTGTGAGATAAAGGGATTATCCCAAACAGAGTATGTGCCTAGCTCTTTGAAGTTACCAGTTACTGCCATAAGCAACCTTTGCCAAAAACGTGCCATCTTTGGAGTATGTTTGTAACAGTCAAAGAGAAACGCCAATGCTACAGCATCGCATGCAACCGGATCTTGTGAACCTATTAGCAACCCGGTTTCCGGTTTAACTACATGTGATCTAAAAAAGTTAATTCCTAGTTCGTTCAGTAAGAATTTGTTAGGCCCCATGGTGGTCTGGACTTCTGTTGCAATGAACATTGTTCCGCGAAGTTTGCTTTGTATCGCTAGCTGGATTTCAGTGATCATCTTGAAAAAGTCCAGTTGTTCCAATCTTTCGGCGTGCAAATTAGATCCAATGGCTTTATATGTTATGTAGAAATACAATGGTCCTTGTGCGTGAAAATTTAGACGACTGTCTTGGCGTAGTATGCCCACCCAGTTTTTTGCACCAAGAGTTACGCCGCTTTGTCCGTGAGCGCTGATTCTTGGCAAAGCTATAATGTGATCTACCTCATTAATCCATCGTGTGACATGGAAGCCGCCTGGCCAGTTTGTGGCGTTGGGATCTTGGAAATGCTTAAAACTTCTCCAGGCATCATTTTCAAAAGCAATATATTTTACCCCGTCTATCCATAGACCGGATTGTTTAAAACATTGATGTGTGGATCCTCTAACGACACCGTTGGGTCCTTGTAAGACATATTCGATACCGGATTGATCGCCGACAAACGGAATACCGCCTTTTTGTTTTATCAGATGTACCAGTACCGTGAGAGCCAACACATGACCGGTTGCTGGATATGGATCGATTGAGTTTACGGGTAGTTTGATGAGGACAGTTTCTCCGCGCTTTAACCAGTTAAGATTATCAAAGATTTTTAGTGCGAATTCACGAATGATTCGGATGAGGTTGACGGTGTCTGTGCCTTTTTTGATGCCTTGGGCCAATACTTGGTGCACGATAGACTCCCTGGTTTGGGTTAATGAGCTTGTGTATATTTAACACGTTGCTATTGATTTATCAAATATTTATAAAGTAAAAATATTATATTAGTAAAATACTCCTTTTATGTAAAAAGGATTAGTCGTTCATTAAATAAAGGTAATATTTTATACGAACTTTTAACATGTAAAATACTTGCGAAGATTTTTTGCGTATTGAAGCCTTTCTACCGGTTCGGATTTTTCTGCTTTCCAAAATTCTTCGTTATAGTTATCACCTTCAAATCGAGGTATTATGTGTAAATGGTAATGAAAGGCGTGTTGTCCTGCAGCAGGTTCATTATTTTGAACAAAATTTACTCCATCACAATTTCTAACCTCCTTTAACCCAACGGAAATCTTTTTTCCTATATCTATAATTCGATGACCAACTTTTTCTGGCAAATCGTAGATATTCTCATAATGATTATTTGGAACGACTAACGGGTGTCCTTCGTTACCTTTTATTGATTTTGAGCTAATAAAACCAGTTACAAGTTCATCTTGATAAAAGATATCGGCTTGTTTTATCCAGGTGTCTTCAGTCTCTAATCCGGTTATTGCTATACATACCGGACATTTGTAATTTTTTGGTGCGTGGTTATGCATGTTGTTATTTACTTATTTTTAGCACGGCATTTAAGGCATCAGGCAAATCAGTACAACTTTCTTCGCCTTCGATGGATCCGGAAAAATGCCCCATGTTGTGTTTAATAATAATCTCAGCTCCTAATTTAGCTTTGAGAATGTTGGCATGCTTTAAAGGTACGAAAGGGTCATTGTCTGAATTAATAGCAACAAATTTTGGACAGTGTGACTTTATTTTTTCAAAATCAATTGGTGTTTCAAAATAGTTTGCAATTTCTTCAATTCCAAGATCATCTGTAAATCCAGCTACTAACACAGCACCACCGATCATTTGATTTTCTTTAAGTGATTCCAAGTATCGCAGAATACTGATACAACCGATTGAATGACCGATGAGTATCAAATTTTTATTGGGCTCACCTACAAGTTCATGTATTTTTGGGACCCAGAGTTTTTGTTTGGGAAGATTAGTTTCTGGCATTACAGGTACTTGAACTTCAAAATTTATAGCCTCAAGCTCCCCTTTGAGCCAAGGATACCAGCAATAGTCAGGTACTCCCTCCCAACAGTGTATAATGATTGCTTTTTTCATATAAATATTTACTTTAGTTATCATCTTATCAGAATACTTAATATTTGCCAGCTTTTATATATTTTTTAAAGAAAATTAATTATCTAAGATGCACAAAAAAATTCACCCATTAAGGTGAATTTTTTATGGCTCCGGGGGTGGGGCTCGAACCCACGACCAATTGATTAACAGTCAACTGCTCTACCACTGAGCTACCCCGGAATACGCTCTAAAAATTCAATTTTTAGAACGAGTAGCATTATATATGCCGTATAAATATTTTGCAAGTTAGTTTAATAATCCGCTAATCTACGTATCATTGGGTGTTGTTGGATCTTTTCAAGAGCTTTGGATTCAATTTGGCGGATACGCTCGCGGGTAACGTCGAATTCTTTGCCCACTTCTTCCAAAGTATGGCTTACACCGTCATCCAGACCAAAACGCATGGCTAATATTTTTTGTTCGCGTGGCGAAAGGTCTTGGATGATATCTTTTACATAATCGCGTAAAAGCTGTAAGCCGGCGGCGCGATCAGGGGTGACATTTTTAATATCCTCAATAAAGTCTTCCAATGTTGAATCTTCATCATCCTCACCCACTGATGTTTCGAGAGATACCGTATCTTGAGAAATTTTGATGATGTGGCGGACTTTATCAACTTCCTCGCCCATTTCGGCAGCGATTTCTTCTGGTAATGGTTCGCGTCCAAGATCCTGAATCAGTTGACGTTCTATCTGTTGAAATTTGTTGATTGTTTCAACCATGTGGACAGGAATACGGATCGTGCGACTCTGGTCTGCTAAGGCGCGTGTTATGGCCTGTCTAATCCACCAAGTAGCATAAGTTGAGAATTTGTAACCTTTGCGATATTCAAACTTTTTGACAGCTCTAAACAAACCAATATTCCCCTCTTGAATAAGATCCAAAAGAGAGAGAGATTTGCCCATGAATTTTTTTGCAATGGAAACAACAAGGCGGAGGTTGGCTTCGATCAATTTCTTTTCGGCCTCTTTCTCTCCTTTTTCTTTTCTTTTAGCTAAAGCTACTTCTTCTTCTCCGGTTAATAGTGGTATTTTACCAATTTCACGTAGATATATTTGAATATAATCAGCGGTGAGGTCAAACGGATCTATTTTAACTCCATCTGTCTCAGAGGCGCTGTTCATTTGGGTTAGAATTTCACGTCGTTCTTCTTTGCGACCCAAAATACCCTCTTTCATTTCCACTACACCGATTCCTGCTGTGTCCAATCTATCAATAAAAGCTTCGAAGACAGGTATATAATCTTCTACGTCTGGAAAAGCATACAAAACTTCTGTCTCTGTTAAAAAACCTCGTGTGCGCGCTTTATCATACAGAATATTTAAATGATCCTCAGTTGGGGCTGGGGTTTTTACATAAGGCGTTTTTTTAACAGTGGGTGTTACCTTTTTTGCTTTTGGTTTGCTGGTTATCTTTTTTGCAGCAGATTTTTTTAAGGGCGTTTTTTTAACAGGAGTTTTAGTAGTGCTTTTTTTGTTCCCGCTGGTAGTTTTTGATTTGCTTTTAACTACAGGTTTTTTCCCTGAGGGACGTGAAGAAGACTTTTTCTTGGACACGTTTGGCATAGTTGTTTTTGCACTCCAACATCGCGAGCGTCAGTATTATAATTGATACTGGGCCGGCATAAGCGGAGAGCTTTAGATTAACGCATAGAGTACGAAGCTCTATGTTATGAGTTAAGCTTGCTAATTTGCTCAAGCAGTTGTTTTATTTGCTCGGTGTCACCGAGTCGTTCTGCTTGACGCATTTGTTGCTCAAGTTGTTGCATGCGCCTTGATGCATATTGTTGAATCAGGCGTTGTTGTGAAATAGCGAGTTCACGCTTAAGGTCTTCTTTGGCTTGGGATTCAAATTCCTTGTCCGCGTAAATTGATAAATAATTTATCAGTTTTGTTATCTCCTGATCATCAGAACTAAGTGGCTCGATGTCAGTAATATTATTTTTAATGCGCGAATTATACCTTTGTAAAAGCAATTTGTAAAGTTTTGCATGTGGAGGGTTTGTCCACTCAAATTCAACGGGCACAAACAGGTTTTCATTACAAATCAGGGTTGATAGCCAGCGTTCTTCTAGTTGTTTTGTGTTATCGTCTTGTTCTAAAGGCTTTTTTACAGGATTTTGTGTGTTTTGGGGTTTTTGATGTGAGAATTTGTTTATTGAATTAGCTTGTTTGTTGGCAATTTTAAAACTAGCTCTTAATGCGTCTACAGAGACATCTAAATCTTTCGCTAGTCTATTTAGCCATGCGTCACGTTCCACGGGATGTTGTATGTGGCGACATTCATTGAGAACAAATTGAGCGATCTTTTTTTTGCCTTCCGGCGTTGAACTAGAATTTTGTTCAAAAGCTAAACCATATATCCAATCCATGAGTGGCCGAGCGTTGCGTATTGCGTCTTTCCAATATTCAATATTTTTTCTTATAAGTTCATCCGGATCCTTGGCAATGTTAGCGTCATAACTTATCATACGGATAGAGAAATCCATTTGTCTAGCTAAGTCGAGTCCGCGAAGTGTTGCGGTTAATCCGGCAGCATCTCTATCAAAAGCGAAAGCTAAATTTTTTGTGAAGCGTTTTAATAATGAAAGTTGCTCTACGGTAAGAGCTGTTCCTGATGATGCAACGACATTTTGTACTCCAAACTGATGAGAGGTTAATGCGTCCATATTCCCCTCAACTATAATTGCGAGGTCTTGCATTTTGATTTCTGCCTTGGCTTTATCTAGACCATATAAAACATTGCTTTTTTTGTATAATGAAGTTTCCGGAGTATTGATATATTTGGCGACTTTTTCGTCACCCATGATTCTTCCGGTAAAACCAATTACATGACCAAAGGCATCATTGATTGGAAACATTAATCTTCCACGAAAACGAAAATAAATTCCATCACCATGTTCTTTTGCGTTGGCAATGCCAGCCTGAATTAAATCAGAAGCGTTGTAACCTTGGGATTTTATTTTTTGTGATAACTCATTCCAATCCTGTGGAGCGTATCCTATTTTCCAGAGATCAGCAGTAATATCATCAATGCCTCTTTTTTCTACATACTCACGTGCCGTCTTTGCTTCTTCGGATGAGGTTAGGTTGTGTCTTAATAGTTTACAAATGTACTCATTGACCTCTTGAAGGTGCTTTTTTACGCCCATGGTTTTTTTATCAAATTGTGGCATTGGCACTCCGGCCTTCTGTGCTAAGAGTTCTAAGGCCTCTATAAATTCCATACCCTCTATTTTTTCGATGAAGGTGATTATATCTCCGCCAATATTACAACCAAAACAGTGCCAGGATTGTCTGGGGCGGTTTACGAAGAAACTAGGGGTTTTTTCTTGATGAAATGGACAATTTGTCTTAAAACTACCGCTTCCAGCGGGTTTTAGTGGGAGGTATTCCCCTATTATATCCACAACATCCAAACGGGACTTTATTTCATCAACAGAATCCATATTATAACTTTTTTTGCTCGATTATTTTGAAACAATCCGAATAGTCAATACTATAGCTAAATTTAGCTTGATATTTGTTATTTTCTAAATCAGCGTATTCTATATCGATAAATAAATTTTTAAGATCATAGTTTTTCCAACCATTCTGATCACTCATCACTTTTGCGGTATAAGTATCTCTTACTAATTCAACTGTAGATGAATCATATCTAAGTTGACAAGCCCCATTAGAACCTTCAATACAATCTATGCTTCTTATTAGTAAAGGTTCTTTTGTGAGGAGTTTTTCACCATTCTTGTTAACTTGAAAATGTATATTCTTGGCTGCACCTGCACCGATATTTACTATTTCTATTGGCAGGTATTCTGTGGCGTCTTTCCCTGTTGCTGAACTTACATCACAAGGATGTTTTTGTTTGAGTCTGAAGTAGGGTCTTTGAGTTAATGATGTTTGTTTTTCAGCTTCTTTTCTTAAAAAATAAGTTTCAACAGTGTAGAAAATTAATATACATCCTGTAGTTAAGAGTATAACCCCCTCGCTATCAATACCCGACCAAGATTGAGATGAATCATATTTAGCATAAAAATAACTAATCAAAGCTATCGTGAACACTAAATAAAT
>Ga0180009_10003770_pt1 | contig 17033 bp, 18 predicted proteins | sample OS_PC_MetaG_FD_123537 | JGI IMG/M metagenome (GOLD analysis project Ga0180009, IMG submission 123537) | Groundwater microbial communities from the Aspo Hard Rock Laboratory (HRL) deep subsurface site, Sweden - OS_PC_MetaG | ecosystem: Environmental > Aquatic > Deep subsurface > Groundwater... | reverse complement strand
TAATTATCTTTACCGCAAGGAGAGTATTGATGGTAAGACTAAAATCGCTCAAGAGATGCTTTTGACTATAGACAGACTTCCTTCAGAAATTCAAAAGTATGAATATATCCGAAAACTTTCTTCAAGCTTAAACGTTAAAGAAGAGATTATGATCGCTGAATTTCAGAAAAAAGTTTCAGCCAAAAATAACAACCAAAGAAAAAGGTTCTCCGGACCTGAGAGCCCGCAGATTTCGCAGGCAATAGCCCGGGAACCCCTCCCGGTCACCGAGAAAGTGATTTTAAAATTCATCCTGACTAATCCTAAAGCTTTTTCACTGGTGAAAAAAAATTTAAAACCGGAATATTTCAGCACCCATTTTTCGCGAAAAGTGATCTCATTATTTTTTGACAAATATGCCGAAGATGGAGAATTTTCTCCTTCCAAATTTATCAGCGCCGAGAGCGATAAGGAAATCAGTGGTTTTCTTTCCCGGATTCTGATCGATGACGATATACCTTTGGATAAAAATATCTTTAAAGATAGCCTGCTTAAATTAAAAGAAAAAAGGAACGATCATTTTAAAAGCTTGCTTCGCGAGGAGATCCGCGATGCCGAATCCCGGGGTGATAAAAAAAAGGTGAAGGAGTTAATTGCTGAACACGGAAAGTTTAATCGAGGGGTAAGAAATGCTTAAGAAGAAACTTTTAGAAAGAAGCATCGGCCAGTTGATCGATTTGGGCAAAAAGAAAGGCTACCTGACTTACGATGAAATAAACCATTTTCTTTCCGAAGAGGTTACCAGTGCTAAAGACTTGGATACTATTTTTGAGCGTCTGGATTCAAAAGACATAAGCGTTTTGGAAACCAAAGAAGTTCCGGAATGGGAGAAGGTCAAAAAGAAACAGGCTTCGGGAACTTCCCAGCCGATCGATGATCCGGTCAAGATGTACCTTAAACAGATGGGTCAGATTCCCTTGCTTTCCCGCGAAGAAGAGATCCGGCTGGCTAAAAAGATCGAAGATGCTGAAGAGGTTTTACGCGAGGAAATATTCTCAACCGGGATCTCCCGGGATATGTTTTTGAATATTTCCCGTCAGATTGTCAAAGATGAATTAAATGCCGACGATTTTGTCAAGGGAGAGATCAAGAGCAAAGAAAAGGAAATCCGGCGTCTGAGAAGCCTGCAGGCTAAACTGTCCAAGACTAAAAAACCGGAAAGTCAGAAAAAGATACTTCAGGAGTTTAATTTTACTATCGGCATCATCGAGCAGATAATTTACAAAGCTAAAAATATTTCCCGAGAAGTAGAAAAGTTACTTCGGAGAATCGAAAAAAGTAAAGGCAAAGGTAAAGCTAAAGCTACCCAGCGGCGAAAACTTGCTTTGGCCAAAGGAAAGCTGATGCGTGAACTTGGCTTTCCGGAAAGCCAGCTAAAAGACAGGATGCGGGCGGTTAATGATAAAACCAGACTTTACAACCAGGCTAAACGGACTTTGGTGGAAGCAAATCTAAGGCTGGTGGTAAGTATAGCTAAAAAATACGTAAACCGTGGCCTTTCCTTTTTGGACCTGATCCAGGAAGGTAACATCGGCCTGATCAAAGCGGTTGAAAAGTTCGAATACAAGCGGGGGTATAAGTTTTCTACTTATGCCACTTGGTGGATACGCCAGGCAATAACCCGGGCTATTGCTGATCAAGCCAGGACAATCAGGATCCCGGTACATATGACCGAGACGATTAACAAGATTATCCGGATATCCCGGTTGTTTATCCAGGAAAAAGGAAGGGAACCAACGCCGGATGAATTATCCAAAGAGCTTAAGTTGCCGGTTTCCAAAATAAAAGATATCATTAAAGTTTCCCAGCAGCCGATCTCGATACATACACCTATCGGTGACGACGGCGATACTTCTTTCGGAGATTTTATCGAAGATAAAAAAGCGGTCTCACCGGCTAACGCTACGGTATTTTCTATGCTTAAAGAAGAACTGGAGCAGGCAATGGAAAGTCTGACTGACCGGGAAAAAAACATCCTTACTCTAAGGTTTGGCCTTCAGGATGGAAGCCCAAAAACTTTGGAGGAAGTGGGAACTATCTTTCGGGTCACCCGGGAGCGCATTCGCCAGATAGAAGCTAAAGCTTTAAAAAAGCTGCGTCACCCCAGCCGTTCGCGCCGTCTTCAGACCTTTTTGGAGCTTACTCTTTTCCGGGGTAAATTTAAACCGTCATGAGTAAAGTAGATAAGAAAACCGTTGAATATGTGGCTGAATTAGCCAGGATCAACCTGACCGAAGAGGAAAAAGAATCTTTGGGACAGGAACTTTCTAAAATTATCAGTTATGTCGACCAGTTGAAAGAACTGGATACCCAAGAAGTAGAGCCGTTAAGAGAGCTTCAGGCTAAAGGGGATGTTTTTCGCCCGGACAAAGTTTCACCTTCAGGCTGCCGCGCTGAAATTTTAAACAATTCCCCGCTTTCTGAGGGAGATTACTTTAAGATCCCTAGAGTAATTGAATAAATGCAAGATTTAAAAAAACTAGATCAGCCTTTAAGTAGTTTTGTTCAAGTTTTTGATCAACCGATTAAAGGCGAGGGCAAGTCACCTTTGGCCGGAGCCGCAATTGCGATCAAAGATAATATCTGCATAAAAGGTAAAACTATAACTTGTGCTTCCAAAATTTTAGCTGGGCATAAGGCTGTATACAACGCTACGGTTATCGATAAATTAAAAGCAGCCGGTTTAGTTATAGTTGGTACCACCAACTTAGATGAGTTTGCTTTTGGTTCATCTACGGAAAATTCCTGTTACGGCCCGACAAAAAACCCTTGGGATCTGACCCGGGTCCCCGGCGGTTCAAGCGGCGGTTCAGCTGCAGCTGTTGCGGCTCGGCTAGTTCCTTTTGCTTTAGGCTCAGATACTGGAGGTTCGATCCGCCAGCCGGCCGCTTTTTGCGGCGTAGTCGGGTTCAAACCGACTTACGGCAGGGTTTCCCGCTACGGGTTGATTGCTTTTGGCTCAAGCCTTGACCAGATCGGGCCGTTGACCACTAATTTTTCAGATTGTGCCGAACTGCTTAATATAATTTCCGGACATGACCCGAAAGATTCTACTTCAGCTTTTTTAGAAACCCCTGATTTTACCAAAAGCCTCAAAGTCCCGGTAAAGGAAATAAAGGTAGGACTGCCTAAGGAATATTTTAGCCAGGGATTAGATGCCCAGGTTAAAGAAGCGATTTCCTCGACAGCCGATATTTTAAAAAAGAAAAAAGTAATTTTTAAGGAAATCAGCCTTCCCCATAGCCGGTACGCAGTGGCAACTTATTATATTATTGCTTCTTCAGAAGCCAGTTCTAATTTGCAGCGCTTCGACGGCGTAAGGTATGGGTTGCGGGCCGTAACTAAAAGCTTAGCTGATCTTTATGCACGAACCCGCCAACAGGGTTTTGGCCTCGAGGCTAAGCGGAGAATTTTTTTAGGGACTTACAGCCTTTCCAGCGGCTATTATGATGCTTATTATCTTAAAGCTCTAAAAGTAAGAAGGCTGATTAAAAGCGATTTCGATAAAGCGTTTGAAGAGGTCGATGCTGTTCTTACACCTACTTCTCCTACGGTGGCCTTTAAGCTTGGCGAGCGGGTTAAAGACCCTTTGAGCATGTATTTATCCGATGTCTATACTATTCCGGCTAACCTATCTGGTTTGCCGGCTGTATCGTTTCCCTGCGGTTTTGATAAACAGGGTTTGCCGATCGGCGCCCAGCTTATCAGCCGGGCCTTTGATGAGGAAACATTAATTAAATTAGGTTCAGCCTTTGAGGAGTCAACCGATTTTCATAAGCAAATACCGGTTTTTAAAGAAAAATAACCTATGAGTGAATTTGAAACTGTGATTGGTTTAGAGGTTCACGTTCAGCTTAAAACAAAATCAAAGATTTTCTGCGGCTGTTCTGTTGATTCTCAAAGCCGGCCCAATACCAATATCTGCCCGGTTTGCTGCGGTTACCCCGGGGTATTGCCGGTTTTCAATTTCCAGGCTTTCAAGTTAGCTACCCGGGTTTGCCTGGCTTTCAATTGTAAAATCAATCCCAGCATCTATTTTGAGCGTAAAAATTATTTTTATCCTGACCTTCCCAAGAATTATCAGATCTCACAATATCAAAGGCCTTTGGGAGAAAAAGGGTCGTTGAAATTACTTTCCGGAAAACCAATAGGTATAAACCGGGTGCACCTCGAAGAGGATGCCGGAAAACTTATCCATAAGGACAATTACTCCCTGGTTGATTACAACCGTACTGGTACCCCGCTTTTGGAAATAGTTTCCGAAGCCGAGATCAACAGTTCCCAGGAAGCCTTCGAATATCTGACGTACTTAAAACTGACTCTTCAATATATCGGGATCTCTGACTGCGACATGGAAAAGGGTTCGCTTCGTTGTGATGCCAATATTTCTTTAAGAGCTAAAGGCAGCCCTAAGCTGGGAGTAAAAGTGGAAATCAAAAATATGAACAGTTTTAAAGGGGTAAAGGCAGCTTTGGAATATGAGATAAAAAGGCAGGCCGTTGTTTTAGAAAAGGGAGAAAAAGTTATTCAGGAGACCCGGCTTTGGGATCAAGAGCTTTCAAAGACCACTCCTATGCGTAGTAAAGAGAAAGCCCATGACTATCGTTATTTTCCCGAACCGGATCTATTGGATTTTTCCCTGCCGCCAGGGCTTGTTGCCGAAGAAAAGAGTTCTCTCGGCGAGTTACCGCTGGATAAAAGAAAGCGGCTTTTGGAAAGCTATTCCTTAGGCGAGAAAGAAACTGATGTCTTGATCGCCTTGCGCGAGCTCTCCGATTTTTTTGAGACCGCAGTGAAAAGATATGCTCATCCCAAAGAAGTGCTTAACTGGCTGATCGGCCCTTTTCTTGAGCAGGTCAATAATCTGGAGGGTGGTTTTTCGGCAGTAAGGATATCAGCCGAAAATTTCGTTAAAATTGTAAGGTATTTTTCTGAAAATAAGCTGAATAATCTGGCGGCTAAAAAAGTTCTTTCTTTGGCTTTGGAGACTGACCAGGATGTTGATGAGATAATAAATAGCCATCAGCTTACCCAGATGTCAGATCAAGGAGAACTGGAGAAATTTATCGAGGAAGCCCTTAGCGATAATCCTAAGGCAGTTGAAGAATATTTAAGCGGGAAATCCCAGGCGATGCAGTTTTTGGTAGGCCAGGTTATGAAAAAGACCAAAGGCAAGGCCAACCCTAAATTAGCCCGGGAAATGTTGGAGAGGAGGTTAGAAAGATGAAGAAGAGAATGGTGGTTTCTGCGATACTGGCGGTAATGGTGGTAGCTTCTTATACCATGGGTTTTTCTTTTGGAAAGGAAAGAGACGATGTCTATAAGGAATTGGAGATATTTTCTGAAGGGCTTGCAGTGATTGAGAAAAAATACGTTGAAGATAAAGCCCCTCAGGATTTAGTTTATGGCGCAATGCGCGGTATGCTTTTTTCCCTGGATTCTTACAGTCAGTTTTTGACCCCGGAGGATTACAGAAATCTTCTTATTGAAACTGAAGGCCAGTTCGGCGGTTTGGGGATCGAGATTACTATCCGTCAGGGGCTCCTGACCATAGTTTCTCCGATCGAAGATACCCCGGCTTGGGCTTCCGGCTTAAAGCCCGGAGATCTGATTATTAAAATTGACGGGGAATTAACTAAAGATATTACTATCAACGAGGCAGTTAAGAAACTTCGGGGTGAACCCGGCAGCGATGTTACCATAACCATTTTACGGGAGGCAACTCGCAAAGTTCAGGATGTAACCATTACCCGGGGCATCATTAAGATAAAAGATATTAAGCGGGCAGTGATTCTAGATAATAGCATCGGTTATATCCGGATAGCCGAATTTCGGGAAACCACCGCTAAGGATTTAGGCAAAGGTTTGGAAGATTTGGATAAGCAGGGTTTAAAAGCTTTGATTCTTGATGTGCGCAATAATCCCGGAGGCTTATTAAATTCGGCGATTGATGTTTCTAGCCGGTTTTTGGAAACTGGGAAAGTGGTGGTTTCGACTAAATCCCGGGATGAAGCCGAAAATTTCTATAAATCTTTGGCTTTTCAGAAAAAATACCTGGATATCCCGATGGTAGTTCTGATCAACCAGGGAAGCGCTTCAGGAAGCGAGATCGTGGCCGCGGCCTTAAGAGAAAATAACCGGGCAATCCTTCTTGGCGAAACTACTTTTGGTAAAGGCTCGGTCCAGACGATAATTCCCCTTTCCGACGGTTCGGCTTTGAGGTTGACCACTTCTAAATATTATACTCCTTCCGGTGCCAGCATCCATGAAAAAGGGGTTAATCCTGATATCGAAGTGGCTGAAACCGCAGTCAAAGAAGAGGCAGCAGATGTGTTCAATAAACTCCAGGAAGTCGAATTTGATTACACGAAGGATTATCAGATCGTCAGAGCTATAGATCTTATCAAGGGGATCATGGTACTAAAGAAGTAAGATGTATACCTTAGGTATAGAGACTTCCTGTGATGAGACTTCTTGTGCAGTTTTAAAAGGCTATCGGGTTCTTTCTAATGTCACCCTTTCTTCTTTGCGCGAACATAAAAAGTATGGAGGAGTTATCCCGGAGATAGCGACCCGTGCGCACCTGGTTAATATCGACCAAGTCACTCGCCTGGCTTTGGAGGAAAGCGGTTTGTCACTGGCTAAGATCGGTTTGATCTCCGTCACCGCTAAACCGGGCTTGATCGGAGCCTTGGTGGTCGGCTTAAATTTTGCCAAGGCCCTTTCCTTTGCCCTTAAAAAACCCTTTATCGGCGTCGATCATCTCCTGGCTCATCTTTTTGCTCCTTTTTTGGATCATCAAGAAACTTTAAAGTTTCCTTTTCTGGGGGTAGTGATTTCAGGAGGCCATACTGAAATCTACCGGGTTGATGATTTTAATAAAGTCAAGATGATCGGGGCTACCCGGGATGATGCTTGCGGAGAAGTCTTTGATAAGGTAGCGGTAAGTTATGGTTTGGGGTATCCCGGCGGTCCGCAAATAGATAAGTTGTTTAACCCGGCATACTGCAGAGACTTTAAGTTTAAATGCGGCCGGATTGGTTTTGATTTGAGCTTCAGCGGCATAAAGACCGCTTTGATGTATAAAAAGATCGAATTTGAAAAAAAAGGTACGGTTGACGGCAGGCTTAGGCAGAGGCTTATTTCTTCTTTTCAGCATACGGTATTTGAAACAGTCGTTTCAACAATCCAAGAGGCAGCGGAAAAATTAAAAATTAAAACCATAGTTTGTGGTGGAGGAGTTTTGGCTAATAACTATTTACGCCGGCTGCTTAAAGCTAAAGAAAAACAAGGCCTTAAAATGTTGATTACCCCCCGGCAGTTTTCCGGGGACAACGCGGCAATAGTTGCAGGATTGGGGTTTTACTTGTATAATAAAAGAGGTTTAAGCAGCAGTTTTCGCCTGGAGGCAGGGGCCAGTTAAGATGATAGATACTTTCACCACTATTTTCCGTTTGGTTTTAGCTTTTTGTTTATGCAGTGTTATTGGTTTTGAGCGTGAACGAAAGGGCGGTTCAGCAGGATTACGGACCCATATTTTAGTCGGCACTGGATCGACATTGATAATGCTGGTTTCCCTTTATATTTTCCAGATGTATCATGACCAGGTGGCTGTTGACCCCGGACGGATTGCCGCCGGAGTAGTTACCGGTATAGGTTTCTTAGGTGCCGGAACGATTATTCGCAGCCGGGAAGGAGTCAAAGGGTTGACTACCGCTGCCAGTGTTTGGGTAAGTTCAGGCATTGGTTTAGCCATAGGTTGCGGTTATATCAGTGCCGCTTTGGCGACCACGGCCATTGCTTATTTATCGCTTTCTTTTTTAAAGAAACTTGAAAAAACGAACGAGTGATTGCAACCAGGCCAACCGATAAATAGAGAGGGGGTATAAAAATGGTGAAACGCAGAGTCGATGAAAAAATTCTTGATGTAAGTGCTGCGATGCAAGGGAGTTTGGTTTTTTCTGACCCCGTAAATTTGCGGATTAACGGAAAGTTTGAAGGTAATTTGGCTACCAAGGGAAGTTTGACTATTGGTTCAAACGCTGATGTGCGGGCTGATATTTCAGGAGAAGAGGTCATTGTTTCAGGAACGGTTAGAGGAAATATCCGGGCCAGTGAAGGTATCCGGTTGACTTCTACAGCCAAAGTTTTCGGCGATATCGATGTGGCCCAGGTCACTATCGAGAAGGGTGCGATCTTTAACGGAAAATGCCGGATGAATGAAGGAAAGATTTCTTTGGAAGAGTTGTCCGACTATCTAGCTGTTGAAGAGAAAAAAATAATGGAATGGGTTGAAGGCGGAAAGATTCCGGTAGAAAAAGAAGGAAGCAAATTTTTATTTGACCGGGCTCAGGTAGAAGACTGGATAGCCCATAAATTTTAGTGATGAAAGAGAAACTTTTGAGCACCCGCGAGGTGTCTCAGATTTTAGGGATTTCCGAAAAAGACATAATCGAGCTGGCTAATTCTCGCCACATACCGCATTTTAAAGTGGCCGGGGAATTTTTGCGGTTTCGGCGGGATGACGTTGTCAAGATCAAGCCGACCATCAGGAAAAAATACAATATTCCCGAAAAGCAGAGCCGGCGTACCGAAAGTTTTAGGGAATTTTTCTATTTTAATGATTTCTATATTTTAACCGCAGTTATTATCATCGCCCTTCTCTGGGTAATTTTCAAAGACTTGTTTTTTTTCGCCTAGCCGTCAACCCCCCCCAGACTTACAAAATAATCGATGTAAACCGCAATTAGCTCGAGTGAACTATAACGGTTTTGTTTGTTTTGCAACCAGGCTTTGAATCAAGAAGTCTAAATAGAAGGCTAGTAATAAATAATTTGCTTTAATCATGATAATTGGTAAAATCGGGTGATACTTAAACTAAAGGGGGGCTATGATAACTTTTGATGATTTTTCCAAGCTGGATCTAAGAGTCGGTAAGATCCTGGCTGTTGAACCGCATCCTAATGCCGAGAAACTATATTTAGTAACTGTCGATATCGGTGAAAAAACCCTGTCTTTGGTAGCCGGGATAAAACCGTTTTATCCGGCCGAAGATCTGATCAGCAAATACGTGGTGGTTTTGATAAATCTGGAGCCAAAAACTATTCGAGGGGTTTTGTCTCAAGGGATGATCCTGGCTGCTCAAAGCCCGGATGATTTAAGCCTGATCGTTTGCGATAAAAAAGTAGAGCTGGGAAGTAAAGTCAGATAAGGCTTTTAAGGATGAACACCCATCATATAAAGGTAAAGACCAGGGGTAATTGCGATGTTATCAATATTACTCCTGAAGTTAAAGCCTTGGCCGATAAAGAAAAGTTAGAGGAGGCAGTTATCTTTCTTACGGTAATCGGCTCAACTGCCGGCCTTACTACCATGGAATACGAGCCGGGCCTTAAGCAAGATTTAAAGCAGGCCTTTGAGCAGCTGCTGCCTTATAAAAAGGATTACGCTCATAATTCTACCTGGTCGGATGACAATGGTCACTCGCATCTGCGCAGTTCTTTTATCAAGACCGGTTTATTTGTTTCGGTTACCGCCGGTTCACTCGACTTAGGGACTTGGCAACAGGTGGTTTTAATTGATTTTGATACCCGGCCCCGCGAGCGAAAGATAGTAGTTAAAATATTAACCTAAATTATGTAGGGGCGGGTTTTAAACCCGCCCTAAAATAATCAAATAAATATGGATTTAAGCCGCAGGCTTGAAGATTACCCCTTAGTAATTCTGGATTTAGAAACCACTGGTTTAAATGCCGTTTTGGGTGATGCTATCTGTGAGATCGGAGCCTTAAAAGTCAAAGACAGAAAAGTTATCGATAAGTTTCATAGTCTGGTAAATCCCCAGAGAAGCATGCCCCCAGAAGCTTATCAGGTTCATAAAATATCTGAAGCTGATCTAAAACAGGCTCCCAGCTTTGAACAGGTAGCTGCTGAGCTGGTTAATTTTTTAAACGGCTGTGTGCTTTGCGCTTACAATGTCGAATTCGACCTGGGCTTTATTGACCAGAGTTTAAAGAAAATCAACCAGAAACCTTTAGCTGTGGCCGCTGTTGATATTTTAATTATGGCCAGAGACGTGCTTACTTTACCCCGCTATAACTTGGAAGCCGTAGCCAGGTCTTTGGGTATTGATTGCGGGGTAAATTTACACCGGGCTTTAGACGATGCATTAATAGCTTATCAGGTATTTACTAAATTGATTGATAGTTTAAAAAGTAAAAATATTGAAAGCCTCGAAGATTATATTTCTCTTTACAGCTGCAACAATCAATTTTATCGGGCCAAAGAAGATGTAAAGATCGAGGCACTAAAAACGGCTATCGACAAGAATCTAAGATTGGAAATAAAATATTTTTCCAGCCATAAGGATATCAGGAGCGAACAGATAGTGCCGTTACGGATTTTTGAGGAAGGAAGGTTTTACTATCTTTTGTACCAGGGCCAGGCTGAAGCCGCCCGCCGGCTGCGCCTAAGAAAGCTGCTTGATATCCAGCCTGTTTAGAGAGTATTAATTTACAGCAGCCGGATATTTTGATAGAATAAATGAAGCTATAAGTGACCTAGGCATTAAAGGAGGTAGAATATGGAAGAGATTTTAGAGATATTAGAGAATAACGCCAGGGTTTCTTTGGAAGACCTTGAAAAGTTGACCGGAAAAAGCCAAAAGGAGATCAGTCGGGCGATAAAGGATTATGAAAAAAAGGGAGTCATTGTAAAGTATAAAACAGTGGTTAATCGCCAAAAAATCAAAGGCCAGCGGGGTGTCCGGGCTTTGATCGAGGTCAAAGTAGCCCCACAGAAAGATGTCGGGTTTGACTTGGTAGCTGAGCGGATTTACCGTTTTCCGGAGGTAAAAAGCTGTTACCTTCTTTCGGGAACTTATGACTTGTTGTTAGTAGTTGAAGGTGACGATATTAATACCGTAGCCAGTTTTGTTTCCGAAAAACTGGCTCCCTTAAGCCAGGTAAGAGGTACAGCCACTCACTTTATGCTTAAGAAATACAAAGAAGATGGCGTAATCTTGACTAAGCTTGAGAAAAGTCAGCGCTTGGCAATAACTTATTAGAAAATCGACCATGATATCTAAACGTGTTAAGAAAGTACCCCCTTCGGGGATCCGTGAATTTTTTGACCTGGTTTTAGGGATGCCGGAGGTAATTTCTTTGGGGGTCGGAGAACCCGACTTTATTACCCCCTGGAGGATCAGAGAGAAGGCTATTACTGCTCTTGAAGAAGGCCTGACTTCTTATACTTCCAACAAAGGCCTTTTTGTCTTACGCCGCGATATAGCCGGGCACTACCGTGAAAAATATTCTTTGGTCTATGATCCCGAGGATGAGATCTTGATAACTGTCGGGGTGAGTGAAGCTTTAGACTTGGCCTTAAGGGCTATCCTTGATCCCGGAGATAAAGTTGTTGTAGCCAGCCCTCATTATGTGGCTTACCCGGCCCTGGTTGAGATTTCAGGAGGCAAGGTTTTACCTCTGGTTACTACCCCTGAGGAAGGTTTTAAGATCAATATAAGTAAATTGAAGAATTTGCTGAAATTGGAACCCAAAGCGATTATTTTTAACAATCCGGCTAATCCTACCGGAGTCCACTATTCTAATGAGGAGTTGAAAAAAATCTGGCAGGTCCTTTCCGGCAAAAAGACTTTGATTATCAGCGATGAGGTTTATGATGAATTAGTTTACGATCAGAAACATTCTCCTTTTTCTTCCTTTTCTCAAGAGGCAAAGAAAAGGACAATTCTTCTCAACGGATTTTCTAAAGGCCATGCTATGACCGGTTTTCGGGTAGGTTTTGTCTGTGCCAATAAGGAAATCATCGAGGCTATGACTAAGATCCATTCTTTTTCGATAATGTGCGCTCCGATCATCGCTCAAATCGCGGCTTCGGAAGCCCTCTTGGCTCATAAGGATATCAACTATATGCAATCAGCCTATCGGCGGCGGAGAGATTATATAAATAAAGAGTTGAACCGGTTGGGCTTGGATAATAAGTTGCCTCAAGGAGCCTTTTACTGTTTCCCTTCGATTAAAAAGTTTAAGCTAGGCTCTTTAGAATTCGCTAAAAAGCTTTTGTTTCAAGAAAAAGTAGCAGTAGTTCCCGGTGTGGCTTTCGGTAAAGAGTTTAACTCCCATGTCCGGATCTCTTATGCTAATTCTTTGGAAAATTTAAAGGAAGCCATAGTGCGAATAGAAAAATTTTTGGCTAAATTGAAGTGATCAATGGTTGATTCCCAGACAATCAAGGCCGGCAAGAAAAAAATCAGGGCTTTTTCGCTAAACTTGGGTAAAAATAACCTAATCGTGCTTTTGGGCCGGCGCGGCTATTGTATGTGCGGCTATTTAAATTTAGGGGTTGCCAGAAAGTTTGCAGACGCGGCCGTCAAAATAACCGGAGTTTCCAGCATTCAAGATGCTTTGAAAGCTCGAGTCCACTCCTTAACTCCAGCGGCAAAGCGCTTAGGCTTAAAAAAAGGTCAGGCCATAAAAGATGTTCTTAAAATCATCGCCTAAATTAATAATTTATCTGTTAACGGTTTTGCTTTTAGGTTGCAGCCAGCCTAAAGCTGTGCCTGTCGAGCCAGGCTCTTTGGAAAAACTGACTGTTCAATACCAGGATTTAATCCAAGAGCACGAACAGCTTCTTGAAAATAACCCGGCCGACCTAGCTCTCCGTTTGAAACTGGCCCGGTTTTACTATGATTTTAAAGATTACCGGAAGGTGAGCCAACTTTTAACCGGCCAGGAATCTCCAGAAGCAAAAATTCTTTTAGCTAAAGCTTTTTCCCGGCTTAAAGATTACGATTATGCCATCGCTGTCTTTGAACAGTTAAAGCCTTTTCCCGAGGATCCCGAGAGTCTTTATCTTTACGCCGAAGTTTTAGAAAAAAAGAACCTTTTTCCCAAGGCTTTGGAAACCTATGCCCAAGTCAAAGGAGCTTTATCAGCACAAGCCAGAGAAAGAATAATCGCTATCCGGGCTGAGGAAGTCGGTGACCAGGTACCCCAAGAGATAAGCCAGCTTTTACAAGATTCAGAAGATTTTTTAAGTCAATCCCAGGACGATGCCGCAGCTTACCTTTTAGTCGATGAACAAAGCGAAATTTTTCCGGATAATACTTCTGTTTCTATAGTGCACGTAATCGAGAAAGTTTTAAAAGAGCGCGGTAAAGAATTGGCTGAAGTCGATATCGGCTACGATTCCACCTATCAACGGGTTGAACTTGAATTTGCCCGGACAATAACCAAAGAGGGCAAAGTCCGTTATACTGCCGGTGAAAATATCCGTGATGTAAGCCGTTATCTAAACTTTCCGCTTTATAGTAATTCCCGGGCTTTTATTATTTCTATGCCCTCGGTAGACGTGGGGGCATTGATCGAATATAAAGTAAAGATCTATTCGTCAAAATTAGTCAACGATGAAGATTTTTCTTTCATTTACCGTTTGCGAGAAGAGTACCCGGTGTGTAAAGCCCGCTTTAAACTGGCTATTCCTAAAAAATCAGAGATATTTTTTAAATTTTTAAATCGAGAGTATGCCGAAGGAGTTAAGCTCCAGCCTTCGGTTTCAGAAACCGGGGATAAGAAAACTTACACCTGGGAATTCCAGCAGATAAAACCGATTATCCCCGAATATGCTATGCCGCCGCAAAGTTACCTTAATCCGGCAGTGTTAATATCCAGCTTTTCTTCCTGGGATGAGATCTATGGCTGGTGGCAGCCTTTATACCAGGATAAACTTGCTTTAAGCCAGGAGATGAAAGAATTTTTAAATCAGCGGATCAAAGGGGTTACTTCTGATATCGAAAAAGCTAAGAAAATCTATGAATTTGTGGCTAAAAATATCCGTTATGTAGCTATAGAATACGGCCAAGGCGGCCACGAACCTCACCGAGTCGAAGAAGTCTTTATCAACCGCTATGGGGACTGTAAAGACCAGGCAATACTTTTAGTCTCACTTTTGCGCCAGGCTGGCTTAAAAGCTTACCCGGTACTTATTTCTACTGACCGGATATATCCGATAGATAAGGATTTCCCTTCGATTAATTTTAACCATGCTATTTGTGCTGTTCAGATAAATGAAGATCTGATTTTTATGGACCCTACTGCCGAGACAACTCCGTTTGGAGAGATACCGCTGGGTGATCAAAACCGGCCGGTAATGGTATTCTTTGACGATCATTGGCAAATCGTTTTGACTGATACTTCTAAGGATAGCCGGGTCAGTTACCAGATGGAAATTTCAATTGACCAGGAAGAAAACGCAAACATCAGGCGCCAGGTTAGGAGTTTTGGATTTTTCGCTTCCAGTTACCGCGGGTATTTAAAATATACTCATCCTGAGCTGATTGAAGAGGATATCCGCCAGAAGATGAAAGAGATATCTTCTTTATCCAGCCTGATTGATTATAATATAGAAAATGCTGATGATTTTGATCTAAATCCGGTGCTCACCTACAATTTTAGGGTTGAGAAATTTTTTAACCCGGCCGGTAATTTAAGAATCGTTCCGGCCTTAGACCAGATCCAGCTCGATCGTAAATTGATCAGTAAAGACACGAGGCAATTCCCTATAGATTTTAGCGGATTATATAGTAAAGATGCCAAGATCAAGATAAACCTGCCTAAGAATTTAAAGGTTAAATATTTGCCTAAACCTTTCAGCTTAGAGAATCCCTGGTTTAAGCTGGAAGTTTCCTATCGCAATCTTAATCAGGCAGTTGATTTTTACCAAAACTTAAATGTTAGAAAGCGTTTTGTCGAGGTGAAAGATTACGATAAATTTGTAGGATATCTCGAAGAGGCGATTTATCTCCTGCGTGAAGAGGTAATTTTAGAAGCCAGATGAAGAGAAAAGATTTTGAAATATTTTTTTACGAAAACATTTTGAAGGAACGTCCGGAATTTGTCGGGGCCCTGATTTCCCTGGGTGATGCCTATACCCGTAGAGGCCTTTATCAGGAAGGCTTGGCTGTTGACCGAAAATTGGCTGATTTGCGGCCGGACGATCCGATTATCCACTACAATCTAGCTTGCAGTCTTTCTTTAGTCGGCAATCCCCAAGAGGCCTTGAGAGAGTTAAAAAAAGCTATTTTGTTGGGCTATGATGATTTCTCTTATATTATGGAAGATGCTGATTTAAAAAATGTAAGAGACCTTCCTGAATTCAAGACCTTGCATTTAAAACTAAAAAAAATAGAAGATTGAACGTATTAAGTTTTCCGGAAAACATTTTAACTTTTTCCAAGCGACCACCACCGCTTATTTTGTGCTCACTTACTACGGTTATAATCCTCTCCGGGTAAATGCCCGGCAATATTTTTAGATAAACCGGATGCTAAATATGCCGACAGCCAATAAAGATAATTCTTTTCGTTCAGGGTTTGTAGTCATTTTAGGCCGTCCCAATGTAGGTAAATCCACCTTGCTTAATACCCTGGTTGAAAGCAAGGTCAGTATTGTTTCAGCTATTCCTCAAACCACGCGTCACCAGATAAGAGGGGTATTGAACTTAAAAAATGCCCAGGCAGTTTTCGTGGATACGCCGGGAATCCATTCTTTTAAGGATAGCTTGAGTTCCCAACTTAACTTAGTAGCCAAAAAATCAATCGAAGGCTGCGATTTGATCATCTATTTGGTTGATGTTTCTCGCCGGCCGGGGCTGGAAGAAAAAGAGGTAGTAAAAATCATTACCGCCCAAAAAATAAAAGCTTTGATGGTTTTAAATAAAATTGACCGGGGAGTAAAATTTCTTAACGATTATATCTCTTTATGGCAGGAAGGAAAAAACACATCCCCGGAAAATCTAATCTACTATATACCACTTTCTGCTAAGACTGGAAAGAACCTGGATAAGCTTAAAACTGCTATTATTGAGAATCTGCCGGCAGGCCCTAAATATTATGATACCAAAACCCTTACTGATTTTCCCGATAAGTTCAGAGTTGCTGATATAATCCGCGAAAAATTATTTCGTAAATTAGATAAAGAACTGCCACATTCCTTAGCTGTGGAAGTGGCTGAAATCAAAGATAAGAAAAAGGTTGTTTACATTAAGGCAAATATCTATGTTAAACGAAACTCTCAGAAGAGAATAGTGGTCGGTAAAAACGGCGAGAGCCTTAAAACTGTCGGCGTTCAGGCCCGCTCGGAATTGGAAAAGATGTACGATAAGAAGGTTTTCTTAGATATCTGGGTTACGGTTTTAAAAGACTGGCCAGAGCGCCCGCGAATAATCGAACAGTTGGGTTACAGCGCCGAGTAAAGAGTCTTACATCTAACACAAAAATCAGCCGCCTCTGCGAAGCCCGCCAGATTGCTTTGTTAGATGATTTTATCAGAAAGTGTTACCTATCTACTTGGGTGATTCACTACTCTCTTATAACCACTCCTTCCTACTTAAATAATCTCAAGCCGGCTTTAACAAAAGTAAAATAGTAAAATAAGAATTGTTCCTTATTGCTTATCACAAGCTACTAACCAAATATTCGGTTGAATCTGTGAAGCCGGCAGATAAAGGGGCAAAAATGCTCTGGTTATTCAACTTATTAACTATTGTGTTAGGCAAGCCGCGTAGGCCTATGTATACACCCGGGCCAAGATTATGGCGGCCATTTGGCCAATAATCATAATCGTAGCCGTCACCCCAAGGGCAAGCTGCTGGATATGTATCCAGATAAGGTCCGTCCCAAGAAGCATTTACCATATCTTTCCAGTTTGAAGGATGGGTGGTGGCAGCTGAGGTAGATTCCATACCACTTCCATTTATAGCGCTATAAGGTAAGGGTTTTACAAAGCCAGGGTCAACGTCTTTAACAACATCGGGCGGAAAAAAACCCATATCGGCATAATAGGTAAGGGTCGCACTACCCATAGCTTTTACATCGCCGATTACTTCGCTTATCTTCGCCTTTTCAATAGCCTTAAAAGCATTGGGAGCAATGATTGCTGCTAGAATAGCAATGATAGCAATGACTACAATCAATTC
>Ga0180009_10003769_pt1 | contig 17038 bp, 17 predicted proteins | sample OS_PC_MetaG_FD_123537 | JGI IMG/M metagenome (GOLD analysis project Ga0180009, IMG submission 123537) | Groundwater microbial communities from the Aspo Hard Rock Laboratory (HRL) deep subsurface site, Sweden - OS_PC_MetaG | ecosystem: Environmental > Aquatic > Deep subsurface > Groundwater... | reverse complement strand
CTGTGCAATAGCTTCATTTGAAAGCATACAACAAGGAGCTGAAGCTCATGGTATGGACTTAGGCAAGCTTATGAAAGATCTTAATGAAGTTGCTAAAAAGAAAGGAGGAAAGTAAATGGCAAAGTTAGTTGTAAATGAAGAAAAATGTATTGGCTGCGGAGCATGTACTTCAGAAGCTCCAGAACTATTTGAATTAATCGAAACAGATTCAGGTTACAAGGCTAAAGTAAAAAAAGAACAAGTTAAAGGTAAAGAAATTGAACAAGCCCAAGCAGCAATAAATGTATGCCCTGTTGATGTAATAAGCTTAGAATAAATCTCTTATTTTTATTTTTTTCAAAAAGATTTATATTCTTTAGTTTAATTATTCTTATTTATGAGCAAGTGGAGAAAATCTTTAGTCTATGGATTGTCTGTATTAAGTCTTTTAGGTTCTTGTGAATTTTTAGGAAAGTTATATCGAGAACAAAAGGTAATGGTGGGAGAAAGTAATTTTGAAGGATATTTTAACAAGTCCAAAGAATTTACAGAGCCAGAGATAAAAAAAGAGTTTAAAAGTTTAGAAGCTGTAATTTCCGACTTTGACACAACAAAAACAAATATCACAACAACTATTTTTGTTCATAAAGATTTGAAATATTTTTATGATGATGTTAACAATCCAGATGATGATTCATTATGGATAGAAAGAATTAAGGATGCATTGCTTGGATTCCATATATATGAAGAATTAGGATTTAATTTTGCAATTCAAGAAGTTAAATTAGTAGATTTTTATTATCCAACAGAAATTATTATTGAAAATAGTTTAGAACTAAGAAAAGAAATAAGAAAAATTGGTTCTGATTTTTTAAAAGATAATAACATTAATTCTATGTTCAACATATTTTTACTGCCACCTACTAGCAGGACTGAATTTGGATTTGCAATTTTATCAGGAAATTTTACTTTTATTTATATGAATAATAGCAAAATTATTAACCAAAAAGTATTGGCTCATGAAATAGGTCATTTATTTGGTTTGACTCATGCAAACAAGTTTAATAAATTTGAAAATCCATCTGACAATATCTCAATCACTAATCAATTATTGGATCCTTTCTTATTATTTGGTCATGATGTTATGATTCAAGGATTCTTCTGTCCTGGCTATAAATTGAGTGAAAAAGACAAAGAATTCCTTAAATTTATTAAAAAAACTTTTAAATAAGACCTTCAAATTCATTACTTTTAAATACTTATTGTTTATAATATCCTAAATAATGTCAAAACAAGCATTTGAATTGGTTATACATGCAAGAGCAGGCCAAGGAGCTAAAAGTGCGGCCCAGTTTTTAGCAGAAGCAGCTATCTTAAAAGGCTTGTATATCCAATCATGGCCCAATTATGGTGCTGAAAGAAGTGGTGCACCAATGATGGCATTTACAAGAATTTCTAAAAATCCTATTCAAACACATGAACCAATAAAAGAAGCTGACGTGATGTTAATCTTAGATCCTACACTTTATGGTATTGTTGATTTAAGCACATTAAGTAAGAATGGAATCTTAATTGGAAATTCTTGCGATTTAAGTTTTATAAAATCCAAAACAAATTTTAAAGGAAAAATTAAGGCAATTAATGGTACAGAAATTTCAATGAAACATCTGGGCAGAGATTTTCCAAACATGCCTTTGTTAGGAGCATTAGTTGGAATTACAAAAATAGTTGATATTAACAATTTATTACACGTTGTAAGAAAATATTTTCAAAATAAGTTGGGTGAAGAAATGACCAAACAAAATTTGAAAGCAGTTAAGGAGGGTTATGAAACAGCAAAATAATAAGTTGGAAAAAGGAGCTGTTGTGAAAGGCGGAACTTCAGTTACAAATAAGACTGGCAGTTGGCGTTCTTTAAAACCTGTTTGGGATAAAAAGAAATGTATCAATTGTATGCTTTGTCCAATTTATTGTCCTGAAAATTGTATACCTGTAAAAAAAGGATTAAGATTAGAAACAGATTTTGATTTTTGTAAGGGTTGCGGAATTTGTGCACAAGTTTGCCCTGTTAAATGTATTAAAATGGAAAGAGAGGTGTGCAAATGAAGTTAAGACCTTTGACTGGAGCGCATGCCGTATCAGAAGCTATGCGTCAGATTAATCCAGACGTAGTTCCAGTTTATCCAGTAACTCCTCAATCTCCTATTGCTGAAGGGTTTGCGCAATTTAAGGCAGACGGCAGAGTTGATTCAGAATTAGTTTTAGCAGAGTCAGAACATTCTGTAATGAGTATTGCAATAGGTGCTTCAGCAGCAGGTGCAAGAGTAATGACTGCTACTGCATCACAAGGATTAGCTTTAATGTGGGAATTGTTACCTGCAGCAGCTGGAATGAGATTGCCTATAACCATGAACATTGCAAACAGGGCTTTGTCTGCTCCATTAAACATACATTGTGATCATTCAGACAGCATGGGTGCAAAAGATCAATCATGGATACAAATGTATGCTGAAAATCCTCAAGAAGTTTATGACATGACATTGTTAGCAATGAAGTTAGCAGAGTTAGCTAGTTTACCAGCAATGGTAATGCAAGACGGCTTTATTACATCACACTGTGTTGAAGCTGTTGAAATATTGGACGATAAAAAAGTTAAAAGTTTTCTTGGTAGAAGAAAAGCTACATTCCCTTTACTAGATACAGTTAATCCAGTAACTTACGGTGCAATGCAATTACCAGATTCATTCTTTGAAACTAAGTTACAACAAATTGAAGCTATGAATGAAGTTAACAAACAATATCCTTTAGTTGCTAAGATGTTAACCAAGTTGACTAAAAGAAATTATGATATTTTAGAGAAGTATAAATTAAATGGAGCAGATGCTGTTATTGTTACTACAAGTTCTACTTCAGGAATTGTAAAATCTGCTGTAGATAATTTAAGAAAGAAAGGTAAAAAAGTTGGAATGATTAAGTTAAGATTGTTTAGACCTTTCCCATACCAAGAGTTAGCTAAAGCTTTAGAAAAAGTTAAGGCCGTTTCAGTATTAGACAGGGCAGTTGCTTACGGAGCAAACGCACCATTGTACGCTGAAACATTACAATCATTATTTTCATCTGTTAAAAAACCTAAAGCCCAAAGTTGTGTATTTGGTTTAGGTGGAAGAGATATATTTGAAGAACAAGTTGAAAAAGTTTTTACAGAATTATTATCTGGAAAAATACAATCGTTGAGGTACATAAAATAAAATGGACATAAAACAATTTGCAGAACTTGAAAACAATTTTATGCCGGGACACAATAGTTGTTCAGGTTGCGGGTTTCCAGCAATAGTTAGAACAGTAATGAAAGCAGCTGGAAAAGAAACAGTTGCATGTTTAGCTACAGGTTGTTTAGAAGTTACTTCAACTTTATGGCCTAGAAGCTCATGGAAAGTTCCTTGCATTCACAATACTTTTGAAAATGCTGCTGCAACAATTTCAGGAGTTGAAGCTGCTTACAAAGCATTAAAGAGAAAAGGCAAGGTTAGAAAGCAAATGAAGTTTGTAGCTTTTGCTGGCGACGGCGGCACTTATGATATTGGTTTGCAAAGTTTGTCTGGTATGTTGGAAAGGCGCCATGATGTAGTTTATGTTTTATATGATAATGAAGGTTACATGAACTGCTTAGCTAGAGATTCTTTAATAATGGCTCAATCAGGTTTAAAAAAAATAATAGATATTAGAAAAGGGGAAAAAGTATATGCTTTTGATTTAAAGAGCCATAAACCCGTGTTAAAAAAATGTTCTGGTATATTTGATAATGGTATAAAAAAAGTATATGAATTAAAAACTTATCATCATTCTATTAAGGCCACATCAAATCATCCATTTTTAATTTTAAAACGAAAGGGTCGTGGAAAAACCCCTGAATTAGTTTGGAAAAAATTAGAAAATTTAAAAAAAGGAGATGAAATAATTGTATCTAAAAATAATCCTTTTATTAGTAAAAGTTTCAAATTTAAACCAATAACTATTTCTAAAAAAGGAGATTATAAAGTTAATAAAATAAATGAAATCAGATTACCTAAAGAAAGTAGCCCCAATTTAATGGAAATATTAGGATTATATGTTGGTGATGGCTGGATAAGGGAAAAGAAAGGAGAAATAGGATTTGCTTTGCCCAAAGGAACAAAAGCAAGCAATAGATTAATAGAATTATATGTAAAATTATTTGGAAAAAAATTAATTCATAAAGAAAAAAATTATATTTATGTTTATTCAGTAAATTTAGCTAGATTTATTAATTCTTTAGATTTTGGAACATCTGCTAAAACTAAAATAGTGCCTCCTTGGGTATTTACTCTTCCTAAAGAAGAAAAAGAAGCTTTTTTTAGAGGATTAATGTTATCTGATGGTTATAAAATAAGAAATAGTAATAGGTATGTTTCTGCAAGTCAGGATTTATTGAAAACTTTAAGATTATTATTACAAACTACAAACTATAGAGTTGGAAAAATCCATTTACAAAAAAAGCTTAAAGGTGAATTTTGTGTTTATAGGAGATTACTTGAAGACTCTTCTTATGGGTATATTTGTTTTAGTAAAAAAAAGAATCCTAATATTAAAAAATATTTATCTCAAATTAAACAAAGAGATTTCTTTATTGATAATGATTATTTTAGTACTGAAAAAATAAATTCTATAACTTTCATAAAAGAAGAACCCACACTAGATTTAAGGGTAGATGGTGAGCATAATTTTATAGCTGATGGAATTGTAGTCCATAACACTGGAAATCAAAGAAGCAGTGCAACACCTTTCGGAGCTGCCACAACTACTACTCCTGATGGTAAAGTTTTGCACGGAAAAGATTTGTTTAGAAAAGATATTACAAAGATAGCAGTGGCCCATAATATTCCTTATGTAGCACAATCAGCAATGCACACTTGGTCTGACTTATATGAAAAAGCAAAAAAAGCTTTTGCAGTTAAAGGCCCAGCTTTCTTGAACGTATTTTCACCATGTCCACAAAATTGGAAGTACCATTCAAGTTTAGGTGTAGAAATATCTAAGCTAGCTGTCAACAGCAATTTTTGGCCTTTGTATGAAGTTGAAAATGGTATTTGGAAATTAAACTACAAACCAGCTAATCCTGTTCCTATTGAAAAATTCTTAAAACCTCAAAAACGGTTCAGTCATTTGTTTGAAAAAGGCAATGAAAAGATGATTCCAATTATACAAGACCATATTGACGAAGAATGGAAAAAGCTGAATTTTTTGTGTAAAGAGAATTTTGCCTAAAAGTTTATAAATTCTTAATTAATTCTAGCCTCTAGGTGATAATAAATGATAAATCCAACATCATTAGGCTTAAAGAGACGTGACTTAGTTTACCAAGATAGTAAGTTGTTATTGGCTAACTTTGCTTTAACAGAACAAAAGGCAGATTTAGAAAAGACAAAAGGAAATACTAAAGGTCCAATTGGAGATTATTTCAGGATTAAAACAAATATTAAAACTGAAAATAAAGATGGAAAAGAATCTCCTATGAATGAATTTTATAGGACAGGTAATAAAAAACTTTTAATGTTTGATTTTAATTGGTGGCCATTAACAAAAATGGAAGGTCAACAAGAAGATTTTAATGAAGTTTTTATTTATCAATTAAAAGGTTGTAATGTTAATTGTAACTTTTGTTTTGTTGATAGGTTTAATAATAATGGTGCAGAAAGTCATGGAGCAAAATTCTTTTCAGTTGAAGAGTTAGTTGATAGTTTTGCAGAAACAAGAAAACAAAAAAAGCAAGAAGGCATTAAACTAAATGTTTTAAGGCCAAGCGGTGGCGAACCTAGCTTAGTTCCAGAACAATGGTTGGCAATTCTTCAAGAGTTAGACAAAAGAGGTTTATCTAGTGAAGTTTATTTGCAATCAGATACTAATTTGACAACAGGCCATATGTTAGAACAATTAATGGACAAAGGAGAATTAGACAAATGTATTTTAAATAAGATTGCTGAGTATGATAATTTCGGATTATTGTCTTGTTTTAAAGGAACAGATCCAGAAAGATTTACAGAAAATACACAATGTAATCCAAAGTTTTTTGAAGAACAATTTTATTCATATAATCTGTTTGCAAATGCAGGAATTGCTATTTATCCGCACATAGTAAATCCAAATTCTAAATCATTAGAAATGTTTGCAGACATGTTTGCAGCAGACCATGGGGAAGAAGCATATAAATTACTTCATCTATTTAGCATAGGCCCTTATGGTCCGGTAAAATCAAGATTAGAAAGAAGAGGTGAAATGTATGCTCTAGCTAAAATGCAAGAATGGAGAGAAAACTATGTTGCAGGTGAAGAAGTATTAGAAAATTTATTACAAAATAAATTTGGCATAGCATATAAAGATGCACACAGACCAGATATTGTGGAACAAATGTTCCGCTAATCTTTTTTTTCAGAAAATTTATAAACTATAAAATAAGAAATCAATAATATGGTAAAAAACCAAATTAAAACAGTAGTATTGTTAGCATTACTTACAGCCTTATTACTTTGGATTGGAAGCTTTTGGGGCAATCAAGGAATTATAATAGGGTTAGCATTCGCATTAATAATTAATTTTGGAAGTTATTTCTTTTCAGACAAAATAGTTTTAAGAATGTACGGAGCTAAAGAAGTCAAGAGAGAAAATGCTCCTGAACTTTATGACATTGTAAAAGAAGTGTCACAATATGCAAATATTCCTATGCCTAAAGTTTACATAATTCATAAACAAAATCCTAACGCTTTTGCTACTGGCAGAAATCCTAAGCATGCAGCAATAGCTTGTACAACAGGCATTTTAGATTTGTTGTCAAAAGATGAATTAAAAGGGGTTGTTGCACATGAGTTAGCACATATTAAAAATAGGGATATATTAATCGCAACTATTGCAGCAACTATTGCAGGAGTAATATCTTATGTAGCAATGATAGCAAGATGGGGTGCAATGTTTGGCGGCTTCGGAAGAGATAGAAATAATGGCAACATTATCCAATTTGTAGTGTTAGCAATAATTACACCAATAATTGCAATGATAATTCAGTTTGCAATTTCTAGATCAAGGGAATATTTGGCAGATGAAACAGGTTCAAAATTTATACATAACTCTGCACCTTTAGCAAAAGCTCTGGAAAAATTAGAAACAGGAGCAAAATATCATCCAATGAAAGGGGGCAATAATGCCACGGCTTCTTTGTTTATAGTAAATCCTTTCAAAGGAAGCAGTTTGTTCACATTGTTTAGCACGCATCCAGCAACAGCAGAAAGAATAAAAAGATTAAAATCTATGAAAATCTATACATGAAAAAGAAATTAAAAGAAATATTTGAACCAACATTTCCTAAAATTATTTTATACACTTTCTTAGCATTCATAGTTCCAACTTTCATTAAAGTATGTTCTGAAACTGGTTGTGAATGGCAGTTCAGGTATTTAGCTGGCTATAGGTTAGTTTTTGGCAATGAATTTGGCATGTTAACATTTGGAATGCAGATGTTAATGTTTGTAATAGCATACTTATTTTCAGCATTAACTATATCATTATTTAACGCTTTAAAGAAAAGACAAAGGTTATAAATGGATTTTTGGTTAATTTTCTTATGCACATTTTAGCATTTACAGATACTCATGGAAATAAAAGGGCTTTTGAGATGTTATTACAAAAGTCTAAAAAAGCAGACATATTAGTTTGTGCTGGAGATATTTCTGATTGGGGAGAAGGAATTGAACAAGAAATAAAATTATTTGAAAAATTGGGAAAGCCTTTATTAATAGTTCCGGGAAATCATGAAGGGGATAATGCTTTAAGGCAGATTTGTAAAAAATATGATTTTTGTTATTACATACATAAGGCTAGCTATGAAATGGAAAATTTTGTTTTCTTTGGTTTTGGGGACGGTGGTTTTTCAGAAAGGGATTTAGAATTTGAAAAGATTGCAGAAAAATTTAAGAAAACTATTGAAGAAGGCAAAGAAATAATTTTAGTAACACATGGTCCGCCTTATGGTACTAAAGTAGATATAATACCTGGCTTAGGACACAGAGGTTCTAAATCTTTGACAGAATTTATCAAGGAATTTAAACCCTTGTTGCATATTTGCGGACACTTCCATGATAACAATGGTAAAAGGGACATGATTGGAAAAACAGTAGTTATTAATCCCGGTCCATTAGGACAATTAATTAAAGTTTAATTTTCTATATTTATCTTCTTTCATTAAAAGAACCACTCTTGAATTTTCTTTTTCATCAACAATTTTATAATTAGTTAATTTAGCAATCTCTTTAGCAAACTCTTTAATTTCTTCATGCCTAGGCATGTTTTCATAAATCATCCTGTACTGAGCATAACCAACAGGCATGCCAGCTTTAAGTTCTACAAACATTGGTTGCACTTTAGAAACTTCTTCAGCATATCCTTTAGCATTATGCATGTTGAGATATTTTACTAAAGTTAATCTTATTGTTGATCTTTGAAATTTTTTTAGTAATTGTAAAGCTTTTTGTAATCGTTCCCAACCATCTTTTACTAAAGGCCTACAAACTTTCAAATAAGTTTCTTTATCTGGTGCAGCTAATGTAATATAAAGCTGTGTTGGTTGATGTTGTAATAATTTTTCTAACATATCAGGCATTAAACCATTAGTTACTAAAAAAGAAGTCATCTTTCTTTCATGAATTAAATCAATAAGTTCTGGAAGTTTAGGATACATTGTTGCATCTCCAGCCAAAGACAAAGCAATATGTTTTGGTTCCATAGATTCATTAAACAATTTATTTGTAACTTTATCATTTCCTTTAAAACCTTGCAGAAACTCTTTATGTTCTTTAATTAAGCCATCAAGTATTATTTTAGGTTCATCAGGATTCTCTATAACTTTAGCATCAGTATATTCTAAACAACGCCAGCAGAATTGGCAATTATGTAAACAATTAAACAGGGAAACACTTGATTGAATACATCTATGGCTTTGAATCCCATAAAAAGTATTTTTATAACAAACATCCTCTCCACATAATGACCTTTTGCACCATAAGCAAACTTTTATCGCACTATGTTTACCAACTATTCGATATCCTTGTTTTTCTAAATCTTGGATTTGTTTGTTTTTCATAAGCTCAGAAAAAAGTATTTGTTTATTAAATTAATGGTTTAGAAATGTATTTAAACATTCTAAGCTTAAATAGGGCTATGTGGAAAATAATAATATTATTTTTTTCAAAGGAATTCTAAAATTGAGGAGGTGAAAATATGTCTTGCGGTAAATGTGCTAAAAAGAAACCAGTAAAAAAGGTAACAAAAAAAGTAACAAAGAAAAAGAAAAAATAAATTAATTTTTATCTTTTTTTCTTTTTTGTAGCCGGTTTTTTCTTTACGACTTTTTTCTTAGGAGCTTTCTTTTTTTTGCTTCCAGGTTTAGCCATTTTTGTCATAGATGCATTCATATCTTTATCAACAAAATATAGCCATCCACTTTCTCTTTTAATTCCGCATTTATGGCATACTACTTGTTTAGGCTTGGCTTTTTTCTTTCCACCGCCTCTAGACATTTGAGCTTTAGCCATATTTCCGTTCTTATCTACAAAATAGAGAAATCCACTTTCTCTTTTCATACCAGGATGTTTACAAACAACTTTTCCCATTATTCTTTCACCTCAGTTTTTATTAAAAATCTTTAAATAATTTTTAAGCAAATAAGTATATAAACTTTTAGGTTTTATCCTCGACAGGCATGAGGCCGTAGTGTAGCTTGGAACATCACTCCAGCCCGGGGTGCTGGCAACCGGGGTTCGAATCCTCGCGGCCTCATTAAAAATCATTAAGACCTTTTTGAGCTTTAGGCTCTTTGATAGTTCCATAAACTCCGTCGTAGCCAGCCTCGAAATTTACTTTTCCCTTCCTGACATTAAGAATAAGTTTAGCAATTTTTGGATCTGTTATAGATTTTAAATCTTCAAAAGAAACATTCATTAAAACATTAATCTCATTGTTAAAACGATTAAGAATTTTATTATATTCATCCCAGACAGCTTTAGTACTAACACCTTTCTTGGTAACAGTAGAAATTATTTCAGATAAAGGTATTAAATGATAAACTTCTTTAGCATTTTTAGGTTTATAACCTTTAGGTCTATCAGCCAATTCTTCAACCCTATGCAACACTCCTATCGTTAACGGCTTATTACATTTGGGACAAATATTCTTTGATTTGAGAGCATCTTTCGGCTCTAAACTAACATTACAACTTCTGTGCCCATCTAAATGATATTTCCCGTAAGCAGGATCAACTTCAATAGTTCCTCTTAAACCTTGTTTAGTTCTAATAGCTTTTATCAAATTTTTATAATCTTCATTAATATCAAACAAAGTGGCTTCCCTACCAATCCGCCAAGGCCAAAAACTGTGCAAATCTGAAAAACTAACTAAACTATACCTATCTAATTGTGATAACCGCCAGTTCATTTCTGGGTCACTGGACAAACCAGTTTCAATTGCATGAATATTTTTTTCTTGATCTTGAAAAGCTTCTTTCATGCTGTTAAAATAAGAATTATTCCCTAAAACACCAAAATAAGGAGTCCAAATATGTGCAGGTATAATCTCTATATCTTTAGAAATCTCTTTTAACATTTCAACAAATTCTGGGCAGGGAATCTTGAATATTGGTCTGCCATCATAATCTATTCTGCCTCTTTTCAAGAAAGCTTCAGTAATCTGGTCAACAATTTCTAATGAAGGTGCAAAAATTAAATTATGTACTCTTCTTCCTTTTCCGTCTTGAGTATAAATTAAAGAAATTTCTGTTTGTAACATAAATGGAAAACCCGATTTGCTTTTTAAGAAACCAGTATGGTCTTCAATAAGATTTTCTTTTAGATGTTTAATCCAACCAGGATGCGTAAAGTCGCCAGTACCTAACAAATCCATACCTTTAATCTTAGCCCATTTTTCTAAATTATCTAAAGTTAATTCTTTACTACAAGCTCTAGAATATTTTCCATGTATGTGCAAATCTGCTATCATTTTAACAAACAAAAATAAAGAACTTAATAAGTTTTACTTAAGCATTATCTATAGAAATCTTCAAACTCTTAATTTCAAAGTTTTCCTTAGGAACAATCTTAATGAAATTTGCACCATTATCTACCATTTTTGTAATATCTTTGACATACTCTTTTTTGTTAGTATCAAAACTGAACTGTGAATCTTGTACAAATAATGTAGCTTTATTCCTGCCTTCACTGAAAGTCATTCTTAGATTTAATTTTTTAGCGCCAGATTCTAATTCGGCGAATTCATCACTATCAATATCAAATACATATTTTGGATAAGTACTTTTAGTCAACTCTGAAACAATTCTTACTTGTTCTAAACTATAATCTCCTTTATCAATTTTAAAGCTTAACAAATTTCTACCATCTTTATTTAAATCTTCTTCTTCCAATGGCAATATTATTTCATCATTATACTCACAGAACACAGCATCTTTTGATTGTAATCGACCATTCAATTTAATATCTAAGCTTCCCCTTTCATCTAAGCTATTACAACTTAAGATATAATGTAATTTAACATTCTTTACTTTTTGATTTTCTTCCATATCTACAAAGAAGAATCTTTCAGTTTCTTTCTTTGTTTTTGAATGAACTTTGATTAAGCTTACATCTTCTAATAAATAATAATTAGTCTTATAAAATTCGGTAACTCCAGGTAAGTTTAATGAAAACTCTAATTTGTTATTAGTTTTCAAATACTGAGTAGGAAGAGTAATAGGCAATTGGTCTCCTGTTAAAAATCCTTGATATACAATATTATCATTTAATCTTATAGTTAATCTTCCTTGGGAATCAGAAACTAACATAAATAGTTTTAATTCTTTTAATGTATCAATATCATCTATTGTGAATAATATAGTTCTATAACTATCTTTTAACAAATTCCTAGCAATTCTTAAACCTTTAACCAAACTTGTAGTTTCAGCATTATCTCTTGAATACAAGTGGATAGGTTCAATTTTTGCAGTTTGAATATTTTTTGAATAAGAAAACACATTTCCTGGAGATTCTGAAAGTATTACTTTAGCGCCAACAGGCAATCCTGGCAATGTTATGCTGGTTTCGTTCAATAATTCATCTCTTTCAGCAGGTGGTAGTAAAATAACGTAAATAACGATAAACATAGCAATAAGAATGACTAATACGGATATTTCTATACCTCCTTGTCCCTGCTTTTGCCTTTTAAATAACATATAATAAAAAAATAACATATATATATTTAAACCTTTCCTGTAAAGGTATGAAAGTTATATTCAAAAATTTTAAGGCCGGAGAACTAAAGGTTAAGATAGATAGTCAAGATGATCTCTGGAGTTTAAGTCAGATTATAGAACCTACAGATATGGTATCTGGAAAAACTTTAAGAAAAATTAAGAAAGGAGATTCTGAAGCTAAAACTACAATAGTTAAGAAACCTGTAACTTTAAGCTTAGAAGTAGAGAAAATAGATTTTCATCCTTATTCTGCTAATTTAAGAGTTTCTGGTATTGTTAAGGAAGGTCCTGAAGATGTACCACATGGTTCACACCATACCTTTGATGTTGAAGAAGGCACGATTATTAAGATTACTAAAAATCATTGGTATAAGTATCAAATTGATAAAGTGGAAGAAGCAATTAAGCAAAAGGACATAGGGATTTTAATTTGTATCATGGATAGAGAAGAGGCAGGTTTTGCTTTATTGAAACAATATGGTTATGAATGGTTGAGCAGTTTTAAGGGTGATGTTAATAAAAAAGGTTTGGAAGATAAAAAAGAACCAACATTTTATGCAGACATTTCAAAACAGATTGATGAATATGTTAAAAGATACAAAATTGAACAAGTGATAGTTGCTTCCCCTGCATTTTGGAAAGAGGATCTTATGAAAGTCTTGAAGAAAAAATATTCTAATTTGATTAAGAAGATAACATTAGCTACATGTTGTGAAACTGGCAGGGATGGAATAACCGAAGTTTTGAAAAGAGATGAAGTCAAGACAGTTTTACAGCAACAAAGAATGGCTAAAGAGATAGAATTAGTTGACAGGTTATTGTCAGAAATTTCTAAGGATGAATTGGCAGTTTATGGATTTGCACAAGTTCGCATGGCTGCTGAAACTGGCGCAGTAGATACTTTGTTAGTAACAGATAATTTGATTAAATATTATCGGCAAAAAAATATTTTTGCTGAATTAGATTCTGTTATGAAAATTGTTGATAAATCCAAGGGAAAGATTGTTATAGTTTCTTCAGAACATGATGGCGGCAAAGAATTAGATGGATTAGGGGGCATTGGTGCCATCTTAAGATACAAAATTAATTATTGACTTTTTCTTCTAATTTTTCAGAATTTAATTTGCCTTTTTTGTAAAGTTCTTGCGCTTCTTCAAAAGGAAGATATTTGCTTGGAGTAAAATAAACATTAGATAAAGGTTGGTTTGTGGTATGCATAATATTTAAAGGGCAGACAGATAAATGATGAATCTTGCTAATATCTTTTTTCTCTCCAGTACCTAAAAAATATAGCTCTTCATACATTTCACATTGTCCAGTATGGTAAACTTTTTTAGTTAATGGATTGTATAAAATAATTCCTTCAAAAATAGGTTCTTGGCAGTAAGGGTTCCCGCATCTAAGTAAGGGTTTTTTTACGGGAATATCTTCTAAATCTTTATCCTTAAGTCCCATATTTAATAATTTTAAAAGATTAGATAAACCTAAACTTAAAAATTCTTGTAATTTTGGCCATTTCATTTTTTCTTAACGAGTTTTGCCTTTTTAATTATAAATCTTCCTGTATTTTCTGAAAACATTTTTATTTCTGAACTTTTAATGAATAATTTTGATTTGAAAAAAGGAGCATTTAAAACTAAACTTTCAAATTCTCCTCCCTCGCCTGCGATATTTAGTCCATTTTTTTTATTTAATTTAACTAATTCGTTAACATCCTCTTCTGTGATAATTCTGCCTAGCCAATGTTTATCTAACCCATCGGCAGCAATACTACTAAATATAAATTCAAAACCTTCATTAATAATTTCTCTCATTGCACTTTCCTGATTCTTATGCCATAAAGGAGCGAAAACTTTTAAACCAGCCTCATCACAAACTTTTTCAATCCTTTCACGTTGATAATTAGAAAATAAGGCGCCAGTTACAATACCATCAATTTTATATTTTTTCTTGGCTTTTTCCAATGCTATCCTTAAATCTTTTAATTCTTCTTCTTTTTCACCAAGAGTAATTTGTGTAATTATAGGTATGCTCATCGCTTTTGCTTGTAATTTAGTTAAATGAATATTTGGAGTATGATACATGTAAGAATCTTGGTTTTTGCTTTTCAATGTAATCAAACAATTAACCGAGTAATTTCTTTTCTGCATCACATATAATGCATAAGAACTGTCTTTTCCTGAACTAAATAAAGCTCCTAATCGTAAATTGTGCTCGGGATAGATACTTCTCAAATAATCTGATTTGTATTTGAAACCATGTTTCTTTGATAATTTTGAAATTGCCTTGTCAAACTTGCTACCATATTGCGCAGCTTTTTTCTTTCTGTTAGCTAGCTCTTTGTCTAACCCATAACCTAAAGCTATTTCTCTTAATATCCATTTTTCAACACCATTTTTTATTTTATATTGAGAAGGGATTCTTAAAGCATAAGCAATTAATTTTTTATCCAAGAATGGAACCCTTAATTCTAAATTACTGTTCATAGTTATTATATCATCTCTATAAGTGTCCCTTTCATACAAAAACCTTAAACCAGATATACACTCTTGGTTAACATCTTGTGATTTCCTATGCCTTTCATAACCTGCAAAGATTTCTTCACTACCTAATCCTGAGAAAATAACCTTTACTTTATCTTTTTGAGCCATAGCACATGCAACATGGAAAGTTAATGCAACTCCTACTTTTGTAACATTAGAAGTTTCAATTAAAGGAACAACTTGTTTTAAATATTCTTCACATTCTTCTAAACTAATAACTTTGGTTTTCAAATTAAAACCAAGAAGTTCCGCAGACTTTTTTGCATAAATTAAATCTTCAGCTTCTTCATCAACAGCTGCAGTATAACAAGTAAAATCTATGCCTTTTCGTTTCATTATTAAAGCAATCATTACAGAATCCAAACCGCCGGAAAATAATAATCCTATTTTTTGTTCAGGCACTCTCTTTTTAATAGCTTCTTCTAAAAGATTTGTGACAGTATGTTTTATTTTTGTTAAAGAATCATTTAATACAGGCTTAACGTCAAAAAATTCTCTTTGCTTAAATTCAAGTTTATCATTAAAGATATCATAAATCATAATTTGTCTAGGATTAAGTTCAGCTATATCTAAAAATCCTGATGCTGTTAATGCTTTTTTTTCTGAAGCAAATGAAAATCCATGGCTATGCGAGTACCATAAAGGCTTAACGCCAATTAGATCTCTGGCAAAAATAGCCCTCTCATTGTCCCACAAAGCAAAAGCATAAACTCCATCTAATTGTTTTAATGCTTCATTAACATCATCCAAATATTTTAACAATAATTTGAATAGTAGTTCAGCATCATTCTCGGCTTTTATTTTATGTTTTTTAGCTAATTCTTCCCAATTATAAATTTCACAGTTAGCTATGAATTTTTTATCCTTTTCAAAAAAAGGCTGTTTAACTGTGTTAACAATTGAATGTAACCTATGCCCTATAACATTTTTATAAGACTTTATTCTTGTGCTTAAATTGCTATAATCATTCTCACTGCTTATACCAAAACCATCTACTCCTCTATTTTTAAGAATATTTAAGCCCTTAGCTACAATTTTTCTAGCATCTTCATTATTAAATGAACCTATGATTCCACACATATTATACCTTCAGATAGTTTTATTTAAATAATTATGCCCAGTAAGCTTTCCATGCAAATTTTAATAATTTTGGTTTTGCAAGCATTAATTTCAGAATAAATTTTGAAGGAAAGTCTCTATCATGCGTTTCAATAATTTCTTTTGGTTTTCCTGTGCTAAAAATATTAACTAACTCATTATAATCTTTATTATTGAATTTGTCCATAGCTTTTCTTATTTTTAAACCTATAACTAAATCTTTTTTGATTATTTTGTTACATTTTTTTTCATAATTTTCTAAATATTTAATTTCTCTTGCAGCTAATAATCCAGGAACTATTCCTCCAAAAGTTGTTGGCTTGACTTGAGTTGCAGCATCTCCAACTAATAAAACATTTTTGTTCCTTAATTTTTGTTTTGGATTATAAAGTGGAATTAAGCCACCTTGATGTTCTAAAATTTTGGCATTATTTTCTCTGACGAGTTTTTGTAATAAGTTGTTAGAATGTTCATAAGATACTACTCCTAATCTAGAGATTTTTTCAGATTCAGGTACAGACCATGAAAAACATCCATTGCCTAAATATATATCCATTATTTTTTGATCTTCAATTTTCATTTCTGCTCTAACTTGACTACCAATTAATAATTTTCTATTTGTGAACAAACTAGAACATTTTGCAACTTGAGAATTAGGGCCGTCAGCACCAATTAACCATTCAGGTTTTATTATTTCATTATTGATTTTTGCTTTACCATTAGAAAAATTTTCAAACTTATGTTTAAGAAAGATTTTTACACCCTGACTTTGCGCTAATTCTGCTAGATTTTTATCGAATATAGCCCTATCAATGACAATATTTTCTTTTTTCATGTCAATGTCTATATATTTACCATTAGGTGCATGAAGTCTTGCTACTGAAATTTTGTTTAGAATGTAATCATTGTCAATATGTACTAGCTTAGAAGCTTGGCTAGTCAATAATCCAGTACATTGTATAGGTTTTCCTATAATTCCTTTGCTATCATAGATATTAACTTTATATCCTTCTAAAGCCAATTTATATGCCGAATAACAGCCTATTGGGCCTGCTCCTATTATGCTAATCATATCTTGCAATATTAAATTTTTCTTTATAAAGTTAGTGAATTTAGT
>Ga0180009_10003768_pt1 | contig 17044 bp, 19 predicted proteins | sample OS_PC_MetaG_FD_123537 | JGI IMG/M metagenome (GOLD analysis project Ga0180009, IMG submission 123537) | Groundwater microbial communities from the Aspo Hard Rock Laboratory (HRL) deep subsurface site, Sweden - OS_PC_MetaG | ecosystem: Environmental > Aquatic > Deep subsurface > Groundwater... | reverse complement strand
GCCTATTTTTAAGTGCCTTCGAAAACTCAAAAAATCACTCCAAGAATTATTCCAACAATCGAAATTTAAAGGCAAACCATTACATGAGCTTCAACTCGCTGGCTAGAAAATCAGCAGACCCTACTTATACAGTCTACCGATCACGCTACATATTCAAAGGCGATTGGATTTTCCGGTCGCCTTTTTTCATTCACCATAAAATGCTACTTCAGGTGGCAGATAGGAGGTGACAAAGCCACGGTACATTCCGGGCGTATTAAATGGCATTGAAATGTTTCCAGACTTGTCGAGCGCGATAACCCCTCCGCTGCCGGCATCAGCGCTAAGCACGTTAAATATTACCTCTCTGGCGGCTTCGTCAACCGACATGTTTTTGTATTTCATCAGGGCATTGATCTGGAAAGCCACCGCATGTCGAATAAAATATTCGCCGTGTCCGGTAGCAGAAACGGCACACCCGGTGTTGTCAGCGTAAGTGCCTGCACCAATGATGGGAGAGTCGCCAACACGTCCTTTGAACTTATAAGTCATGCCTCCGGTTGAAGTCCCTGCGGCCAAATTTCCGTATATATCCAGAGCTACTGCGCCACACGTGCCAAATTTGTCGTCCAGCGCGTTCTGCTTCGCTTTCAAATAACTGTTCCACCGGTCTTGCGTAAAAAAGTAACTGCTGTCGGCGGTTTCTATCCCCTGCTCGCGAGCAAAGATTTCAGCACCTTCGCCGGTAAGCAGCACATGCGGGCTATGTTCCATCACCGCTTGTGCAGCCAGAATCGGGTTTTTAATATGTTTCACCCCGGCCACAGCACCGGCCATCAATGTTTTGCCCTCCATAATGGACGCATCGAGCTCGTTCACTCCCTCAGCCGTAAAAACCGCTCCCTTTCCGGCATTAAACAGAGGTGAATTTTCCATAACCTGAATAGCTGCGGTAACCGCCTCCAGGCTTGATCCCCCGTTTTCGAGTACGGTGCTTCCGGCCAGCAAGGCTTCGTTGAGTTTTGTTTTGTATTGGGAGGCTGACTCAGTATCCATGTTCTCCTTCAAAATAGTCCCAGCTCCACCATGAATAACAAGCGCCCACTTTGGTGGTTTTGACTCAATAACCGGGTTACATCCGACCATGAAGGTCAATACCATAACAATAACCAGTTCAAAAATTTTCTTCATATCAAACTTTTATATGTTGTCAGAATTAGGTGCTCATGCGGCCCAATACAATTAAAGTTTGCCGATAAAGCCTGAAATCAGGCTTTTAAAATCATACAAACCAAACATATCGGCAGCCGTGATAAGAATAATGACGACAATGACCCACTTAACAAAATTTACTCCCTTTTTCACGGCCAACCGACTGGCAACCAATGCCCCAACTACATTTCCAATGGACAGAATCAGACCGATCGTCCAATCAACCTGATTGTACCATAAAAAAACCAGCAGAGTGAAAGGGGTATAAGCCAGCACGATGAACACCTTTATGGCATTGGCTTTAACCAAATCGAATCCGGCTGCTCCCACAATGCCTGCCAGCAGGAAATACCCGACTCCCATATGGATAAATCCACCGTAAATGCCAATCAAAAAGAAAATAACATTGATCTTCCAGGTCAGAGGTTTTTCCATGATTTCCTTCCGGCCATAAATATACTTCTGTGGTTTGTAAAGGATGAACAGCAGCATAAACAGCATGATGACTCCAATGGCTTTTTCAAAAACGTCCTCCCTGATGTCAACGGCTATCCAAGCCCCAATAAGTGAGCCCAGCACAGCAGGTATCGAAAGTAAAAGCGATTTACGCAGTTCCAGCACCTTTTGCTGCCGAAAACTCGTAGTAGCGGCTAGTGTTTGTATCGCAATGGCGATGCGATTTGTGCCATTGGCAACTGAAGCTGGCAATCCAAGCATCATCAATACCGAAAGGGAGATAATACTGCCTCCGCCTGCAAGGGTGTTTATAAAACCAACCAAAACTCCGGCGGTGATGAGTATGGTTATTTCAACAACGTTCATAGGAGAAAAGAATAATAGCGACTAAGAAGCATCGGAAGAGGGCATTTGTGGTTTTCTCTTTAAAGCATCCCACCCTTGGGCGGTAATAGGGAGAAGTTGGTTATCGACAGTAACTAAATTCTCACCCTCTTGGCGGTCAGTCATATAGCCAATCACAGAAACACCTTTTAAGTTTTTCACTTTTTCAAAATCAGTTTGCCTGACAGTAAACAGCAACTCATAGTCTTCACCTCCATTAAGTGCCGCCACTGTTGGAACAATGCCTAGCTCTTTGGCCGTGTCGTAGGTTAACTGGTCGATAGGAATTTTGTCTTCATACAAAGCCACTCCTGTATTTGAGGCTTTGCATAAATGCAATATCTCGGAGGCCAGTCCATCTGAAATGTCAATCATAGAAGTGGGCTGTATGCCAAGCTCACCCAGCAATTTGGTTATATCGCCGCGTGCTTCCGGTTTTAATTGACGCTCAAGCAGGTATTCCTTTTCTGATAAGTCGGGTTGCATGTTTGGATTGGCTAAAAACTCCGATTTTTCTCTTTCCAGAATAAGCAATCCCATGTAAGCTGCGCCCAGGTCGCCACTCACACAAACCAAATCGTTGGCCGAGGCACCACTGCGGTACACTACCTTTTCGGCTTCCGCTTCGCCAATGATGGTAATGCTTATAAACAATCCGGCCGGACTGGTGGTTGTATCGCCGCCAATCAGGTCGAGCTGGTAATGTTGGCAAGCTTTCCGGATGCCACTATACAGCTCCTGAATAGCCTCTGCCGAATATTTTGATGAAACACCCAACCCCACCAAAATCTGTTTGGGCGTCCCGTTCATGGCCACAATATCGCTCACGTTTACAACTACCGATTTATACCCTAGATGCTTTAGCGGAGTATAAACCATGTCGAAATGAATGTTTTCGATTAACAGGTCTTTGCTTACCAGCATGACTTTTCCATGATCGGGTTTTATAACCGCAGCATCATCTCCCACTCCCAGTACACTTTCTGAATGTATGTTTTTAAAATCTTTGGTAAGCTCATCAATCAAGCCAAATTCACCGAGCTCAGATAAATCGGTTAGTTTTTTTTCTTCTGCTGACATTTGCAAATTTTTAAGCAAAAATAAGCTAATTTCATGTGTTTTTAATTGTTTGGTTTTTCGTTACTTTGGGGTTCAAAATAAAATCAATAACCATGAGCAACATTAAAATAGAATATACTCATTGTCTTGAGTTTGTCAGCGAGAAAGAAATTAAAGGATATCAGCAATCCATCGACAGGCATTACCGTTCGATTACGGAGAAAACAGGTAAAGGAAATGACTTCCTTGGATGGGTTACCCTGCCCGATGAGCTGGATGAAGCAATGATACAAGATATTGAACAAACTGCGGGGATAATTCAAAAAAAGGCCAAACTGTTTGTGGTGATTGGCATTGGCGGCTCTTATCTGGGAGCACGTGCCATAATTGAGGCTTTATCCGACTCGTTTGGGAGTTATTCCACCACCGGTGAATACCCAAAAATAATATACGCCGGTCAAAATATCAGCGAAGACTACCTAACGGAATTGCTGCGGTTACTCGACAAACAAGATTACGCCCTGGCAGTAATTTCGAAAAGCGGAACTACAACCGAGCCGGCCATTGCGTTCAGAATTTTAAAGAAACACCTGGAAGCCAAATATGGGTTGGCAGAGGCACGCAGCCGAATCATTGCCATTACCGATAAGGAAAGGGGCGCACTCAAACAGCTTGCCACCGAAGAGAACTACAAGAGTTACGTGGTTCCTGATGATGTAGGTGGAAGATATTCTGTACTCACTCCTGTCGGCTTACTGCCCATCGCTGTGGCGGGTTTTAACATCCGACAATTGATTGCCGGAGCAAAAGCCATGAAACAAGAGGTGCTATCGGACACCAAAATCGGACTAAACCCGGTATCAACCTACGCTGCCGTACGCAATGCAATCTACAGCAAAGGAAAAACCATAGAGGTAATGGTAAATTACGAACCTAAACTCTACTACATTACCGAATGGTGGAAGCAGCTCTATGGCGAAAGTGAGGGAAAGGAGAACAAAGGTATTTTTCCCGCAGGCGTAAGCTTTACCACCGATTTGCATTCGATGGGACAATATTTGCAAGAAGGAATGCGAATCCTTTTCGAGACGGTACTAAGTGTGGAAAAGCCAAATGCACACCTGGAAGTGCCGTCGGCTGATGTAGATTTGGATGGGTTAAACTACATTGCTGGAAAAAGAATTCATGAAGTCAACCACATGGCTGAAAAAGGCACTACCCTGGCTCACGTAGATGGTGGCGTTCCAAATATCCGTATTGTATTGCCTGAGCTGAATGAATACAACCTGGGTGAGCTGATTTATTTCTACGAAATGGCTTGTGCGGTAAGCGGTTATATATTAGATGTAAATCCTTTCGACCAGCCCGGAGTGGAAGCATACAAAAAAAATATGTTTGCTTTACTCGGTAAACCCGGACATGAAAAAGACACAGAAAAACTACGTAAGCGGTTATAACACGGCCTTGGGGTGGTTTTTGTTTCTGACGATCGGTATTTCGGCTTGTACGCAATCCACATCAGAAACTTATGGCCGTTTTCAACAGCTCGAAGGCCATTGGCAGGCCACCGGATCAGTTGAAATGAACCTGCGCATCCAACAGGTTAAAGATTCAACCATCGTTGGAGCAGTGTATTCGCATTCCCGGGCAGACACATCGTATATTGAGTCTTTCGTGATTTTCGTGCAGCAGGGTCGTGTTTTTTACAGCGAAGGAACAACAACAGATACAGCCTCTTCGCTGCCGTTAAAAAATTCCGTGTCAGGCAAGGTGGTTTTTGAAAACTTGCATACAGACTATCCTAACAGGGTGATATTCAAATGGGATGCTGATTCAACCTATTACATCCAAAAAGAAAATAGCCGGGGCAACAAGGTAATTGGTTTTCAAATGAAACGAAATTAGGCTTCGTTGATCAACTGCTCGATGACTACCGGGAAATGGGTATGCTCGAGTTGGTGAATTTTTTTGGCCAGACTTTCCGGGGTTTCACCTGCTGTGATTTCGGTTTTAGCCTGAAAGAGGATATCTCCCTCGTCGTATTTCTCGTTGACAAGGTGAATGGTAATCCCCGAGGTTTTTTGTCCTGATTTTAAAACAGCCTCGTGCACATGATGTCCATACATGCCCTTACCTCCAAAATCGGGGAGCAAGGCAGGATGAATGTTCACAATTTTACCATGAAAGGCCGAAACAATTTCTTTCGGCAGCAACCAAAGGAATCCGGCCAAAACGATGACATCCGGTTGAAGTGACAGCAATTGGTGCAACACCTTACTATTATGGTAGAAGTCGTCGCGACTTGCTACCATGGTATCCACTTCCAGTCTTTGACAACGCCCGAGTACACCGGCATTTGGGTTATTTGAAATAACTAAAACTACCTTTGCCGTGTCCCTCTCCTTGAAATAGGAGATAATCCGTTCAGCGTTTGTTCCGTTTCCGGAAGCCAGAATAACAACTTTTTTCACCATGCAATAAGGTTTAAACTTTCGGTCAAAGGTAAATATATTGCCTAAAAACAGCTTAGTTGGCCTGCATAATTATCCACAACATAACCCATTCAAAGTATAAGTAATTATTCACCAATATCTTAAAAAGTTTTTGCGACTATTGTTTTTTATTGCATTAATGCCGTTCTTTGCATCGAGTTTAACCAAAATTTACACACATGTCAGACGTACGTTCAAAAGTTGTAAGTATTATTGTTGACAAACTTGGAGTTGAAGAAAGTGAAGTTACTAATGAAGCTAGCTTCACCAATGACTTAGGTGCAGATTCACTTGATACTGTTGAATTGATCATGGAGTTTGAGAAAGAGTTTAACCTTTCAATTCCTGATGAAGAAGCTGAAAAAATTGAAACAGTAGGTAATGCAATTGCTTACATCGAAGCACATCAGTAAAAAGAGTTTTTATGGAGTTAAAACGAGTAGTTGTAACAGGTCTCGGTGCGATAACTCCTATCGGCAATAATGTAAAAGATTATTGGGCTGCTTTGCTTACGGGAGTAAGCGGAGCCGGCCCAATAACCCTTTTCGATACAACAAATTTTAAAACAAAATTTGCTTGTGAAGTAAAAGGCTTTGATGCCATGGAGTATTTCGATCGCAAAGAAGTTCGGAAGCATGACAGATATGCTCAATTCGGACTTATAGCAGCTGATCAGGCCATCGAAGACTCGGGATTACTTCAGGACGAGAGTCTTGACAAAAACCGTGTGGGCGTTATTTGGGCTTCCGGAATCGGGGGTCTGGGTACATTTTTTGACGAAGTAACCAGCTTTGCCAAAGGTGATGGTACGCCCCGCTTTAATCCTTTCTTCATCCCCAAAATGATTGCTGACATCGCCGCAGGCCATATCAGCATCAAACATGGGTTCAGAGGGCCTAATTTTGCTACGGTTTCCGCATGTGCCTCCTCGGCAAATGCGTTGGCCGATGCCCTTATGTACATTAGACTTGGCAAAGCCAATGCTTTTGTAACAGGAGGTTCTGAGGCTGCTGTTAACCAAACGGGTGTGGGTGGTTTTAATGCCATGCATGCCATCTCTACACGCAATGATGACCCGCAAACGGCTTCCCGTCCTTTCGACAAAGACCGCGATGGTTTTGTGATTGGCGAAGGCGGCGGTGGCGTTGTGTTCGAAGAGCTTGAACACGCCCTGGCACGGGGTGCTCATATCTACGCTGAAGTAGCAGGGGCAGGCCTTTCAGGCGATGCTTATCATATGACTTCACCCCATCCCGATGGATTAGGTGCTTATTTGTGTATGAAAGCAGCCATTGAAGATGCCGGTTTAAAAATAACCGACATCGATCATGTTAATACGCACGGTACTTCTACCCCGGCAGGTGATATTGTTGAGCCGAAAGCGATTGTCAGCCTTTTTGGCGATCACGCTTACAAAATCAACATTAACTCAACCAAATCAATGACAGGTCACTTACTAGGTGGTGCAGGAGTTGTTGAATCAATTGCTACTGTTCTTGCAGTAAAAAATGATATCGTACCTCCTACCATTAATCATTTTAATCTTGATCCGGAAATTGATTCAGGTTTGAATTTTACCTTCAATACAGCTCAACAACGTGTGATTAACGCGGCACTGAGTAATACCTTTGGCTTTGGAGGTCATAACGCTTCGATCTTATTTAAGAAATTTGTAAAATAAATCAGGTAATTTGTTACTTGGCAATAGATTACGATCCTATTTTTCGAATGACCGGGCTTTGCACCAGTCGATAAGGAATGTTTTCGGGTATTACCCCGGAAACATTTCTTTGTTTAAACTGGCTCTCCGACATAAATCAGCCACGCAAAAAGTGATAAACGGCCTCCGGCTTAACAACGAACGTCTGGAGTATCTGGGCGATGCCATCCTTAGCGCCGTAGTAGCCGACTTTTTGTTCAAACGTTTTCCGTATCGAAATGAGGGGTTTCTAACCGAAATGCGCTCAAAGATTGTGAGCCGCACCTCGCTGAACAAGCTGGCCATGAAGCTTGGTCTCGACAAGCTCATCAGTGTGGGAGGCGAAAGAAACAAAAAAGGGAAATCGGCTGGAGGCGATGCTTTTGAAGCGGTGGTCGGCGCTATTTATCTTGACAAAGGATACGAGTTTACCCGCAAATTGCTTATCAACAGAATCATCAATGTGCATTTCGACGTCGAAATGCTGGTGGAAGAGGAAATAAGTTTTAAGAGCCGGGTTATTGAGTGGGCTCAGAAAGAAAAACATGAACTGTCGTTTACCGTAATCGGCCAATCGGGCGAAAAACATAACAATCAATACATTATTGCGGCCATGATTGACGGTGAAATTATTGCTCAGGCAAACGATTACTCCATAAAAGGTGCTGAAAAACTCGTAGCCGAAAAAGCCTGGCAAATAATACTCAGTAAGCAAACTGCTCCCGACGAAATGGCCGGCTAAAAGCAATGCCGAAATTTTAGCCCAAATCGCTATGCCTTGGCCTCCCATATTCATTACCTTTGCTGTGTAATTTGCTTTGCTATGGCGAAAAAAATAAAACTAGTAATTCGTTCATCTGATGAATACCGGCTTATCGCTGTGGTGAGTCATTTGAAAGATTACAGGCTGGCTTTTGAAATAAACCAAAAACTGGTCTTAGATCTGGTTCGATATGATGATCTGGCTTATGCTGTTTCGGGAGACATCATGTGTACCTACGCCTGGTATCGTTTTGAAGATTCATCCAGCCATGCGGTGTTTTATTTAATTGGAAGCAAGCATCAGGGAGGAAACTTAATCCCTTCAGCCAAAAGTGCTGATTTTTTCATGCTCATAAAAAACCATCCCGATCCACAAGAGATAAAACAGTATCTGGCCAAATTAAGAACTATTCCTAACGTGATAACTGCTGTTGAAGTAAAACCGGACACCGTGAAAGACATCGATATGCTGCTCGACATCAACGAATTGCACGAAATGGAACAGTTAAACCATAGATAAAATACGAATAGCCTCTCTTTCAACGTTATGGTGATATGAAATTTTACCCCCGGAAATATAAAGAATACATTGGTCATTTTGAAGAGAAGGCACTCTTCGAGAAAATAAAGCACGTGGCCGGCATGGCGGGATCGACCTTGATATATTACGCCCTGATTCTTTATATTTTGCTTGCAGATAAAGGTATCCCGGCCAAAAGTAAGCTCATTATCGTGGCCGCCTTGGGTTATTTTATTTTACCTGCTGATTTGATTGCTGATATTTTACCAGGACTCGGGTTTACTGATGACATTGCTTTTTTAACTTACGCCATCAGTACAGTTTCGGAGTATATGACTCCGGAAGTAAAGGAAAAAGCCATGGAACGGTTGAATAGCAAAAATACCGGATCAACTGCCGAAAACCGTCTTTAATTCTTCCACCACCAGATAAGCAGCCGGACAAGTATAGGTGTTTTTTATGGTGACCTGAAAAGCCTGATCGAATCTCTTTCGGTTGGTATGCGGGTATTCCTTGCAGGCTTTTGGCCGGCTTTCATACACCATGCAGTAATTGTCTTCCATCAAAAATGGACAAGGCATGTTTTTAAACACATAGTCATTGTCCTCATCTACCCGAAGGTAGGTGTCGATAACAGCACCAGGCTTTATTCTTAATGCCTTTGAAAGTCGTTGAATATCGGCGTCTGTTATTCGAGGGCCAAGTGTTTTGCAACAGTTGGCACATGAGAGACAACTAATTTTTTCAAAAACGCCCTCATGTATTTCTGCCACCACAACATCCAGTTTTGGATTCTTTTTTCGCTTAAGCTGTTTAAATAGCTCACGGGTTCCCGGCTCAGCCTTTGGCGCAAGGGCAGGTAAGTTCGATAGCAAATCAGAGGTATACACCGCTGATATTGTTGCGGCTGCGTCGTTGGGTGATACAGATTCTTTTTTCTTTGTCATTCAACAAATTAAAAATCCTCCTCCTCACCATAATTATCCGAAAGATAGTCCAGATCAGAGTATTTATCTTCGTAATCATCACGGGCATCATCTTTCAAATGGCCATTGTCGTCGTAGTCATCGTCTTCGCTAATGATTTCCTCAGCTTTTTCCGTCGTCATTCTAACCAGATAATAAATCTCATCAGTTTCAAAAGGTAAGGCACTGACGAATTTCCCTTCTTTATTCGTGAAACGAATCAAATGCTGGCTGAAGCCATAAGGATAAACAAGCTTGATTTGTTCTTGAATTTCAGGCGTAAGCTTGTCAAAATCTTTAATCACCCTGGTTTTATTCTCTTTCATCGGTGTATGATATTATTTCAGTTCTTAAAACAAATGTATTATAATTTTATTAGTACGACAGAAGATGCCTTGAAACATTACCCAACAAATCACAGTCGCTAACCATCAATTTCTGTCATTTCTAATCGGGCTAAATTATTTATTTTTTTATACCTGACGCCCACTTTGCATTTTTTTTTTGAATTCTTATTGTGTTGAATTTCAAATATCTGAACTATGACAAGCCACTTCATTTCAATAAAAAAATAAATATTGACAGTTAACTCTGGCCATATCTATGCAGAATTAGCTATTTCATTCCAACCATATACGTAAAAAAATACTGCCTCATTTTTTTGGTCCACCCCGATAACTTACCCAACGCCATAGCATTTCAAGTGGCCCTTGCTGAAATTCCTTTAACCATAAATAACTAAATATCACCTGAAGGATAAATACAAACAAAGCGACCGAAATCAACTGCAGAGGCCTTTCCCATCCGAAAAAACCCAAGCCCCATCCGTAGAAGAAAAAGGCAAAAATCAAGGATTGGCCAAGGTAGTTGGTGAGAGACATGCGCCCGGCGTAAGAAAACCAATGCAGCATTTTAACCGGATATTGGTAGGCGCACAACATCAACACGACAAGAATATAGGCCGAGGCAACAAACAAATTCATTAACTCGTAGCCAAACATAGAGGCTGCGGGCAGAAAAGAGCTCTTGTCGGAAATTGTCAGAGCGATGACACTTTCATATTTCGTAAACACAATGGCGCTGACCCCGGCAACAAACAGGGTAACCAAAACCCAGCGCCTTTTGTTCAACTGAATTTTTGTGTGAAGCGAATACCGCGAGGCCAGGAAACCAAAAATAATGACCCCTAAAACTTTTGGAAAATAATAAATCAGGTTTACCGGAAGAAAAGCTTGATACTCTTTGGCACGCAGCTGAAGTATTTCGAAATAATGACCGGAGGCATAAACCTCCAGGGCCTCCTTCAGGCAGGTCGGACACGCCGAAGAAAGTCCGTCGGGCAAAGGAATGTAGACCGAAAGAACCAACCAAAAGGAAATAAAAAAATAGAAAAACAAACCTGTAGTAAGCAGAAGAACAGGCGACCATTTTCGTATGGCAAGAACAACCATACCGGCGATAGCGTACAAAATGAGAATATCGCCTGCCCACAGCAACCCAACGTGCAGCACACCAAACATCAACAAAACGCCCATTCTACGCGAAAAAAACGGAACGAAATTCAGCTGTTGCAGTGAAAACCGGCGGTATTGCATGTAAATACCGTATCCGAATAAAATGCTGAAAATAAAAATAAACTTGTCGGCGAAAAGGGATATAATCAATTGAAAAACTGCTTTCTGGAAAACATCCGGTAACGCAGAATAAAATCCGCCGAAGTCGAAAAAGGAGGCGTTAAAGCCCAACACATTTACCAAAGCAATGCCAAGCAAGGCTATTCCTCTGAGGATATCCAGACTAGCCGCCCTGTTTTGCGGCCTGACAGGTTCAACAGTTTGCGTGTGGTTACTCATCACTTGAGTCAAAGTAGTTAAGGCATTTTAAGAATCACCGATTCGAGCGGTTTTAAGTCGACACGGACGCTTGCACCCTGCTCATCTACCTTCATCGGGTAAGCCTGTTGGTCATCGAGCAAATTAACCAACTCATAAACGCCGGGTTGCAGATTCCATTCGTTAATCAAATCCCAATCGAGCGAAACAGAGAACCCAAACGTGTTTTCAGCATCGAAATTCGTAACAACAATCAATTTCTCGTCATCGTTCCACCTGGCAAACGAAAAAACACGGTCGTTGTAGTAAGGTGTATGCGCCCTGTTGTGTCGGTGAATTTCTTTGTATTTTCCTGAAAAAGCCGAATGATCTCTCACAATGTTCAGCAGATCAACATAAAAATCGCGCAGGTTGGTTTCTTCTTCGGTAAGCTGACCACCATCGAAAGCCCCGTTGTTCATCCAGCGCTGATGATTTGGTACGCCCCAATAGTCGAAAATGGTAGTCCGTGTTGCCGATCCAAAACCGGGATTTCCGTCACCTGGCTCTCCCACTTCCTGTCCGAAATAAAGCATGGTAGGAGAAGTGCTGATGCATGCCGAGACCACCATCGCCGGCTTTCCCTTCTCTGCCTTTCCGGCAAAGTCAACACTTGCAATACGCTGCTCATCGTGATTTTCAAGAAAATGCAGCATGTGGTGTTCAATATCAGCCACCGACTCCTGAATGGCGACCAGGTTATCGGTGCTGCCACGCCCCTGCATGATGTTTTTAAGCGTATCGTACAGGGCTACCTTGTCGTACAGGTAATCCATTTTTCCCAAAAAGATATAATCGCGATACAAATCCGGGTTATAGACTTCGGCCAATAAAAAGGCATCCGGGTTTTGCGTTTTAATGGCTGAGTTCATATAACTCCAAAACTCAACCGGAACCATTTCGGCCATATCGTACCGAAAACCGTCAACCCCTTTACCAATCCAATAATCCGCGATATCACGGAACTTTATCCACGAATCGGGTACACTTTTATCTGCCCAAAATGCAGCATGTTCCTGAATACTTTTCCCGGCATATTCGGGAGGCAATACGTCAAAATCTTTTGATCCATCGGGTCGAACACCGTAGTTGATCTTAACCGTTTCGTACCAGTCGTAGAAACCAGGTTTGGCCAGGCGCGATCCATTTCCGGTCCATTTGGCCGGACTTTCCTTAAACTTATTATCCGACAACGGATTGGGCTCACCTCCCAAGGGCAGGTAACCGTTCAAGAAATCAGGCACTTGAAAATCCTCGCCCGGGATGTAATAGAAATTATTGTCGCGCGCATAAACCACCGAGGTATCGTCAGATTCACCGAAACTCTCCACCTGATCAGGGTTGGTAACAGATTGATAATTTCGGGCTACATGGTTTGGCACGATGTCGATAATCACTTTCAAACCATTTGCGTGGGTGCGGGCAATGAGTTCTTCAAATTCTTCGAGCCGTCGCGACGGATCATCGGCCAGATCGGGGTTTACATTATAATAATCCTTCACGGCGTAAGGCGATCCGGCGCGTCCCTTTACCACATCAGGGTCATCGTTGGCAATACCATAAGCCGTGTAATCGCGTATCACATCGTGATGCGGGACGCCGGTATACCACATATGGGTAATACCCATTTTTTTTATTTCCGCCAGGGCCGTGCTATCAAAGTCGCTAAACTTCCCTACCCCGTTTTCTTCGATGGTACCCCAAGGCTTATTGGTGGTATTTTTATTTCCAAACAGGCGGGTAAACACCTGGTACACATTAATTTTTTCCGATTTCGAATTTTTCATGGTCTGAGGTGCCGGTTGACTGCACGACACAAGCAGCAAACTTAAAACAAGTATGCTTATTGATAAGGGTTTGTGATGATAATTCATGAGATAAAACTATAAATTGCAATGCGAGGTAAATGTACGGCTTTTGTTTGTAAGGACATTATTTGGTCAGGACATTTTTTTGTTCCTTGTCCACAAAACAACAACACATCACCCCATCGGATATTCGGCTACTGAATTAACCTGTTGCTATGGAAAAATATAGCCAACCCAGTGTATTATAATGGAAAATGAAATACATTTGTAACATGCTAAACAGAATAAACTTAAACATACCACCATGGATAAAAAAATCAAGGCTTTGATAATGTTAGCTAATAGTATGATGTCAGGATTCCCCCAAAGCGTAAATAAGCGCAATAGTATTGTGGATAGCATGTAGTTAGCGGTAACCTTAAGAGAAAAATGTGGATAAAAAAAAGCGAAAAGCAATTACAAATTGACAATATGAATAAGAAAAAGAAAGCAATCAAATATGGATTGTGGACTGTTGTTGTATTGTTACTAATCCAAATTCTAAAAGACAAGTATATTGGTCCTGGAGGTATGCGTGGAATGGATCTAGAAAAACCATTAGCTTGGGTTGATATTTATGATAACCTCTTCTTTTATTTTGTACTTGCAATATTTTTTGGATATATAATATATTTATATGAAGCAAAAGCAAAATCGACAACTGTAGTTTGTGATAATTGTGGTAAAGTAGGAAATAAAGGTAAAAACTTAACTTGTGAATGCGGAGGAAATTATTCAGATATAGATTTAATGAAATGGGTAGATGAATAAAAAGGCAACCGCTACATTGCATAATACTTTATGGCGGGTTACGTTATGAAAATGAGTATTTTAGTTCCAAATATAAATCGTTGCGGACAGAAAGATTTTTCTTTTGAAGTCCGCCACAAAGCATATGCTTAATGTTAGGCACAACGCAAAAAAACAATAAACACATTAAACCATGAAAAAGCCCATTTTATTTTTAGCAAGCGTAATATTTACAATAAATCTATCATTTTCTCAACAATGCCTTCCTGATGGAATTACGTTCTCATCTCAAGACATGATTGACAACTTTCAGCAAAACTACCCCAATTGCTTTGAAATACAGGGTGATGTAGTAGTTACAGACCCCGATAATATGCATATAACCAATCTAACAGGCCTAAATGTTATCACGTCTATTTTGGGAGACCTAATAGTTATTGATAATCATTGGCTATCTAATTTTTCAGGACTCCAGAACCTTAATTATTTAGGAGGTAGCTTAGAGATAAACAATAACGGAACGCTAACAAATTTTTCAGCAATATATGGCCTTGATTCAATAAGAGGAGATTTATTAATAATTGATAATGGATGGTTGCTAAATATTGATGGACTCCATAATTTATCATGCATAGAAGGAGATTTAAAAATTACTGGTTGTCACGAATTATTAAACGTAGGAGGATTATCTAATTTGAAGTCAATTATGGGAAATTTGCAAATATCTGACAACAATAGTTTGACAGATATAATTGGATTAGGGAGTCTAATTTCAATTGGTAATAGCTTTACCTTAAGCTATAACTATGGCCTTATAGATATTGATGGTATCAATCAATTATCTTCTATCAATGGAAACCTAGATATATCCTCAAATTGGGAATTAGAAAGTATTGTTGGTCTTAGCAATCTAACTCAGGTAAATGGCGCTATTAGTATAGTTGATAATAAAAATCTTAACAGCCTGGAAGGCCTTGATAATATTGATCACAATACAATAGAAGAATTAACCATAATTTTTAATCATAATCTATCAACCTGTGAAGTGGAAAGTGTTTGTGAATACCTATCTACCATAAACTATGTTGCGAATATCGGTCTAAATGAAAATAATTGCAATAGTGTTCAAGAAGTATTAGCATCTTGTTTGGTCAATGTAGAATCAGAAAACAAGAAAAACATTATCGTATATCCAAATCCTGCAAATTCAATTATTCATATATCAGCGATAAACCGCTCAGAAATAGAAGATGTATATATTTATAACCATATTGGCCAAAAACAATTAGTAAATCTTGACAATACTAATAGCATCAATATATCAAACCTAATACCTGGTATGCATTATGTTGAAATTGTTGTAAATGGAGCTATTTATAGGCAAAAATTAATAATAAAATAAAAGCCACTGCCTAATAAATAGGACTCTGAGCGGCACACAGCCCCCAGTCCCACATTCGCGGGACAAATCCCCGCAGCCGCGGGACAGGTCTCCGGAACACCATTTATGCACAGTAGAAAGCCGCATCGTTGTCATGTTTTAAACCTTTGTTCTTGGAAAATAAATTGCCTCCCGGATCACAAAAGAATTAAATAAAGTGCATACCTTTGGCAGACATTAATCAAAAAAGATAAGAGAACCATGCAAAAATACCTGCAAAATAAATTACCCGAACTACAAGAAACACGGAATGGAGACCCACTCTTCAATAATCCAACTATAGCTGGAATAAACGAAAGGGTTTGATTTAGCCACACGTTGGGCTTAATTATGAAAGACAGACCAAAACAATATAAATTCTTGACAATGAAATATATTTTTACCTTGATTCTGATATTGACAATACAGACAATTTTTGCACAAAATGGAGATTTAACGTCTGATAATTATTATAACTTTTATAAGAAATCGGACGGAAAACCAATTACAACTAATTGGTTAAGGAGAACTGAAATTGTTCCAATTATTCAGGATGAACTTGAAAAATATGGTTTTAAAAACAGCTGTGAATTTAAATTGTACAAACTGGAGAATGGGCAGTTTATTATTCTTGAAATGTATAATGAAGAGTTTAATTTCGGTTTTGTATGTAAAACTGGTCACGATGCTAAACCAAAAGAAACCCACAGAACTGAAAAAAGTGATTTTGCAATAACCTATGACTATTTAGGTAAATCATCAGGGTATGTGAAAGTTGACCTTCCAAAGAATATTTACATTTTAAGCGAAAACTGCTATTGGTATCAATATGAAAATGATAAATACGAAAAAAACGACTTCGTTAATAGAGATGTAATTATCGAAATTTTAAAATCAGACATTCAAAAAGTATTGGCAGAATATAAAGACTTAGAAAAAGCCTTTGAAGAAACCAAATGGAAACAAGTTCAACCTGACCCACAATTTGGCGGATTTATTTTTGTTGATAACTGGGCAAAATTTGTTGATGGTAAAGAAGGTGTTGAAAAATACATATCTGAAAATTTAAAATATCCAGAACAAGCAAAGAAAAAGAAAATTGAAGAAGAAATTATTTTGGAATATGAAATTAGGCCAGATGGAACAATAGGTGAAATAAATGTCATCCAAGGTAAAAATGAAATATTGATTAGTGAATGTAAAAGAGTAATTGAAAATATGCCTCAATGGAAACCTGCAAAGCAGCAAGGAAAGGCAATTTCAATAAAATATGGTCAAAAATTTATATTCAAACTATGATGAATAACTAAGCCCAACACGCAATAAAAAACAAAGGCCAAAAAGTGCTAAATATGAACGATATACTTTAATAAACAGCTTGGTAACTTGATAGGTTGGTGCTTCGAATTGCCCTACGTTTCTTTTTGCCAAACGTTTTGCAAAATGCAGAATAAAACAATAATTAAAACACAAAATCGAAACATATGAAAAAATTACTTTTTATCAGAAACTGTCTAAATTTTAATTTTTAATTCTGTTAAGCATAAGTTTGATCATTGCGAGCTGTACCATAGCTTGGCTGGTTTCTGTATGATACTCAAAATCTTTACTAAGTCTGCGATAGCTTT